>Ga0209407_1001373_pt1 | contig 25744 bp, 22 predicted proteins | sample AD_JPNHG3_MetaG_FD_184410 | JGI IMG/M metagenome (GOLD analysis project Ga0209407, IMG submission 184410) | Active sludge microbial communities of municipal wastewater-treating anaerobic digesters from Japan - AD_JPNHG3_MetaG (SPAdes) (version 2) | ecosystem: Engineered > Bioreactor > Anaerobic... | reverse complement strand
GTAAGGCAGGATTTATCAGCAAGGAATGGCTGCCATACTTTGCAAACTATCGGCGCTACGGCTATGATTTTGATTCTCGATATGAAGACGGACTTGCAACTTATCGTGAGAAGGTCATCATGGATTACTATATCGGTGAAGATAGCAAGGGTGATCTACTCTGGAAGCACGACGAGATCCTTTCGACCGAGCTGAAGAAGATGGCTGGCTTCGGCAAAGGCGGTCTGAAAAACTATCCCGGCATCATCACAGAGCTGCAAATGCAGCTATATCTCGTCATCACAGACTTTCAGCGGCGCAAGAACAAGAAAGGCGCTGAGTATGGCATGAGCGTGTCTGTGATGTTCCCACCGGAAACGATCTGGGGGTATGATCTTGTGACGAGCGCCTACAGTGAGGAGCCCGTGGAATCATGGCAGCGGATAGTTGACCATGTGAAGAAACTGTATCCAGATAGCACAGAGAGTGCTTTGAACGGATTAATTGGTAAGAAACCTATGGGCTGACGGACAATTTCCGTTATAGCGGTTGTGGAGAGATTCCCACAGCCGTTTTATTGTTTGACGGTCATTTTCCGTTATCTTGTTTGCTTTACACCGCACAGAAGTTCACAGCAGTTCCCAAAATTACATATTGTCCGATAACACCAGATATATGAGGAATATCGCCTCGTATATCTGGTGCTTTTTTATCTTGAAATACAAAGAAATATAGGGTAATATATGATACTATAGCTGTATGAGATCAGACGAAAGCGCCGTTGATATGACGCAAAAAAGCCCTGCTGATAAAGGCAGGGCGAGGATTATCACAGAATTTCATGTTTTGCGAAAAACGGCTCAGCGTGCGTGAGCCGTAGAATTTCATGTTTTGCGAAGAATCCCCACCATCATATTCAATTTTCAAGATGCTTCAATTTTTTCGTCAAATCGCCACTTTCAGCCGATCCATATACTCGGTTTTCTGTTCAAAAGAAGAATGGACATAGCGATTAAGCGTGATTTCCACGCCGCTATGTCCTAATATCTCTGAGAGTGTTTTAATATCAAATCCGAGTTTTACGCAAGAAGTCGCAAACATGTGCCTGAGAGCATGAAAATGCACTGACGGCAGATTTCCGTTTTTCAGAATCGTGGCAAAGCGGTACTGCATGGTACGCGGTTCTACTGGCTTTTCCGTACCGGAGAGCAGATACTGCTCCGCTTCTCCCTGAAACTGTTTCAGCAACTCAATAATGCACTCCGGAATCGGGATCGTGCGCTTAGAAGTTTCGCTCTTCGGCTCAGTGATTACGAGCTTTGTCTTTTTATTGCCGCCCTTCACCTGAATCCGCTGGATCGTCTTGCTGACGGTCAGAATCCGTTTTTCGAGGTCGATGTCTTTCCACTGGAGCGCACAAAGCTCGCCAATCCGAAGTCCAGTCATTCTCGCAAGAATGATCCCGGCATTTGTGAGAGTCGGATTTGCCAAAAGAATCCGCATCAGCTTCTTTTCCTGCTCCGTTGTGAGCAGCAGCACCTCCGTTTTCTCCTTTTTCGGCATCACAAGCCCATCCATCGGGTTAAAAATGCGGTATGTACGCGCTGCATATTTGAACACAGATTTCATCAAAACCAGAATGTCCGTGATATAGCGGTTTGATAGCCCACTGTCCTGTTTGTCTTTAATAAACTGATAGATAGAATTCGCATTAATTTTCGTAATATTACAATCTCTATATACCGGAAGTATATGCTTGTCCGCTTTGAGCAGATAATTAGCCAGTGTGGACTCTTTCACACGAATCGAGATGGACTGAAACCACTCCGAAAAAGCTGTGCCGAAGTTGATTCTCACACCCGCTGTCGGCATCGTAGCTGCCCTAAAATCTGCCATTTTGACCGCAACTTCGTCTTCGGACTGTCCGAAAAAAGCCTTATACTGACGTTTTCCGTTCTGATAAGCCAACGTTATACGCCCTTCATAACGTCCATCTTGTCTTTGATAAACATTTCTAATCATCTTGCTATTTCCTCCAAAAACGATAATGTACAGCCGCATTGATTTGATGATATGACGAATTTCTACAAAAAGGAATCAAAAATTATGTCGCTACACTTGACAATCGGTATAAAGTATGCTAAAATAATTCTTATGAGTATGTATGTGCGCTTTCATGCCGCTGCCTACTTTCAATTATACACGTTCAGCAAGCGGTGTTGATAGATGCTGCTTTATAATTGAATGTGTTTTTTCGTAAAACATGAAATTTGATGGTATCGTAGTCGGGGAGGCGAACAAAGTGGCGATGAATTTATTTGAGCATAACCGATTTGCTTACAGCTCTGTTGCCACAATGCTCGCTGAAACCGGCAAAGCCGCTGTCATTCACCCAACCGGCACTGGAAAATCCTTCATCGGATTTAAGCTGTGTGAGGATCATCCCGATCAAACGGTCTGTTGGCTTTCACCCTCTGACTACATCTTCCGGACGCAGCTTGAAAATCTGTCCGAAGCATCTCCGGACACAGTATTAAACAATGTGAAGTATTTCACTTATGCCCGTTTGATGAATATGACAGATGAGGAGATCGCTGAGATCGCCCCGGACTATATCGTCCTTGATGAGTTTCACCGGGCAGGCGCGGAGTATTGGGGTGCTGGTGTGCAAAAGCTCCTCGCCGCATTCCCAGAAGCAAAACTGCTTGGACTGTCCGCTACTGCGATTCGTTATCTTGACAATCAGCGCAATATGGCGGATGAACTGTTTGACGGCAATATCGCATCAGAAATGACGCTCGGTGAGGCTATTGTCCGCGGCATTCTGAATCCGCCGAAATATGTGCTGTCGATCTTTTCGTATCAAGATTCTCTTGTCAAGTATGAGATGCGGGTGAAAAAAGCGCAGAATAAGGCGGTCAAGGATAAAGCGGAGAAATATCTGGAAGCGCTGCGGCGCGCTTTGGATAAGGCGGACGGTCTGGATGTGATATTCGATAAACACATGACTGACCGCACAGGCAAGTATATTATTTTCTGTGCAAACTACGATGCTATGCTTGACGCAATGAGTAAGGTTGACGAGTGGTTCAGCAGAATTGATAAATCCCCTCACATCTATTCCGTGTATTCCTTAGATAGTTCATCCAATAAATCTTTTGACGATTTCCGGGCTGATAACTCTTCGCATCTGCGTCTCCTGTTCTGCATTGACGCTTTGAATGAGGGTATACACGTAGAAAATGTCGCAGGCGTGATACTGCTCCGCCCAACGATCTCGCCGATCATCTACAAGCAGCAGATCGGGCGTGCATTGTCAGCATCAAAAACGACTGTGCCTGTCATTTTTGATATTGTGAATAACATTGAGAACCTGTACAGCATTGATTCTATCAAAGAGGAAATGCAAGCAGCTATCCAATATTTCCGGGAATATGATCGGGACTATGATATCGTCAATGATAATTTCGATGTGATCGACGAGGTCAGAGAGTGCGTAGAACTGTTCAATGAGCTGGAAGAAACACTGACCGCATCGTGGGATATGATGTATCTCGAAGCCAAGCGTTACTATGAGGAAAACGGTGATCTGCTCGTTCCCCAGGCATATATCAACGATAACGGCTATCGTGTCGGACAATGGGTTAATGTCCAGCGTGTCAATTACCGTAAAAAGCAGTTTCTATCGGAATCAAGGATCCGCAGATTAGAAGCCATCGGCATGGACTGGCAGACTGCTGATGAGCGCTTCTGGAATGAATCCTATCAAAAATGCAAGTCATATTTTGAGCAGCACGGTTCGCTCGAAGGCATCAGGACTGCCGAACCACATCTTGCAGCGTGGCTTGTTTTTCAGCGAAAGAAGTATAAGGAAGGTCAGCTTTCCGCTGAGAAGATCCAGCTTCTGGAAGCCGTGGGTATGATCTGGAGCTTTGACACATGGGAGCAGTTCTATGATGCTGCGAGGTGCTTTTATGTGCAGAACGGACATCTTGACATTCAGGTCGGGTACATCACAGAGGACGGCTTAAAGCTTGGTCGATGGTTCAGAACGATGCGGAATATGCATCGGGAAGGAACGCTGTCTGAGAAGAAAAAGAAACTATTAGAGGACATCGGCATGAAATGGGATTCCCAGATCATGCGGAACTGGTTTGATAAATACAGACTCGCCAAGGAGTACTTTGACGAACACGGAGATCTGAACATCAAGGTGAAATACATCGTCCCTGACGGAACAAGGCTTGGCACATGGATCTCAACACAGCGAAGTCATTATCTGAAAGGTATCCTATCAGATGAGCAGATAGAAATGCTCGAAAAGATCGGCATGGTCTGGAATCGAGATGATTCCCGGTGGGAGGACAGCTTTAGCTATGCTGAAAAGTTTGTGGTCAGTGGCGGAGACATCAACAGCTTGCCGGAGGACTATCTGATCAACGGTTTTAATCTGACACGATGGATCAGAGCGCAGCGTGACAGGAAGAAGAAAGGCAAGTTAAGTGCTGACAGAGTTCAAAGGCTTGAACACATTGGACTGCGATGGGAGGTATATGAACCTTTCTGGCAGAAGAATTTCCTGCTTGCACAGGAATACTTTATCGAGCATGGCGATCTGCTGATTCCACAGCATTATGAAACCGATGACGGGACCGAACTTGGTTCGTGGCTGCGAAATCAGCGTACAAAATACAGGACTGGAAAACTGAGTGATGACAGAATTGAGAAACTTGAATCTATCGGCATGATATGGTCACCAGAAGAATTGCGCTGGGAAAATGGAATCATGCACGCAAAAGCATACTTTGAGGAATTCGGCGACCTTGCTGTCCCACAGAAATATGTATCCCCAGATGGGTATAATCTTGGTACATGGCTGGGAACGGTCCGCAAGAATTACCGAAGCGGTAAGCTGAGTGCGGAGAAAATCGAACAACTTGAAGGCATCGGCGTTGTATGGGATCCTATCCAGCAGTTATGGTTACGAGGGTATGCTCACGCTGAAAAATACTATCAGGAGCATGGCGGTCTGAAAACCGGCAAAGATTATGTTTGCGATGATGGGTATCGGCTCGGACAGTGGCTTGTACATCAAAGACAGGAATTAAAAGCTGGGCGTATGAAGGCGGATAGGATCGAAATGCTCCGGAGGGTCGGGTTTGAAGTATGCATCAATGAAAAAGCTGTATAAGCGTTATGTCTTTATTATAGCCGCATTGCTTCACCTTGCGATTGTACTGTATATCACCTTGATTGACCGTATCCCTGGTGGGAGAAGATGTATGCTTACGCCGTTCTGGGAAATTAGAAATGTGATAAACGGCACGGAACGCAGATTTTACATTGGGCAGATCATAGGAAATCTTGTAATGCTTTTTCCGACTGGTTTCTTGCTGCCGACTATATTTAAATGTAAGAGACTTCGATGGTATCATGTTGCGGGTTCATCAATGTTCTTCTCAGTTTCCATTGAGATCACACAATATTTCACTGGCAGAGGACTGATGGAATTCGATGATGTATTCAATAATACCGTTGGCTGCTTGATCGGGTATGCTGTTTATCTCATGATTCGGCGTAGAGTTAATAATAGGAAGTGACACAGAATGCTGATAAAACTTGAAAGAATCACCACACCTGTGGTTTTGGTGATCGATGATACCGAAACGGAATTCAGATCCGGAAGCGATGCTGCTGTGGCACTTGGTCTGAATAATCGCTTTGAAGCGGTTGATATTGCTGTGCAGGAAAACAAGATCGTGATACGGTTAGAACTTTGGAGATCTGATGATCCGGATAATTACATTGGCGAAGCCGCAATAAGCTATTGAGCTGAAATAATAAGGAAAGAGATATGAGAACTATGAACATAACACCGTTTGACCAAAAAATCTGGCTGGCATCTCCTACAATGCACGGGGATGAGTTGAAATGGATCCATGATGCATTCGATAAGAACTGGATCACGACTGCGGGAGAGAATATCAACGCAGTTGAAAAAAGCATAGCTGAATACATAGGCTGTAAATACGCCGTCGCTTTATCCTGCGGAACAGCAGCGCTGCACATGGCAGTTAAACTTGCCGGGGAAAGACTGTACGGTCAGCCGAAACCTGATAAGGGTACATTGCAGGGACACAAAGTATTCTGCTCTGATCTTACTTTTGATGCAACTGTGAACCCAGTCGCCTACGAGGATGGCGAGGCAGTATATATAGATACCGAGCCAGACACATGGAACATGGATCCGAAGGCTTTAGAGAAGGCCTTTGAGATCTATCCCGATGTGAAGCTCATTGTGATCGCTCACCTTTATGGCACTCCTGGTAAGGTGGATGAGATCAGAGCGATAGCTGATAAACACGGTGCTTTGATCGTAGAGGATGCGGCGGAGTCTCTCGGCGCAGTATATAGGGGCAAGCAGACGGGTATGCTCGGAGATTATGGCTGCATCAGTTTTAACGGAAATAAGATCATCACCGGTTCCTCTGGTGGTATGTTCCTTACAAATTCTAAAGATGATGCTGATAAAGTACGCAAATGGTCCACACAGAGCCGAGAAGCGGCGCCGTGGTATCAGCACGAGGAGATCGGTTATAATTACCGCATGAGCAATATCATTGCTGGCATCGTGAGAGGACAGCTTCCCTATCTGGAGGAACATATTGCACGCAAAAAGGCGATTTATGAACGCTATCGGTCCGGACTTGCTGGTCTGCCTGTTTCCATGAATCCGTATGACAGTGCTGTATCCGAGCCAAATTTCTGGCTGTCATGTGCATTGATCGACACAGAGGCGATGTGCCGGCAAGTACGAAGCGATTCCGATGCGCTGTACACACATGAGCCGGGCAAGACATGTCCTACCGAGATTCTTGAAACATTGGCAAAGTACAATGCGGAGGGCAGACCAATCTGGAAGCCGATGCATATGCAGCCGATCTACAGGTGTAACCCGTTTATCACATGCGCTGGAAATGGCAGAGCAAGAAGCAACGCATATATTGCTGAGAATGGGTGTGTTGATATTGGCGCAGATATTTTCAGCAGAGGTCTCTGTCTGCCGAGTGACATCAACATGACGGAAGAACAACAGAGCATCATTATTGAGATCATTAGGAGTTGTTTTGAGTGAATAATATGAGGAGTTATTTGGATGAAAGTATTACTTAGGATCATTAAAATAATAATCGGATTGGCTATACTTGCATCTGTAATCGCTTTCATTGCAGAACGCATTGATGAGATCAAGTATAAGGGTGCTAAATTCTTCAGAAAACCTACAGGGATCTATGAGCGTTTCATTAAACGTCCTCTTGATTGCTTTCTGTCATGTGGCGCTACAATAGTACTGAGTCCAGTATTGCTCTATTTGATCATAGCCGGCGCTATCAATATGAAAGGCAATCCCTTCTTCACCCAGGATCGCCCTGGCAGAATTGATCCCAAAACCGGGCGTGAGCGCATCTTTCGTCTTATAAAATTCCGTTCAATGACGAATGAAAAGGATGCTGACGGAAATCTTCTTCCGGATGACCAGAGATTAAAAAGCTATGGAAAGCGACTTCGAGCCTCCAGCCTCGATGAGCTGGGTGAGCTTCTCAATATCATTAAGGGCGATATGGCTGTTGTGGGACCTCGTCCGCAGCTTGTAAGGGATATGGTGTTTATGAGTGCTGAGCAGAGGAAGAGACATACTGTTAGACAAGGGCTTACTGGTTTGGCTCAGTGTAATGGTAGAAATGGGCTGTCTTGGGAGAATAAGCTTCAGTACGACATCGATTATATTGAGAATGGCATTACCTTTATTGGCGATTTAAAGATAATATATAAGACCGTGGAAAAGGTGTTCAAAAAAGAAGGAATAACAATGGACAATATGGCTACTGCGGCTGATTATGGTGATTATCTGCTTAGTGAAGGTAGAGTAAGTGAGAGTGAATATGCTCAGAAGCAGCAAGAAGCTAAAAAATATGTGATGGGTGAAATGATACTAAATGGATAGGAATATAAATATGGGGTTGGTATCAATTATAATGCCATCATATAACACAGCAGAATTTATTGAACAGACAATAAACTCGGTTCTTCTCCAAACATATGAGAAGTGGGAGCTTATCATTGTAGATGATTGCTCTACGGATAATACCGATAAAGTTGTTGAGAAATTCCTTATTGATAAAAGGATAAAGTATCTGAAGAACGAACACAACTTAGGTGCTGCTGTTAGTCGAAACAGAGCATTGAGAGAAGCGAAAGGAAAATGGATCGCTTTCCTTGATTCAGATGACTTATGGATGCCGGAGAAGTTAATGCGCCAGATAAAGTTCATGAAGAAACACGACATCCATTTCTCATATACGAACTATTCTGAAATTGATGAAAGCGGACAGCCAAACGGCATAACCGTCACTGGGCCGAGGCGAATAACTAAAAAGGGAATGTTTAATTATTGCTGGCCAGGATGTTTGACAGTGATGTATGATAGAGAGTATGTCGGTTTGATTCAGATTGCTGATATCAAAAAGAATAATGATTATGCCATGTGGCTGAAAGTGTGCCAGAAAGCAGACTGCTATCTGCTGAATAAGTGCTTAGCTAAATACCGTAAAGGGAGAAAAGACAGCGTTAGTACACATAGTATAAAAACTATGATTGGATGGCATTATAAGATGTTTCATGAAGCTGAAGGACAAGGAATAGCGGCATCAGTGTTCAACACTGGTCGAAACTTGTTGTTTGGTTTTTATAAGAAGAAAAGGTATGTAAGGAAGATTGACTGAATGAGTATATTGGTTAGACTTAAAAATACATATAAATATGGCGGAGTCAAAGAAGTCCTAAGAAAAACTAGTACATTGGCCATTTACACGGTCATGGACAAGTTAATAGTTCGAGAAGTGAAAAGAGCACCTTTAGAATATGGACTTACTAAAATACATCGCAAGGAACAAATAATAGTTTCACTTACTTCGTTTCCTAAGAGGTTTCCGCAATTGGATTTGTGTTTGAAAAGCCTTGTGATTCAGCATTTTAAGCCAAATAAGATAATAGTCTATCTCGGAAGTGATAGCATAAGAGAAAAGCTGACTGAATCAATGCTGAAGTATGAGAAATATGGTGTAGAGTATAGATTTGACGAAAAAGAGAATTTAATGCCACACAAAAAATATTTTTATGCTATGCAGGAATTTCCCGATGCTGTAATAGTTACAGCTGATGATGATGTTATCTATCCGCGGGATTGGTTAAAATCATTGTATCAATCATATAAAAAATATCCTAATGCAGTTAGTGCAAGAAGAGTTCATCTGATGAAAAGAAACGGAAGAAAGCTACTTCCTTATGATCACTGGGAAGATCAGTGCCGAAGAATTAAAACTCCTTCTATGTGTTTGATAGCAACTGGTAACAGTGGAGTGTTGTATCCTCCGCATTGCTTTGATAATTCTGCCTTTGACATTGAAGGAATAAAGAAAACAAGTTTAAGAGCTGATGATATATGGCTGAAATGTATAGAAGTCAAAAATAGAGTGCCTGTTGTATGGGTTCCAAACTGGAAAGTGATGCTTCCAGAGATTGATTCGTTAGATAATGAAAAACTATCTGATGAAAATGTGTTTACAGGAACAAATGATGAGGTGCTTCAAGCTGTAATGGCGTATTTATGTTTACAAGTGACCGATTTCTTTAAGTTAAGTGATATTGAGTGAAAAGCGGAGACGACAGATGATAAAGATTATATTATATTCTTCATCGCAATTAAAGAAAATACCGAAAACAGGAGGAGTCAAGAGGTTTCTTGAACTCGTAAACCAAATGGGAAAATTCTGTCAACTAACTCTTCTTTCGGGAGATGAAGAATACCCAGTTCCCAAAGAGGCTAGACATATTTCAATGCATCAAAACAAAGTGTATAACAAAGAAGCAGAATATGCTAGACACAACAGGAAGTATCTAAAGAATATAAAAAAAGAAGGATATGATTCTATTGTTGCCTTTGATGTTCCCCCGGCAATTTGGTTAGCACTTTATAGAATGCCACATTTATGCTTAATGGTTCGTAAAGATTTGATTGGATATAAAAAAATAATATTGGCCAATCAAAAAGTCAACGGAATTAAAAAATTTTGCATTTTAAAAGTATTTTCGATAGCTGAATTGATTACATTGCTTTACGCTGAAAAGATTATAGTTCAGTGTGAGTACGATAGAGACGAACTGATTAAAAGACATTCAGTGTTTGCAAAATGTATAAGGAGAAAAACGACAATACAAATTAACAATGTTAATCCATCGTGGGCAAAAGCAAGTAATGCTATAAAAGAGAGGACTTCCACTAAATTTCGGATTGTCAGTGTTAATGGCTTTTCTGATTACAGAAAAGGCTGTGATATTTTCCTAGAAGCAATTTCAAACTTACTTGATAAAGGGTATAATATCGAAGCGTATATTGCTGGAGACGGTACAATGTTGAGCGACTATCAAAAGAAATATAAAAAATATAGAGACATTCATTTTTCAGGCAGAATTGATAAACCAGGAGACTATATTAAGCAGTTTGATTTAGCTGTTGTTCCGTCAAGAGCGGATTCGTGTCCTAACACTATTATGGAGGCACTATTAAATGAGGTTCCTGTCATTGGCAGTAATGTGGGAGGAATACCTGAAATTTTAGCTGATAATACAGTATTATTTGAATCGAATGCAGCATCTCTTAAGGAAAAGATTCTCTATTGTATGGTGCCGGAAAATCTTAGTAGAATTACCGATCAACAAAAAAAACGAAGAAAACAGCTTCAATTTGATTGGAGCAAAAGAATATTCGATATTATAAATGGGGACAAATAAATGTCTAAAAACTCTTTATTAGAAAACAGGCGATTAGTAAGTTACTTAATCATAGCTATTACTGTTTGTGTTTATACACTAACATTATATTCAATTGGTAGCATTATCATTTTTGGTCTAGCTTTATTGATATATATAATATATTTATATGGAAATGGCAAAAAAAATGATATTAAACTCAATGTTCTGCAATGGGTAACATTATTATTTGGAGTATATTGTTTTGTTAGTTCATACTGGGCTATGTATGATAAAAAATTAGCACAAACAAAAGGAATTACCATACTTGAGATGTTCATATTTATATGCTTATTATACAAACCCATGCAAGAATATTATGAAATGAATGAATTGATTCATTTTCAGAAAATCAGTGGATATATTGTAGTTGTTTGGGCTTTTTTTAACTATAGAATAGGAGCGATTATTAGTGCTATTACTGGTGGTGAGCGCTTAGATAATACGTTTATTAATAGTAATGTATTAGGAATGATGTCGTCAACAACTATATTGTATATTGTATATGAAGTATACTTGAGGAAAAAGATTACAGTTAGTGATGTAATGTTTATTCCTTGTTTGATATTGGTAGCAGCATCTGGAAGTAGAAAAGCTCTTGTGTCATTAGTAATAGGTTGTATTGCACTATACGCCATGTTAAATCACGAAGCAAACATTGTTAAGCGCTTTGCAAAATATATATTAGGTGGTCTATTATTTCTAATTGTTGCATTTGTTATTGCAAAATCGAATATTTTCGAAGGGCTTAACGAAAGAATGTTAAAGATGTTCAATATGTTTAGCGGAGATGGCAATGTTGATCGTTCTTCTTTAATGAGGCAGCAAATGATTAGCATTGGTATGGAGCAATTTAAGAAAACGCCAGTATTTGGAATCGGTATTGATAATCCGCGTTTTTTAGTTCAGCCTTATTTCAATAAGGCATATTATTTACACAATAATTATGTTGAACTTCTAACAGGTGTTGGGATCGTTGGATTTATATTATACTATTCTTTGTATTTGTATTTGATAGTTAATTTGATAAAGAATAAGAAAAACAGTACAAATTCATATTACTTAATAGTGGTATTATTGATTTTAAGGCTTGTAATGGATTATGGCGCTGTATCTTATTATTCAAAGGAAACCTATATTAATCTGATGATAATGTTCGTTCAATTGGATAAGATTCAAAAAGTCACATCTCAATATGATAAGCAATCTATATGATTAAAGATAAAAGGAGAAAAGTATGCATAGCATAAAGAAAATATTAAGATACATTACAGATGTCGATTATCGTTTTCTTGTTAATGCAAATAGAGGAAAATATAATAATATGCCCGATAGAGAGTATCTATCAAAAAGATTTAAGGCACGATTGGGATATCCTTTAAACTTAGATAATCCAATAACATTTAATGAAAAGCTTCAATGGCTAAAGCTTTATGACCGCAGACCAGAGTATACAACAATGGTTGATAAATATGCTGTTAAGCGGTATGTAGCCGATACAATTGGGGTACAGTATATTATTCCAACTTTAGGTGTTTGGGACAGATTTGAAGATATTGATTTTGACAAATTGCCTAATCAGTTTGTTTTGAAATGTACACATGATTCAGGTGGATTAGTAGTCTGTAAAGATAAAACGGAACTCAATAGAGCCAAGGCAAAAAAGAAGATAGAAAGATGTTTAAAAAATAACTATTTTTATCTAGGTCGAGAGTGGCCGTATATGAATGTAAAACCTAGAATAATAGCAGAAGTATACATGAGAGATGACGAGGTAGATGAACTTAAAGATTATAAGTTCATGGCTTTCAATGGAGAGATTAAGTGTTCATTTGTATGTAGTGAACGTTTTTCAGATAGCGGGTTAAGGGTGACTTTCTTTGACAATAATTGGAATGTAATGCCGTTTGAACGGCATTATCCACGAAGCAGTAAACATATTCCTAAGCCCCAATGCTATGAAGAGATGAAAGTATTAGCTGAAAAACTTGCACAAAATATTCCGTTTGTTCGAGTTGATTTTTATGAGGTCTCTGGAAAAATATATTTTGGAGAATTGACATTTTATCCTGGTTCAGGTTTGGAGGAATTTTCTCCTTTTGAATGGGATAAAAAGCTTGGCAAATGGTTAAAATTACCAGATATTAAATAAAATGGTAACTATTCAGTACCTACGCCTACTATATGTCGTGCTGCTGCTCAATAATTTTCTATATATATAGCGGTTCTTAAACAGGTAAATCCGTTGTATACAATAAGAAGGACTTATTTGTGTGTGATTAAGCAACTTGCTTATCAAAAATCTATAATATATAGTGTGCTGGCATTACTCAAAACACAATATAGACGACTGGATAGTTACATAAAATGAAAAGAATGGTGAATAATGGGAGTAAAAGTTTTAATCGCTGCGGATATAGTACCAACTAAAACAAATGAAGAACTGTTTGTAAATGGTGATATAAAATCACTAGTTGGGAAAGCACTATGTGAAAGGTTAAAAAACGCAGATTATATTGTAATGAATTTAGAAACACCACTAACAAATAGTAAATCCCCGATAAGAAAATGCGGTCCATGCTTAATGGCATCGCCTGATACAATAAAAGGTTTGAGATCAATAAATCCATTTTTCTACACATTAGCAAATAATCATATTCTTGATCAAGGTATAGAAGGGTTACATTCGACTATTAGCATATTAAATAAGAATGGCATTTCTTTTTCCGGAGTAGGGAATAATGTGAAAGAAGCTCGAAAACCATTTATTGTTAAAGTTGGAAATCATTCTGTTGGAATTTATTGCTGTACAGAACATGAATTTTCGATTGCTACTGAAAGTAGACCTGGGGCTAATCCGTACGATCCATTAGAATGTTTTGATGATGTACGTAGTTTAAGGCAGAAGTGTGATTATTTAATTATATTATATCATGGCGGAAAAGAACATTATAGATATCCGTCACCTCAATTACAGCGTGTTTTTCATAAGTTTGCAGATTGTGGTGCTGATTTAGTCGTAGCCCAGCATACACATTGTATAGGATGTAAGGAAGAATACAATGGTAGCACGCTTGTTTATGGTCAAGGTAATTTTTTATTCGATAATTCTGATAGTGAATTTTGGCAGACATCATTAATGATTAGCTTGGACTTAGATACAAATGAGGTTGAATATATACCTCTGGTAAAAAAAGGAAACGCCATTAGAGAAGCTGAAGATGTTGAGAAATCAAAAATTCTTAAAGAGTTTAATACAAGGAATGAAGAAATAAAACAAGTTCGTTTTATTAGTGAAAAATATAAAGAATATGCAACGAATATAGGATACGATTATTATTTGCGTTTTATTGGTAAATTAAAAAGTAACATTATAGTAAGAGGATTAAATAAAATAACATCATTTAGATTCATAAAATCATTATATCCCGACAGTGCAAGTGTGAGTATAGAGAATGTTTTGGACTGTGAGGCTCATCGAGAACTGGCATCTGAAGTCATGCGCTTGTTAACTAAATGATAACGATAGAGATATGATTGAGCGTTTTATTTCAATTGGTATTAATATTTTCACTATTGTTAAGTAACACGTAAGTTGAAAGCTTAAAGTAGTTTATACCTGCATATTCTCGCCACGCCCAATCTAGACCATTATGATACTTATACTGTGATATAGATGAGTTTTCATGTAGCAGGAGAAATGTATGAAAAAATATATTATTATTACATATGTTATTGGAAATATGGGCGGTGCGCAGATGTACTGCCTTAATAAATATAAATTTTGTAAACAAAAGGGATACCAGGTTTTTTTATTTCCTTCAGAGTTTCGTCCCAATATATATATAAATGAATTGGAAAGCTGTTCTGAAAAACCATTTGAAGAGTTTTCTTATCCACCAAGATGTTATTCCAAAAGAAGTATTAGGAGTATTATTTCTAGATTTTTAAGAATCATAGATTATAAAAAAGAAGATGAAATAATTATTGAATCTCACACAGTTAATACTGCTCAATGGGGAGAAATACTATCAGAAGAAGTTCATGGAAAAAATTTTATTTTCTTATTAGCAGAAAATATCGAAACACAATGTATTGATGAGCTAAGTTTTCTTCGATATAAGTATTCACACAGGCATTTATCCTGCATCACAAAGGAAACAATGCAAAAACTGTTTTCCGATTTATCCTTAGAGGATTGTATAGGTTTAGGAGCTATTTGTGGGAATACTGTTCAAGATGTAAATGTTCCCAAAGAGATAGAAAAGCTAAATATAAAAGAAACAGATATTGTAATAGGAATTGTTGGACGATTAACAAAGCCTTATGTTTCTGTTGGTTTAAAAAAAGTTATTGAAACAAGCAAAAAGCACTTGAATAAACAATTCAAGGTTATAATCATAGGAGGAGCTATTGAGGATACTGCCGAACAGGAGCTTTATAATATGGTGAGAGATCAAACAAATGTATCTGTGTTTATAACAGGTTTTATTTATCCTATTCCATTAAATTTGCTAAAATTATCGCAGGTGTGCTTGTCTAGTGCTGGTAGTGCAAATGCTATCTATCAATATGTTCCTACAATCTCTATTGATGCCTATACATACGAGGCTATAGGCGTACTTGGATATAATACAGATAGTACATTAACAAAAAATAATAGTTTTACATCAAGTATTGAAGAATATCTTGAAAACATATTATTTGGTAACTTCCTGAATTCACATGATTTTTACATTATTCCTGAAAAGTCTTTTGATGAGAAAACGGTAAACCAACGTTTAGATGAGCACTTAAGATTTGTTGATAATATGCGTCAAGCTGATTATTACAATTTTGAGCGAAAGTGCTCAATTAAAGAACGTCTTATAAAAACATTATATAGTATTGGTGGAATAGAGTTAATAAATAAACTACGATCTATTCATTAAAAAGGGAAAGAAAATGATGATTAAAGACAATAATGGAATAGTTGTATCTAATTTTCTATGGAGATTTCTTGAGCGTTGTGGAGCACAAGGCGTTACATTTATTGTATCTATAGTATTAGCTCGACTACTTGATCCCTCGGTTTATGGAACGGTTGCTTTGGTCACCGTGTTTACTACAGTAATGCAGGTTTTTATTGATAGCGGCATGGGCAATGCACTGATTCAGAAAAAAGATGCGGATGACTTGGATTTTTCAAGTGTTTTCTGGTTTAATATGTTTATGTGCGCTATTCTTTATGTCATAATGTACATTTCGGCTCCTTTTATCGCATCTTTTTACAAAATGCCAGATTTAACTCCGGTAGTTAGAGTGTTAAGTCTTATTCTATTAATATCTGGAATTAAGAACGTACAGCAAGCGTATGTATCTAAGCATATGCTGTTTAAAAGATTTTTCTTTTCAACACTTGGAGGTACTTTAGGTGCTGCAATTGTCGGTATAACAATGGCATATTTAGGCTTTGGTGTGTGGGCTTTGGTTGCACAAATGTTGTTTAATGCTGCTGTAGATACAACGATTTTATGGATTACAGTTAAATGGAGCCCCAAAAAACAATTTTCCTTTGAACGTTTGAAAGGACTCTTTTCTTTTGGATGGAAATTGTTGGTTTCAAGCTTGATTGATACAATTTATAGAGATTTAACCCAGCTAATTATTGGAAAAAAGTATAGTTCCTCTGATTTAGCTCAGTATAATCAAGGTCAAAAGTTTCCTCAGTTGATTGTTACTAATATCAACACTTCGATTGATAGTGTGCTTTTGCCAACTATGTCCAAAGCACAAGATGATTCCTCAATTGTAAAAAGTATGACAAGACGCGCTATAAAAACAAGCACCTATATTATGATGCCATTTATGGTCGGACTTGCTGTATGCGCAGAACCTCTCGTAAGCCTTATTCTAACTGATAAATGGCTCCCTTGTGTTCTGTTCTTAAGAATCTTTTGTTTTACATATGCTTTCTATCCTATACATACGGCAAATTTAAATGCTATAAAAGCTATGGGGCGTAGCGATTTGTTTCTAAAACTGGAAATTATCAAAAAGATAGTAGGTTTAGTTGCAATTCTTACAACGATGTGGATTAGCGTTGAGGCTATGGCCTATAGCTTACTTGTTACATCGGTACTCGGTCAAATTATCAACTCGTGGCCTAACAAAAGACTTATGAATTATAGCTACTTAGAGCAAGTTAAAGATATGCTTCCACAAATTGGGCTATCTATATTTATGGGTTTAATCGTATATTGTGTTCAATTTGTTGGATTGAATGATATTTTAACTTTGCTAATTCAAGTATCTGTAGGTGCTATTATCTATATTTCTTGTTCAAAGTTATTCCATATCGACAGTTATGAGTATCTTATAAATACTGTCAAAGGTTTACTTCATAAAACTAAGAAGGAGACGCAATTATGAAAAAATTACTGATATTAGGCGCTAACCCCGAAACGGTTAGTCTTATTAAAAAAGCAAAAGAGATGGGAATCTATACGATTGTAACAGATTACGATCCAAATGCTTTTGCGAAAAGATTTGCAGATCAGCCTGAGAATGTTAATGCTGTTGATGTTGATGGCTTAGTTGACCTTGCAAAGCGCGAAAAGGTTGATGGCGTTGTAGTTGGTGTTGCAGAAGCTTTATTACCGACATACTGCGAGGTATGTAAAAGATTAGGTATGCCTGCATACTCTACTCCAGAAGTCTTTGAGGTTATGATCCGTAAGGATTATTTCAAAACTAAGTGTCGAGAATATGGAGTTCCGACTATTAGGGAATTTGATCCTAATAATTTGGATGATGTAGTTTATCCAGTTATTGTTAAGCCCGTTGATAGCTGTAGCTCTAAAGGAATTAGAGTTTGCAAAAATCGTGAAGAACTTGATGCCGCTATTGCATACGCCCTTGAGTTTTCCAGATCAAAAAAGTATCTGATTGAAGAGTATATGTGCGGTGATGAGGTCATTTCTTACTATGTCATGCAGGACGGCAACCCTATTTTCGTCGGAATGTGTGATAGGTACACTTATAAAGCAAGAGAAGAACTTGTGCAGCTTCCTACCTCCTATATTTTCCCTTCAAGACACATCGATTCATATATGCAGCACTCTGATAATGCGGTAAAGGCAATGATAAAGGGACTCGGTCTTAATAATGGTTCAATTTTCTTTCAGTGTTTCGTTGATAAAGAAGGAATAGTTAGAACCTATGAGCCAGGCTATCGTTTGAATGGCGCACAGGAGCATTTGATTGTATCTAAAGTATCCGGAATCGATGCAAAAGAAATGTATATTAACTACGCATTAAGTGGAAAAGTAGCCGATGTGGATTTAGAGCCTTTAAGTAATCCAAAGCCAGAAGAGATAAGCTGTAAGCTATCTCCGCTTGTTAGATTGGGTAAGATTTCAAAAATAGAAGGCATAGATGAAATATCTAAAATGCCAGAAGTGGTTTCTATCAATCCAAGTTATAATGAGGGTGATACAGTAACAGGTGAAGGAACTTTGAAGCAAATTGTTTGCAGATTTTTTATTGTATCTCAGGATAAGCAGAGCTTGAAGAAGGCAATTGATTTGATTCAGACAAAGCTAAAAGTTTTGGACGAAAATGGCGAAAACATGCTGATTGGTCTGTTTGATACAGATACGATTACTAACTTATATTGATTTAGGTGTGATAATAATGGATGGGTACATAGCTCTTATTGGTTTGGGTGCAGTTGGTGTCCCAATAGCCAATTTACTCTTCAAAAAATATAATAAAGATTTTATTTTACTATCGAGCAAAGATTTCCTATATACATTAACGGACAAGGATATTTATATAAATAACGAGCTGTTTCAGCCAGAAGTAATATCAGAAAAATCTCAACTGATAAAGAAAATCAGTTTATTGATAGTTACAGTAAAGAATTATCATATAATTTCAACTTGTGATTTTTTGAAAACTATGATAGATGATAATACAGTTATATTGCCGCTTCAAAATGGCGTTTACAGCTTTGATTATTTTAAGAAGATGTTTCCGAATAACGTAATACTTGAAGGTTTTGCGAAGGGACCCAATACCATTATTACTCGAAACGGATTTGAATATCAACGAACAGGTGAATTGCATATCGGAGCAACCAATGAAGCTAATAAGCAATCGGCTAAAGATGCTTGGCAGTTACTCGATAATGCAGGGATGCAATGTTATTATGATGATGATATCCGTCGAGAAGTATGGAAAAAACTGATGCTCAATGTTGCGGGTAATGCTATTACTGCTATTACTGAGATAGATTACTGCGATTTTAAGAATTCACCAGAAGTTCAAGAACTCTGTCGTAGAACAATGAGAGAATACATTCTTGTAGCAAATAAAAATGGAATAGACTTGAATGATCGGGACATCGAAGATGTTATTAATTATTACTTGTCATTCCGGGTTTCAAAGCATACTTCGATGCTTGAAGATGTTTTGCATAAACGGAAAACTGAGAATGAGTATATTGCTGGGTATATCAGTAGATTGGCAGCTGAGATGGGGATTTACACTCCAAATATTGATATGCTTTATAATCTGGTGAAAATCAAGGAAACTGTTTATTTAAAGGGCAAAGCAAATGGATAATGCAATTGGAACAAACGTGAAGCAGTATGGAAATGTGACCTTAATATCTTCTAATATAGGAAATGATGTAGTTTTAGGAGAAGATTCATTTATTAAGGAATGCTCGATAGGGAATCATTGCAGCATCGAGCGCAGAAATATGTTGTTCAATTCAAAGATTGGAAACTATACTTATACTGGATATAACTGCGTGATAAAGTATGCCACAATTGGAAAGTTCTGCTCTATTTCATGGAATGTCAGTATTGGCGGAGCAAATCATGATGTTTCACATTTGACAACACACCCTTTTCCGTTTTTATCTAAGTTTGGATTAAGCGAAAAATCGGAGACATATGATTCTTTCGATGAACCATTGATTATTGGTAATGATGTCTGGATTGGTAGTAATGTATCCATTCTAAGAGGCGTAACAATTGGTGATGGTGCTGTTATTGGAGCGGGTGCGGTTGTTACACACGATATTGCTCCATACGAAATATGGGCAGGCGTTCCGGCAAAGAAAATTGGTCAGAGATATGACAATGCGATTATCGAACGAATGCCTCAGTGGGGGTGGCATGACCTACCTGACAAATTCATTTCGGATAACATCGAACTATTCAAAATGCCAGTTACAATTGAGTTGATTGATGAACTCGAAAAGAGATATGCAGAATTTCAGAAAAGAGGTCAATAAAGTATGGCGGATAAAATCTTAGTAACCCGTTCCTCAATGCCTGATTATGAGGAATACTGTAAAGAAATCAAAGACCTGTGGGACAGTCATTGGCTCACCAACATGGGTGTGAAACACAAGCAATTTCAGGCTGAACTTGAAAAAATGCTTGATGTCCCGCATATTTCTCTTTATACGAACGGACATCTTGCTTTAGAGAACGCTCTTGCTGCAATGAATTTGCCAAGAGGTGGAGAAGTTATCACAAGTCCATTTACTTTTGCATCCACTACTCATGCGATTGTCCGTCAAGGCTTACAGCCTGTGTTCTGTGATATTGATCCAACCTACTACACAATTGATGCGACAAAGATTGAGTCTCTTATCACAGACAAAACCTGTGCCATCGTTCCGGTTCATGTATATGGTAACATCTGTAATATAGAAGAAATTGAGCGTATTGCTAAGAAATATGGCTTGATGGTTATCTATGATGCTGCCCACGCTTTCGGTGTTACATATAAGGGAAAGAGTGCAGCTTGTTTTGGCGATGCCTCGATGTTTAGCTTCCATGCAACAAAGGTGTTTAATACTATTGAGGGCGGTGCGGTGTGCTTTTCCGATGATAGCCTTGTACAGACACTTAATGACATGAAGAACTTCGGTATCAGAGGTCCGGAAACTGTTGAGTTCGTTGGCGGTAATGCAAAGATGAACGAGTTTCAGGCAGCTATGGGTATCTGCAATCTTCGCCATCTCGATGAAGAAATTGCAAAGCGTAAGGCTGTTGTTGAACATTACCGTGAGAGATTATTAGGCACTGAAGGTATTATCCTATGCCCCGATCAGCCTGACGTTAAAACCAACTATGCTTATTTCCCTGTCGTGTTTGAGCCTAATTTATTTGGTGCTACACGAAACGAAGTGTTTGATGCTTTGGCAAAACACGAGATTGGTGCAAGAAAATACTTCTATCCGCTGACAAACACATTTGATTGTTTCCACGGAGCGTATGATGTCAATCAGACACCGGTTGCACTGCATATCAGCAAGCGTGTTCTTACTCTACCGTTGTATGCTGATCTTAGCATTGAAGATGTCGATAGAATTTGTGATGTGATTCTTAGTTGTAATAAATAATAGGAGGGGACGAAATGAAAGGAATTATCCTTGCAGGCGGATCGGGAACAAGATTGTATCCGCTGACAAAGGTTACGAGCAAGCAGCTCTTACCAATTTACGACAAACCGATGATATTCTATCCGCTTTCCACATTGATGCTTGCAGGTATCCGGGATATTCTTATCATTTCCACTCCTTCGGACACACCGAGGTTTGAAGAATTACTCGGTGATGGCAGTGATATGGGCATCAACCTGTCTTACGCTGTTCAGCCGAGTCCGGATGGACTTGCACAGGCTTTTCTGATTGGAGAAGAGTTTATCGGTGATGATACCTGTGCCATGATTCTTGGCGATAATATCTTCTATGGCGGTTGGTTCAGAAGAAATCTGTCAGAAGCAGTAAAGAACGCTGAGAACGGAAAAGCCACCATATTTGGATATTATGTACAGGATCCGGAACGTTTCGGTATTGTAGAGTTTGATGATAAGAGAAATGTGGTATCTGTTGAAGAAAAGCCGCAGGATCCAAAGTCAAACTATGCGATCACCGGCCTTTACTTCTATCCAAAGAGCGTAAGTGCTATGGCAAAGCAAGTAAAACCTTCTGCAAGAGGGGAACTTGAAATCACTGATTTGAATAGACTGTATCTCGAACAAAATGATTTGAAAGTTCAGATTCTTGGTCGAGGTTTTGCTTGGCTTGATACTGGAACAATGGAAAGTCTCATGGAAGCATCTATCTTCATCCAGACTGTACAAAATCGGCAGGGAGTGGTTATTTCCTCGCCGGAGGAGATTGCTTTCTACGAGAAATGGATTACAAAAGAACAGCTTTTACATACGGCTGAAATGTATGGAAAATCTCCCTATGGCGCACATCTGCGTCGTGTGGCAGATGGTAAATTTGTGTTATAAGGAGAAGCGAGAATGACTATATTCGTAACCGGCGGTGCCGGTTTTATTGGAAGCAACTATATCTTCCATATGCTTAACACCTATCCTGACTACAGAATCGTATGTCTGGATAAGCTAACTTACGCAGGCAATCTTAGTACATTAGAGCCTGTAATGAAGAACACTAATTTCAGATTTGTGAAGATTGATATCTGCGATAGAGAAGCTATCTACAAGCTCTTCGAGGAAGAGAAGCCAGATATCGTTGTCAACTTTGCGGCGGAAAGTCATGTGGATAGAAGTATTGAAAATCCGGAGATATTCATTCAGACAAATATTCTTGGTACACAGGTACTCATGGATGCTTGCAGAAAGTACGGCACCCAGAGATATCATCAGGTATCTACAGATGAGGTTTATGGTGATCTTCCGCTTGACAGACCTGACTTGTTCTTTACTGAAGAGACACCAATTCACACTTCATCTCCCTATAGTTCTTCAAAGGCAGGCGCAGACCTCCTCGTTATGGCTTACCACAGAACTTACGGTCTGCCTGTGACAATTTCAAGATGTTCAAACAACTACGGTCCGTATCACTTCCCTGAGAAGCTTATTCCACTTATGATCGCAAATGCTTTAGCAGACAAGCCTCTCCCTGTTTACGGCGAGGGACTTAACGTGCGTGACTGGCTCTATGTCGAAGATCACTGCCGTGCTATTGACCTAATTATTCACAAGGGCAAGGTAGGCGAGGTTTACAACGTAGGCGGACACAACGAGATGAAGAATATTGACATCGTTAAGCTCATCTGTAAGGAGCTTGGCAAACCTGAAAGTCTTATAACATTTGTAGCGGATCGCAAAGGTCATGATATGCGTTATGCGATTGATCCGACTAAGATTCATAATGAACTTGGCTGGCTTCCTGAGACAAAGTTTAAGGACGGAATCAAGAAAACTATCAAGTGGTACCTGGAAAATCGTGAATGGTGGGAGACAATCATTTCCGGCGAGTATCAGAATTACTATGAGAAGATGTATGGCAACAGAGGTACAGTATGATGAAAGCATTTGTTACCGGAGTCGGAGGTCAGCTCGGTCATGATGTTATGAATGAGCTGAGAAAACGCGGATATGAAGCAGTCGGCTCTGACATTCTTGATAATCTCGATACGGACTATCTTTATAAACAGCTTGATATTACCAATGCTGATGCCGTCGATAATGTCATCACGGAAGTGAATCCCGATGTTGTGATACATTGCGCTGCCTGGACTGCTGTCGATGCTGCTGAAGAAGAGGAGAATATCCCAAAAGTCAGAGCAATAAATGTTGATGGCACACAGCATATAGCTGATGTTTGCAAGAAACTTGATTGCAAAATGATCTACATCTCAACGGATTATGTTTTCAATGGTCAGGGGACTGAGCCGTGGGAGCCGGACTGTAAAGATTTTGCTCCGCAGAAGGTTTATAGTCAATCGAAGCTCGATGGCGAATTTGCCGTTGCAAATATCCTTGATAAATATTTCATCGTGCGTATTGCCTGGGTGTTTGGCTTGAACGGCAAAAACTTCATCAAGACGATGCTGAATGTTGGAAAGAAGTATCCGGAAGTGCGTGTTGTCAACGATCAGATTGGTACACCGACTTATACATATGACCTTGCAAGGCTGCTTGTGGATATGGCTGAAAGTGAGAAGTATGGGTATTATCATGCTACCAATGAGGGTGGATTTATCTCCTGGTATGATTTTACGGTTGAGATCTTCAAGCAGGCAGGAGTGACTGCTAAGGTTATTCCTGTTACTACGGAGGAGTATGGGCTTTCCAAAGCGAAAAGACCATTTAATAGCAGATTGGATAAGTCTAAACTATCTAAGAATGGATTTGAGTTGCTTCCCACTTGGCAAGATGCGTTGCATAGATATTTGAATGAAATAATATAGGCGGTAATGAAATGTTTAATAAAAATCTTAATACTATTCTTGTAACAGGTGCAACTGGTTTCATCGGAGCAAATCTCGTAACCAAACTATTCAGTATTCTTGACGGAGCGTGTATTATCGGTCTTGATAACATGAACGATTACTATGATGTATCTCTCAAAGAATACCGTTTATCACAGATCGAACAGGCACAAGCCAAAAGCAAATGTTCGTTCAAATTTATCAAGGGTGATTTAGCGGATAAAGCCCTTATTGATAAGCTGTTCCGTGAATACAAGCCTGACATTGTAGTCAACCTCGCTGCGCAGGCAGGTGTTCGCTATTCAATTGAAAATCCCGATGCCTACATAAACTCCAATATCATCGGCTTTTACAATATTCTTGAAGCCTGCCGTCATTATCCTGTTGAGCATTTGGTTTATGCAAGTTCTTCAAGTGTTTACGGCGGTAACAAGAAAGTGCCGTTCAGCACCGATGATATGGTAGACCACCCTGTGTCGCTCTATGCTGCAACTAAGAAAAGCAATGAACTTCTCGCCCATGCTTATTCAAAGCTCTACAATATCCCCACAACAGGACTGCGTTTCTTCACAGTCTACGGTCCGGCTGGTCGCCCCGATATGGCTTACTTTGGATTCACAAATAAGTTGGTGAACGGCGAAGCAATCAAGATCTACAATTACGGAAACTGTAAGCGTGATTTCACCTATGTTGACGATATTGTTGAGGGCATCGTGCGTGTGATGCAGTGTCCACCAGAGAAGAAAAATGGTGAGGACGGGCTTCCAATACCGCCATATGCGCTCTACAATATAGGCGGCGGTAGACCGGAAAACTTGCTTTATTTTGTTCAGATACTTAGTGAGGAACTTGTCCGTGCGGGGGTTCTTCCTGCTGATTATGATTTTGAAGCACACAAGGAGCTTGTTCCTATGCAGCCGGGCGATGTGCCTGTCACCTATGCCGATTCCTCGGCTTTGGAACGTGACTTCGGGTTTAAGCCGACCATTGATTTAAGAACAGGCCTGAGAAAATTTGCCGAATGGTACAAGGAATATTATATGGGAGGAACAAACAAATGAAAATAGCAGTAGCCGGAACAGGATATGTCGGCTTGTCACTTGCCGTTCTGCTTGCACAGCAAAACACAGTTATAGCCGTTGATATCATTCCAGAAAAGGTTGATCTTATCAACAATAGAAAATCACCGATTCAAGACGATTACATAGAAAAATACCTTGCTGAAAAAGAACTCGATTTGACAGCTACACTCGATGCTGAGACGGCATACAAAGATGCAGACTTTGTTGTGATAGCAGCACCAACAAATTATGACAGCAAAAAGAATTTCTTTGATACAAGTGCTGTTGAAGCGGTCATCGAGCTTGTCATGAAGTATAATCCGAATGCGATCATTGTAATCAAATCCACAATTCCGGTGGGGTATACAGAGGCAATTAAAGCAAAGACCGGCAGCAGGAACATCATGTTCAGTCCGGAGTTTCTCCGGGAAAGCAAGGCGCTTTATGACAATCTATATCCGAGCCGTATCATTGTTGGAGCAGATATGGAAGACGAGCGGCTTGTAAAAGCCGCACACACCTTTGCAGAACTGCTTCAGCAAGGAGCTATCAAGGAGGACATCCCCACCCTGTTTATGGGGT
>Ga0209407_1001372_pt1 | contig 25753 bp, 22 predicted proteins | sample AD_JPNHG3_MetaG_FD_184410 | JGI IMG/M metagenome (GOLD analysis project Ga0209407, IMG submission 184410) | Active sludge microbial communities of municipal wastewater-treating anaerobic digesters from Japan - AD_JPNHG3_MetaG (SPAdes) (version 2) | ecosystem: Engineered > Bioreactor > Anaerobic... | reverse complement strand
TCTAAAAATTGTTGTGCTAAGTCGATACAACCCAAACAATATAGGGGTTGGGCTTATCCATGGTTTTGGAATGCGGAAAGGAGCCATTGCAGCAAGTATTGCCCACGATAGTCATCATATTGTCGCCATAGGCGCAAACGACGACAGCATAGTGCGAGCTATAGACTATATAATTAAAAATAGGGGTGGAATGTGCTACTATGATGGAAATGAGACTATGGGTTTGGCCTTGCCGTTTTTTGGTTTAATGACAAATGTTGATGTGAGCGATGCTGCTAAGGAGTACTCACTGATTAACAAAAAACTTAAGGCCGATGGATGTAAGCTCCATGCGCCATTTATGACAATGGCATTTATGTCGCTATCGGTAATACCACATTTAAAGTTAACTCCAGCTGGACTGTTTGATGTTGATAGGTTTAGCTTAACCTCCATTTTTGCGGAATGATGTAAATGGAAAACCTTTCGAGCATATCCTATTTATCATCTTTACCCGATTTGCCTGGGGTTTACCAATTTTTCGACTCAACAGGCAAAATAATTTATATTGGCAAGGCCAAGAATCTTCGAAAGCGAGTATCGTCTTATTTTAACCGTTCCCAGTATGACTCAGCAAAAGTAAGGGCGTTGGTTTCAAGGGTGGCCGATTTAAAGTATATTGTAGTAAACTCAGAATCCGATGCGCTCATACTCGAGAATATACTTATAAAAAAACATCAGCCCAAGTATAACATTCTTTTGCGCGACGATAAAACCTACCCATGGATTGTAATTAAAAACGAGCCTTTTCCCCGTGTAACAACCACGCGTCGATACGAGAACGATGGATCAATATATTATGGACCATATACATCGGGTCGTTTACTTAAAGCATTACTTGATTTAATTCGGCAGCTTTTTCCCATTCGTACCTGTGAGCTAAACTTAACTCAAAGTAATATTGCCTCTGGAAAATTTAAAGCTTGCTTAGAGTATCAGATTGGAAATTGTTTAGCGCCTTGTATCGGAAATCAAAAGGAAAACGATTATTTAAGCAACATTAATGCTATAAAAAAAATTCTTGAAGGTGACCTTAACGAGGTGCTCCGCCTAACAACAGCCGAAATGACCAAAGCCGCTCAGGAGCTAAAATTTGAACAGGCCGCATTGCTTAAGGAAAGGCTTAGACTGTTACAAAATTTCCAGGCCAAAAGTTCTGTAATTTCAAAGGGAATAAACACTGCTGATATTTTTACAATTCAAGAGAGCGAAGGTTTTGCTGTTGTTAACTACTTAAAGGTAAACAGTGGCGTGGTAGTTCAATCGTATAATTTACAAATCAAAAATATTGTTGATGAGCCTATTGATGATATTTTTTCACAGGCAATTCTAGAGATTAAGGAGAGGCTTAACCTAAAATCTACTACTTTTCTTGTAAATATTAACCCTGCATACCAGCTGTCCAATATAAAGTATCACATTCCAAAACAGGGTGAAAAGCTTAAGCTTTTAAAGCTTAGCCTACGAAATGCTGATGCTTACATAAAGGAATTAATTAAAAGTGAGGAACGAGCAAATCCTCAAACCCGTGCCCTAAAATACCTTGAGCAGTTAAAGAAGGATTTACAGCTACCGGAACTTCCAATGGTTATTGAATGTTTTGATAATTCGAACCTACAAGGTACTAATCCGGTTTCGGCCTGCGTTGTGTTTAAGAATGGAAAACCCGCTAAAAGTGAGTATAGGCATTTTAATGTAAAAACAGTTACCGGCCCTGACGATTTTGCTTCCATGCGCGAGGTTGTTTACCGTAGGTATAAAAGATTGATTGAAGAGAAAAAGAATTTGCCAAATTTAATTGTCATTGATGGTGGTAAAGGACAGCTAAGTTCTGCCTATGAAACCCTTAAAGATTTGCATATCGAGCATATTCCCATAATTGGTATAGCAAAGCGACTTGAAGAAATTTACCGACCCGGCGACACAACTCCCTTGTACCTCGATAAACGTTCAATGTCCCTTAAGCTTATTCAGAATATTCGCGATGAAGCGCATAGGTTTGGAATAACATTTCACAGAAAGAAAAGAGAAAAAAAGAACGAAGCATCGATACTGGAATCAATACCTGGTGTAGGAAAGAAAAGCGTTATTAAGCTTTACACCCGCTTTAAATCATTAGAAAATATAAAAATGGCCTCCCTTGAAGAGCTTTCGGAAGAGGTTGGAGCAAAAACAGCCAGCAATATCGTGTCGTTCTTTAAAAAAATATAGGTAGTTTTGCAAAAATATTCTGTATTTATGTCAGCCTTTCAATCGAGCCAGAATGCTAATAATTTATACAACAACTTTTTGGATTTAACCCAGAAGTACGATTCCGGAAAGCTTTATACTATCCACGATAATTTTCCTTTAACTTCCGATTCTTGTTCAAATGTTTTTAAGTCAAGTTCATTTAAATCAAACATCACCATTGAACCTAAACCCCTTAACCATAATCATTTAATTCCGAATGCTTATTTTATTAGCATGGTTATTACAATGCTGATAATTTCATCAATAATAGCAGGTTACGCAAAATATCTTAGAGTTTTTATTCAATCACTATTCTACGATTTTATTGCTGAAAAAACCCTTAACGATTATAGCGTGCCCTTTATTAAGCTTTCTCGTTTACTGGATTTCCTATCAATAATATCAATAACATTTGTAGTTAATATTATACTCGAGCAATTTTTAGGATCAATGCAGGGATCCTTACTCTTTTTAGCTTTACCCGCCCTTGCACTTATACTTTACAGAATTTGGATTTGGCTACTACATAAAACTTTATTGCTGGCTACTAATAATGCAAGCCAGGTTAACTATCTCTATTTTCACAATACTTTGAATTTGAGAATTTTGATGCTCTTTCTTATACCTACATCGCTTGCAGCAAACTATACCATGCCGCCCTTACGAATAGTATTTATCTATATATCTATTGCGTTGATTATAATCGCTTTACTATATCGATATTTTTACTTTGTAAAAATCTTTATAAAGCATAGGGTTTCATTATTGTATTACATTTTGTACCTTTGTGCCCTTGAATTGCCTATAATATTAGGGGTAACGTATTTGCTGAGAGTGAGTTAAGTTTTTGTTGGTTTTAAAAACATAGGGCCTTGAAAATCAAAAAGATTGTTATTTCGCAACCCGACCCCCAGAGCGAGAAATCGCCGTATAATGAATTGTCGGAGAAATATGGGGTTCATCTTGATTTCCGCCCTTTTATACATGTTGAGGGGGTAAGTTCCAAGGAGTTCCGTCAGCAGAAAATCAATATCCTAGATCATTCTGCTGTAATTTTTACCAGTAAAACTGGCATTGATCATTTTTTCAGGATATGTGAAGAACTTCGCATAACAGTTCCTGAAACCATGAAGTATTTCTGTATAACCGAATCAATTGCTCATTACCTGCAGAAATACATAGTTTACAGGAAGCGTAAAATCTTTTTTGGCGATAACACTTTCAAAGATCTACTGGATATAATCCTTAAGCATAAGGACGAAAAATTTTTATTGCCACTTTCCGATCCACACAAACCAGAAATTCCAAAGGCATTAACAAAGGCCAAGATAAATTATACCAAAGGGATATTCTATAAAACTGTTAGCAGCGATCTGTCAGACCTTAAGCCATTCCCTTACGATATGATTGTGTTCTATAGCCCTAATGGAATTAAATCGCTATTCGATAATTTCCCCGATTTTCAGCAGAACGATATAGCAATTGGCGCCTTTGGCGATACAACTGCAAAAGCAGTGAAAGATGCGGGTTTAAGACTCGATGTTAAAGCTCCAACCGATGCGTTTAAAAGCATGACCCAAGCCTTAGATCACTTTTTGAAAGAGCAATCAAAGAAAAAGTAAAATTATAGAGGGGGGAATGCTACCCCCCTTTTTTGTATGCCTCAAAAACTTAGGAAAAAGTATATAATCCATTTGGAAAACGAGGTTAACTCGCTGTTAAAATCGGAGTTATCACGTTTCCATTATCCAATCAAGTTAATATACCAAGTAGATGAAAGGATACCCGGTGGCATTGAGGAAAACCCCCACTACAAAGTAATATTTATAATTCCTAAGAGGTATTTAAAAAAAGCATATATGAGAAATCTTGCAAAACGAAGGCTTAGAGAGGCTTTTCGCATTAATCAAAACTTACTTGACCAATTCAGGGAAAGAGGAAAAACGGTTTACCTGGCTTTTATCTATGTTTCAGCAGAGGTTGTTTCTTTTAAACAATTGGAATCGGGAGTTGTTAAACTGTTAACCGATCTTAAGTAAAATGAATTTGGTTAAAACCCTTAAAATATTATGGAAATATGCGGTTAGGCTTTTGGCCTACATTCCTATTCTATTAATAAAGATTTACCAAATATTTTTATCGCCATACCTACCTAACAGCTGCAGGTTTACCCCTACCTGTTCCGCTTACAGTGTTGAAGCGCTAAAAAAACATGGTTTTTTTAAAGGCTTATGGTTGTCGGTTAGGAGAATTTCACGATGCCACCCCTGGGGTGGTCATGGTTATGATCCTGTTCCCTAGGCTTTTTTGATTATAATCCTAAAGGTTGAACCAACCCCAAGCTCCGAACGAAACACAAAGATTTTTCCTGAGTGGTACTGTTCAACAATACGTTTTGCTAAACTTAGCCCAAGTCCCCAACCGCGTTCCTTTGTGGTGTAGCCAGCCTGGAATATTTCTTTTTGCTTCCCCTTTTCAATCCCCTTACCTTGGTCCTGTATGTCAATAATAACGTTGTTTTTTTCAACAGTTGCCTCTACGCTAATAACTCCTTTCCCTTGCATAGCATCTACAGCATTTTTAAGAATATTTTCCAAAACCCAACCTAGAAGTATATGGTTTGCTTTAGCATATATTGGAATGCCGGGGCTGAAGTTGAAAGCAATTGTCTTTGGGCATCTTTTGCTCTGGTAGTTTATGGAATCGGTAATCAAATTAGTTATATCAATACTATCGAGACTTGGTGATGAGCCAATCTTTGAGAATCGGCTAGTTATGGTTTCAATTCTTTTTACATCTTTTTCAAGTTCAGTCACCACTTCGTCGTTGGGGTATTTCTCAGAAAGTAGCGATGAGCAAGCCATTAGCGATGAAGTAGGAGTTCCAAGTTGATGTGCTGTTTCCTTTGCCATCCCGAGCCAGATTAAATTCTGTTCCGATTTACGTGCCTGACCATAGGAGTAAAACGCTATTCCTATAAAGAATGCAATTATAATAAGTTGAATATAAGGATAGTAATTAAGTTTTTTTAAGGTAATACTATCAAAGTAGTACACATAGTTTTTTGATCCATCGGGCAGTTCAATTGTTATTGGATCGTGTTCAGCCCTCATTTTGTTTAGAAGATTCGAAACATAAACAGTATCCTGGATGTCAGGTAATTCAATATTGCGGAAACCAATCACTTTCCCAGTTTCATCGGTGAGTATTACTGGTACAGTCCGGTTGTTTTGAACTATCTCAAAAATCAGTGAAAAATCCTCACACGAACCCATTTCGTTTGAGATGTATTTAACGGCATTTGCCCATAGGTCAATTTTTTGACGCTCCTCCTGCTTAAGTTCCGATACAAAACGATTTGTAAAGTAGATTGTAATAAACGAAACGGTAACCGCTGCGATTATTAGTGTTAACAGAAATTTATTTCGTGGACTAAGAATTTTCATTTTACTCGTTCTTTAGGGTGTCAATTTGCTCATCCCACTCCAGCATGTAACCCACACCTACATTACCATCAGTTTTTTCCTTAGGTTTTATTTGAGGACTATTTTGTATAGAAACGCTATCGGTTTGAACGGTATTGTGTATTCCGGATTCAAAACCTTTCTTGTTTATCCATTCAACCTCATAGCTATCGTTTTGGCCAAATAGTTTCAAGTATAAATTTATAGATCCATCGGTAGTGGAATGAAAATCAATCTGATCGGATTTCACAAACTTTCGTTTTAACAAATTGCTTATGTTAATCCTAGCAATATACTCATATCTGTTGTCAAAATCGTGAACCCCAGAAACATTCATTAGCAAGACATTGGATTTTATATCCATATTAGGAATAAAAATCTTACGATTTTCAATAGTAATCTTATTTTTCAAGGTATCAAAAGCAATAACCTTAACCTGGTCCAGGTTTAGCCATTTGGACAATTCCTTAATTCTGTCCATCCCTTTGAGTTTTCCTTGAACCACTTGAACGTCGGAGAATAGCTTAAGAGAGCCCATTTCAACATCGCCTTTCTCATTTCTTTTGAATTGTATATTCATAATGCCCTTAAACCGTCCTGAAAGATTATCGGCTGTAACGTAGCTTTGACCCCAATTATCAAAGTTTTTGAAAACATTTTCAATTGAAACATTGCTAACCCAAAGGTTTGTGTGAACTGAATTGCTATGTGATTTAAATCTACCAGAAACGTTGCCATCAAAGCAATCGGCAGTAAAGTAATCTGCTGAAATTGTATCGCCATTAATTATTCCGTTGGCTTTTAGGCTATTAAGTTTTAATCGATTGTATGTAGCTCTTTTAAAATTGAGCATAAATGACATTTTTGGTAGGTCAACCCCTTTGGTAGATGTATTGCTAGTTCTATCAGTAATTAGATGAACTATATCGTTGTAATCTATATGGTTACCGTAAAGATATATGTTTGGTGAATACCTATTTTGGGTATAGGATTCCAGGAAATTGGCTTGATTAATATTAAAGTTTATATCGGTTGAATCGGATTTAAAATAGCCTGCAATGTTTAAATCGTTATTAATCGCTATAGTTCCTTTAACCGAAGGCTGATTAAATGAAATGTTTTTCTTGTTTTCGAAAACTAGATCGGATTTAAGAAGTAGGGGAGTAATACTTTCCGTTTTTGGGGCATACGATATTAATGCTTTAAATTGACCTGTTGTTTCAATATCAATTTCAGGTTTTTGTATTCTTAAATTGTGGCTTACATATCCCTTAGCTAAAATTACCAAGTTATTGAACCCTTTTATTTTTGCGTTTAAGTTAATTTTTGAGTTATTACTTTCAATAGATGCTTTAGGAATATAGCTGAAGTGCTTTGAAAAATTGTTAGTTAGTAAAGTATAACCCTCCAAATTGGTTATGGTTGTCTCTTCGTTTTTAGTTATCCATTTCAATTTATTGCTATTATAGTTAACCTGAAAGGTATCAACTTTTTCAAAACCCGATGATAGCCTAAGGTATGCATCTGCTGTAATTATACCCTTTATTTGGTCAAAACTCTTAAGATAAGGCAAGTACGATAGATCTTGTGCTTGAAACCGGTTTGATTTAAACCTGAATGCGGCTAATTGGCTATTAAAGTCATAAATTCCCGAACCGTTTATACGTAATGATTTAATTGATGATTCTAAATTATAGATATACAACTTATTATCACTATTTTCAATATCAAAATTTAGCTGAAGCTGATTGGTAATTTTAAAATATTCACCTATGGTAGTGTTACTCAGCTCGCTTTGAATGGATAATAGTAACTTCGTATGCTCCGTTTTGAACTTGATGTTTAAGTTTTTCCCTGAGCAATTTAGCACTGTTTTACTAACGCTATCCAACAATTCAAAAAAGAAATTATTAAGACTAATCCCCGAAATCAGGACGGAAACAGAACTTTCAGAACTACTATCACTGCTACCGAAAAGTTCTTCAGGGTAATTGGTTTGCCATTTTATTCTTGCATTGCTTACTCTTATATTTTTAATATCAATTTTACCACCTAGTAATTTAAAAGGGGAGATGCTAATCAGAAAATCATCTGTTTTTAAAACAGTGTCGGATTTAGAGTTTAGGTTAATTACTAATACAAAATCGGTAAATGAGTATGAAAACCTTGGAAATGTTTTAAGGGTATTAACCGAAACGGAACTATAGGTTAAGGATAGGTCGGGATACTTGTTAAGATTTTCCCTAAGGGTGTTTATAATGTATTCTTGCTTGAAAAACAAAATTCCTGCACCTGTGAGCACCAGAATAAGCATCAGTAGCAGGAGCAAAATAATGATTCTAAAAATTCGGTGATATATTTTTACCAATATTGCCATATATTTGTTACTAGTTGGGTGTAATTTTATTTGTTGCGAAATTATGCTATCTTTCCAAATGAAGGAATTTTTTTGCCATGATGTTTAAAAAGATATTATTGCCAGTTTATGCCATTCTGTGTATGCATTTGGTTGCACAGCCGCAGAATGCCGACTCACTGCTGCTTCAACTATACCAAGAATCGAACGACAGCTTGCGCGTACTCATTCTACAAAAAATAGCCAGGGTTTATGAAGTAAATGAGAACAACCCTGTTCTAGCAGAAAATTACCTACTTGAGGCTAAACGCTTGGCGGAATCAATAAAAAGCAATTACCTCCGAATGGAGGTATATACCTCGCTTGGTGTGCTATACCGAAACATTTCAAACTACGCAAATGCATTAAAGTTTCATAACGATGCGTTAGATCTTGCAAGAGAAATCGACGATAAACATCAACAGGCAAAATCGCTCAATAACCTTGGAGTGGTTTATCGCCGGCTCGATAACCACGCTTATGCCTCTGAGTATCATCTAAAAGCCTTAAAGTTGGCCGAAGAGATAAAGGACACATTCAATATTTCAGTGGCCTGCAATAGCCTTGGCAACATTTTTTCGCTAAACGGACGCTACGATGAAGCCTTGGAATACTTTCAGAGAGCCCTCTACCTCTCCCAGCAAACAAATAATCTGCTTGGCCAGGCTATGAACTTTAATAATATTGGCGAGGTTTACGAATTTAAAGGTGATTTTATTAAGGCAAAGGATTACTACTCAAAATCGCTTGATATCAATTACCAAATCAACAGCCAAAAAGGTATAGCTATCAACTTTAATGCTTTAGGTAAAATCGAACTTTACTTAGGAAATCCATTAAAGGCTCAAGATTATTTTACTAAGGCGCTTGTAATAGATAAAAAGCTCAACGATAAAAAGTTTATAGCCGATAGCTACATTAACTTAGCCCGAGCCCAGTTAGGATTAAACAATGATAGGAGTGCCTACGAAAACGTTTTTGCATGCCTCAGTATTGCCAAGGAAATAAAAAGTTTAATTCATTTTCAGCAAGCGTATGAGGTTTTATCGGATTACTACCAAAAGCAAAATGAATATAGCAAAGCGCTTGAGTACTTTAAACTATCATCAAGCTACAAGGATAGCGTTTTAAACGAAAAGAATAGCAGGCACATATCTACCATACAAACACTATACGAGACAGAAAAGAAAGAGAATGAAATTAAGCTATTACTTCAGCAGCAAGAGTTAAAGCAACGGGAAATTACTAGAACTAAAATCCAAACCTATGTCCTATTGATTGGGCTTTTGCTTAGCGGGGCCATGTTGCTGGTTATTTACTTTGCCCTGAGGGATAAGCGAAGAACTGCCGAAAAGCTTGCAAGGCAGCTTGAGGAGATTGAGCTAAAAAATGTGTTACTCGAAGAGAAAAATCAGGAGATTGAGCAACAAAAGCAAGAAATTGAAAAAAATAAGGATTTCATTGAACAAAAGAACAAAAACCTGGAAGAAGCCTATAATATTATTGAAAGTTACATTCAGAAAATTACCGATAGTATTAGATACGCTGAGCGAATTCAGGAATCCATTCAGCCTCCTATAAGTTTTGTGAAAAAACAGTTTTCCGATACTTTTATTTTTAGCCGTCCTAAAGATATTGTTAGCGGCGATTTTTACTGGATGCTTCCCAAGGGAAATAAAGTATTCTTTGCCTTAGCCGATTGCACAGGGCATGGCGTTCCGGGTGCTTTTATGAGTATAATTGGTATCGATTTAATAAATCAGGCAGTAAACCAACACATGCTTTACAAAACTGACGATATTCTTTCATTTATTGACGATCAACTAATTAAACGACTTAGTAAGTCCAAAAACGAAATGATTCTTAAAGATAGCATGGATATTGCTGTATGTGTGTTTGATAAGGAAACCTATCTACTTGAGTATACCAGCGCATTAATTCCTTTATTCCTGCAACGAAATGGCGATGTTCAAGAGCTTAAACCCGATTTTGTAACACTTGGAGCCAAATTGGCTGGTGCAAGCAGCAAAAATTTTACTGTTAAATCCATTAAACTTACCCCTGGCGATTGGTTATATCTCACATCCGATGGGTATTTTGATCAGCTTGGTGGCGATAACCATAAAAAGTTCATGCGATCAAGGTTTAAGGAACAACTCGTATTGACCTCGGGTATGGATGGTGTTTCCAAATGCACTCATTTTGAGAAGACCTTTTTGTCATGGATGAAACGAAATGAGCAAATAGACGATGTATTGCTTTGGGGAATAAAATTTTAAATAAGATGAAATTTAAATTAGCACTACATCTTCTTGCATTTACCCCCTTTTTATTTGTTCATGGTTTTGCTCAGGACAACACAAGTAATGAGTCCTTGGTTGTAAGTTTTATTAATGAAAACAACATTAGTAAGATAGATAGTTTAATTAAAGTAAATGGTATTAATAAAACCTATTTTAATAATTCGCACACGCTTTTAACCCTCGCAATTTCTAACTCAAATTTAAATCTTGTAAAGTATTTAGTTGATAGAGGTGCCAATGTAAATATTGTGTTAAACACACTGTCACCGTTAATTCAGTGCGCAATATACGATAAGGATACTATTGCTGAATACCTGCTGACCCACGGAGCAATAGTTGATGTCTATAACATTCAACGTAATACTCCATTACTTTATGCAGCAAGGGTTGGCTCTGTAAACACCCTTAAAGTATTGATGCGATTTAGGGCAAATCCCTTTTTCCAAAACTTTCAGAACTACAACTCTCTTGAGTACGCCCTATCATTTGGCAAAACCGAGGCGGCTAACCTTCTCCGTGATTACATGGTGGCTTACTCCAAAGGAATTTACCCATCCTGTTTCGATGGGCCACATGTTGAGAGAATTAGTAAACGCCGAGCCAGAGTCTTTTACCTGGTTAATGACAGTATAAATTCAAAGGTTTTTGTTAAATCAAAAACCTTTAGGGCCACCAATGGTGTAATTTCCTTTAAAGGTTTTTATGCTACTGATTCAATTAATTACACCGTTAACTTCAATAAACCTAGTAAGTATTCCGAAAATGAGACGGTAATAAATTCAAAGGTTAAAATATTTGCAGTTGGCGATGTTCATGGTGAATATGACAGTTTAGCAAAGTTGCTGGTTAACAACTCAATAGTTGATAAAAATCTAAACTGGATTTTTGGCGATGGGCATTTAGTTTTTATTGGCGATTTGGTTGATAGGGGCGAACGCGTTACCGACGTTCTTTGGTTGGTTTATCGATTAACTGAGCAAGCTGAACAATCGGGTGGGCGGGTTTACACATTGATGGGAAACCATGAGACGATTATATTGAACAACGACAATCGATATATCCACGAAAAGTATCAGATATTAACACGCGGAAATAAAATATCCTATTCAGATCTTTTTTCCAAAAACGTTTGGCCCGGTGCTATGGTCCGAAACTTTAAGGCTGGAATAGTAATTGATAGCATCCTCTTTGTTCATGCCGGAATATCGTATCAGCTTGCGCAAAAAAATATCCCATTGGTACGAATGAACCAGCTACTTGATAAATTGTATAACCCCGACAATTCTTTTTTAATTGACCCCGATGTTTTTCTTAATGAGCTCAACCTCATTTTTTCTGAATATGGTTTACTTTGGTACAGGGGTTACTTGCTACAAACTCCCACAATACCTAAAGCAACTATGAGTGAAGTTAGCTATGTTTTAAAAACATTTGGGGCAAGCCAAATGGTTATAGGTCATACTGAAGTTGATAGTATTGCTCCGCTTTATAGTGGAATGTTATTTCCAATCAATGTTCCTTTTGCCCGCAGGGGTATTGTTCCCCAAGGGTTACTCATTGATGAAACTCGAAAGTTTTGGAGTTGTTCAATAAATGGTCAATGCACCTTAATTAAATGAGTAGGATTAGGAAAATAACACAAATATTTATTTTGTGCATCGTAACTATAAGTTCATATGCACAAGGGAATCTATTTGAAGAACAATCAATTCTGGAAATAGAAATAATTGGCGATTTAAAAGAACTATTCTACGACGTTAATCCCCAAAACGCTCGTTATCACGACATTATTATTTACTATCTCTATGCTGATACCTCAGTATCGCTCCCTGCCAAAGCCATGACACGAGGAATCTTTCGGCGCGATAAATCAAACTGCAAAATACCACCCCTTGCCATTAAACCGCAAAAAATTAACGATCCAATATTTAACACATCGCAAAGGATAAAGCTTGTTAATCCCTGTATGAACACCAAACGTGCCCAGCAACATATAATAAAGGAGTACTACGCATACCGTATCTATAACATACTTTCGGACTATAGCTTTAAGGTACGATTAGTTAGGTTAATATATCTTGATAGGTTTGGCAAGTACAAGAATTTCATCACCTATGGAATTTTAATTGAACCTGTAAAATGGCTGGCAAAGCGAACAAAAACCAAGGAGATAGAGACACAAGGGATTATTCAAAATGCCACCTATAGACCGGTTCTTGACGTAATGACAATGTTCCAGTACCTTATTGGCAATACCGATTGGTCAGTTCCTAAGCTACACAACATAAAATTATTATACCACGATTCTTTAACCTCAGTTATACCAGTTCCTTACGATTTTGATTTTTGCGGATTTGTGACCCCCCCCTATACAAAACCTCCCGAGATTATTCCAATTACCAATGTTAGAGAACGTTACTATCGAGGTAATTGTCGCCAAAAGCTAGAATTGAATTTTACCATTGATTTTTTTATAAAAAAGAAACCTGAAATAATGAATCTCTTAACCGCCGATTCGCTTTTAACAGTTCGGAATAAGAATGATATTTTAGAGTACATCGATATGTTTTACAATACCCTGTCGGATCCTAAGCTTGTCAAAAGAGAATTTATTGATAACTGTAGAAATGAGTGATGCTATCCTAAAAATTGAACGAACTCGATTCAAGATAAGCCTCCAAATTGCTTTTCTGTTTATCCTTTTGATATGGCTAGTCAAGCTGGTAGAGATAATTGAAGGCACATCGTTATATCGGCTAGGCCTTCAACCCCGAAGTTTTTCAGGCTTAGTTGGAATATTCACCGCTCCTTTAATTCACTCTGACTTTAATCATCTAATAAATAACACAATAACAATATTTATTTTAATTGCAGGTTTAGTTTATTTTTACAGAGATTTATGGTATAAAATTCTTTCCCTAAGCTGGTTGTTAAGCGGAATGATGGTTTGGATTGCTGCTCGCGCTAGTTACCATATTGGTTGCAGCGGTATTATATATGCTATTGCATCGTTTATCTTTTTTAGTGGAGTTTTTCGCAAGAACATAAACCTGATGGCAATATCCCTTTTGGTTGTTTTTCTTTATGGTGGATTGGTTTGGGGCGTACTACCAATATTCCCTCAAATTTCGTGGGAATACCATTTATTTGGAGGAATAACTGGTGCAATACTCGCTTTTGTTTACCGAAGGCAAGGACCCCCTGCACAAACCTGGAGCTGGATGAGCGAAACTGCCGACGATGCTGAAGAAACTTCAGAATATTGGGAAAGTGAAATTTTTGACGAAAGCGATAAGGAAAAACTTTAAACGGAATTTTTATATTTGTAATTCTAAACATTAAACTTTTTACCTATGGCAAAAATAAATGAACCCGAATTTAATGCTAACAACATCAACCTGGTTGGATTTGGCACTGAAATCAATGGCGATATTAAAAGTAGTGGCGATTTGCGTATTGATGGCATTCTGGTTGGTAACCTCAATGTTAAAGGCAAAGTTGTTGTTGGTGAAACCGGTAAAATAAAAGGTGAGTTGGTTTGCAAAAACTCAGATATTTCAGGTGTTGTTGAGGGTAAAATCACTGTCGATGAGCTATTATCGCTCAAATCATCGGCTCGGATAAATGGCGATATTACTGTAGGTAAACTTGCTATTGAACCCGGTTGCAAGTTTACAGGTTACTGCAATATGCTAGGAATGGAAAGCAAAGAAGTTATTCCAGGTCAAGAGTAAATCAAATGAGTGTTAAACAAAGATTTGCGATTACTCTTTTAGTTATAGTTTTATCCTTACTATTGGTTCTATGGTTCGTTACCAGTGAAACATTAGTAAGGATAATACCTTTAGTTCCTGCTTCTTTGAGTTTTATAGCCTTCGCATTAATCTCATCAAAATCAGTTTTACCAAGAATTAAGTATGTAAGTAAGTATTTTATCATTAAGTCAATCAATGTTTTAGTAAACCTCGTAGCTGTCTTAGTAATTTTTTTAGCCGGTTTTAGTCACAAAATTCTGTTGGTTATCGTATATTTGATATCGTATCTGGTTTTACTTTTGCATTTCACATACTTTATTGTAAAGGATAGGAATACAAGTGAAGAAAAGAATTAACCTATCGGTTTTAATTTTATTGTTACTCATTGCCGCAAGCATAAATTGCGCGCAAGCTGACGAAGTACACAAAAAAGACTCTAAGGGGTTTAATACTGCCGAATTCATATTTGACCACGTAAGCGATTCGTATGAGTGGCATATACTTACCGTAAATCACCATCATATTAGCATTCCGCTTCCAGTAATACTTTACAGCAAAAAAACAGGCTTGCATGTATTTCTTTCCAACAAGTTCCATCATGATCATGGCGTTTATAAAGGTTTCAGGATTGAGACAGAAGGAAAACTTAAAGGTAAAATTGTGGAGTTAAACAATAGGGGAGAAGTTGACGAAACCAATCCATTACCCTATAATTTTTCCATTACCAAAAATGCCTTTTCAATACTATTCACATCAATTTTGTTGGCTTTAATTTTCATTGGCATAGCCCGAAGGTATAAGAAAGATCCCGATTCACCACCCAAAGGTTTACAAAATGTTTTTGAGCCATTTATAATATTTATTCGGGACGAAATAGCAATCCCTTCTATAGGAGAGAAACGCTATAACCATTTCATGCCCTTTTTGTTAACTCTTTTCTTTTTTATATGGTTCTCAAATCTTTTGGGTCTTATTCCATTGTTTCCAGGGGGGGCTAATGTTACTGGTAACATATCCGTAACCATGGCTCTTGCGCTTTTTACTTTTTTTACAATTAACCGGCATGCCAACAAAGATTACTGGAAACATATAGTTAACCCACCGGGTATACCAACATTTTTGAAGTTGCCCATACCAATCATGCCCCTGGTAGAGTTTATTGGAGTATTCATCAAGCCATTTGTTTTAATGGTCCGTTTGTTTGCCAATATTCTTGCTGGGCACATGGTAGCTACGGTTCTGCTTAGCTTGATTTTCATTTTTTCTTCAATGATAGCTTGGTTAGGATTTGCCGTTGCACCCATTTCTCTGGTTTTCCTTATATTCATGTCGTTGCTGGAATTACTGGTTGCCCTTATCCAGGCATATGTTTTTACTTTGCTTACAGCCCTATATATTGGAATGGCTACAGAAGAACATCACTAACAACTTAAATATAAAACTATGAATACATTACTAATTTTACTTCAGTCAATCGATGGCGCATCAATTGCAAAATTTGGCATTGCATTGGGTGCAGCAATAATTGTTTTAGCCGCAGGACTGGGCATTGGTCGCATAGGCTCTTCGGCTCTAAAGTCTATAGCCCGTCAGCCTGAAGCCTCAGGCGATATTCGAACAAACATGATTGTTTCGGCTGCGCTTATTGAAGGGGTTGCATTTTTTGCCCTTATTATACTTATTGTGGCTTTATTTGTATAAAATTTTAGCCTATGGGTCTTGTTACACCCGACTACGGCCTGTTATTTTGGGCTCTGCTATCGTTTGGGGTGCTGCTTTTTATTCTTAAAAAGTTTGCATGGAAACCCATACTGCAAGCCCTTAAAAACAGGGAGGAAAGCATAGCGCGTTCAATGCGCCTTGCAGAGCAGGCCCGTGCAGAAATTGAAAAGCTGCAGGAAGAAAGTAAGAACATGGCCGAAAAGGCTAGGCAAGAACGCGAACGCGAAATAGCCGAAACTAAAGCTTTGCGGGAAAAACTGCTGGCTGAAGCAAAAGAGCAGGCTCGTATTGAAACCCAAAAGATGCTGGATAGGGCCCGTGAGCAAATTCTTTTGGAAAAAGAGGCTGCCAAAAAGGAACTTTATGTTACTGTTGCAGAGTTAACCATAAGCCTAACTGAAAAAGTTTTACGTACACAGCTTAAGGATAAAGAAAAGCAACAGGAGTACATTGAGCGTTTGCTCGACGAAATACCCAAAAACTAAAAAATGATTTCCGGATCAATAGCATCGCGTTACGCTAAAGGGCTTTTTGAGTTCTGTCAGGAAAAAAATGAACTCGATAGCATTTATCCCATTATTCACCATTTACTTGAAATCCTTTTAAAAGAATCGAAACTTCTCGAAGTACTAGAGGATATCACCCTTTCTCCAGACGAAAAAATTGGATTGATTGAACGCGTTTCCGGAAATACTTTACCCAAAACACTAAAACAATTTATTGGTTTGATTATTAAAAAGAATAGAGCCAATATTTTATTTAATGTTTTTCTGATTTTTCGTCGCATCTACCTTAATACCAAAAATATTCTTGACGTGGAGTTGTTGGTGGCCGAAGAGCTATCACCCTCAGCTCTGGAGAGGATTAAGGCAAAAGTGGCAAAGACTTTAAATTCGGAATGTGAAATAGATGTTAAGGTCAAACCTGAGTTAATGGCAGGTTATACATTAATAGTAAATGGTAAGGTTTTCGATTCGAGCATAAAGGGGCAACTTGGCTCTGTAAAGAAAATCTTGCTAGAGAAAAAATTTGAAAACAGGTAAGCTATGGCAGGAATAAAACCTTCCGAAATAACTCAACTCATTAAGGATGAACTTGCAGGTATTGAAACCAAAGCAAGATTTGAGGAGACTGGATTTGTTTTACAGGTTAGCGATGGTATAGCTCGTGTTTTTGGGCTAAACAATGTAAAGTCAAACGAACTAGTTGAGTTTGAATCAGGTGTAAAGGGGGTTGCCCTAAACCTTGAAGAGGATAATGTTGGTATAGTTCTTTTGGGCCCCACCGAACTGGTAAAGGAGGGCGACAGGGTTAAACAGCTTGGCGAGATTGCCTCAATTCCTGTTGGCGATGGACTTCTTGGTCGAGTTGTTAATACGCTTGGTGAACCAATTGATGGGAAAGGCCCTATAACCGGAAAAACCATTGTTTTGCCACTTGAGCGCAAAGCTCCAGGTGTTATTTACCGACAACCTGTGTCAGAACCGCTTCAAACCGGTATCAAAGCAATTGACTCAATGATTCCCATCGGAAGAGGACAGCGAGAACTTATTATTGGCGACCGCCAGACAGGGAAAACGGCAATTGCCATTGATACTATTATCAACCAAAGAAACAATTACTTAAAGGGCGATCCTGTTTACTGCATTTATGTTGCTATAGGACAAAAAGGGTCAACGGTAGCAAGCATTGCTAAAACGCTTGAGGATTACGGCGCAATGGATTATACAACCATTGTTGTTGCTACGGCATCCGATCCTGCTGCCATGCAGTTTTATGCACCATTTGCCGGAGCTACCATAGGTGAATATTTTAGGGATACAGGTCGGCACGCTCTCGTTGTTTACGATGATTTGTCAAAGCAAGCGGTTTCGTATCGTGAGGTGTCGCTTCTATTACGCCGCCCTCCAGGGCGTGAGGCTTACCCTGGCGACGTATTCTACCTTCATTCGCGCTTACTGGAACGTGCAGCAAAAATTATTGAATCCGATGATATAGCCTCCATGATGAACGATTTGCCATCGCCACTTAAACCTTTGATTAAGGGTGGAGGTTCGCTAACCGCATTGCCAATTATTGAAACCCAGGCAGGTGATGTGTCGGCTTACATCCCTACAAACGTGATATCTATTACCGATGGTCAAATATTCCTTGAATCGAACCTGTTCAACAACGGTATTAGGCCTGCCATCAATGTAGGCATCTCGGTTTCGCGAGTTGGTGGAAAGGCACAGATAAAATCGATGCGTAAGGTTGCCGGCACCCTAAAGCTGGATCAGGCTCAGTATCGCGAACTTGAGGCTTTTGCCAAGTTTGGCGCCGATTTAGATGCTGCCACACTTGCCGTTTTGGACAAAGGGGCTAAAAACGTTGAGATACTTAAACAGGGACAATACCAGCCTTTACCGGTTGAACTCCAGGTTGCAATTATTTTCTGCGGAACAAAAGGTTTGCTTAAAAATATCCCTACAGGAAAAGTTCGCAATTTTGAAAAGGATTTCCTGGAACGTTGCCAGCTTTTACTTAAATCGGAACTGGAACAAATGGCAAAAGGCGATCTTAACGACCAAATTACCGATGCATTAACAAACCTAGCCGAAGAGGTTGCCAAAAATTACACGGAATTTAAATAAATTTCTGGGATGGCCAATTTGAAAGAAATACGAACCAGAATAGCATCGGTAGCTTCCACAAAGAAGATTACCAGTGCAATGAAAATGGTTTCGGCAGCCAAATTCAAAAAGGCGCAAATTAATGTGTTACGTTTTAGACCTTTTAACGACCAAGTAAACAATATATTACAATCATCAATTGAATTTATTGGTTCATTAAGTGGCGATTATGTAAACGAAAGGCAACAAGTAAAGAATATCGTTTTGATTGTTATCACCTCCAACAATAGCATGTGTGGAGCATTCAATTCAAATATCATCAAATACTCAATTGAGCAATATAAGTCAATATCGGCTAGACACCCAAGTGCCAGGGTAACATTCTATACTTTAGGTAAAAAGGGACACGAAGCACTAAGCCGAAGGGGTTATAATGTAATTGAGCTAAACCATAAAATGCTTGATAAACCTAATATTGAAAACACAAAAGATATTTTTAATACCCTGGTTAACGAGTTTAAGCATGGTTCAGCCGATAAAATCTTTCTAATTTACAATATGTTTAAAAGTGCTGCATCGCAGCAACAAGTAGCAGAGCAGTTACTTCCAATAAATATTTTAAGGACAGCTAAAAAGACAAATAAAATTAAACCGATAATTGAACCTAACCCACAAGTTCTGGTTGAGCGTATTTTGCCTTACTTTCTTTTGAACAAGATCCATTCGGCAATTCTTGAAAGCGTTGCAGCCGAACACGGTGCTCGTATGACAGCCATGCATCAGGCCACAGAAAATGCTGTTGCATTACACAATCAGTTACTCCTTGAATACAATAAAGCACGCCAGGCTGCAATTACTAAGGAGATTCTTGAAATTGTATCGGGTGCAAACGCATTGAGCAGTAAGTAAAAAAGCGGGCTACATCCCGCTTTTTTATATCAGCTAATTAAACTATTTGCCGATAGGGTAGGATTTATGCTTTACAGGTTTTTCAATTTCAGCAATTGCCTCAGAAACATTTATGATGTAATCGCCCATTTTTTCGGCTTCGTTAAATAAATCGCTATAAATAACACCAGCCTGATACTTGTACTTATTGGCCTCAATGCTTCTGATATGATCCTCTTTAAGAAAAATACGGAACTCGTTGATCTTGCTTTCAACCTCGTAAACTGGGCCTAAGTTAATGGAAACGCTTCGCTGGCTAATTTCAAGATTCTCCTTCATGATGTTATATGCCTCATCGAGCATATCAAACATTTTGTTTAGGTTATCGCGCATTTCCTGGTTAAACCAAACCTTTTGTTCACGCTTGCGTTTTAGGGTTCGGGCTAAAGAAAAGTTGCTATCGGCAACCGATTCAATTTCGCTAATTATTCTAAATAAAGCCTGGAGTTTACGTGAACTTTCATCGCTAAGCTCGTAGGTTGAAACCTTATTAAGGTAAGTGGCAATTTCTACTTCAACCCTATCGCTTATTCCTTCGTATTTTTCGATTCGCTGATAGATATTGTCGAACTCCTTGTCGTTGGTTTCATTAAAAAGTTGACGAACAAAACCAAACATTCGGTGAGTGCGCTTGGCAAAAGTAATAACCTCTTTATGCGCTTGCACCAATGAGAGCTCGGCTGTAGTCATTAACCCGGCATTGATGTGAACCAACCTAAACTCTTCGTCCTCTTCCTTTTTCGAAGGGGTTAGCCATGTTACCAGTTTAACGAGCAAAGGTGTAAACCAAACGAGTAAGAAGGTGTTTATCAGATTAAACGATGAGTGGAAAATGCTAAGAGCAAAGGGTATCTCAACTGTATCGGTATAAGGCGATTTACCTGTAATATCAACTAAAACATTAGCAATGGTTCGAGTAAATGGATAGAAAATTGCCAACATCCAAATTACTCCAATTACATTAAAAAAGAAGTGAGCCCTTGCTGCACGTTTGGCTGAAACGTTACCGATAATTGCGGCAATATTTGCTGTGATAGTTGTTCCAATATTCTCACCAAGCACCATGGCTGCTGCAATTTCAAATGAAATCCACCCCTGGTTGCACATAACTAGCGTTAATGCCATGGTTGCACTGGATGATTGAATTACCATGGTTAAAAGCGTACCAATGCCCAAAAAGAGAAGTACCGACAAGAGGCCCATATCGGTGTAATTGGAAAGGAATGCAAACATCTCAGGGTTTTGGTCTACTCGAGGAACCGAATTTTTAAGAAATTCCAAACCAATAAAAAGCAACGAGAAGCCAATAAGAAACTCTCCCCAAAACTTGAGGTTTTGCTTACGGGAAAAAAGGAGAGGGAAACCCACCCCAATTAAAGGTACTGCTATAAGAATAATGCTAAACTTGAAACCCAAAAGCGATATTAGCCATGCCGTGATGGTTGTACCAATGTTTGCACCCATTATAACGCCAATAGACTGAACCAACGATAGCAAACCGGCGTTAACAAAGCTAACAACCATTACAGTTGTAGCTGATGACGACTGAATTACTGCAGTTACAAGAAAGCCTGTTAGGATTCCCATAAACCTGTTGGATGTCATGGAACTCAAGATGGCACGCATCTTATCGCCTGCTACCTTTTGGAGCGATTCGCTCATCATTTTCATTCCGTAAAGGAATAGTCCCAGCGAACCAATTAAGTTCAAAAGATCAAGAAGTCCGTAATTCATTGGTATATTTTGGTTTAAATAACTAGAAATAATTAAAAATCGCAACCAATTTTTTGCAAAGGTAACTTTTACCAGTATAAATCAAAAATCAATATTTTATGTATTGATTAGCTATAGTTGCAACAACATATCCATATTATTTCTAATATTGCTGATTGAATCCTAATAGTAAAGCAATGTTTCATAAGCTTGCCCGATTTATTCTTAAGAGACGGTTTATCCTTGTATCAATTTTACTGGTATTTACTTTTTTCATGGGATGGAAAGCAACCAAGGTAAGGCTATCCTATAAACCCATCCCCCTTGTTCCAAAAACCGATAGCATATATATCCAAAATGAGAGGCTGGCAAAACTTTTTGGGAAGGGTGAGAATATAATGGTTATTGGGGTAACGGATTCAGCCTTTTTTAGTAGCGATAGAGTTTTGCTTTGGGAGAATTTGTCCAATAAAATCAAGCAAGTAGATGGTGTAGAAAACGTTTTCTCTGTTATCGATATTATAACGCTGGAAAAAGATACTATTACCAGGAAGTTCGTAGCAAAAAAGTTGCTGGATAACCTTAATACGATTAGTCCGGATTCCCTTAGTAATCAGGTTAAAAACTTACCATTCTATAAGGGGCTGCTTTATAATGCTGAAACCAACACCTACCTAATGCTTATAACCCTGAACAGAGAAAAGATGACCAGGGTAGACCGCATTAAAATCATAAACCAGGTAAAGGAAGCATCACAAGAATACGAAGCTAGAACCGGAAACACACTCCACTACTCTGGCTTACCTTACATAAGAGCAGTGGTGGCCGAAATGATTAAATACGAAATGTTCCTATTTGTTGGCCTTGCTGCACTGGTTACTGCAATTATTCTTTTAGTGCTTTTCCGCTCATTCCGCGTGCTATTTATTTCCTTGGTGGTAGTGGGTACTGCCGTAATATGGTCGTTAGGTTCACTTACACTTTTCGGATACGATTTAACGTTGCTAACGGCAGTTGTGCCCCCTTTGTTAATAGTGATAGGGGTTCCCAATTGTATCTACCTAATTAATAAGTACCATCATGAAATAGCCCATCACCGTAATAAAATCAAAGCCCTTTACCGCGTTATATATCGAATTGGCAGTGCAACGTTTTTAACCAATTTAACCACCGCATTAGGTTTTGTGACATTTGTCTTCACTAAAACACAAATTTTACGCGAGTTTGGTTTGATTGCATTTTTAAACGTACTAGGTATTTTTGTTATCTCACTAATTGTTATACCTTTCTTCTTTAGTATAAGCCCTATACCCAAGGCTCGACATTTAAGCCATCTTAATCGAAATACTTTTAAACATGCGGTTTCACGTATAGTATTAACCACCTATTACAAGCGCAAATGGGTTTTTGCCATTACTGTTATTGTTTTGATTATTGGCATAATTGGTGCTTCGCTATTGAAGGCTAACGGTTACATGGTTGATGATGTCCCCCAAAATCACCCAGTACAGCGCGACTTGAAATTTTTTGAAAAAAATTTTACGGGGATTATGCCCCTTGAAATAGTATATAACACTGGAAAACCTAATGGTTACCAAAACTATACCGTTTACCAAAAAGTAGAAAGATTACAGGAAAAACTTAGCTCTTATCCAGAGCTTTCAAAACCTTTTTCTATAGCCGAGATAGCAAAATTTGCCCGACAAGCCTACTATAACGGCAACGAGAGCCAATACCGGCTACCCGGACCCTTTGAACGAGCTTTTATAATGTCGTATGTTCCTCGAAGCATCGGTGTTAGTGATGTTTATGCCCGAATGACAGACTCAACCGGCCAGTATGTAAGGATAATGTACAATGTGGCCGATATTGGTTCTGAAAAAATGAGCATTTTGTTTGACAGCATAAACAGTGATATTAGGCAGGTTTTTGATGATGAGCATACAAATGTTCATATTGCAGGGGCAAGCCTAATTACTACCTATGGAATTAAGTATTTAGTCCATAGTTTATCATCGAGCCTAATTTTTGCAATAATACTTATTGCCCTTGCCATAGCTTGGCTATTCCGTAAGTTTAGAATGGTACTTTTTGCCATTGGAATAAATCTTATTCCGCTTATACTAACTGCAGCCACTATGGGTTTTCTGGGTATCAACCTAAAACCAAGTACCGTTATTGTTTTTAGTATTGCTTTAGGTATTGCTGTTGACAACTCAATACACTTTCTTACCAAGTATCGCCAGGAATTGTATTTAACCAAGTTCAATATAAAAGAGTCAATATTTTATGCAATTCGTGAAACAGGCATTAGCATGATTTATACATCAATAGTATTACTTTTCGGATTTAGTTCATTTATTGCTTCACGGTTTGGTGGTACAAAAGCTCTTGGGCTTTTAGTTGCCATAACCTTGCTATATGCAGTTATTACAAACCTATTTGTACTTCCTTCGGTTTTACGTCAATTTGATAAACCCAAGCCATTAAAACCTGAGGAGGAAGAACTTGTAATGGAAATGAGTAGCGGTTTCGACGACGAAGAGTAAAAATCAACCAGAATGTATACACTTGAATCAATAAACCAGAAAGTTGACTCAGCAATTAAGCAGCTTGATTTAACAGGTGAACCAAGAAACCTTTACGAGCCAATCGCATACATAATGAGTATGGGTGGTAAACGAATTCGCCCAGCCCTTGTACTTGCAGCGTGTAATCTTTACTCTGATGATATTGACCAAGCATTACCTGCAGCTCTCGCCGTTGAGCTTTTCCATAATTTTACCTTGGTCCACGACGATATTATGGATAATGCTGATATGCGTAGAGGGTTGGTAACTATTCATAAGAAGTGGAACCCCAATATTGCAATTCTTTCAGGTGACGCCATGACAGTGCTAGCCTACAAGTTGCTCGTTCAGGTTGATAAGTCGATTTTGCCCGAGGTGATTAACATTTTTAACTCTTTTGCCATGGGTATATGCGAGGGCCAACAAATGGATATGGATTTTGAGTCAGACACCATGGTTTCTCGCGATGAGTACCTTAAAATGATAGAGCTAAAAACATCAATATTACTTAAAGGGGCTCTGCAGATTGGTGCAGTAATTGGCGGCGCAGGCAGGAATGATGTAGAGCTTATTGGTGAGTTTGGCAGGTCGATGGGGTTGGCTTTTCAGCTTCAGGACGATCTGCTTGACTGTTATGGCGATTCAAGTACTTTTGGTAAACGCATTGGTGGCGACATTGTTGCATCAAAAAAAACCATGTTAACCATTATTACTGCGGAAAAGCTAAAGGGAACACAAAGAAGCGATTTCATTGAACTATACAACAGTAAATCATTGACTGATCAGCTAAAGATTGGCAGGGTAATGGATTATTACAGTAAAGCAGAAGTTCAGCATGAAATGGTAAGCATTATCGATACATACTTTGACAATGCCACGCAGGCCATAAATAAGCTTAATGTAAGCGAATCCAGAAAAGATGTACTTAATCAAATATTAACAAGGTTAATTGGCCGAAAAAATTGAATATTGGTTTAAAGGATTGATTTTAAATTAAAATTTTGTAAATTTAACTACCCAATTTTTAGTACTAAAATGTAAAACCTATGGCAGAAAATATTAACAAATATCTAATTCCTTGGGATTTTACCCCTGTTGCAGAAAATGCATTAAAGCACGCAATAAAACTGATGAAGCTTGCTAAGGAACCCATTGAAATTAACCTTGTCCATGTTATTCAAACCGGCGGCTTGTTTAATAAAAGTAAATTTAGCGAAGATGATGCAAGCCAAAAACTTAAGGACGATCAGCAAAGAATTGTAAATGAGTATGGTGTTGAGGTTAAAACTCACCTTTTAGAGGGCAATATTTTTGATACCATAAGCGAGTTTGCCAGTGAAATAAATGCCGAAATGGTAATTATGGGTACTCATGGAATTAAAGGAGTACAAAAGCTCACTGGAAGTTGGGCGCTAAAGGTTATAGCAGGCTCCGAGGTGCCTTTCTTGGTTGTTCAGGATGAGCCCGATATGGCAAAGGGATTTTCACATATTGTTATGCCCGTTGAGTTCAGGGATGAGGATAAAGAGAAAATTCAATGGGGAATTCGTTTTGCTAAGCTGTTTGGTTCCAAGATCCATGTGATTGTTCCAAATGCTTTCGATTCAGGCGTTCAGAAAAAAATTAACAATAACCTATCTTTTGCCAAAATGCATATAGAATCCAATGGTCTGGACTGGGAAATTCATAATGCCGCAAAGGGTAAAAGTTTTCAGGAGGAAATTGTTAACCTGGCAACCGATATTGAGGCCGAATTGATTATTGTGATGACAACCCCTAATATCGATCTAACCGATTTTGTTTTTGGAGCCCAGGAGCAATACGTAATAGCTAATAAAGCCAAAATCCCAGTACTTTGCATTAATCCGGGAACGCTGGGTGTGTAATGCTTTTACCAACCGACGTCAGCTTAACAATCATATCGTTGCTTGTACCATCAAAGGTTAAAAACTTTGGTGGTATTTTCTTTTGCTCAATTCCGTAACGATAGGTCTTATCGT
>Ga0209407_1001342_pt1 | contig 26021 bp, 26 predicted proteins | sample AD_JPNHG3_MetaG_FD_184410 | JGI IMG/M metagenome (GOLD analysis project Ga0209407, IMG submission 184410) | Active sludge microbial communities of municipal wastewater-treating anaerobic digesters from Japan - AD_JPNHG3_MetaG (SPAdes) (version 2) | ecosystem: Engineered > Bioreactor > Anaerobic... | reverse complement strand
TATTTATCCATTTTGCGCTACATAATCTCGTTTTTGCTTGATATTACATGAAATCAGCCCCTCTGCTCTCTCAGCAAAGGGGCTTTTTCGACAGACTGTAATAAATGCAAAAGCATTCATTATATATTTATCTGAATGTCCTTGCAGATACGCAGATCTCTGATCTGCTCCCTGCATATCGGACAATTATATCATAACGCTTCGCTTTTATGATATAAAATACGCGGTACCCGTGGAATTTTTATTTGCTGTTATGCAGTTTTGGAGTACTGCTTTGTGCTAAGGGCACGTATCGAGTTCAGTATGAGAAGCATCGCTGTTCCCGAATCGGCAAATACCGCAAGCCACATATTCGGGTGGCCGAGAAGTCCGAGAACAAGAACTGCCGCTTTTATCACAAGTGCGAAAATAATGTTTTCGTAGGATATCCTGAGTGTCTTATCGGATATACGCTTTGCTTTAACAACTGACTCAGGCTCTGAACTCATGAACACTACGTCAGCGGCTTCAAGTGCAAGGTCCGCACCTGTCTGCATCGCTCCGCCTACATCTGCTCCTGCCAGTACAGGCCCATCATTGATTCCGTCACCAACAAACATTACTGCACCGCTCTCCTGACGTATCCTGCCTATCTCTGCAAGCTTTCCGTCAGGCATAAGGTTGCCCTTAACTGTGCCGATTCCAAGCTCATTTGCAATAACTTCGGCATTTGCCGTCTTGTCACCTGTAAGCATAACTGTACTGAGCCCCATTGAATTCAGCTGAGATACTGCTTCTGCTGATGTGGACTTTACAGAGTCCGAAACCACTATCCTGCCTTCGATATTTCCGTTGCAGGCAACATATACTACGCTTCCTGAAACATTTCCGCTGTCAGGTAAAACTATACCGTTTTCCTTCATCAGTCTTTCGTTGCCGCAGAGAATGTTTCTTCCCTCCAGAACCGCTCCGACTCCCCTGCCTGCGAATTCAGTTACCTTCTCAGGTTCGCTGAGCTTCATATCCTTCTTTCTGCATGCTGATACGATGCTTTCAGCCACGGGATGAGTTGAGGACTGCTCACAGCTTCCACATATCCTGAGAAGCTCCTCGCTGTTCATTTCTCCGAATGTATCACAGCTTGTAACTTCAAAACTGCCGTTAGTGAGTGTACCTGTCTTATCGAATGCGATAGTCTTTACCTTTCCAAGTGATTCAACTGCACTTCCGCCCTTGAACAGGATACCAAGCTTTGAAGCTGCTCCGATACCAGAGAAGTATGCCAGCGGAACACTGAGTACCAGCGCACAGGGACAGCTGATTACCAGGAAAGTAAGTGCCGAGTATATCCATTTTGCAGGATCGTGTGTTATCACTGAGCCTAAAACTGCTGTTAAAACTGCAACTGCTATAACTATCGGTGTATACACCTTTGAAAAACGTGTTATAAACCTGTCGACCTTCGGCTTGGATGCTGAAGCGTCCTCGACAGCTCTTGTTATCTTCGCTATCATGGAATCTTCGGCTGCTGCTGTAGCTCTCAGAGTAAATGTATCAGCCTGATTTATGCAGCCCGACATTACCTGATCGCCCTTATGAACTGCAACAGGTACAGGCTCGCCGTTTACTGCTGAAGTGTCTATTCGTGAATCGCCCGACTCAACTACGCCGTCAACAGCTATTCTCTCTCCTGCCTTTATTCTCAGGATGTCCCCTATCTCAATATCGTCTGAATGGATACGAACAAATTCGCCGTTTCGCAGTACATCTGCTTCATCAACTCTGAGTTCTGCAATATCGGTTATAGCCTTTCGGCTCTTGGAAACTGCATACTCCTCAAAAAGCTCACCTATTTTAAAGAACAGCATTACGCCTACTGCTTCAGAGTATTCTCCAAGTGCAAAAGCTCCGATAGTAGTCACAGTCATAAGGAAGTTCTCGTCAAAGAAGTTCTTTACCTTGATGTTTTTCCAGGTCTGCATAAGAACACCCTTACCAAGTACAAGATATGCCGCTACAAAGAGAATGATATACAACAGCTTTAAAGATGTAGTCTTGCTTAAAATAACTGCTGCTGCAAAAAGAACTACTCCTATTATAACAGGAACTATTTCCTTTTTAAGACCGCTTTCCTCAGCTTCGACCGATCTGCTTACGCTCTCGGATGATGTTGTCTCAGGAACTATTTCAACTCCCGGTTCGATGTCATTTGCGGTCTTGTTGATGAGTTCTATCATGTGATCGTCAATATTTCCGCATATGGTCATGATTTTCATTGGAAAGTTAAGCTGAGCTGAATCGATGCCCTCCAGATGATTAAGAGCCTCTTCGATCTTTGCACCGCAGTGAGCACAGTCCATATTATTGATAACAAAGCGCTTGCCTTTGCCGGTCTTGAGATGAATTATCTCGACTCCCGGTTCTATCTCGTTTGCCTTTTCGTTGATAATACGAAGTGTGTCATCGGTAATTACGCCGTGAAGAGTTATTGTCTTCATCGGGAAGTTAAGCTGAGCAGATTCAATACCGTCCAGGTGATTGAGTGCTTCTTCTATCTTTGCACCACAATGAGCGCAGTCCAGATTATTTATTGTATACTTAACTGTCTTCTCAGCAGCGCCGTGGTGGTGATGATGATGCTCGTGTTCCTCACATCCGCACTCTTCATCGTGGTGGTGATGATGATGCTCATGTTCTTCGCATCCGCACTCCTCGTCATGGTGGTGGTGATGATGTTCGTGTTCACCGCATCCGCACTCTTCGTCATGGTGGTGGTGGTGATGTTCGTGTTCTTCACATCCGCACTCCTCATCATGGTGGTGGTGATGATGCTCGTGTTCCTCGCATCCGCACTCTTCATCGTGGTGGTGATGTTCGTGCTCCTCGCATCCGCACTCCTCGTCATGGTGGTGGTGGTGATGTTCGTGTTCCTCACATCCGCACTCCTCGTCATGGTGGTGGTGATGATGCTCGTTTTCATCGCATCCGCACTCTTCATCGTGGTGGTGGTGATGCCGCTTATCTTCTATAGGAACAATAACAGAATCAGGCTCGATCGATCTTGCTATCTTGTTGATCTTTTCAAGCAGTGTTTCTGAATGTTCACCATTTATAATGATCTTCTTCATCGGAAAATTAAGAACAGCGGACTCGACTTCTTCAAGCTTGTTTATAGCTGCTTCTATCTTACTGCCGCAGTTAGCACAGCAGAGATTCCTGATCTCGTATCTTTTTTCCACATGATCAACCCTTTCTTAAATATGAACGATTGTTCATATGTTAATATATCACATTCTGCCCCATTTGTCAACTCATTTCCGAATATTTCTTGAAAAAAACTTAATTTCATGCTATAATAGGACAAAATAAACTGTCAGTCAGATACCTTTGTTAACTCAGGTTTACTTACAATACTGCGAAAAAAGTCCGAATTCAGCCTCTTTTCATAATGTTAGAAATTACTTACAAAATTTTTTTCAGATTTTTCGTCTTTTTTGCCCTCTGATTACACTTGTATATGAAAGCTTTCAAAACAGACGGTCCAACCGTCAAAAATACTTGCAGGTATTACCTTGCCGAAAAGGGAGTGAACCAAAATGTTGTCTGACCACAATCAGTTAGTCGGAGGTGACAACGCCATTTTAAACCTATATATCAAAAAACAGGAAAAACAATTATACGCTTCAGATGAAACTAACAAAGTATCTGATACGAACGACATTACAGTAAACCAACTTATCATATCCTGTACCAAATCAAAGGAAAGTCTCTCAACTCTTTACAATATGTTCAAGAACAGCGTTTTTGCTCTGGCGTTTGCAATTACTTCCGATTATCAACTGGCGGAGGACTGCGTAATAGAGACCTTCGTAAGACTTTCTCAGGTAAAAAAGTTCGATCCCAAAAGAGGTGACGGCAAGGGTTTCATTCATCGTATAGCCCGCAATGTTGCTCTCGAAATGCGCCGTAAGTTCAAACGTGAAGACAGTGATTACTTCATTCAAAGCTACGGCGAGGCTGATAAGACAGTCGAGGACAGCATATTCATCAATCAGATGCTCAAACATCTTAATGATAAACAGAAGCAAACGGTCATTTTAAAATGCTGCAGCGAAATGACCTTCAAAGAGATCGCCAAAATAATGAAATGTCCCGAATCGACAGTTAAATCACGATATAAAAAGGCAATAGCAATTCTACAGGAAAAGGCAGGTGTTGATAATGAATAATGACTTTGACAGAGATCAGAAAATCGAAAAGAAATTAAAGGATAAAATGAATGAAATGTCAGCATCTCTGGATTGCTTCGACAAGATCTCTTCACGCGCCTTTCCGAAGATCGAACAGTATCATTCAAATGACGAATTCGTTATCAGCGATCTCGAAAACATCACAGGAAAACGTAAACATATATCGGTAATAAAGGCATTTTCAGCAATTGCTGCCGCTGTGGTTTGTATCACACTGATACCCAAAACAGGTCTCATTGACAGACTTATGTGCGAAATATCTACGCCTCAATCATCCTACAGCAGTATTCTCGCAGAATTCAAGGCTGAAACAGAAAACAACACCTATTACAGCTATGACGTTTCACTCGAATACTACTCAAAGTACGATCTGCTTGTTACACCATTCAACTGCTGTCCATTTGAGAACAACGTCCTTTCTTCCGTGAAAGGCGGTTCACTTGCGAACTCAACGGACGATGTCAGGGTAAGGATCTTCGTAAAAACAGTAGATTTGATACAGACCGAACAGATGTACGCTGTAGAGTACGTCGGAAATGACTTCTCGGAGGAAAACTTCATCGCTATCGCAGATTCAGCGGTCAAGGTATATGATACGCCTGCGGACGGAAACGAATTTTACGACAATACCAATGATATATACACCATACTCGACAACTACTGCAGCGAAAACAATCATAACAATCTCAGCGATCCGCAAGGCAATGCTATAACACTGGCTGAAACAACTTTCTCAAACTACTTCAGTTCGGATAATAAACTTATACCTGTCAAAACAACTCTTTTCTACGGACACGGTGTTGACCGTTCTCAGGACGATTATTTCTATGATATCATCTCATATGCTCCCGACGGAAGTATCTTCGGCACAGGAAAAAGACAGAACAGCTGGAATTCATCGGTATATCGTGACGGTAATTCGGCAATGCCCTCCGAGAACGAGTCGTTGTTCAACAGCGAAAAAATCGTCGGAGCAGAAGCAAATCCTGACAGGCCGTCTATGTGGTCACTGTACCCTGTTCACAATTATATATCGTCAAACACTTTTCCGACATACGATTCCATTACCACCGAACTCTATAAAAAAGATGTCGGACCGCAGGGTATAGTTTCCACGCTCAACGTACCGAAATTCTCACTTTCTTCATACAACGATCCGGAAGAAGAGCTTTGCATCATTCTTGCTCCGGACAGAATTGAGGACAACATTATAAAAGTCTCTTCCGAAGACGGTCTGGAACTTTTTGTTGATGCGCCTTACACCTGTACTCAGTACTATCTGAAAGATTATTACTTCAGCTGGCTGGACGATCTTGAAAACGAGGCGAAAACAGGTGGTCAGCCCTGGTATGAAGAAATAAATGCAAATGTTTCCTACTACATCGATGTTCTTAACATAATCAATAATCGTCAGCTCACAGATGAAGAAAGAGAAACACTCAATGCTCTGCTTGAAAAAGCGAATGGTATCCTTCAGATGATAAGCGAAGATAAGGACGTAAAATCGGACAGATAATGTCTTGTACCGGTAAAAATTGGATTGGTTAATGCAGAAAGGGTGGACTTTGGTTCCGCCCTTTTCTTTATACATTTCACCATACTAAAAAACACTTTTAAACACTTGACAAATTTCGCGTTTTATGATAGAATTATTATTATTGCAGAAGAAGCTATTTGTTTCAGAGCAAGATTTTTTGACCACTCCATTTTCAGGAGTCAAGGCCATACGGACAGCCGGGTCAAATGCCGACCGCCGTTAATTCGGCTGGCAACTTCTGTTGCCTTATTGATTCGACCAGACGTCGATACATTTTTATAAGTTATCATCAGCTTGTGAAAGGTCAATAAGAGTAGTAAAGGGTAGTATCTTGCTTATATAGACTCTGAAACCATTATGAATTCTGCCGGTTTAAGCTAAATTCATGCACATATAGGTTGATGAAGCCTGTATGTGCATTTTTTGTGAGGTGTTTTATGGAAAATAAACTTAAACTCTACGGATTCAATAATCTTACCAAATCGCTGAGCTTCAATATCTATGATGTCTGTTACGCCAAGACTCCGAAAGCTCAGCTCGAATATATAGCTTATGTTGATGAGGCGTATAACTCGAAGCGTATCACGGATATAATGACTCACCTGACTGAGATGATAGGCGCTCAGGTCCTAAGCGTGTCAAGACAGGATTATGATCCTCAGGGCGCTTCGGCTACATTCCTTATCGCCGATGATACTATGGTACCCACCGGAGGTTCTGAGACTGTTGCCCATCTCGATAAGAGTCACGTTACGGTACACACCTATCCCGAGTATCACCCCGATACAAGTATCGCTACTTTCCGTGTTGATATAGACGTTGCTACCTGCGGCAAAATTACTCCGCTTACCGCTCTTGATTACCTCATCGGCAGCTTCGATTCCGATATCATCACTATGGATTACCGCGTCAGAGGCTTCACCCGTGACCTTGACGGAGAAAAAATATTCATCGACCACGATATAACTTCTATCCAGAACTATATCGACGAGTCGATACTTGATAAATACGATGCTGTGGATATAAACGTCTATCAGGCAAATATGTTCCACACGAAAATGCTCATCAAGGAGATAGTTCTTCAGAACTATCTCTTCAATACCGACGTGAGAGAGCTTCCACCCAGAAGCAGACTGGATATAACCAACTCTCTCAGGAAGGAAATGATCGAAATATTCAGCGGAAGGAATGTGTTCGGAAATGGATCTTTCTCAGGTTAATGCACCTATATACGAGGCTCTGCGGAAATTCCGCCGCATGAGAGTTGTCCCCTTTGACGTGCCCGGACATAAACGCGGCAGAGGCAATATGGAGCTTACCGAATTTCTCGGCGAGGACTGCATGAACGTTGACGTTAACTCCATGAAACCTCTCGACAATCTATGTCACCCGGTTTCTGTTATCAAGGATGCCGAAATACTCGCTGCCGATGCTTTCGGTTCAGCATACGCTTTCTTCATGGTTGGAGGTACTACCTCGGCTGTACAGAGCATGATAATGTACGCCTGCAAAAGCGGCGATAAGATAATCATGCCGAGAAATGTACACAGAAGTGCCATCAACGCCCTTATCCTTACGGGAGCTTTACCTGTTTACGTTGATCCCGATGTCAATGAACAGCTCGGCATCGCCCTCGGTATGACTACCGAGCAGATAGAAAAGGCTATTCGTGAAAACCCCGATGCCAAGGCTGTAATGGTAAACAATCCAACATACTACGGTATATGTTCCGACCTCAGAAGGATAACAGAACTTGCTCACGCTCATGGTATGCTTGTCCTTGTGGATGAGGCTCACGGTACTCACTTCTATTTCGGCGAGAATTTCCCCGTTACCGCTATGGCGGCAGGTGCGGACTGTGCTTCAGTAAGTATGCACAAGTCAGGCGGAAGCCTTACCCAGAGTTCATTCCTGCTTATGGGAAAGAATATAAACCCCGACTATATGCGTCAGGTCATCAACCTTACACAGACTACAAGCGCGTCATATCTCCTGCTTTCAAGTCTTGACATCTCCAGAAAGCGTCTTGCTCTCAGCGGACGTGAGATATTCGCACAGACTGTTGAAATGGCTGAGTACGCAAGAGAAGAGATCAACAATATCGGCGGTTATTACGCTTATTCCCGTGAACTTATAAACGGCGACAGCGTTTTCGACTTCGATGTATCAAAGCTCAGCGTTTTCACTCTGCCTATCGGTCTTGCAGGTATCGAAGTCTATGACCTGCTCCGTGATGAGTACGATATACAGATAGAGTTCGGCGACCTCGGCAACATTCTCGCATATATCTCCGTCGGCGACAGAAAACGCGACATTGAAAGACTCATAAGCGCTATGGCTGAGATACGCCGCCGCTTCGGCAAAACAGAAGCTAATATGCTCTCACACGAGTATATAGCTCCCATAGTATCCGAGGCTCCCCGAAAGGCTTTCTATGCGGACAAGGTATCCGTTCCGCTTGATGAAGCTGCCGGAAAGGTCTGCACAGAGTTCGTAATGTGCTATCCTCCCGGTATACCGATACTTGCTCCCGGTGAGCTGATTACTCCCGAGATAATCGAGTATATAAAGTATGCAAAGGAAAAAGGATGCCAGATGACAGGTACAGAGGACCTTGAACTTGAACATCTGAATGTAATGACTTAACATTTCAGAAAGAAGGATGAATTTGAAAAAAATCACTATCGATCATTGTCCCTTTTGCGGGGGAACTGAATTTACCAAAGGATTACAGCAATATCAGGGTGCGGTAACAAGCAGCTGCCGTATTTTAAAATCTCAGACACTCTACCACATAATTTGCATGGACTGCGGAAGTGTTGTCAGAAGTTATGTAGCAAAACCTGAAGACCTCGCTCTGAAAAAGTCTAAAAATAAGGATATCTGACCGCAAACAGACCTGACAAAATGATCGAAATATCATTTTCAAAGGAGTTTTTATGAATAATAAGAAAATCGCTGTCACAATGAGCCTGCTCATGGGAGGCACTCTGAGCTTCTTTATGTCATTGCTCGGAAATATAATGTCGGGACATTTTTCACTTCCCGGATTTATTATCAGTTTCGTTATAAGCTTTATAATCAGTATCATCATTGGTTTGCTTATACCTGTAAGAAAAATATCATCGTCCTTAAGGCATAAATTCCTGTTCTCGGAAGAGAGCATGGGCGGAAGATGTATTGATGCTCTGATCTCAGACCTTATCTATACTCCCGTTATCGTCCTCTCTATGATAATTTTCGCTTGCAGAATGGCTGAGAAACAAGGCGGACACATCCCCTTTCTCCCATATTTCGGAAAGTCCCTTGTTCTCGACCTTATTCTCGGCTTCATTCTTATACTGATATTCACTCCCATTTTTATCAGACTCGTTGTAAAACACAAATGATCCGTAAGGAGGTTATCCTATGGAATTATGGTTCACAGAACGCCATACTCCGAATGTAAAATTCTCTATTAAAGTTGACCGTCAGCTGTATAGCGGAAACAGTGAGTTCCAGCGTATAGATATATTTGAATCGAAAGAGTTCGGACGCTTTCTGACTCTTGACGGCTATATGATGCTCACCGAAAAAGATGAGTTCATCTACCATGAAATGATAACTCACGTTCCGATGGCTGTTCATCCCGATCCGAAAAATATACTCGTTATCGGCGCAGGTGACGGCGGTGTTATCCGTGAGCTCACCCGCTATAACAGCGTTGAAAGCATTGACCTCGTTGAGATAGACGAGCTTGTGGTAGAGGTTAGCAAAACGTACCTTCCTACCACTGCCTGCCGTATGAATGACGAAAGAGTTCACATCTACTACGAGGACGGAGTTAAGTTCATAAGACGATGTGAGGATAAATACGATATTATTATCGTCGATTCCACCGATCCTTTCGGTCCCGGAGAGGGACTCTTCACCAAGGAGTTCTACGGAAGCTGCTTCAAGGCTCTTAAAGAGGACGGCATCATGGTGAATCAGCATGAAAGTCCCTTCTATGACGAGGATGCTGCTGCTATGCAGCGCTCCCACAAGCGTATAGTGGACAGTTTCCCCATAAGCAGAGTGTATCAGGCTCATATCCCCACATATCCCTCCGGACACTGGCTCTTCGGGTTTGCTTCAAAGAAGTACCATCCCGTCCGCGACCATAACGGTATGAAGTGGAGCATGCTTGGACTCCAGACAAGATACTACAATCCGCACCTGCATGACGGTGCTTTTGCCCTGCCAAATTACGTTGAGGAGATGCTCAGAGATGTTGAATAATAACGTACATACCTTTATCGCCTGCGACAGCAGCTATGATGATGCTAAGATCGTACTTTTCGGTGCAGGCTTTGACGGCACTACAAGCTTCCGTCCCGGTACGAGATTCGGTCCCTCTGCCATAAGGAACGACAGCTTCGGTATAGAGACCTACAGTCCGTATCAGGACAAGGATATGGTGGACTACTCCTACTTCGACAGCGGCGACCTTGAGCTCCCTTTCGGAAGCGTTACACGTACTATTGATGACATATCGGTCCGCTCGGACCGGATACTTTCGGACGGTAAAGTTCCTTTTATGATAGGCGGCGAACACCTTGTTACTCTCGGCTCTGTAAAGGCTGTAAGCGACAAATTCAGCGACCTGTATATCATCCACTTCGATGCACACGCCGATCTCCGTGACGATTACCTCGGTCAGAAGCTCTCTCATGCCTGCGTCCTCAGAAGATGCCACGAGATAGTCGGTGACGGCCATATCTTCCAGTTCGGAATAAGAAGCGGCGACCGTGATGAGTTCGTATTTGCAGATGAGCATACCGAAATGCATCGCTTCAATTTTGACGGACTCGAAGAAACTGTTGAAAAGCTTAAAGGCAAGAAGGTCTACTTCACCCTCGACCTCGATGTTCTCGATCCCTCCGTATTCCCCGGTACAGGTACTCCCGAGGCAGGCGGAGTTACATTTGATGAGCTTCGCAAAGCTGTGACACTTGTTTGCAGTGAACTTGATATCGTAGGATGTGATGTAAACGAACTTAGTCCCGTATACGATCAGAGCGGAGTTTCTACTGCCGTTGCCTGCAAGATCATCCGCGAGATGCTCCTTGCAATGTCATAAAGGAGGCAGATCATGGAATACTATAACGACGATCCGAAAGTCGCCTCATTAATGGGCAAATACGAGAAATTCAAGAAGCTTCTTGATCTCTCGCCTACTGCAAAAGCAGTTCTTATTGTCCTGATCGTTATCGGATTTATAGTCTCACTGCTGCCGTATTTAGTGCTCTCCAGTCTTTTTAACTCCACAATGAGCGAAAGAAGCAGTAAAGGCTGTACAGAAAATGTCACCGCTGAGGTCACTTCACTGACAGAGTACTCTTATCCCGAAGACAGTCACATAAAGAACAAGGATGACCTCAGCAGCAATCCGTCATACGCGCCTGTTTTTACCTACGAATTTGACGGAAAGACCTATAATGTACAGAGCCGTGTCTACTCGCAAACTCCTAAATACAACGTTGGCGAAAAGGTAGACCTGAAAATAGATCCCTCCGATCCTGAACATTTCTACGATCCGAAGCAGAGTAAAAACATTTCTCTCTATGGCGTATTATTGGTCTTCCCGATCATGTATGCAGCATTTATCCTCTCCTTATACTTGAAGCTTAAAAAGATAAAAAGTAAGATCAACAGTATCAGCTACGATAACGGAAGGATAAACGTCGATGATACCCCGGAGGATGATTCAAAGATAAAAATTAAGTTTAAAGCACACTAATTCTGAATAATTCAGGTGATACAAATGGCAAAAAACAAAAAGAAAAAACAAACTCAGAAATCAAGTAACCAACAGAAAAATACCACAAAAGAAGTCAAGACCTCTATTGAAGCAGAGGCAGAAAAAACGGAAGTCAAGGTCTCTGACGCTAAGACTGATAAGACTAAAGCTGAAGCAGATAATACTCCGACATTAAAAAAAGCTGCTGACAAAAAAGAAAATGCTGAAAGCAGTCCTTCTTCCGAAAAAAAGAGTAAAACTGTTTCCGAAAAGAAAAAGGACGAGAACTCTTCCGCAGAAAAAATGACTGAACCTGTCCCGGAACAGAAAGTTAAAAAAACCGATACTCTGAAGAAAAAGCTGGCAAAATACGAGCCCTTATTCAACAAGGCTAAAAAATATGCTTTCGCTTTCTATTTAGCCGCTTCTATCTTCTGCTTTGTAACAAGTATCGTTACCTTCAAGACTGAGTTCAAGAATACTCTTAAGGTCATCAATGATGTCGCTGACGAGACTTTATCCGACAATCCGAGAGATATGTTCTCAAAAATGGGTGCCATAGATCCCAATGATGACAATAACAAAAACTCTTACGATCTGTATGCGCAGTATATAGTCACTACCGCTGAACCACAGCACATCTCGGGTTATAAATATACCAAGGACGATGATGTAAACGCCGCAGCGTCCGCACTGAAGATACACTGGATCGCATATATCATTTCTATCATCCTGTTCTTCACAGGTATCGCTACACTGTTTACAGGTATCGACAGACTCTATGTTTTCATAAGAAATGCCGTAATCAAATACCGCATGGATAATCATCTGTATTGATATCAATAATCTACTATTTTATAAAGGAGATCAATTATGACTACAATATCACATGGAAATGCTACATTATCAAAACCCGCAAGTACAGCTGTTATGATCGTAATGGCAATAGTTACTTTCGTTGCAGGATTTCTGTTCCTGAAAAATGACACAAAGCTGAAAAAAGAGTGTACATATGAAACTACTGCGATCGTTACAGATATAGTTTCAAGCTCATCTGACAGAAATACATATGCACCTGTATACTCCTATACATATGAAGGTCAGGATTACACAGCTCAGAGCAGAGTATACTCTTCAAAACTCAAATTACATGAGGGTGACAACGTAGAATTCTATGTAAACCCTGACGATCCTCAGACTTACTACTGTCCGCAGGAAACATCAGGAAAGACTTTTGCGATCGTTCTCTTTGCTGTCAGCGGAATATGCCTGCTCATTTCTGCTTTATACATAAAATCAATGATAACCGGTTGAATCAGCAGTCTGTATCACTTATATGAACTGCATTACCGGAATAAACTACAGCCTTTAAAGGTAATATTTTCAGATACGGAGGAATCAAAATGGGAAAATGTATGATCATCGGCTGCGGAGGAGTTGCTTCCGTAGCGATCCACAAGTGCTGTCAGAACAGCGAGGTATTCGAGGGTATCATGATAGCAAGCCGTACCAAGTCCAAGTGCGACGCGCTGAAAGAGAAGCTTCAGCCCACAACAAAGACCGTTATCGAGACCGCTCAGGTCAACGCTGATAACGTGGACGAGCTTGTTGCTCTTATCAACAGCTACAAGCCTGATGTAGTCCTTAATCTCGCTCTCCCCTACCAGGACCTCACTATAATGGACGCTTGTCTTGCTACAAAGACTCACTATGTTGATACTGCAAACTATGAGCCTCTTGATACTGCTAAGTTCGAGTACAAGTGGCAGTGGGCTTATCGTGAGAAGTTCGAGAAGGCTGGCATTACTGCTCTACTGGGAAGCGGCTTTGATCCCGGTGTTACAGGTGTGTTCTCCGCTTATGCAATGAAGCACCAGTTCGATGAGATAAACTACATCGATATCCTCGACTGCAACGGCGGCGATCACGGTTATCCTTTCGCTACAAACTTCAACCCTGAAATAAATATCCGTGAAGTCTCCGCTAAGGGAAGCTACATCGAGGACGGAAAATGGGTTGAGACTGAACCAATGGAGATAAAGCGCGTTTATAACTTCAAGGGTGTCGGCGAAAAGGACATGTACCTTCTCCACCACGAGGAACTTGAATCACTTGCGCTCAATATAAAAGGCATCAAGCGCATACGTTTCTTCATGACATTCGGTCAGAGCTACCTCACTCACCTTAAGTGTCTCGAAAATGTTGGTATGACCTCTATCGAGCCTATCATGTATGAGGGCAAGGAAATAGTACCGCTTCAGTTCCTTAAGGCTGTACTCCCCGATCCTGCTTCACTTGGTCCGAGAACAGTCGGCAAGACAAACATTGGCTGTATCTTCCGCGGCAAAAAGGACGGCAAGGATAAGAACTACTACCTCTACAACATCTGCGATCATCAGGAGTGCTACAAGGAAGTCGGCTCACAGGCTATTTCCTACACTACAGGAGTACCTGCTATGATCGGCGCTATGATGATAATGACTGGCACATGGAAAAAAGCAGGCGTTTACAATATCGAGGAATTCGATCCCGATCCGTTCATGGATGCTCTTAACAAGTGGGGACTTCCATGGGAAGAGGACTTCGATCCTGTACTCGTTGACTGATAAAACAATAGGACGGTTAACCCCGTCCTATACTTTTAATGGCATCTCTGAAGTAAAAAAGATCGGACTGTTAAAGTCCGATCTTCAGGCTATTTCAGCATGCCTGCTGTGTTTTCTTCGTTTTTCTTCGTACATATAGCGGTCCATTTCGTTCAGGAAGTCGTCACCGCCCATTTTTTCGGGATCAAATAACGAATATCCTATCGAAAATGAAAGTGTGTATCCCCTTAGTCCGCTGTTATTGAACTGTTCCAGCTCTTCACGTATATCAGCTACTGTCTTTTTGAGCTTAAGTTCATTGATATCACGGAATATAACAATGAATTCATCACCTGCAAAACGGAACGATGATGCATCACCCGGTACTGCACTTTTTATTATTTTGGCAGCATCTACAAGCGCTTCATCACCTGTTGCATGACCGAATGTATCATTGATATCCTTGAAAAAATCAAGATCTATCATTATTCCGCCTGATACACTGTGCTTATGGGATATCTCGCTCATCATGTGAGTAAGATAATTGCGGTTATACAGACGTGTAAGCGGATCGATGTACGAAAGCTTGTTCTGTAATGTCATGTAAATTCCAACAAGTCCAAGGGATACAGAGCACCATACAAGTGATACTCCGTAGACTAACATCTGAACTATTATTCCAACCATTACAGGAGTTATGAACATGTACATAGGAAAGAACTGGTTATTTCCGAACTTAATATAATGCCTGCGTCTTACGAATACAGCTCCCAAAAGATTGAACAGCGTAAATCCAAGGAACAGATATCCTGTAGGTAATCTATGATATACCATTTCCTCGTCTATATAGAATATAAGTCTGAAACGCACATTCAACAGCAGAATTATCAGTGCTGCAACACTTGGGAGTGCCGCTTTGACGTAGTATTTTTTCAATCTTGATACGTCGCCGTACAGACGCAGGTCAACGTATATCAACCATATGAACGATATAACGATATTAACTACATATAGATACATATCACTGATCATAATTGCAGCATATGAAAACGGGAATGTCTTTCCGTCGATAAAGAACGACAGTGACTCTGTGACACATGCTGATATGTTTAGCAATATCATAGCTGAGAAAAGTCTGTCCCCTAACATCCTTCTCTTTCTGATGTGATGACTGCTTATAAGCAGAATGATCAGGATCGTGCAGCCAATACCGTTTGTAATAAAAATAGACTGCAGATTCATAATTTTCCCCCGAAATAAATAAGTTATACATATTATACAATATAAATGAACATATTTCAACTTTATTTTGTTAATATGGCATATTTTTTAATGAGGTGATAAAATGCTCAACAAGGATATGTTTGATACTCCATGTTATGTTATCGACGAATCCGTTCTTAAACACAATCTTCAAATACTGAAAGGCGTTCAGGAAAGAACAGGCGCCAAAATACTGCTTGCTCAGAAGGCTTTCTCCTGCTATCATCTTTATCCGATGATCGGTCAGTATCTCTGCGGTACTGCATGCAGCGGTCTTTTTGAGGCGAAACTCGGCTATGAGGAAATGGGTAAGGAAAATCACGTTTTTTCCGCTGCTTACAGAGAAAATGAGATCGACGAGATAATCGGTTACTGCGGACATATTATCTTCAATTCATTCAGTCAGCTGGACAAATACAGGGATAAGGTACTCAGCGCAGGCAAAAAAATCGGTCTGAGGATCAACCCGGAACATTCAACTCAGGAAGGTCACGAGATATATGATCCATGTTCTCCAAAATCACGTCTTGGGATCACACTCGCAAACTTCCGCAAGGACGATCTCAGAGGCGTAAGCGGTCTGCATTTCCACACTCTCTGCGAACAGAATTCCGATGACCTTGAAGCTACTCTTGAAGCAGTTGAGGAAAAGTTCGGTGATATACTCGGAGATATGGAATGGATTAATCTCGGCGGCGGTCATCACATAACCCGTGAGGACTACGATATCCCCCGTCTTGAAAAATGCATTAAGCACCTGCAGGAGAAATACGGTCTGGAAGTCTTTCTTGAACCGGGTGAAGCAATCGCCCTGAATGCAGGATACCTTGTTACAGAAGTTCTGGATATTACTAAGAATGATATGCCTATAGCTATCCTTGATACTTCCGCTGCCTGCCATATGCCTGATGTTCTGGAAATGCCTTATCGTCCCCCCCTTTTCGATTCGGGACTCCCCGATGAAAAGAAGTTCACCTACCGACTTGGTTCACAGACCTGCCTTGCAGGCGACTCGATTGGTGAATACTCCTTCGACTCTCCCCTTTCAGTTGGTGACAGGCTTGTTTTCGGGGATATGGCTATCTACTCAATGGTCAAGAACAATACTTTCAACGGTATGCCGCTCCCCTCTATATACCTTCTTAAGGAGGACGGTTCAGCTCAGCTTCTTTGCTCATTTAGCTATGACGACTTCAAGTGCAGACTTTAAGAAAGGACTTTTATAAATGGATATAACTATAAAACAATACACAGAAAATGACCTTGATGACATGATACGAATATGGAATCAGGTAGTTGAAGAAGGCATTGCTTTTCCTCAGGAGGAACCTCTTTTCCTTGAAACAGGAAGGGAATTCTTCGTACAGCAGTCATTCTGCGGTGCGGCATTTGTCGGTGAAAAGCTCTGCGGTCTTTATATCCTCCACCCTAATAATATCGGAAGATGCGGTCATATCTGCAATGCAAGCTATGCAGTTGACAGCGATGTACGCGGACTCCATATAGGCGAAAAGCTCGTTATCCACTGTATGCAGAAGGCAAGAGAACTTGGTTTCAGAGTATTACAGTTCAATGCGGTTGTCGAATCTAATATCCACGCAAGACATCTTTATGAACGTCTCGGCTTCATTCAGCTTGGTACCATTCCGGACGGTTTCCGTATGAAGGACGGTTCATATGCAAACATTTGTCCTTACTATCACTCGCTATAGATTATTTGTATTGAGCTTGGCTAACTTTATTTGACAAATGACTCCGAAAGCGTTATAATATTCTTTGGCAAATTGGTTTAAGGAGTAGAATATATGAATAAGGAAATTTTTGAAAAGTATGAGATCATTGATGCACATGCTCATATTTTCCCCGAGAAAATTGCAGAAAATGCGACAGTTAATATAGGACATTTCTATGAGCTCGAAATGGACAGCACAGGCGTAAGCAGCAAGCTGATCGAAAGCGGTAAAAAGATAGGCGTTAAACGCTATCTTGTGTGCTCTACAGCTACAACTCCGCACCAGATATCTTCAATAAACAGCTTTATTGCTTCTGAGTGCAAGGTACACAAAGAGTATTACGGGCTCGGTACTACTCATGCATTATCCGAGGATATCGAAGGCGATGTCAAGCAGATACTCAGTCTCGGACTCCACGGCGTTAAACTGCATCCCGATTTCCAGAAGTTCAATGCCGATTCTCCCGAAGCTTTCAAGATATACGAGCAGATAGAAGGTATAATCCCTCTTATGATACACTGCGGCGATAACAGATACGATTTCTCAGCTCCAAAGCGTATCGCCAATATACATAAGAATTTTCCAAAACTAAAGATCCAGGCTGCTCATCTCGGCGGATACCAAAGCTGGGAACAAGCTGAGGAATACCTCACAGGACTCGATGAGAACGTTTGCTTTGATATAAGCAGTTCCCTCGCTTTCCTTTCTCCTCAGAAAGCAGCTCACATGATAAGGGCCTACGGCGTTGAGAAATGCTTCTTCGGCTCAGATTTTCCAATGTGGAGCCATACAGATGAACTGGAACGTTTCCTTACTCTCGGTTTTACCGAAGAAGAAAACCGTCTCATTCTTTCCGAAAACTTCAAAAGATTCTATGGTATATAAAATTAAGGAGAACTGTTCCTGCAGTTCTCCTTTTTTCTCTTGACAATTTTATTAAAATGCTGTATAATAGTATTGTTGTTTTTACGGCAACTTTATTTCAGCCGATGTGATGGAATTGGCAGACGTGACGGACTCAAAATCCCCTCAGCTTTTTTTCACTGAGTATTTTGGTTTTCTACCTCGACTTGCTAAAATCCACGTCGTTCCGACGTTTCAACACTTTTGCATTTCAATTTTGGTAGAGAAAATCTTGTACATCTACCGATTTTCCTTCGATTTTTTCTACCAGATTTGACTCGTTTCTTCAATTTTCGGGTTGCGGTAAGGGACTTTCTGTTTTGTACTTTTCGATTCGGAATTGATTAACTAAAAAAATTAAATAAGCCGGTGTGATGGAATTGGCAGACGTGACGGATTCAAAATCCGTTGGTGGCAACACCGTGCAGGTTCGACCCCCGCCACCGGCACCATGAGAACAGGTTCTTAATTTTAAGAGCCTGTTTTTTCGTTTGTGCTCTCATTCTCCTCTGTCTCTGCTTCATCACCAAGAGCATTGGCAATGACCTCAGCAGAGGAAACTCTCGACTGATAATCGAGGTGACTGTAAAAGTTAGCGGTAACGTTAAAAGTAGAATGTCCAAGCCAGTCCTGGATTGCTTTCATTGATACTCCGCTTGCAAGTAAAAGACTTGCACAGCTGTGACGCAGATCATGGAAACGCAGCGGACGGAGATTGAACTTCTTTATGATCATCTTGAAATGTCTTGTAACATACTCAGGTGTTATAATCGCTCCTGTATTGTCACGGCAGACAAATCCATCGAATGTCCTGTCGAAGTCTGACTTCAGTATCTGTGAATACTGCATTTCAAGCATCATTCTCTTTTTCAGCATTTTTTCTATATGCGGAATAAGCGGAAGTGTTCTGACACTTGCTTCGGTTTTAAGATTTTCATCTATCCTCAGCTGTTCATGCCCGTCTTCAAAAATGCTTGTGATCTTGCGGCATACTGTAAGAGTACCTTTGTCAAAGTCTATCGCATCCCACTTCAATCCGATGATCTCGCTTCTGCGAAGTCCGTAATAGGCTGCGATATTTACCACAAGCTCCAGTCTGTCTCCTTCAAACACTTTAAGAAGATGATTGATCTCCTCTTTGGAATAGAAATTTGCCCTGTACTTTTCAAGCTTCGGCAGGTCAACCTTATCAGCCGGATTCCCCATAAGCATATCCATCTTTACCGCATACTTCAGAGCTTTATGTATATTTGCGTGATAATGCTTTACCGTATTTCCGGTTTTACCTTCACTATACATATCATTGTAGAATTTCTGAATCTGCAAGGCGGTCAGTTCCTCTAAAAGAAGATCAGGATAGTTTTCGTCGAAATAATTCTTTACTATTCTCAGATTTCGGATATAACCCTCATAAGAAGTATATGCGATTGAAGCCTTGACTGAATCAAGCCAGTAAAACAGAAAATCAGTGAACCTGAAACTTGATCCTGACGGAAGCTCTGTACTGCCTGGTATTCTTGGATCTCTTTCAAGTAAAGAAGGCTTTTTAACTTCCTTTTCAACTACTGCTGTACGCACAGGTTGCTAATAACATACCTGCCGTCTCCGGTTTTGTTCGGGTTGATGATATAAGCAATTGCATTGTACGTTCCTTGGTGTATCGTATGGACGTTAGTAACTGCCAAATTTCATTCATTCCTTTCTTCATAGTCTCTATGTCTGATTCGTAAAGATGCCCTGTCTTGTTTACTCGGTGGGCTATCTGATTGAACGAATTTGATACCGATGATATGCCCCTCGCCGCCGCCAGAAGGCTCTCGTTATCTTCCTCAACATTCATCACGGTCAAAGCAGAATATCGGCAGTAATCGCCACGGCTTTTGAAGCTCGTCTGCTCATATCTGCGGTTGATGGCAGCAAGCTCAGCATCGTTCACCCTGAATGTGATGATATTCCTGCGGACTTCGCTCGGATCGGCGGTCTGTATATCCTCCTGCGGTGGTGATTCTCCCTGCTCGGTTTCTGCCTTTTCGGTATACTCGATCTCGCCCGTGTCGCTCACTTCAAGCATATTGACTTGTTCCGTTTCTGCTCCTGCGGTATCGGTCTGCTCGGCGGTAACCGCCTGCACTTCCTCGGCGTAGGTATTCGCTATTTCATCAGCGACTTCCTCTACGCTCTTATGGCTGAACAGCTTTGATAAAAATCCCATTCTGTGTACCTCTTTCTTTTTTATTTCTCTATTTCGATTGCTCTGCAATCGCTCTCAGGGGTCTTAGGGGAAATTTCCCCTAACAAGCTGTATAAAGTTTACGATTCGCCGTAATCGTAATACTTTATACCGTGCTTGCGAAATATGTCGGGCGCTTCTCGCCCTCTGTTTCATTTCGGGCTTTATCGCCCGAAATTTCACGCTCCGCTGTGATTTGGAGCTGTGCGACTGCGGTTATCCTGACGGTATCATTATTCTATACTGGCTCGGCGCAGTTTCAGCGCAGTCTCGGCGGCAGTCTGATGAAAACACCTCTCATTATTTAATACCAAAATAATGACCGCTTCGTTAAGTATAACCGCTGAAAAATTTCTGCATTGATAATGATATGTAGCAGGTCACGGCAACAAAAGCCCTCTATATATCTACCGACGTTTTCGGGTTTTTGGCGGCTGTTTTCTGAAAAGTTTACAGTTTGTTCATGACGGTTCTCCCTCCTGCATAATTTCAACAGCGGATTTTTATATGATATGCGAACAGAATGTGATCCTTGCTCTAATTTTCGGAGTATCGGCGGTTGCTTTTTCGTGGCAGGTATGGTATAATTTTTTCGATAAGTTCGTTTCTGACGGTATGAGGTGTATCATGGAAAAATGGTTGGAACAGCATAAAAATATACAAGAACGATATTGTAGCAGAAATGAAATTGAGGAAATAGTAAAGAAATGCAGTATTGATAGAAGTCGCTTTTATGAATACTCAAAGAACGACTATACTAAAATCCTCAAAAAATTCTATTACTCGTTTGTTGATTACAAAAAATTTCCGAACTTTCACTTGAATTATGTTTGGCTCAATTTCAGAGATAATCTGAAAAAAGTATATTTCCAATATGATTGGGAGAAAGCTCTTGATGGTATAAAACAATACTTTGATCGAATAGGCAGCCGAAAGCTATTTTTGATATTATCTGACGGTTGGGTTTATGAGGGCTATATTAACGAAATAATATCTGTAGTTTCTGAAATAGACGGAACAACAATCGAAGATTTTTATATTGTTTCTCCTAAATTTGATTCATTCGCTATGTTCTGTTCAGATGGTGATTGTTTCAATATTTTTGAAGCATAATCCTTATTTTAGCTGTGAAGCATTACGCTCCGCAGCTTTTTTATTTTTCCCCATAACAATTTCACGAATGAAAAAGTCTTATGGCGCACTCAACTTCATGCGCACTGCGAATAGACTTTTTATCCCAAAGTGCGCTATAATTTTAGTATGGAGCTGTGTATTCAGCTCGGCATAAATTATAGAATGGTGGTGATATTATGGCAACAGCTTCGATTGCTGACAAGCTTGCAAAGCTCGAAACAAAGATCGCCAAGCGTGAGAAAACTATCGCTGACGAGACAAAGGAGCTTGAAAAGGACAAAGCGGAATACAACAGGCTCTACATCATGCTTCTCTCTGACAAGTACAAGCTGAGTGGCAAAGACCTTTTCTCTGCTATCGAGAACGATCTTGACGAGCTTGAAAAACTCCGTGACGGCAGTGTGTCCGAAAAGGATTCGGACAGCAGTTTCTCTGAGAAAGGCGGTATGATTAAGGGTGCGAGTGCCGATACAGCTCGGCATAGTTTTCCTCATACCTTTACAGAAGGACATGAGGCAGAACAGAAGAAAGGAGACAACATTTGAGCGATGAAGTTTACCTGATCGGTGAGGATAATTTCAGCAGGGTGAACAGGGATTATGTTGCTCTCGATACCAATGAGGGACAGCATATTGCATTGGCTCTTACCGCAAGTGCTATTCCGTTCGACGGCAAAGTGAGCGATGAGCGTATTACCTTTGCCTACGATGCTGATTATAAGGAAGAAGTTGACGAGATATTAAAGAAGGCAACTTCGGAAGAATATGCTGATTTTCGCCGTGAGCTGAACGAGAATTACAGGGGTGAGAAGTGTATGCACTTCCTGCCCGCCGCCGCTGAAATACTGCACATGACGGAGGGTACGCTCCGCAGCAGACCGCTTGACGTTCAGTATATCGTTTGCAGGCGTTATGCAGATTATTGTATCTGTGATTCCTACACACTCAGGCGTGAGCTTGAAAAGGCATTACTGCTTAAAACCGATTAGCTGTTGGGGACGGCTCTGCCGTTCCTCTCAGCATAAAAAGACAACAAACAAACGAGGGTAAGATAGAGAATGCGAAGCCCTCACTCTATAAGCGTAGAGAAAGATAAGCTAAGGAGAAAGTTCGCTATGAAAAACAAAACAATGCAGGAAATGAACGAGCAGTATAAGGACTGTCCCGTTCAGGTCAACACCTATGAGGTGGACGGTACTCCGTGTATCGTTACAAGTCACTTCATTGGTGACAAGGACATCAACGATGTTATCATGAAGTACGCAGAGAACAGGGCTATGAACGAAATGCTCGGTCTTGTTCCGTCTGCGGTAACAGCTTGACAACAAATTCCAGAAACCTATTGACTTTGCCGATATATTGCGCTACAATGAGTATATCGGTAAGGTCGCTTTGGGAGAAAGGAGTTAATATGTTACCAAAGCAGACCGATTATAAAGTGGGAATGTACCTTAGACTCTCCCGTGATGATGAGAGACAGGGAGACTCCCTTTCGATTGAAAACCAGAGAAGAATACTCACGAACTACATCGAGGAAAATGGGTGGACGCTCTACGATACCTATATCGATGCTTAGACTACGGATAGGATACAACCAAATAAAAGGTCAACCGCCGAAAAACATGCAGAACTGCGACATTTTCGGTAGTTGACCTTGTTTTTGTTATTGGGAGCGTTCGGTTCGGATGCTGATAGGTAATCTCTCACTTTCAAATGAAAGGTTTTCCACAAACAACACTATGCAAATGAAAGGTTAGGCTTTCATTTGAAAGTGCAGGAGCTTTTATTTGAGGGTGCAACCACCAATCATTTTCTTAGTGTTGTTTGTGCAGGAAATGCCGTAGATACGAGGAAAACGAGCCGTTAGTTTTGCTGCGGAGTTAACTCAAAGTTTTCCACAAACAACACTATGCAAATGAAAGGTAGGCTTTCGTTTGAGGGTGCCCCTGTATGAGCATTTTATTCTGTTGTGTTACCAGAATCATCTGTGTCCGCAATCAGTGAACGAATCATCTCACTCACTGTACTGAAGCCACGTTCTTCCGCTTTCTTTTCAAAAAGCTCCCGTTCCTCAGCGGTCACTCTTGCACGGATGACAAGATCCTTGTTCACTTTCTTTTTCTTAGTATTGGCAGTGTGATCGGGTTGGTTACCATTCTTGGCCAAGATGATCGACCTCCTTTCTGGCTTGAGACAGTATTTCATACCCGTTATATGCTGTACTTTTCAAACATGGAATCCGATACAGCAATGGCATCATGTTTCACTCTCTTTTGCAGCAGATCCCAGTTTGGCTTGCGTGATGATGTATTATGTGCATCAGAGCCAAACGCAAAATGTGTATGCTCTGCCATGACCTTTTTGGCGATCCTCTTTTCCTTCCAGCTTGCAAAGGCTTCATTATTGATCTGATAGATCGCATTGCAGCGCAGGATGGTTTCCAGTTCCTCTTTGCTGTAATACGGAAGGTAACGGTGAACGTGTGCCAGCATGACTTTCAGCTTGAATTCCGCTGCGATATTGTAGATTTCCTCACTCATCCATTTTTCGTATGGACGATACGGAAGTTCTAACAGGATGATCCTTGTTCCCTGTATTGCCAGTTTTTCTATGTCCGGTAATTCGGAAATGCCGTGTTCAATGGCGACCTCTGCGCCAAGATGAATGTCGGTGACAGCCGTCTGTCCCTGTATCTGCTCAAATGCCGCCTGCCGCTTTTTCAGATACTCAGTGACAGACTTCTCCCTGTGTGCATAGAAATGCGGTGTGGCACAGATACGCTGCACGCCTTGTTTTTTCATCATCTCCACCATTTGCAGAGAGGTCTCCACACTGTCCGAGCCGTCGTCGATACCGGGTAGTATGTGGCAGTGATACTCTGTTAATAATGCCATATCTGTCAATCCTTACTTTTGGTTTCTGCCTTCACTTCTTCTGTATCCAGTTCCGGCTTTGCACCGTAATATCCGTAGCCCTTCTTGTAATAGTATTTGCCTTTGCCATATTTTGAGTAATAGCCTGCATGCTTCGACTTCACACCGTTCAGGATAAAGCCGAGCAGATTCATATTAGCCAATTCCACTCGTTTGAATACGTTGTCAACGTCCTCATCCGTTGTTCTGCCATATCGCACGACCAGAACAATTCCGGAAACACTCTTTGCAAGCTCCATCGCATCCGTCACAACATTGATCGGCGGCGTGTCGATCAGAATGACATCATATTTCTCATGCAGATCATGCAGCATTTGCTCCATCGCATCGGAAGCAAGCAGTTCAGAGGGATTCGGCGGGATCGGCCCTGCGGTCATAACATCAAGGTTTTCCATGACATTCTTCTGGATGTACTCGTCAGGTGTGTGCATTTTTGATACCGCAGTAGAAAGACCTTTCTTGTTTACCAGCTCAAAAATTTTGTGCTGTACAGATTTACGCATATCTGCATCGATCAGCAGAACATGACTGCCGCTCTGTGCGATTGCAATGGCGATATTTGCAGAAATTGTGGATTTTCCCTCGCCGGGATTCGCAGAGGATACCGCAAAGGTCTTCTTTTCAACTGTAGACAGTGCAAATGACAGATTTGTTCTGATAGATTTATAGCTTTCTATGATATGGAAGGGGGCATCCTCGTCAGTTAGCTTTAGATGCGCATCATCAGCATCCCTTTTCTTTTTACTGTCGCCGAAAGCCTGAATATCTCCAATGATCGCTTTGTTGTACCTCTTACCAAGGGCATCCGTATCCTTGATCGTGTTGTCGAAGAAGTCGATCAGGAATATGATAAGTACGATCAGCATAAAACCGGCAACTGCACCGATCATTGTGTTCTTCATAGTGTTCGGTGCAACAGGGGTGTTGTAGACCTTTGCGGTGTCTATCGTATTGATGGAACCGACACCAACTGCCTCCTCCACATATTGTGGTGCGACCTGTGTCAGATCGTTGCAGATTGCAGCAGCGACCTCAGCATTCTTTGCCGTGGCAGTCACTTTGACAGCAGAGGTATCGGTCACAGACGAGATCGCAAGGCAGGAACGGATTGAAGCCGGTGTGATCTTCCCACTGTCATTGATGGTGAAATTCTGTGAAAGCACGTTTTCCTCAAACTGCTTTGACAGCTTTTCTGCAACAGCGTTCATGACAGCATCGTCCTTCAGCACCTCCATATACGTGTTGACAAGCTGCTTGGAATTGCTGATGTTATTTACGTTGTTTGCATTCTCTGTGATGCCGGTATAGCTCTGCACATACATTGTGATATGCGATGAATATTGCAGCGGCAGAAGAAACTTGGAAATACCGAATGCTGCACCGGCACCAAAGACAGTGATGACAATAATCAGCCAGATATGAGATAAGAGCAGCCTGATGATATCTTTTATGGAGTAACTTTGATTCATGCTTCTATATTCCTTTCATAGTATATCAATAATACAAATTGATCTTACACCGATACCGGGACTTTTTCGTCTTTCTTTTCCTCTGATCCTGCCTTGGCAGTGGTCGATATAAACTTCCTGTTAAACTCCTCCGGTGTCACAAAGGTCGGCACCATTTCGTGGAGTGCCCGAATCGCAGTCGCCTCATTGTTTTCGAGCGCCGCATCACGCAGACTGCGAAGCTGCGTGATAAACGTGTCCACATC
>Ga0209407_1001336_pt1 | contig 26083 bp, 29 predicted proteins | sample AD_JPNHG3_MetaG_FD_184410 | JGI IMG/M metagenome (GOLD analysis project Ga0209407, IMG submission 184410) | Active sludge microbial communities of municipal wastewater-treating anaerobic digesters from Japan - AD_JPNHG3_MetaG (SPAdes) (version 2) | ecosystem: Engineered > Bioreactor > Anaerobic... | reverse complement strand
GAATTGGTGCTTCGCTGCCGGGTGCAGTCATCCGGTTCCGTGGAGATCACCCCGTATATCAACGGCATCGAGCAGACTGCCCGCAGCGTTCTCATGACCGCCCTTGTTGCAACGGATGGCATGCGGCGCAACCGGATCGGAATGGACTTGAAGGGGGAGCACCTGTCATTCCGCTTCCGGAACGCCACGCTGAACGAATCTATGGTGCTTTACGATGTCGGTTTTGTTCTGATGGCTGACGGGAGGAAGTAATGGCTGTTGATTCTAAATACAAGGGAAACCGGACCTTGAAGGATGCCGGACAGAAACCTCAAAACGCCGAGGACAAAGAATATGTCGAGATGATCCAGCAGCAGACGACCTTCGAGGCCGCTGCTGAGGGAGGCGATTTCCGCTATTCTGAAAATTACCAGAACTTCGATCCCGAAAAGAAGGACTATCAGGATCTCGAATATACGTATCCGCCTTTCAATCCTCCGCCGTTCGATCCATGGCCCCCGGGGCCTGTGTTTCCTAAAGACCCTCCACCGGGTGGCGGCGAGGAAGAAAAAGTCTCGTTTGTTATCAATACTCAGCTATGCTGGTGTCCGAACAAGGAAGTCACGGCGAATGTTATTTGCGCGGCTGGACGGATTGTAAATGTAAGGATGTCCGCTGCTGATAGAAACAAGGCTACGGTAAGTCTGCTGTCCAATGGAAATGTGAAGATTAAGGCGAGTGCCAGCGAAAAAAACAATCAAGGCAGCCTGACAATTGTTCTGACAATTGTGCGTACTCGCGCAGCGACAGACAACTCTTTGGCAGTAAACATGGTTGTCGAACAAACCTATAACGTCCCTCGCTGCAAAGATTGCTGCCAATGCGCCGATGCGGCTATTAGTTATGTTTCCCTTCTTATGGATATCAATACGGCACAAAACTTAGGGATTACGAATGCTGACCCAGATAGCTGTACCTATACTTGGGCCATAACCGCTGGCTCTACGACGGGGACGCTTGAGCCGGCAGAAGACGGGCTGAGCGCTCTTTTCACGGCCCCGACATCAAATTCCAACTGTGATGAAGGGCCGGTAACGATTACGCTTTATTGCAATGGAAATGTTGCCGATTCCATCATCATCACGATCAATCATCTGAGCTATCCGCGCTCGCATAATTGGTGGGACAATGATTGGTACTGCATCTCAAATATTACCTGTACGGAGAATTGCATCGAAGACACACTGAACCCCGGAAATTGGTGGTGCGCTCGAACGGTAAACTCTGACTGTTATTTCTGTGATGGGACAACCCTTGCAGAAGCCGGAGGGGGTTGTTACGGAGATGGCAGATCGAGTAACGTTCCTTTTCCGGATTGTGATTCCTGCTATGCTTCAATTCCTACCTGCGAGGCCATTGCCGCAGGCATCAGCGTTACGCATAACGGCATCACCTACACGCCGCTTGCAATCGGAGCAACGCTTGACTTCCGCGGTTCTTACCAATTAACCTATGGGTGCTGTTACACCCCCTGCTGAGGAGTATAATGAAACAGTTGACGAAAGAGGAATTTGAGGACAGACTTCTTGCCTTGCAACGGGCAAAAAGAATCTTCATTGAAACAGGGTTGACGAAAAACATCTCTGTGGCTTTCGAGGTTTATCAGCAAGTCCTAGCGGAGAAGGATAGGCCGGTTTACCTGAACAGCCTCATTGATGCCGGAAGGCGTGGCTCCCCGCTGGACGAATATGAACGACCCCTGTGCCCGGAGTGTGGAACACCCATGTTCATTCAGATATTCAAGTTCCACCCCGATAGCAAGGTAAAGTCACGAATATTCTGCCCGGCCCGAGGATGCGACACCGCCTACAATTCCGACAAAACTCTTGAACAATGGAAGGATGCACTAGTCAAAAGGAAGGAACCTGAAAATGAAGCTGGATCCGGAAGCGCTGGGGTTGACGAAAGCAAGCAAGTATGATCCCGACCCGAATACGGTGGATGGAGAAATGGACGTATCGTGCCCTGCTTGTTTTGAAAAGAAGATCGTGAAGATTAAGCCATGCTGTGGAGCCCGCAAGGGTTCATATATTTGCCGGCGCTGTGGATACAAGGAGATCATCAAATGACTGATATTTTGCTTTTTGTAATTGCAACCGAAGCAGTTACAGAGGCCATTTTCAGGGCTGGACCCCTTCACGTTCCCCGGGAATGGCTGATCCGCAAAACGCCGTGGCTTGATATTTCCGGGTACGGACACCTGCTTGAATGCAAATACTGCGTATCCTTTTGGGTCGGTCTCTTTTTTGCGCTCGGATATCTCTTTTTCATTGAAAACAAAGCGTTTTTGTGCTTCCTTTATGTCGTCAGCTTTCATAGGTTATCCAACCTGCTCCATTTGCCTTTCAGCTATCTTCGGGATAAGCAATTAAATCTTAGAATAGAGAGAAACAGAAGGGGGTAGCAGACATGGCCGATGAAGACGAAATCTACGGTTCTTATGGGGGATACGACCAAGATATCGGAGGGTATGGATATCAGGACTATGGAGGACAGCAGGGTCCTGTCCAGTATTCTTCCTTCGGCACCCCCCTTGTTCAACCCCCGATGTCTCCTTCTCCTCTTGCATGGACGAATGAATCCCTTTATGGGAGCTACGGTGGAGCCCCTGCCACCGTAAACACGAAGTTCTCCGGCAAGTCGCCAACGGCCGATCAGATGTTTCTTGAAACAGGAGGAGCCGGCACGGGCGGTGGAGGGCTGTCTTGGGTTGACGAGAGGGAAAAGCGCCTCAATGCTGCTTGGAATGATCCCAGATGGGCCGGCCACAAAATGGGAACAGGCGGCTCAACCGTCGTCCTGAGCGCACCGACTACGGCAGCCGGGAGTGCAGCCGCATCTCCGGTCAGGACCGTCAGGAGCTACATGCAAGCCCCAGGCGTTCCCATTCCGTCTTATGTTTCCCCTGTCTTTGAACGTCCTGTTGTCGATGAGCAGGCCGTCAACCGGAGGATTCAGGAATCCCTGAACCCCAGCCTTTCCTCTTTGCGTGCAGGAATACGAGAGGCCATTGCCCGCAGCCGTTCAAGCAACCCTGCCCTTCAGAAGTACATGATGGAAGGAATGATGAAGGGGTACGGACAAGGACTCGGCGACATAACGAGCAAGGCGCAAAGGGAGGGGCGTCAAGCTTACATGGAACAGGATTACAAGCCGGCATACGATGCAGCGATAAAGAACTACGAGGCCCGGATTGCCGAAGCCCGTGCGAACTGGGAAGCCGCCCTGAAGAATTGGCAAAACCTGTGGACCAATATCCAAGAAACGACAACGACGTAGGGGGTAAGTGAAATGGCAACCGGAGTGATTGGCTTTCCTTCTACCGGACCCGGCAACGATCAGGGGGATATGAGCCCGCTGTTTACCCGTGAACAGGCCGGGCATCCCGATCTGAACGCCCCGACGAATCCCTATGCGAATCGGCAGGATGTCCGGCGCATGATCTTGGAGAGAATGGGTGGACGCGACCCCTTTTCCTATGATTACATCGGGCAGGCGCAGCAGTCGGTCTACAACAATCTTCCTGAATTGTTTGCATACGCATTCCGCGGCACCAACATCACCTACGATCAACTCCTGAATGGAACCATCAGTCCCCGGGCAAAAGCCCATTGGAATAAGGTAGTTTCCGAATTCATTAGGTCCGAACAGGCCGCCGCGGCTGATCAGCAGCGACGTGACATGCAGCTCTACACGAAAATGGCGCAGGAATTCGAGCAGGATCGCCGGCAGTATAACGCCGACTATTGGCGGGCGAATCCAACCGAAGCACAAATCCGTCAGGTCCAGATGGGCGTGATGAAGGAAGCCGAACGCATGACGGGGGAACAACTCAAGAAGCTTCCGAAGGACATAAACGGAAACCCCGCGAAGCCCGGCGTCGATGCTCAGGGAAACCCCACGCTTATACCTTTGAGCCCGCAGGAAATCGAAGGGTTCATGGCGAGGCAGATGGAAAGAAATATCGAGCAGATTGCGAAATACACGGGAACGATGAAATACATGCCAAAGAGCATGAGGGATCACTTCGCCTTGAAAGAGCAGGCGAGAAACGCAACGCTTGAGCTTTCAAAGGATTGGAGCGAGGGAAAGATGCCCGTCAGGGAACTGTACGACCGTATCAATTCCATTCCTGATGCGCGGGTCAGGGAAATGATCGCCGAAAATATCCGCGGTTCAGGGGACGAGGGAAAGAAGCTCTACGATGCCATCCGCCAGTATGGAATTGACATCAAAAACGGAAAGGAAGAAGGATCTCCGTTTGGCTCGATCACCACGAAGAATATCAAGGACCTTGAAAAGATCATCGAGGACCAGAAGCCCAGTCTTAGAAAGAGCGCCTACAGGGGAATTCAGGGAATATCGGAAGCGCTTCTCGGCCTCAAGAAGCCTGAGCCGGCAAAAGAGAACATCTTCGGCTATGGCGCAACGGGGGAGCCCGTGTTTACGGGGAGAGGTGCGGAGGCGGCCCCACCGGCCGGCGGGAAACCCGGGGAAACGAAGGGATTCTGGCAGTCCATCAAGGACATCTTTGGCGGTGCCGGACCTTCCGCAACTCAAGGCATCGACCAGACGACAAGGGACATCGCGGCCCGGGGTGCCGGACCGGAAGCCATGGGCGTCCTTGAAGCGGGATGGAACCTTGCGAAGGAAATGTTTGCTCCCCGTGAAGCCGCTGCCGACGAATTCAATCCTGCCGTGATGCTTCGCGAACCGTCAATGCCTGAGCCTATCGGCATTGCTGCCGGAGAGCCGGGCGGATTTAGACAGATGCCGGGTGGCTGGCAATCGCAAATGAATACGCTTCAGGGATATCAAAACCCGTACCCTGAAACCAGCTTTGTTCCGGCCGGCGGGCCAGCCGACGTTCCGGTATTCAACCGATACAATGATGCTTCGGATATCCTGTTTGGAGGGTAGCCATGTCTCTTTTTGATGACGTGAACCGCAGCTTCGGCAATTATGGTTCTACTGATCCTTTCCAGATAAATACATCTATGCCCGGGGATGCTCCTGTTCACGAATCATGGATGGATGTTCCTGTGTTTTCGAGAATGGAAACCATGCCGAAGTTCTCTGCCGAGGAGGAAGAAAGGCCGCAAGCAGGATGGAAAGAAGCGATTTTTTCTCCTATTGCTGAAGAACCAGCAAGCTGGAAACAAACAATCGGCGGCATTGCACAGCTTCCTGTTATCCGCTGGATTCCCGGGGTCGAGAAATGGGGAAAATCCCTCGGCGAAGAAGGCATGAAAGAACAGGAAAGGATTCAGCCCCGCTTCGAGGATGCAAGTCCTGAGTATTACACTTACCTGACAGGGAAAACCCTCGTTCCCATGCTTGAGGACATGGCGATGCTCAGTGCAGCCGGTGCGGCTACGGGAGCCCTTGCGGGTCCGTTTGCCCCCGTAGCGTCTCCTGCCCTTGCTGCTGTCGGTGCCGGTGCAGGTGTCCTGAAAAACCTCTATCGTTTCATGAAGCTTCGGATGGCAATGAATGCAGCCCGCACCGGAGCGCAGGAATACAACAAGCTTAAGCAGCAAGGATACTCCGACTGGGCGGCAATTCCTCTTTCCATCGGTTACGGAGGGCTCGAATGGATCGGCGATAAGATTGGGCTGAAGGCGCTCGAAGCACCTAACCTGTCGGTTCTGAAGCGGCTTGTTCTGTCTGCGGCCTCTGAGGTCCCCGGCGAAACCACAACCACTATCGGACAGGCGTTTCTCGACAAGATCAGTACCGATCCAGACATGACGATGGACGACTTCCTGAAGCAGGTCAGGGATACAGCCGTTGTCGCCGGTACGGTTGGTGCCGGTGGCGGAGCGCTGGCGATTCCCGCTTCACGTCGTTTCCAGAAAATGGAGCGGGAGGCGGCGGCCCGGGAGAAAGTTCCAGAGGAAGCCTTGGGCGGACTGAAGGAAACGATCAATAACATGGTCAAGGACATCGGCCGTGTTATGCCTACAATTGAGCAAGAATATGGCCCTGAACGTGCTGCTGCCCTGAAACGATATCTGCTTTTCGGAATTCCCATGCCGCCCGAGTTGGAAATCGCTCCGACCGAGCGCATTGCCAGACGGCTTCGCGACGATCAACTCAACAAGAAATTCGGGTTTGGTGTTCAGGCTGGGGAAGAGGCTATTGCGGGAACTGAACCTGCCGCTCCGCAAGAACCGGTCGGCCCCGGAGGAATTTTGGCTGGAGGCGGTATTGTTCCCGGTGCCGGCATGCAAGCCGCATCCTATGTCGATCTTCTTTCCAAGCCGAAGGCAGGAACTCATGCTGCCGTAATAGAGGATATTGCCCGGCGCGATGAAGAAGCCCGGATCAGGGCGCGTGAACAGCAGCGCCAAGCAAATCTTATCGGGTCGGGGGCCGCAATGGTTACCCCCGGAGAAGCATCGGAAACCTCCCTTGTCGGCTCTCCGATTCCCGGCCGACAAACAATCATGCCCGGCACCCCTGCTCCTCCGATTACGGGGCCGACCTCGCAGATCATGTTCGGCGTTCCTTCTACAACCATAGCTGCCGCAGAACAGGGGGCCGAAGGTGGAGAAGGCGGAGTTGGAACAGGTCCTACGTCTGAAGCCTATGCCCGATGGAAGCAGCAGGCCATTCAGGCGTTTATTGATGCGCTCCGCACAGGGAGGGACCCCGTTATTCCGCCGCTTCCGGGCGGTGTTGTAACTCCGCAGGCCCTTGGAGAGGCAGCGGAAGAAGCCCGCAAAAAGACCGGAGAGCGCAAAACCCCGATTTCGAGCATGCGAATCAGTCCCTTTATTCCTTCCGGTCCTCTTGGTCCTGCCCCTGAATCAACAACGGCGCGGGCGCAGACCGGATTGAGGCTTGGACAAAGGAAAGGAATTCTGACCCCGCAGGTTCAGCCGAATCCGCCGGGTCTTCCGATGGTCCCTTCATCTCCTGCGGCAGGTGCTCCGCTTGCACCCCCGGCAACCAGAGGAAAGCCGATTCCCCCCATTACCACTCCGTTGCCCGGGCCGGAAATCCAAACGCCTGCCGCACCCACCGGAACTGTTGGCACGAGCGCAATCATTGCAACTCCGAACCAGAAAACGAGGGTTGCGGTTCGATATCGTGTTGTTGAGGCTGATTCTGTTGTTGCCTCGAACGATCCGGTTACCTTTGCCCCCAATCCTGCATATCCTCCGGCCCTGCAACCGCGGGAAAGGGCACGTGAAGGATATCAGCTTCAGGTCGAGAACATGGTGGCAGCCCTTAACCCGGAAATGCTTGCGGCCTCTCCGACGACAGCGCAGGGTGCCCCCGTTGTCGGTCCTGACATGGTTGTCGAATCCGGAAACGGAAGAAGCATGGCAATCAAAAGGGCCTACGTTTCGTCACCGCAGCAGGGGGCGGCCTACAAGCAGTTTCTTGTCAACAACGCAGCCGCTTTCGGGCTTGATCCGAATATGGTTGCCGGCATGAAGTCTCCGGTTCTCGTCAGGGAACGCACAAGCGAAGTTCCTGACCGAGCCGCCTTCGCAAAGGAAGCCGGGGAAGCGGACGTATCCGGCATGGGTGCGGTCGAGAAGGCCCGCGTCGATGCACAAAACATGTCCCAACGTCTTGCGGAACTGGCCGTCATCGACGAGGACGGAAATTTTGACCCCCTGTCGAAAGCAAATACACAGTTCGTGGCGGAGTGGCTTCAGACAGTGCCGGCGTCGGAGCGAGGTGCCCTGTTCCAGAATGGGATGCTGACCCGGGAAGGCGTTGCCAGAATCAAAAACGCGCTTTTTGCAAAAGCCTATCCCGCCTCCGACAAGCTGCTCACTCTGGTTGCCGAAAGCGCGGACCCGGAAATCAAGAATGTTGCAAACACCCTTCTCGGATTTGCTCCGGCATTTGCCCGGTTGCGCGCCATGACGGAGCAGGGAACCCGTGATTCCGGGCTCATGGTCGCCGATGAGATGGCCCGCGCCGCAGAACTGTATCTTGATTTCAAGAACCAGTCAAATCTCGACCTCCAAGGGTTTCTGTTGCAGCAGGGGCTTCTTGCCGAAACACAGCATGCCGATGTTACGAAGGCCATTGCTGCCGTGTTTAACGAACATTCCCGTTCGCAAGCCAAGCTCCGCACCTTCATCAACCATACGATCAGGCTTGCGAATGAATCAGGGCAAGCAAATCTTCTCGGTGAAATGAGCCCCGAATCGAAGGGCGACATTGTGTTTCTCGCCTACAACCTCACGGAAGGGGGAAAGAAAAATGATGCAATCATCCGAAACATCCTCGGCCTCCCGGCTCAAGAGGCTGGAAAAGATTTTGGCGTATCTAAGGGCGAACCCGGTATCCCCGGAACGAGCGAAGGAATACAAGCTCCTGCCAGAGAAAGAGCCAAAGCCGGTTCGGCTGTGGCTGGTCCCCAAGTCCAAGAGGACATCCGTACAAAATCAGGCGAGCCCTTCAAATCAAAATCCTCCGCGACCCTAGCGGCACGAAAGGCCGGCGAGGGATACGTTGCGGTTCAGGTCGAAGGCGGATGGGTGGCCCGGAAGACGGGCACAGGAAGATCCATTCCAACTACCGAAGAATCGAGAGAAGAGGGCAGGAAACAGCGGATTGCAGCAGCGCCTATTTCCGGTAGTGAACTTCAGCGCGATCACGCCCCTGAGATTGCAAGAATTGCACAATCCGTTTATGACAGTTGGGATGAATCGAACATTGATGAATACGCGAATGGCGGTATTTGCCACCTGATTTCAGAAGAAGTTTCCGGGTATCTCAATTCGCTTGGCATTGAAGCATCGACGGTATCAGCAGCAATAGGGGAACAGCATGTTTGGACTGTGGCAAGGTTGAGCGACGGAGTGTATAACGTCGATATTCCTCCCTCAGTTTATGAAATCGGTGGCGGCTACTCTTGGAAGAAAATCCCTGATGTCAAATTCAATGCATCAGACGTTGTTATTGAACGCATAGATCGAAACCCGAAAAATTTTGGTCAATACGTTGAAGACTACGAAGAAGAATACGAAGGGGAGCAGAGTGAAAAGCGGCCCGCCGTAGGACCTGTTTCTACTGAAGAAACGGTTCCCACGAATGAGACAGATCGGCGCATCAACGAAATCCAGAAACGCCTCGATGCCTTAGAGCAGACGACGGGACGGAAGCCTTTTGCGGTCGGCGACAAGGTTGTCTACCGCGGAAGGCCGGCGACTGTGACAGGATACCGCGACCTTGCTACGGTGAATGTCAGGATGGATGACGGAACGGAATCCGGGGTTCCCATCAGGGACGTGACAAAACCCGGAATGCAGACAGCCGAAAACGCCCCTGCACCCGAGCCTGAACCCGAAACCAAGATCGAGCGAACCGGCGGTCTGAATCAGGGCGTGCTCCCGGGCATGTCAGCGGGGGAAACCTTCGGGCTCACCCCTCCGGAAGGGGAAATCGGGCAGCCCAATGTTTCCAAGCCTGAACCTGAACAGACGCTTCTTAATTTCTACGACGATGCCGGCCTGTCTACGGAGGACAGGAGAAAGCGCATAGACTTCCTTCAGGGACAGCTTGATCTGTTTGGCGAGGAAGCCGCAAAAGATGAACAGGCAAGCGACATGCTTGCAAAAAACATTACGGTTCCCATTTCCAAGAGAACGGCAAGCAATCTTCCGAAGCAGACAGACCCGGAGTTGATCGGAACAGCCGTCAGGCTTGAAATGAAGGAAAAAGGGTTTACGACGTTTGTCGGAAAAACGATCAAGTTCCTTTCCGACATCGGCTATCTGGGGAGGCTCGTCAGGAGCTTCCGCTTTGAATACAACCATATTATTTTCTACGATTCCGTAACCGGGGAAACCCTCCTAGAGCAAAAGATTACGTCCTTCAGCAATAGAAAATGCAATCTTGTGGGTTCTGACGACGAAATGATTTCCCTGATTCGGAGGGCAAAGCAGAAAACTGCCAATCCCGTAACCTTTGCCATCCTGCACAACCACCCCGGCGGTGATCCAATGCCCTCCGACACGGATATTGATACATCACGTTGGGCTTCAGACATCGCTCGAAGGAACGGGTGTTTCTTCGACGGTCATGTCATTGTCAATTCGGATCAATATGTTGTGATAACCGATGCGCAAATCGGCGAGTTCGAGGACAAGGTTTCCGGAAAGAAAAACTATCTGGAAAGGAAGCAAGGACTGAAATCCATTCAGGGTGGTCTTAGGTACTACTCTCCGGAAAACATACCAGCCGGAGGGGAAGATGTATTCCTGTCGAAACGCGAAATTACGCAAGCGTATGGTGAGCAAATCGCTGAATCCATGATGAAAGGAATTCCTTTTGTCTATGAGGACGGCCATATCAACACAGGAAAAACCATGCAAGAGCTTGCGAAATGGGGAATGGAAACGCAGAAAGAAAAGAATCGCGGTGTTGTCTTCTTCACAAATTACCAACGGAAGATTGTGTCCCTGACAGACTTGCCGCCCGGATACTTGGAAGACTACGAACGGGCGAAGGATTTCTTTGTTCGTGCCTCTGAAAATACCGGCGCAAGTAAAATCTTTCTGTTCATTCCCGAGAAGCTGTCAGATAATGCACAGAATAACCTGATCCGCCTCATGTCTAACGGGTATATTGGCGATGCGTCAATTCCGGTAGAGTCCGGAGGATTTTCCGGATTCGGAGAGGAAATGCGGAAAAAGAACAAAATTTCTTTTGCAGCCTTTGCCCGTGCTTGGAACTCGCCGGATGTGGGGGGCGAGGATATTTCAAGTTGGGTTGCGAGGACGAGAAGGCAGATCAAGTTCACCGCGAAAGGCGAAGAACCGCAGTATCCTCTTGTCTCAAATCAGGGACCCGGGAAAGAACTGCCCGTTTCCCCGGCCGGAGAACATGTCGTAAGGGACAACAATGAGGTTACGAAAATTGTTCTGGAAGAACAGCCGGCCCTTGAAAACCCGGTCATTCGTGACCGCGTTGTCGGAGAGGTTCCCCTCCCCGAGAGGGCTGCCTCACGCTATCCGTATTTCGGAGGTGGCCTGATTGGGAAAATCATCGACACGATCCGTACCTATAAGCATGTTGACAAGGGGATTCAGGACCGCGACATCAAGGCCCTTGAGTCCTTGTTCATGACCCCGTGGGCGCTTCGCAAGGAGCACCCGGAGATGAAAGATGCGCTCGAAATTGAATTGCAGCGCCATCAGGATCGCAAAGATATCAATTCTCAGCTTGTCGGTGACCCGGACAATTGGAATCCCGAGAAGCCCGTTGAGCATCCCATCTTCGGGTTGAGCGACGATGAGGTCAAGGTACTGCAAAAGATTGCACAGCTTTCAACGGTGGAGAATGTTCTTTATTCTGACACGCAGATCAAGGACATGCTTGCCCGGCAGGGGGTAACCAACCCAGAGACGGTGCAGCGGATTACCCGCGGATATCAGGCAATGAAGAAGTCCTATGATGCGGCAATTAAGAAGCAGATCGAAGCCCGCGAGAACATGCTGTTCTTCCCGTATCGGGACGAACCGTGGGCCGCAGACCTCGAACGGATCATCCGCATGCCGGCAGAGGCCGCCGAGGGAGAGCGTATCGGCAAGGCCGAACAAATGGAGGCCCTTGAAGAAGCTCTGCCCAATTACTCCAAAGAAGAACAGGCTCGTTTCCGCAGGGCATTCTCTACTCTCAGGGAGCCGTGGAACCTTGTCAAAAAGTACCGGCAGAGCATGGGAAGGCTCCAATTCTACACCCCGCTTGAACACGGGGAAGGCGACTACATCCTTCGGATCACAAGGCCGGACGAGGAAGGGAAGCCGCAAGTGGTTTGGTCTTACCGCACCCGCACGGCGTTGGAGGCGTCAAAGATCTGGGAGGAACTGAAACGCGACCCCGAAATGAAAGATCTCCACGGGCTTCCGGGAACGATCACGAAAGAAGCCGGAACCCCGGAGAGCGCCTACTATCGAGTCTATGACGACAACCTCTACCGGTTCATGCTGATCGGTATGGAACGGCTCAGGGCAAGCAAAGCCTATGACGAGGCTGACATCGCCACGTTTACGAAGAAAATGTCGCAAGCCCTTGCCGATGAACTCAAGGCCAGAGCCTTTGGTCGGCGCATGATGGCCAGACGGCATTCGGATATCGGTGGCTATGAGCGCAAGGACATCAGGGCCAGCTTCCTTGATTACATGGCCGGTACAGCGGGAATTATTACGAAGCAGGAGGCGGCCGCAAAATTCTACGACCTTCTCCGCTCCATCGAGAAAAACAAGCCGGCAACTTACGACTATGTTTCCCGCTACGTCGATGGCATGCTTCGCAATCGTGACGAAATTGATCGGTTCTTCGATAAGGGCAAGCATATGGCGACCCTGTATTACATCGCCGGCAATCTCCGTCTGCCCTTGGTGCAGATCACGCAGAACATGATCATGTCCGTTCCCGTGATGGCCCGGGAAATCTCGAAGCTTGACATCCCGAAAACGCCCGAAGGTCTGATGAAGAACCTCTACAAGCTCGGAAAGCACACGGGCGAGGCGCATCGCCGGGTTATTAAGGCCATGAAGGACGTTACCACGGGCAACATGACTGAAGATGAAAAGGCCGCGGTGGGAACGGCAACCCGACAGGGAGTAACCGATGCTCAATTCCTGAAAGAAATCTACGGAAGGATGACAAACAAATGGGAGCGTGGGGCCGTCAAGACGTTTGATTATGCCATGCAGCCCTTCCAGCTTCTCGAAAGGATGAACCGTCAGGCCGCATTCCTTGCCATGTACCGTCTACAAAAAGAGGCGTTGATGAAGCAGGGCGTGTCTGAAGCGGAAGCCAAGGCGGAGGCGGTCAAGAAAGGAAATGAATTCGTCTACGACACGCAGGTTCTCTACGGAAAGGCGAACATGCCGGAGGCGATGCGCGGCGGAACGGTCGGCTCGAAGCTGCTCGGCATGGCCTATACATTCAAGCAGTACCCGCACCACTTCATCCAATACCTTGCGCAGGGCATCAAGGAAGGTCACCGGGAAACAATTGAACGGATGGGCAAAGACGCCGACAGGCTCCGGTTCGGGCCTTCGATGGTTTACGAAACGCCGCGTTACCTATACAACTACATGAAAAACGCCCTTTCGGCACCGGGGTTCGAGGCTACGATCCTGTCAATGGCATGGACGGTTGCCCTTGGCGGAGCCGCTGCCTTCCCGTTCCTCGATGACTTGCTTGAGTTGTACGAAAGAGCGACGGGCAACCCGATCCGGGCGAAGATGAGCAGGGTTGTCAGGGCGGGAATTCCCACGATGTTCGGCATGGATATCGGTGCCTCGCTGAAAATAGAGGCACCGTGGACGATTGGAACGAACTTCATGGAAGGGTTGAGCGAGTCCGCCCTTGGCGTCTACGGTGGAATCGTCGAGAAATTCGGCAAGGCCATGGAATCCGCGTGGTCGGGGAATTACTACAAGGCTATCGAATCTGCGGCACCGACAATGATCGAGTACCCGATGAAGGCATACCGGGAGTTCACCGAAGGCGCAAAGACGGTCCGCGGGAAGACAATATTCGATTCGGATGGAACGCCCCTGCGGCCGACAGCGGGAGAAGCAGCCCTGCAAGCCGTCGGCATCAAGGGTGCCAGAATGAAAGAGGAGGGGCAGATATACAGATCATTTGACATGATCGAGGAATACTTCAACAAGTGGAGAAATAAAATCTACCAGATGCACCGGAACGCCAAGACAGCCGAAGATCAGGCCAAGGTGATGTCGGAGATTACCCGGTTCAATCTGGAAAGCAAACAAAAGGGAATGGGAGGAATCACCCCGATTACTCAGGAGAGCATCCGGCGCGCTTCTGCGGAAAGGCCGTCGAAACGCTGGCTGCAATTCGGGAAGGGAATCAACGCAGAATAAATGCTTGACAAGCAAGCTATCTACGTTTATAGTTCCACACAAATACAGATTCCCTGCTAAGTTCTCGCCCTTTGATTCCCCCTGTGTGAAGCCCCGGCCGTACCTCCGGAACCGGGGCTTTCTTTTTGTTTTGCTTCATTCAAATTTCATTGCGTCCCTGAACCACTCTGGAAACATCAGGGGATGTTCCGTAATGAGTTTGATTGCCAGCCCGTCGAGCAGGTAGGTAATGCACCTGTCGCCGAAATGCCTGACCCCCCTTCCTGATCCCTGCACAATTGTCTGGGCGCATTCCGAACGATACCAGAAATTCCCAAACACACCGGAGAAGACCCGCCGGCTTGTCACTTCGTCTGACAGGTCGAGAAACGGTGCCTTCGCCCAGATAATGAATCGGCAGAGATCGTCGGGGAGATCGACGCCCCGGGTGATAATCGGTGAGACAAGAACAAGCGGTTCGTCGGATTCCTTGAACTCCGCAATGACCTCGTCGCGGTTTTTCGAGTCATGCGTGATGAGTCGTCTGTCGCCTATCGACATGATTTCGCTGGCATACTTGTAGGACACGGCATGGATGATTCCCTTTTCGTCAGGATGACTGTCCAATATCTTTTTGATTGCCTTTTTCATTGCCGGCACGGCAGAATCAGCCGTCTTGCGCGAAAGGTCATATTCCCTGCGGCACACGATCCATCGGTTTTCCACCGGGAACGGGCTCGGCAGTTCCATGTAATCAATTTCGTCTAACGGTATGCCGGTCTGTTTGGCAATAACCATCGGCGGTGGAAAGGTTCCCGACATCATGACAAAGTTGCTTCCATGTTGGAAGAAGTATTCCTCGGATAGTTCCTCGTTCAGCCAGATGGGTCGGAATATCCAATCCCTTTCCGTTCTCTGCCATACCCATGTTTCATCTACATAACGGTAAAGGATCTGCATCTGCCCGATCAGCATTTCGGTCCGCTTCATTTCGCGCATGGTTGTGGCAAACTGCGGATTTGACATTTCATTTTCCGGCCACTCGTCAATCGTGTATTTCAGCTTCTTCTTGTGCGCAGATAGAATCCCGATGCAGGTTATCGCCCATTGCTTCCATTGCTCCGGTCCGTCCTTCGCCTGTGCCGTCTTTCTTCCCGGCTCGGGGAACTTGAAGAACTGCACGGCCCGCAAGGAAACCGTCAGGTTCACAAAATTCGCTATCGCGTCTTTCAGGGTATCGGCCTCATCGCAGATAACGGTTGACGGCCCTGAAAAGTCGCCGACATAGTTTGCCTCAAACAGGAAATACGGATAATTGAGCACCCGGATCGGCCATCGCAATACGGATTTTTTCTGCATTTCATAGGGGCAGTCAACCCGCTTGTGTACGCACGGATTTTCTTTTGAATGCGTGCAAAGGTCGGCGGTAAGCATCGGCCGAAGAAGGCAAGGGAAATTATTCCTCCCCTTCATCACCTTGACTTCTGGAAACTCGGCTTCGATCTGGTCTTGAAGAATCTTTGAACTACAGAGGTAGGTGGCCCCGCCAAAAACGCGGGCTAGAGTCATTCCGATGAGGGACTTGCCGGACCCCGGAGGTGCGTTGATAACCTGTACTTTCCGTTCCGATTCGGAAATAAACCGGAGCGCCTTGATTTGCTGCTCCCTGAATTCTTTTTCCTTGAAGGAGGAAAAGGTTTTCCTTGCGTCCTCGATATCTGTAAGCTTGAACTTGCCCATTGATTCCTTTCATCATTTCATTTGGTCCGTCCTGTGGTGCATCTTCAAGTAGTCTGCCGTCCTGAACGGATGGTTTTTGTCGTATCGGGCCGAAATAAATTTGCGAATCAGTTTCTTTCCGTCTTCCATCATATCCGGTGGAAATGCGGAAACCATTTCCTGTATGTTTTCATCGACTTCTTCTTTCGTCATGTAACCCTTGTCGTGCATGTCGGTAAGGCGCTTTAGCTCCAGCACCGCATCATCAAAGATTTGATTCCTTTGATACAATGTTTCGTTCCGTCTTAAATGGGCATAAAGCGCTTCCCCGTAACCTTTGTTGATGATGTCCTTTTCGTGCATGCGATAGAGGATGTTGATTCCGATATAGAATGCGGCCCGAACAACATCCTGCATCGTCTTGAATCTTTTGTTTGAGTCCCTGATAATTTCAATGAGCCCACGGAATCTCGTAAACGTGCTGAATGCAATCTTGTCATTCGATTCATCTTTCGGGATTCCCGGTATAATTGGAATTCCTGCCTGTTCAATCGGAAGTTTGTCTAGCCAATGTTCCTTCCACGACGACTGGTCCTTCCCCTGTACGAGCTTCATCGCTTTCATACCCCTTGTGATTTTTCTTCAGTTGGCAATGGGACCTGACAAGATACAGGAAGGCGGCGATTTTCAGTTCGTCAGGGGCGTGGCTGTCCTCCATCAAATCCATGTACCGATCAAACAGGGGGAAGCTCCCGGTCTGGTAGTTTTCCATGAACGATTCAACATCGTCCTTCATGTAATTGAGGATGCGGTCCCTGTTTGATTCCGGTAGGTGGCAGATTTTTAGTGCCATCAATGAAAGGTCAATAGCTCCGAAAAGTTCACTTTTACTATACATGGTTCACCCCCTGCTTGACCTGCGGCTTCGCCTGCGTACCGATAACAACACCATGCACCCGGGCCGGTTTTTTCTTGACGGTGACACGTTTCTTTTTCGGCACGGCCCTGTCATTTAATCGCAGGTTTATCAGGTTGTCAATTCCTTTTCCTGTCATGGGCATCTTTTTCCATAAATACAGAAACGCCCTGACTATTCCGTTCAGCACGATACCCGTGAAAGCCAATGTCAAAGTTGACATAACCACTAGGGTACACAGGATGGATAGCTGCCTCACAAAGGTATTGATATCTACCATAAAATTTCCTCCTTCTTACGCGGTCGAAAATTGCGTGTTATTCTGTCTATTTTCAGTTTCGGCTTTTCCTGTGGAGGGGGAGGGTCCAGAGATTCCCTGAACCAACGGATAATGACTTCCCCTGTTTCTGGGTCGCGATACGCATGGGGGCCGTCGTGTCCTCTGAGCAGGGAACATTCGATTTCCGCCATGTATCCTGACTTCGTGGTCAGCATGGCCGTAAGGACCCTTTGTCCGCAAAGGTCAGCCACTACTTTTTCACCTACGCTTTCTTTTCCTGCTTATCGGAGGTCCGATAGTATTTTTAGACATCGGACCCCGGGGCCATGCCGAACGTCGTTGGTCAGCAAGGTATCCCGGGATCCGATGCTACCCGGGTTATTATTTTCGGGTGGAGGGGGGCCGGCCGCGAAGCGTGCCCCCCACGGCCGCAAGGCCGCCGGACCCCCGGAACCCCCACCCCCCCGGACCTGCTGGCCCGGGAAGCCGATGAAACATTTATTTGATAACGATGTCCACGCGACGGTCGAGAGATCGCTCTTTCTCCGTCTTCCCCTTGGCCTTGGCCTTCCCGTAAGAAACGGTGGTGAGGCGCTTTTCCTCGATACCGCTCTTCACGAGCAGGGCCTTGACCGCCTTGGCCCGCCTGTCGCCCAGCTTCATATTGTATGCGGCCGAACCAAGCCGGTCGCAATTTCCCTGAAGCTCGGCGGTCTTCGCCTTGTCGGCGTTAAGCGCCTTGATCGCTGCCTCTGTCGCCATCGTGTTCTTGCTTGGGTCAGACTTGTCGAAGTCGAAGTAAAAGGGATACACCTCGATTTTCTGAGCAGGAACCTTTTCCGGGGCCGGTGGCGTGACTGCGACCGGAGGCGTAACTACAACCGGCGGAGCTACTGCAACCGTCTTTTCTTCCACCGGAAAGGTGGGCGGAACGGGGCACGAATAGTCCGCTTTGATGCTCGTATAGCCAGCCGTGCAGCCAACCAGAGCGACAGAGACATACATTGTTATGAGAAGATTCTTTTTCATTTTTATACCCTCCTTTCGCTTGAGGGTTACTTCTTTACGGTCTTCTTCTTGTCCAGCATGATAATTGTCAGGTGCGGGTATTCCTGCGAAACATTCTGCGTGTTGGCAATCCCGGCCCCGATGGTGGCCCCGACACCGGAAGTCCTGTCACCGGCCAGATTCGTACCGACCAGATTGGCACCGATGGAGATGCCAAGGTTCCAACCAAATGCCTCGCTCCCCTCTTTGCTCCCCTCGTCAAAGATCATCACAAACTGCGTCCCGATTTCCTTAAGGTTAGCTTTCATCACTCGAACCCACTCTTGCATGTATGTGGTTTCGGAATCGGAAGCGTAAACCACACCGGCCGCCACCACGTCGTAAATCTTGATAGCGTCCTCGTACTTCATGAGGTCAACGACCGTGAAGGCGTCAATGTTGCCTTTGAAATCCTCGAACGGGAAGATCTGCGCGGTTCCCTTGGCGCTGACAATGGAATTGCCAAAGCCGAATTGATTCTCGATGCGCGCAAGGTCCTTCAGGGTCCAACACTTCTTGATCGCCCAAGGCTTAATGGTGCGATTGAAGTGTTTGTCACGCCCGGTCGGTGCGTTGTTCTGCTGAATCTGCGGACCCATCAGGGCCGGACCCTCGGGGATCTGAGGGGGAATCTTCGACCCCTCGAAGTAGTTGCTTGCCTGTGCAGCCGCACCCGCCGCTGACTGAGAACCGGAATATGCGCCGGGTGATGGACCCTTGCCGTCATGACCCTTGTCAATGGCGAATGCCGGGGAAGCGATCAGTAAAGGCAGAGAAAGAACAATAACAATTAACTTCTTCATATAGAAAACCTCCTTCGTTGCGATTAGTTGTTTTTAATGGGAAGGGGCTGACCGTTGCCAACCCCTTCCCACGGGGAAAATTACTTAGGCTGAGTAAGGGTGATCTTGTTCGTGTAGTTGAACACCGCTGCCGCGCTCAGGCCACCAGCGAGGAAGCCGGCATTTCCATGGGACATGCCGAAGCTGCTGTTGTTCGAGGTAGCGAAAGAACCGACCGCAAAAGCCGAACCCTTGTTCACGCTGAACGCCGAAGCACAGCCCCACCCGGCAACACCGGAAAGGCTAGCGGACCCAGCACCCCACCCGTAGATGTTCGGCTTTTGCGTGTAGGTTTCAGTCTGCCCGGGGGGAGAACCACCATTGTTTCCGCCACCCCCTGCCATCGCCGGGGTGACAGCCAACATCAGAACCACGATTGCCAAAAAAATCTTTTTCATAGTTTCATTGCTCCTTTCGTTTTTTGTTTTCTGTGTTTGTGTTTTGCGTTTACATCCCTCCGCTGTGCTTACCCTTTTTTATCATCACCTCCTTTATTAAAATTCTTTCTTCACGTTATAGAACTTGATCGCCCGATCAAGTATCCATCGCTCCATGTCAATGCGTTTCTTCGCATAGTAAATATGCATGTTATATCGAACTTCCAATGACGCCAACCCTTGGCGGACGTTCTCGGGGTTGATGTTCACCCATGCCATGTCCGTCGGGTCTGGTGCCAGAAGTTTTCGTTCTTCTTCCTCGATAACTAACGCTTTGAATTCGTAATCCCTGCATCGTTCAAGCTTCTCCCGTGTTTTCGCGTGATCCCGGGCGATATATGTCAGCAGGTCGGATACTTTTTTTCGTTCGACGAAGAACTTGTCTTCAAACCCCCTGATAGAATAATCCCCGTTACGAAGCCCGTCACGAACAAGAACAAGCCCCTTCGGCAACCTACCCGTAAAAAGCGGTTCCTGTTCCCGGGTGTCAACAACAAGAATAAATCCATCAGGGAATCGAAACGGCTTGAGCGCAAATGCCTTGCTCCATTCTTCTGAATTCGAGACATACCGTTTGAGCCTCATGTTATCTTCCCGTTCTAATGACCGGAACCATTTCCAGCTTCAGCCCGGGAATCTGGATGTTTGCATTCCGGGCATGCGCCTCGCGCACCTTCTTTTCGCTCAATTCCTTGTATTCGTTGGGAACCTGATCAAAGTCAACGACCGTAATTTCGAGCCGCGAAGCCGTTGAAACCGTCGTTCCGGCAACCGTGACCCGTTTCGTCCCTTTGCCGGATGCCGCCTTTTCGACTGCCTTCTGCTGCTTTTCGATTTCCTTCGCAAGCTTCTTGGAGTCGCTGATCGAAACCGAATTTTTTGCCGCTTCCATCTGTTCTTGAAGCTCTGCAAGGCGCTTCCGTTCCTCGGCAGCCCTCGCCTCGCGCTGCATCCTTTCCCATGCAGCCATCTTTCCTTTCAGGATTTCGCGGGCGTTTTTGAAAGGATCGTAAAGACCCTTGAAAAGCATGTTGATCTTGTGAACCTGATCGTTTAGAGGCTGCACAAAGAATTTCCGCTTTGCCTCGATGCCCTCCATGTATTCCTTGATCTTCTGCACTCCGACGGCAGCGTCCTCGAATGTTGCATCATCGACAACCTGAAGCTGCTGCGCCCTGCGCATGACGGCGTTTCCTTTTTCGTGGTAGGCCGTGATTTCAGGAAAAGCATCAGGCGGAATAACGGCACCATCGTAATCCTTCACGGCAATTTCTTCTCTGAATTCAGTCATCGTTTGTCATCCTTTCAAATTTAGGAATGGAGGGGGCCTTTCCTTGCCGGGCGTGGCTCGTCCAGATGCGGGCCGGCCCCCTCCATCAACAAATAAAGACGCCTGTCTTACCAATCACCAATATTCGGTTGCGCTGCTCCGGGCGAACTCCCAGCGGCAGGGGCCGCGGCGGGTTTATCCGCTGCCTTCTTCGTTGCGTAGGAAATCGTCTTCACGTCGGGGAACTCGCCCTTTTCGCCCTTGCGCAATTCGATCTTGAGCTTAATCATCTTTCCGGGCAGGGCGGCCTTAACGGCGTCAATAACCCGCGGATCGTCAGGCTCGATATTCGGGTCGGGGAACTTTTTCTCGAAGGCGTCAGCCATGCCGGAAAAAGTAATCAGGTCCGCGATTTTCCTTTTCCCGAATTTGCTGCCGTCGAGCGGGCAGAAGATGTTGATGTTTGCACCTTCGGAATCATTCGGTCCTTGGACGACCTTGGTCGGAACCATCAGCGTAACCTTGCCGGTTTCCTCGTTCTTGCGAACCTCGATTCCTTCACCAATAACACAGATGTTTTCTCCGGGCTCCGGAAGAATGAAACCCCAATCAGAGCTTTCTCTTGAACGGTCGAATTTCATGCTTAATCTCCTTTCATTCTTTTAGCTTTCTTTTGCTATTGAATTTGATTCCCTGCTATGTTGTTTGTTCACCCCCTTTCCTTTCCATGCGTAGAATTCTGCTGAAATCGAGAGGTCCGACAGCTTTCTTGTTCGGGTCATTCTTGACGCCCGTAAATTTGCAGATGAAACTACCGTCACCTTCGAAAGAAACAAACGGTGGGTAGACGATGTTTCCATGCTCATCAAATCGCTTCTGCACAAGTCCAATCATGTCAACAAATGCCGGCATGTTTGTCGGGAATTCCCTTCCCTTAAATGCTGGGGCAGCGGAAAGCTCACGATCCCACTTTGGGTTTTCGGCAAGCAGGGCGCTGACAATGACAACCTTGCCTTCCATCGAGAGCTTGCCAAGCAGGTTAAACATGCGGGACATCTGCGAGGACAACCCGCCGAACCCTTCCTGTGACATCTTTGACTGTGACACAAGGGGTTTGAGCCGCTTCTCTTTTTCCTCCCGGGCTTCGAACGCTTCCTGCTCGATTTCCGTGGAAAGAGAAACATTCATCAGGTAGCTTGCGCCATCGACAAATATCGTTCGGTGCCTTGCAAACAGTTTCGGGTCCCGGAGCCCCGCCAAGAGGTCAAGGAAATTGTCGGCATCGTAAATGTCGATATCCCGGGGATCGAGCTTTGCCGCCATGATTGCGTCGCTCGGGTCACGCGGTTCGCACCGGACATAGGCAATGGGAAGCGGAGCAGATGCCAACGTCGATGCCGTCTTGCCGACCCCGGTTTCCCCATAAATGACAATGAACTTGCCCCCCTTGTTCACCATTTCAACCGCGCTTCTGATCTTCATGCTTCACCATCACTTTCCGCCGAATTGGCTTCGTCAATTTCGTCCTTCGTTCTTTCCCTGAAAAGAATCTCCGACACTCCCCCTGTTGAACAAATCGGTTTGTAATCGCATTCAAACGGGGTTAGACATGCCGTCGGGTTTGCGTAACATGCATCATCAATGAAAGCCTGTTTGATTTCCCCCGCCACAACCCGATAGCGCTTTGCAACGTCTTCGAGATCAAATTCCCGACGATAGAATGGTTTCCCCCACCGCCTCTTGTCCTTGTTCCACCCGATAAAGTAATGACTTGGCCGCTTCAGGATGTCATCATAGGTTCGTTCTTCGTAACCGAAATCGCTTTCGTCCGTCTTGTTTTTCGTCTGGCGCAGGTCCGGTATGCGCGTGATATCCATCACGACAAAATCAAATCGTTCGTCAAACAAGAAATAGGTAGCCACCTGTGATTCGATGTTGGTAATTTCCGTGTACCAATCGGGGCGAGAGGATAGCTTTACTTCGTAAAAGTAGGGCTTGTTGTCAAGTGGTACGGCGTCGAGCTTACCGGAAACAAACATTTCCGCCAGAGGTTTGTTGTAATAGTATGTAGCCTTGACGTTTGTTGCGCATTTCTCCGGGCTGTATTCGAGGGTTCCCAGCGCACGAACCAATGCCCTGAGCTTGAGCCCGTCCTTCTCGTCGAGTGCAAGCGCATCCGCCATGTCGTGAATGATTTCCAGCCCTTCGTATACATCCCATGATCCACGGGCGAAAGCGTCCTGCTTTATGCGGTCCCATATCGTACCCATCTTTAGGGATGAAGACATCATGGTTTCACGCCGCACGATTCCCTTGATCTGCTCGATATACCATCGCCGCCGGCAACGTAACCATGTGTTTATGGAGCTATGAGATAGGCGGGGCGCTTTTGCCTTGATAGCCTCGATGCAACGGAATTGGTTCGGAAGGGAACAAAACCCCGCGAAGCCGGATTCCCCGGGTATGTAGTAAACGCAGGGCTTGCTCGCGCTCGGAACGATCCTGTCGCATTTGGTTTCCGGCAAAATAGGCATAATCATTACCATTCTTCAGCCTTGGAAGCGGTCTTCGCTGATTCCGTCTGGGCGCTTGTCTTCTCTTTTGCTTCATTCTCGGAAGGGAAATCAGCCCCGTTCTTGACGGCAGATTTAATTCCCTCCCAACAACCGGGCTCCGATGCCAGACGCCGCGGCCACAGGACATCTTCGCGCTCCGATGGATGCGGTGCGTAACGGTGACATTCGCCCTGTCCGAACCGTCCATTCTTCATGACAAATGCAAGGCATTCTCCACACTTGATGATATCAATCGACGCCTTGGACATGTTATTTTTCTCCCTTCGTTTTTTCGTTTTCGTTTAGGACCTGCAAAATATACTCTCCTATGCTCTGGCTTCCGGCCATTGCTGCCCTTGATTTTACCTTACGCCATAGCTCCACGGGGATGTTCCGCAGACGATACTCCGTTACAGCGCCAACGGGCGCAGGTTTCTTCTTCGCCATGATCCTTTCCTTTCTGTCTGGTTTGTTGCTGTCGGACAATTCCCCTCTGTAATGGAGTGTCTACCATATCAATGTAGACATGTCAAGTCTTTTTTTCGATATGGTTCTATTTCGCAGAATCTGCTCGATGTACTCGTCTATCGTCAGGTTTTCTAATGCCGCCTCTGCCTTGATACTGACCCACAAATCCCTATCAACCCGGATTGATGTTGATATGATATTGTCGCGCCTTGGTTTTGGCGGCCTTCCTGTCCGATAAAATTTCATTTCGTCAGGTCCACCCACGCCACGAACAAAATCAACGCAAGGAAAACGCCGGTCCAGAACAACCCGCCGTGAATTGTCCGGAACCATTCAGACGAAAAGACGGCCGTCACGCCGCAGAACAAGGCGATGGACATAACGGTCAGGTAAACCGTCAGGGCAACAACCCATAATATGCGAAAGCGTTTCGACTGATTCATGATGCTCATGTTTCCCTCCATGCACAATCATTATTGTTCATTCTGTACCATACCTATGCATACCTGTCAAGAAAAAAACGAAGCACGCCTTTCTATTTCATTTGTTTTCCTTGCCGTCAGGAACGAATTGCAATACGATGCCCTGCGACTTTTGCGGAAACATATATGAAATGGTGGTGGGCGGATTGTCTTTACTGTGGAATTTGCAGCTAAAGCCGCGCATGCTCCCTGCCATAAATGATGTCAGGTCGGCGACCGGATAAACGCGATGTACGTCATCCGACCCGCCATTTGCCCAGATGCGGATGCAGTCTCCGTCACCGTGCTTTGATTTGTGTACCTGAATTTCAATGCCAAGGGTTTCGCCGGTGATGCGGAAAAACCCCCCGCCTTTGACCGTCAGCAGATCCCCGTGCAGCAGGGATGAAACCCGATATGTTCCATTTAACTTTTCTGTCATATCCTATTTCCCCCTTTCCGTTGAATGTCTGTTGCTATCTTCTCCGTTCGCGGATGTAAACGATATGCCCGGGTCCGTTGCCTTCGGCGTCGGATTGTATGATAAGCATATCGCCTGTCGATAGGACGATAACGGGCATCCCGTCCTCTGATACTACGTATTCGATAATTGTTTGACCTACAATGTTTCTCCGCATTTTCATGATTTGCTCCATTTGCATGTCAGTTTCCATCATGGTTTTAATCCTCCCTTTCGTCTGATTTGTTTTCTCCGGGCGTCGATTCAATGAAGCATGCAATCGTTGACCCGTAGTGTTCTAAATGTAATTTAGGACGTACCTTTCTCATGAGTAGATGCATCCACTTTTTCCGGTTTTTTTTCTTTCTATATGACCGGGGCAAGCGAACGTGCCCGATCATCCAATAATAATAACCCCATGGCATGCCACGGTATCCGGTCGAATTGCGAATATAATATCGTTCGTAGGCTGAGGCAAATTTGTTGCGTCCCTTCCTCATTGGTTTTGTTCCCCCGCCGCGACCTTTTCCGCTTCCCTTTTTGCCCATTCCCGGGCAAGCTTTACAAGTTTCTTTTTGTAAGCGGGATTCGGTTTTGTTGTATGGATAACGGCAATGCCCTTCACTTCCAGCCTGCAGCCGGTGCGCTGAAAGATCACGTCGTCGTCTTTCACCTGTAAGAGTGAGTCGAGGCTCCGAAAATCGCGGCAGGTGTAAAATTGATCACTCCGGCGAACTTTGGTAAGAAGGAAAAAATCCTTTACATCTTTCGGCAGGTACATTGCGTGCAGCCACGGACCACGGGAATTCTTTCGGGCTCCAACAAATAACAATCCGTGCTTTCTGTTTCCTACCCATGAACGGAATTTGAATTGCCATTGTTCCCGTACTTTCAAGGTAGGCGACAAAAGAAAGCTCCCGAGCGGGTCAGTTGCCGTGCGGGCGACAAATTCATAATATTGCTGCCATGCCCGGCGCTGCTCTTTTTCTGTCGGCAGGTCACGCTTTCTGATCGGTTCGTGATTCCCGTCTCCGCAATAGTCTACAGTGTAGAAGGTCCGCTTCGGTCTACAATGAGCCCAAAATCTAGAAAGGTAAAAGCGTTCAGCTTTCCCCTTTCCTGTCGAGAAAGATACCGGCATTTGGAAATAAACATCAGAAACGGTTTTTGTTTTGCTCACGTAGCCCCCCTTTCGTTTTGTTTTGTGATTACTTTTCCGGGTCTGCGGCACAACCGAACCATCCGACAGAATTACCGTTGCAATCCTTTATTGAAACAATCAAAGGAAAGCCCCCGTCGGATGAATCCAGAGTTGCGGCAATTTCCCTTAGCGCCCGCGAAACATCGCTGGGGCATTGCATCCCGTCATTCCCGAGGTTTATTGATACAAAAAAGGTAGAGCTTTTCATTTTGTAGCGTTCCTTTCGTCTAATTGTTATGCTCCGGTTGTTATGCGTAATAGCGCCCTATCATATACCTTTCGCCGTCAGGGCTTATTTTGATGATGACGCCGCTATAATATGTGTCGGAGGCGTAACCGTGCCATTCCGACAATTCCGGGATTCCCGTTGTCCGCATAAATTCATCGAGGGTCGCCCCTCGTGCAGGGGCGTGGATTGAAACTTGTCATTCGTTGTTTTCGCATCGCTTGCGGTATTCCTCGGCGCATTCGCCGTATTCGTACCCGTCCGGTATTGTCCATCCGTCAAAAGCGTTCCCGATGAGGTTGGTTTTGC
>Ga0209407_1001333_pt1 | contig 26126 bp, 24 predicted proteins | sample AD_JPNHG3_MetaG_FD_184410 | JGI IMG/M metagenome (GOLD analysis project Ga0209407, IMG submission 184410) | Active sludge microbial communities of municipal wastewater-treating anaerobic digesters from Japan - AD_JPNHG3_MetaG (SPAdes) (version 2) | ecosystem: Engineered > Bioreactor > Anaerobic... | reverse complement strand
TTTAAGAAGATGATTCAAAAAAGTTACATAAGGTAACTTATCACTCATAGAATTCAATAAAATTAATAGGAATACTTATTTACTCATTGATTTTCTTTACTAATTATTAACATTTAAAAATATTTCATTGATTATATTGTCACATTTAACATCTTTTCGATGTTGTCAAACCAATATTGTTCATATCCAGTAGGGACTTTTGAAAAATCATCAATTCTAAATTTTAAATTTATTATAACTTTATAACCGTTATAATTAATAATCTTTTTATTTCCATTTTCTTCAAATAATTGCTTATAGCCATTATCAATTTTATATGCCCATCCTCTTATGTGTTCTATACCTTTTGGGTCAACGAAAATAATAAAGTAGTCATCACCTTTATTGAGCCAAAAAATAAAATCTGGATAAAATCCACTAATTTTATTTTCATTAGGATTATAATATGGAATATAAACTTCATCTAAACTTTCATCTATTTTACTAAAAAACCACCAATCAAATTCCTTAAATTTATTATTATTTTTAGTTAAATAATTCTCTAAATCATTAACAAACTTTACTTCACTTGGAGTTTTTATTATATGTTTGATGTAATCTATTTTTTCATCATCAGATAGTATAAGCGGAATGTAGTAATGGTTAGCAATGTATTTGATTTTAATTTTATGTTGGTTGCTTTCAAATTCTTCTTCTCTGCTTAAGTTTTGCACCAATTTTACATATTCTTGCGGGGGTATTATCCCATACTGTTCTTGTGATTCTTTTATTTGATCGGGATAGTTTTTTACTTTTTCAATTTTTTCTTTTATTTCACTGATATCTGTTAAATAGACCTTAATATTTTTAAAATGTTTTATTTCCTCTTGTAATTCTTTAAACCTTTCAAATTCCTCAGGGATAATACTTAAATAATCAAAAAATCTTTGAATAAGTAAATCTAAATTTTTATAATTTTTTTCGCCTTCTTTGTAAAACTCATCTTTTTTATTTATACTTTCTTTTAAAATCTTTACCTTTTCTACTGGAAATTGTTTAAGATTTTCACTATATTTCATTAATATCACTCTATCATCAGATAAAAAATTGATAAACTCATTTAATAATTGAAAATCATTGTTAGAAATTTGAAATTTTGTCTGTTTTTTAATCTTAAAAAGAGGATAGTCTGCCTTTTTATATGTTGGAACTAATAATTTATGTTTTCGAGCTTCATAATTTTCAAAGAGCGAAAGTTGATTTTCCCCTTCTATCGATTTTTCTTTTTCTAATTCATTTACTACTGTTACTATTGCATCTCTATTAGTACCAAAAATAAATAGCGTCTCTATTGGCAATACCTTATCTTTTATTTTATTAAAAAGATCTTCATCTATCTCTTTTGCATTATAAATCTGTAATAATCTTTTTCTTTTATTTATTATTGGTTCAATTCTAACTCCTCTTCCAACTGATTGAAGAATAAATTTTTTTGCATCTTCTCCCATACCAATATTAATGAAATTAATCACATTAGGTCTATTGGAATCCCAACCTTCATAAAAACTACGTGAGCCCATCAATATATTAATTTCAGATTCTTCTTTGTTCAGATTTTCAAAATAACTTTCATCTTCAAATTTTTGTTGAACTTCATAATTTGCAAGTCCTTTTAACCACTCAGAAACATTGCCTATTTTTATCAGTGCAAATGGTTTGTCACTTGTTTTTAACTTAAAAGCTAATTCTTTTCTATTAAACTGCATTCTTAGAATTTCAATTTCTCCATTTGTATTTGAATTATATACATAATTTAAAATATCATCTTTTGTTATATTTCTAAAAATTGCTTCATCTATTCTTACTACATTATCATCTTCAAACATAAACTTAGGCTTATCTTTCAATTCTTCCCACACTTCATCAAGAGCCTTGGCGAAAATTTCTTGTTCAATCTCACCTTTTCCAATTTTTTCAAGTTCTCTAAAAAATAATTTCAAATCAGCATCTTCTGGATTAACAGAATTAACAAGTGTTAAAAGCAATGGCTTATGATATAAATTTGGTTGGATGTTTTTAATATCTTCATAAAACTTTTTCGCATATGTTAAAAGAATTAATGATTTTAAAACTATCTTCTGTTTCTCTTCATCAGAATAATCTTCCCTTTCTCTAAATGCTCTTATCTCTTGTTTTAGAATGCTAATATGCTTTCCGTACCCAGATTTTATGAAACTTGATAAGTTAAATTCAAAAGAGGTGGTAATAATATCTCTTGGATCTATAAAAGTGGCTGATGAATTAAATAAAAAACCATTTCTTGATAGGATAGAATAGATATGCTGTCTTTTTGACTCTTCTTTATCTCCTTTATGTGCTTCATCTAAAAAAATATACCATTTTCCATCATTATCATAATTTTTGAAATCAACAATCTTTTCTTTTTGTTCATCGCTTAAGTTATCAGATCGATAATAAAACACATTTATCCCAATCAATGCTTTTTGTTTCATAATCTCTGGATATTCTTTTAATTCTTTTAAAATAATTTTTGTTTCATTAATATAATTAAATTCATTCATATGTTTTTTAAGTTGATCTATCAAATCGTCTCTATGGGTTAAAATAAGGATATCATTAGGTGGAAGTTCCTTTCTATCAATTAATTTTGCTAAAATTTGAATAAGTTTAATAATGACAAGACTTTTACCACTTCCCGTTGCCATCCAGAAACACATACGATTGATAAAATTCTTATAATATATTTTCCCATCTTCTTGAGGATAATACTCAGTAAGAAGTTTATAAATATTTCTTTTCCTATTATCTAATTTAATATCAAGGTTTTCTTCTAATCCATTATTTTTGTACCAATTAAAAAATTTCTCTTTTCTTTCTTGATTAATTTCTAAATCCTCTTTCACTTGATAGTCAACTAAATCATCATAATATTTCCAAAGAACTTTTATCGCATTTTTTATTGCATTTTGTTGATAATCCCAAAGTTTTTTAGTTTGTGAAAAACTTTCCAAATCAAAAGAGTTCCAGTTCGCTGGCAGGTCTTCAAATTTTAAATCATCAATCATATCTTGTAAAAATATTTTTGGCATATCAATTTTTGTTTCTTTTTGCATTTTATACATCTTTAGTACCCTCTTTATTGCCCGTTTGACCCCTTTCTGACCCCTTTCTGACCCCTTTGACCCCTTTAAGAATATATTCTGTCCCCTTTCCTGTTATCCCAATTTGCATGAAGATTTCTTTTTCAACAAGATTACTTAAATCTCTTGAAGCAGTCTTCTTTGACACGGAAGTCAGCTCTTGATATTCCTTATTTGTAATTTTTTTCTTTTCTTTTACATATAAAACCGCTTTAATCTGTCTCTCATTTAACCCCATTTTTCTTAAATTTTCTTCAGTATAAATGTCTTTATAAAAATAGATGGAAAATCCTCCAAATTCTTCTTTGAATTCTGGTTCAGGTAGTCCTGCTTTTTTACATTCATCTATAATTTTAATCGTTCCTCTGCCCCACTCTTCTATCAATCCTGCTTTGAAAAATACATCAGCTAATAGCTCATTCCTTGGATAAGATAAATGATTTTTCTTTAATTCCTCAATTTTAATCTCCCTTGGTAACACTCCAACATTCCAAAGAATCATCTTATCTGGATAAATTTTTAATTGAATATGTGGACCAATATAATCTCTATGGATTACAGCATTTATAATTGCCTCTCTTAACGCTTCTTCAGGATATTCTAAGAATTCCTTTCTATAGATACCTTCAAATATCTGTAATGAAAAAGAATAACATCGCTTTTTTAAATCAGTTTCAACTTTTTTGTTACGATTTTGACTTTCGAGATTTGACTTTTGAGTTTCCATTATCACCACCAGATTAAAGGCTTAATGAGCTTATAATCTAAATTCTTGATATTTATCTTTTCACCATCTTCAAACTCTACTTCATCAGTAGAAATTCTCTTAATCCATTTTCCAAGAAGATTAGAAAGTGTTTCAGGAATATCTATATTTTGATAAAGTTTCGATAAATCCACTTTTACTTTATTGTTTTCATAATCAATCTCAAGTGCTTTGAGCATTTTTTCATCTTTCATAAAGACATATTCTTGATATGGAGTTTTTGAAGGTGAATTAAACAAATCGCTATCTTCATATTTACAATTCGCCAGCGCTTCCTCGTATTGCTCTAACTCGTAATACTTGAAAAAGCCTCCACCTTGATATTCTTTGACTTCTTTTGAAATTCCAGATTTATCATAAGCTAAAACTTTTTTCATCCTTGGTAATACCACTGTCCAAAAATGCTCTCCCATCTCTACACCAATCCATTTTCGCCCAAGTTTGTGTGCCACCGCTGTTGTTGTACCAGACCCAAGGAAGAAATCCATGACAATATCATCTTCATTAGATGTAGATTCTATAACACGCTTTAAGAGGATTTCAGAGTTTTCAGTAGGAAAGTTCCAACCATGTGTATAACCTGAAATATCTAACCAATTATTCCCAATATAATAAAAATTATCTTTTTTTATTTTATATTGAACTCTCCAATCATTTTCTCCACATGAGGGGCAACCATTATTTCCCAAAAATCCCTCATAATGCTCATAGCCACAATTTTTACAAACCAATCTTATTTCCTTTTTCTCTATCAATTCATTAATTTTGTCTTGTGAAAACCATCCTCTTCTTTTAGTTGGAGGATATAATAATTTACCAAAAAAATCTTTCGCTTCGTATTTACCTTGAGTATCAGCAGCATGCCATTCACTCTTTCTTTCAACTTCTTTTAAAGGTTGTGATAACAAAATTTTTGATTCATAATCTTTTGAAAAAAGATATAAATTATCATAATCGCATGTTAATTTTTTTGCTTCTTCAGGTGTTTGCTTTTTGACTCTATTTACAATTATCTCATTTCTAAAATTCTCTTCTCCAAAAATCTCATCCATTAAAGGTCTTACAATCCAGTTGCCGTTGTAATCACACCTTACAAATATACTTCCTTTTTCATTCAAAATATCTTTTGCCAATTGTAATCTATTTTCAAGCAAAGTTGCCCAAGATGAATCTTTATACTTTACAGAATAAAAATAATCAGCATCCTGTTCTTTATTAAACGGCGAATCAATATAAATCGTCTGCACTTTTTCTTTAAATTTCGGCAGGATTGTGTTTAATGCTTGATAGTTTTCGCTCTTTATAAGCCAACCATCTAAGGAATTATCTAAATCATCAAACAATCCTAAAATTTCAAGCTCTAAATCTTTAAAATATTTTGTATCTATTGGTAAATGTCTATATTCATCAACTAAATGTTTGCCAGTTAAATCATTTTCAATTATTTTACCCTCTTTAAAATCATCATCTACAATACCTAAATCTTTCCACTCTTTTATCTGCTTATCAAAATTTTCATTTTCTATTATCTTCTCAATGATTTTCAAATCCTTATCTTTTTCAGCAATTCTATCAAGCGTTATTACATAATTAGAATTAAATACAAATTTTGGTTTATTCCATATTTTTACAAGCTCATTTTCAAACTGAGAAATAAAACAAATAATTTTGAATGCTATATCCTTTAAAGCCTGAAGCTCTTTTATTCTTTTCTCATTCCAATCACTTTCACCAGAAAACACATACTGATAAAGCCATATATTAAATTGCTCTTTCAAAAATTCTTCTGCATTCTTGTTTATAAAATAATCAACTTCACTTTGCTTCTCAAAAATCCTGAATGCTTTTTCCAAAATTTCATCTGTTATATTTATTTTCTTTGTTTTTAATTCTTTTATAATTTCATCAATTTTTGTTATTTTACCTCTTTCTGAATAGAAAACATTGAAAATAATTACTCCATCATCGTTTACATTTTTAAATTCATAAATAATTTCTTTTTTTTCATTTGCTCTCTTATATTCAAGATTCGAAACATCAAAAAAGAATTTGAAGCCATCTATTTCAGTTTCCAAATTTTTAAACAACCTATCAGTTTTAACATAATAAAGCATATGTGTTTTCCAGAAAAGAATAACATCCTTATCATCTGTATAAACTTTCTCATATATATTTTGATGAATTGGAGTATATCTAAAATATATTGAACCACTTTCAGAAAAATAACGATTAAAGAAGGTATATAGTTTATCAAAAAGTTCTTCCTTAAACTCTGGAAATGGCTTTAATGATTCTTCTATATCTTTTTGAAGTTTAGGAAAGACACCATTCTCATAATATCTCGATTTAATTCTCATTAAATTTATATATCCAGATTCCCCTTCTACTTCTGCACCTATGAAGACATCCTTTAGTGCGTTGTAAAATTTTTCTTCCTTAGTCATCTTTCCTACCTCTTTTAATTATAGTATCATACATTTCAAATAATGTTTGCGGCAGAAAAGAAGCTTGAAGGGTTTGGATGTCGGTCTTTTCCGCCATGTTATATGCAGTTTCGTCTGTTTCAATTTTATTTAACCCTCTAAATAAAACATGAAAAGATAAATGCCGTGCGAATCTTGAACCCAACAATCTATATGCAGAGGTGAACTATCAGAAAGATCTAAAGGTTCGCCTTTTGAATTCCTAAAGTCGGTAATATCTTTTGTTATTGTTTGGTGGGAAGAAAGAATATCAATTGTGCCCATGTATGAATCTGCATAACTCCACTGATTCCTTTGGGAATAACTTTTAAAGATTCCTATTCTTATGTCTCTCATCATGTCTTGTCCTAAATTTTCGAGGGTGAAAGCATCTCTTGAAATAGCAGCATTTAAATGAACTTTATGGGACTTCATAATGGAAGGCGTCAAGGATGATAACGGTCTGGCATCAATAGCAATATCGGTATATATTGGTTTTACAGGAGGTGGGGGGAGTTTATACTGGTCGGATGCTGACTTCAAATGTTTGTATACTTCTTCAGACGCTTTGTGTGAAAACTCCTTTCTTAACCTATCTTTTAACTCAGTAAGTCCATCAGCAATTTTAGGAAGTTCGGATATATCTTTTAAAATTTTATACGCAGTTCCAATAGAAGTAAACATTAGTAAGGCTGCATCTATTATCCAAGTACCATGATATGATTCAAAAACCTTTACATGTGGCAATTTCTCTTTTTCTAAACCGAGTCCAAGAAAATAATCATGAATAATAGGCTCGCTTGAACTAATCAAGATTTGTTCCCATGTGCCTCTGAATTCACTAAAAAATAGATTGCCCTTTTCTTTTGCAAACCATACATCTGACTTTTGTATTTCTTCAAGCCATCCGAGTGTAGCCTGAGAGAAGCTCATTGTAACACGAATTTTTGCTAATACAGTCTCCTTCTGCATTTCAATTCTCCTTTATACAGGCAAAATTGTGTATAACTTTAATATATACGAATATAAATAAATTCATATATTATTCTATTTTGATGTTATATATGAAATTAAATTTATATATTTTATCTATTTGATTTTTAGACATTTTCACCTCTTAGTAAAATCCCTTCACACTAAAAAACACAACTTTACTACCTTTCCACCTTTTTGTAAAATTTACCTCCGCTTAAAATTAATCTCTTATTAAGAAAATATTTTATCTATTAATATTTTACAATTAAATTGAGTTTTTACTACCACTTGTAGTAAAAAATTCTAATATATTTGTAGACTTTTTAAACATTTTGACCACCTAAATATTATCTTATCAAGTAATATGGCGTATAACGTATTCGGGCTATACGGCTCGTTTCACTCGCCCAAATTTGCTATCGCAAACTTCGTATAGCCCGTGTTATATGACCCGAACGAAGTGAGGGCGAGAAGCAAAGCGACGAAGCGTTCCGCCCGCCAATGTTTTTCGTTATTTGTTTTCATCGCCATAATATTCTCTCAATCTTTCAGTTAATACTATCGCCAATTGATTATAAGGTGTAGTGTGTTGGTGTTTGAAGAATCCCAATAAGAGTTGTAAAATAGTTCCTTCTCTAAATATTGCCCGTATGATTCCTTCGTCCCATAATTTCTCGTTTTCTAAAATCTTTCTCCAACTCCTCAATTCTAACTCTTTAATTTCCTCAAGACTTTCTTGAGGTGTGATGTCAAAATTTATCTCTGGTAACTCTGGTAAACTGTCTTTCCATTGCTTCAACCATGAAAGAATATTATCCCAAATATCTGGTTGCTGTAGATAGTCAAATAATTCTTTACCGTAGAAAAGATAAAGTTTAACGCCATAGAATTTCTCAAGTCTCTTTAATTCCTCTACATAATAATTTTTGTTTTTAGAAAGGTCGGGGTCTATGAAATACATAACGCCAAATAACCCTGAGCCATGTTTCTTATGTAAAATTTCGAGTTTTGTCTCAAAATTGGATATCTGCCCTCGTTTTTTAGTAGAGTCGTGGTCGTCTCTCACCTTTTGCTCAATGAAATAATATACTTTTCCATCCGTAAAATACTGGTCTAACGATAATGTTTCACCCCTTTCGTTTACCATGCTTTTGGATAGAATTTTAAAACCAAGAGAGGACAGTATTTCTTCTATAATTTCTTCAAGAGCATCTCCCATACGGATTTCATGGGATTGAAGAAGATGTTGTAAAATTTTAGCACCTGGCTTCGTTGGTCTAAATAAACCTATGAATCGCTCTGGATTGTTTGCTATTCTTCGGAGTAGTTCTATTTTCTCACCTTCAAATATATGTTTATTCAGAATTGTACAAAATTTTTCGTAGTTCATTTGAATTCCTCCAGTTTCATGTAATTGTTTATATAATTTTTATTCGGGGAAGCAATGTCGGTTATTTTTAATGGGTGTTTAAATCTCTCCTCTATGCCCTTTACATACTTGGGATTGATTTCTATCATAACAAAATTTCTTTTTAACGCTTGAGCAACATATCCCGTTGTTCCAGTTCCAGCTACGGGGTCTAAAACTAAATCTCCTTCTTTTGTTGATGTTAAAATTACTCTTTTAAGGAGTTCCACAGGCTTTTGTGTAGAGTGTAATTTTTTACCATTTTCGTCTTTGAGTCTTTCATTACCCAAACAAAGAGGCAAAACCCAAACATTTGCACCTACCTTTCCAATACCAAAAGCTTTTGCATATTCCTTATTGAAAGTATATTTTTTAGATTTTTTGTCTTTGACTGCCCATATAAGATTCTCAGTAGCGTTAGTAAACCGCACACCCAACCAATTTGGCATAGGGTTAGTTTTTACCCAAACCAAATCGTTAAGTATCCAGTAGCCTAAGTCCTGTATTATTTTTCCTATTCTAAAAATACTATGATATGTGGCGATAACCCATATTGTAGCAGTAGGTTTCATTACTCTTTTTACTTCCATAAGGAGTCTCTGGATAAAATCATCGTATTCTTGAAATGAAGAAAATTTATCCCAGGTATCATTCACCCCTTCAACAACAGTTTTTACCGTCCATCGTCTCAACTCCTTATTTGGCAATTGAAGAAAATAAGGTGGGTCAATAAAAACCGCATCAAAAACTTCATCATCTATCTTCTTAAGCACTTTGAAAGTGTCACCTAAAATAATTTTGTTTTTAATTTCGCCAAGTATGTATTTGTGCCTATCATCTTTATCTTCTATTACAATGCTCATCCTATTATCTAGGCAAGGATCATTATTAAATGAAACCTTCTGTGTGCTTTCTGTTTTGTTCATCGTTTTATTCTCCTATTTTTGGCGGGCGGAATGTCATATAACTTGGTTATATCCAAATAGGTTCGGATATATCGCCAATTTTGGGGTGATATCCGAAGTACTTCGGATATCACAAATATAGAAAATTCCTTTATATCTACAATTTTTGTCACTTACTGCCCCCTTTCCCAAGATTTAAACTGTCCAACGGACTCTTTATCTTCCCTATGCCCTATGCTTTTGGTGCTAACATGAGTATAAATCTCCGTAGTCTTACTGTCTTTATGTCCTAAATTCTCTACTGGATACCATTTATATCCTTTAATAGTTTTAATTTTTAAAACAAAGTTAAGATTATAAGAAAAAAACACAACGATTCTATCTTGTTCCAATTTTGACATTTTTATTAATGATTTCAATTTCTGCTCACTCATAATTTCATTATAGTTGTTTTCTATAAATTTTCAATGCAATGTTACCTATAAGTGAATAAAAAGGATCCATCTCTAAATATAAAAAAATCAAGCAAAATATAAAAAAATACCAAAATTTTAAAGTTTTAACGTATATTTAAACAATATATTGATGATAAAAAGATAAAATAGAGAATTTAAGCAACCATTTACATTGTTTGAGTGATTGACTTCTCATAATGCATATAAATATACTTAGCAATAAGAAAGCTAACTTGTGATTAAGTAGTTTGTCTAACTTTGTGACGCTGAATCCTCCTGATGATGAACCGAACCAACCATATCACACCAAGAACTATCAACAATATAAGAATTAAGGCAATCTTGATGATTCTGGGAAAACCCCAAGTTACACTGAATTCCATTGGTGCATAAGTAAAGAGCGAGTCATCAGCTACCCCAGTGTCGTAGAAACTGGTCAGTAGCCTTTCAAATGCTTCTGGTTGAACATTCCATAGATCACCACAATGCCCCATCTCAGCAAGAATGACCTGTTTCCCTTTGGTTAAGTGGGGTAAGAGTTGATTTGTAGCATTCTCTGCTGGAGTTGCAAAATCAACACTCCCACTCACTAACAATGTCTCTACATCGCAATCTTGTACTTTGCGAAACTCCTCAGGAATAGATTTTATTAGCAGTTGTGAATACTGGGCACACCCCCAGGAAAGTTTCGATGAGGGAGCGCCAAGAATTGAACCTGGTGGTTCCATTTCAGTGAAGTAATCGCGGTTTGGATCAAAGTCAGCACTAACTGCTTTTGTACAAAAATCGCCCCAGATAGCTGATGATGGAGATACTAAATCATATGCAAGTGACATAAGTGCTAAACCACTGGCGTCACCTTGTTCAGCAGCAATATAAGCATCGAAGACCATTGCAGCTGAATTGCGGCCAGAAAGCATCCCGAAGGTAACTGCTTTTACCTTACCAGGATTAATTGGAAAAAAGAGCCAGTGGCTGGGCATATTGTGAGCCACATTACGAATTGATTGTGCAAGGTTGGGGGTACGGATGATGCACTCTGGGTCTTTTGCCCACAGCTGAGCATAATACTCCAGTTGGTGATCTATTATTTCTGGTTCCCAAACAAAGCATCCAGGTGGATTAACTCCGATCATTGCTGAGCGAAAGATAGTGTCTGGGTGTTGATATGCATATATCTGTGCGACTCGTGTTCCATAACTTTCACTGATAAGGTTAATACGATTGTACCCCAATGCTTTACGGGCTGCTTCCATATCTTGAACTACATCAACCATAGTGTAACAATCAAGGTCAACACCTTCTGCTTGTAACCTCTCAAATGATTTTTGAAAGGCTTTACCAAGATTGATCACGGATTCTTTGCTTAATAAGTCCTTTCCAAGTCCTTTCATAGCTTTTTTAACTTCAGGACAATCTAAGATAACTGAGCCATCTGCTCCACGGTAACCAACCATAACAACATCATGATTAGCAAGTAAAGCAACTGATGGTTTAAATACCATATTACTACTACCTGGTCCTCCCCCGAGGTAGAAGATTGGTTCTGTAGATTTGTCAGTGATGGCGTGAATGCGTATAATCGGTAGAGCAATTAGGCGTGAAGTATCTTTATTCCAGTTTTCTGGCACAATCAATGAACCTCTTTCAGCATTGTAGCTTCCAGAGGTTGTCTTAAATTCGTAAGGTTCGAGCATTATGTCCCCAACTTTTACTCCTTCAGGAACAGACATACTCGATTCGCCTCTATTGCATGATATTAGCATAATCCCAAAAACTAATACTATGGTAATAATTACTAATGTTTTCCTTGATAACATCCTATTTTCTCCTTTCATAAATTATGTTATATATAAAAGCTTTAAAATTAATAAAGATTGTAATATAGAAGAATTACATATAACCCAGTTCTTAGAACCTTTAAGGGTGAAGAGTAGCTTCGCTAAAATTGTGTTAATCAAAATTGGTAACTGTAAAATTTGTCTGTTAACACCTTATATTCTCAAAGATACATTAAAAATGGAAACCAAACAAATTCCAGTAGTTCAAAAACTAGATGAATACAAGACTTGCTAATGTTACTAAAGTATAATGAACACGCCCAAGCATACTCCAGTAGGAGTTTTTCCAAGCCAGTACGGTAAAGTAAATAGATCCTATTGTCGGAATAATAGCAATTAGTGGAAGCACAAGTGCAAAAGGCAGGAGTGGAGGAATACCATATATAACATCATAGGCATTTTTCAATATGATCAGCATGCAAATCAAAAATATAAGATATAAAATGCTCATCCACCCAGCCACACAGCGTGCCCAGCGAGAATGTGGTTCAACTTTCTTGCCTTTCTTGCGGTTGCGCAATGCGCTAACTATCCAGGCAATCGTTGAGAGGAAAAGGATTAATGAAAAACCCGGTAGAATATAGTGGAATATAGGTGTTTGATACCATGAAAGCTTTATGAATGCAGCGATTGGGGCTCCATTTAGGAAAGCATAAGTACCTTTACTATCTTCATGAACGACTATTTTCTCTTGACCACCCACTTCATAGAAAACCAGAGGTTCTACCTCTACAAACTGTCTTGAGGCTATAAGAAGTGATGGACCGAAAACAATAAAACCACTTCCACCAGTGTACCAAGGGATCCAACTGATAATGAACGTCAGAATAAAAAATTAATGACTTGGTACCGTTTCAGAAAAGTAGAGATTAAGCGAAAAAATTTCATTCAAAATACCTCCTTGAACAAATTAGTTTTTCCTTAACAATTCAATGACATGCCACCATTTCTTGGACATTTATATGAATATAAATTCGTATATACTTCCATTTTAGTATTATATCCTAAATTAAAATTAGATATCCTCTTTAATTTAACTTTGATTGTTTCTCCTTCTTTTATTACAAAACCATATATCTATTAATATTTTACAATTAAATTGAGTTTTTAGCTACTAAAACTTTTTTCCTTTTATTTTGATTTTGATATTTTCACTATTAAAACTTCTTCCTCTTGACTGCCATTAGACTATTTACTATTAAAACTTTTTCCTCTTGACGGACATTATGACTTTGTAGAGTTTGATGTTCATATTCTCTTTGAGTTCTATGGGTTCATATTTTTCATTTGCTGGTTCAAGAAGGACCTTCCCATTTGTTTTCTTTAATCTCTTAAATGTTGCTTTATCATCTATCATTGCTATGACAAGAGAACCACTCTCAACTTGTGAATTTGCATTAACCAAAAGAATATCTCCATCATCAATTCCCAAATCCTTCATTGAATCCCCTTTTACAAAAAGGCCAAAAGAGACATTTCTTGATTCATCCTCTGGAATTGTTACTATATCAATTGGCTCTAAAATATCTTCAAGTTCAAGAGGCTCACCTGCTGAAACATATCCAAGTATTGGGATCTCCCTTAATGGTATCTTTTTTAGCCTATAAATTGATTTAAGAACCTTCTCCTTTTCCTCTGGAGTTAACCTTGCAATCATCTTTTTTAAAAATGATTCATCGTCTTCTGTTACTATGAATTTCTCTTTTTCTCCAATTAACTCTGTAATTGATACATTAAATGTATCAGATATTCTTTTTAAAACAGAAAGCCCTGGATTTCTTATTCCCTTTTCAATTTGATAGATATATGCTGGTGGATAATTCAATCTTCTTGCAAATTCAGATTGTGTTAAACCAAGCCTTTCTCTTAATTTTTTTATTCTTTCGCTAGTTGTCATACTAACCTCCTTATAGCAATTTTATAAAAACAATATTATTTTGTCAAGAGAAGTTATATTAAATATTGATTATAAATTAATATTTCTCATTTAGCATATGCTTGACATAATAATCTTTTTTGCTATAATATACTTATAGCAAAAGATAGTTAATTTAAAGAGAAAGGAGGAAAAAGGTTGAAAGATTTACTCGAAGAGTTTGTTGGTAAAGAGGTCTCTTTAATCAAAACAGATTCAGGTGATTATTGGCAGGAGGTTTTAGTTTATGAGGTTAAAGATGGTTATGTCCACTTAAAAGGTGATGGATTTTTTGGATTCATAAAAACCAACTCAATTGAAAGCTTAACAATTGAAGAAAAAGAGGAGGAGTTGAACTGATGGAAAAACTAACAATTTTATTTGAAGAGTTGAAAAGGGAGGTTAGTTTATTTGAAGGATACCCATTTAATTTATCTAATCCTATCAAAAGTTTTTGATGAGTATGATGAGGTGAAACTTATGAAAAAGATTATAAGTTTATCAAGAAAAAAGGATGAGAAGATAAAAGAATTTCTATCAAGAATAAAAATGGAGGAAGAGAATGAGCAAAAGTAGCTTGATAAGAGGAGAGGTTAGAGTCAAGAATAAAAATGGAGGAAGAGGATGAGCAAAAGTAGTTTGATAAGAGGAGAGGTTAGAGTCAAGAATAAAAATGGAGGAAGATAATGAGCAAAAGTAGTTTGATAAGAGGAGAGGTTAGAGAACTCTCTTTAGAGGGAAGAGATATAAATATTAGGAGTTTAGCGAGAAAATATAAATGTTCACCATCACTTGTTGTGAAAAATGTTTACAAGGTAGAAAAAGAGGAAAACTATAAGCACATAACTAAATTTGGAGTAAAAGGAAAAGTTAACCTTGTTATCATAGATTTTGATGAGGAGAGAGAAAAAGATTTAACTCCGAACTCCCATTCTGAATGTTTACCCCATTTAAAGGAAAACAACCCTTTTGATTGTTTACCCCATTTATCTCCTAACTCCCATTCTGAATTTTTACCCACTTTATCTTCTAACTCCCCTTTTGAATCTTTACCTACTTTATCTCCAAACTCCCATTCTGAATGTTTACCCCATTTAACTAAAAACTCCCATTCTAAATCTTTACCCACTTTATCTCCTAACTCCAATTCTGATTGTTCACCCTATTTAAAGGAAACCCCTCCTTTTGAATCTTCACCCACTTTATCTCCTAACTCCCCTTCTGAATGTTTACCCCCTTTAACTAAAAACTCCCATTCTGAATGTTTACCCCCTTTAACTAAAAACTCTCCTTTTGAATGTTTACCCACTTTATCTTCTAACTTCCCTTTTGAATGTTTACCCACTTTATCTCCAAACTCTCCTTTTGAATGTTTACCCCATTCAAAGCAAACCCCCCATTTATCTCAAAACCCTAATTCTGAATACACTCTCTTCAATGTTCACCAAAATTTAAAAGAAAAAGAAAAGGTTTCTTATAATCTTCTAAAAGAAAAAGAACATGAAAAATTTATAAATAAATTTTTATCAATTTCTCAAATTGATAGTTTAACTTCTTTAAATAAATATGAAAAAGAAATTTTAAAAACATACATAAAATATGGTGGGAAATTGAAAGAGAGTGAAATAAAATTTGGAAAAGAGATTCTATTTTATGCAACACCAAAGCAATTTGAAGCAATTTTACTAAAGGTTATTAGAGATAAAAAGGGTGAAACTCCAAGAATTTCTTATATATGTGAAGTTGTAAAAAGGTTTAACTTGAAGAGTAGAAAAAAGAAAGTTGTTCCAAAACTATTTGAAAAAGTAAAAACTTTTAATAAATCCAATGTCACTGAAAAAAATAAATCCAATGTCTCTGAAAAATCTTTTGATAAAGAGTTAACTTCAACCTTTTCCTATTTAGGTTTAACTGGAGAAGATGCTTTAAAAGCTTTTTTTGGAGAGAGTTTCAAAAAAGAAAACTTTGTTGGAGTTTTAAATGGATGAGATTAAAAACATAATAAACGAAATAATGGATGATATAAGGAAAAAAAGGGAGAGCATAAAAGAGATACCAGGGATTCCTGAAAGGTGCATAAATTGTTTTGATGGTGAATTTTTAATTCAAAACCTCCCTTTTACCTGTGAGTTCTTTAGTGAGTTTAGTTGTCCAATTTTTAAGGAAGAGATAAAAGAAAATATAGGAAAGATATTTTTAAACACTTCAATTGATAAGGTTGAAGAAAGTGCAAGGGCGATTCTTTTATCATATCTATCAAACATAAAAAAGATGGTAAGGGAAGGAAGGGGTTTAAACATTCTTGGTCCTATTGGTGTAGGAAAAACAAGTATAATTGTTCTCATAATTCAAAAAATCTTTAAGGAAAGATACTCTTTTAGGTATTTTCACATAAAAAGTTTTTTAGATTCACAAATTGAAAACATAAATTTCAACGCCTTTTCTTTTCTCTTTATTGATGATTTAGGCTCAGAATATTTAAACGAAAAAAACTCATCCTTTATCAATTATGTCATTGATTTGAGGTATAGGTTTATGCTTCCAACAATCATCACTTCAAATTTGAGTGAAAGAGATTTGAGGGGAAGATATCCAAGAGCAATGGATAGGTTGTTTAATAGGAACATAAAAATAAATTTGGAAGGAGCTTCAAGGAGGTCAAGAATAAAGAATGATTAATAAAAACTTAATTGATGAGTTTCAAGGAGGTCAAGAATAAAAAATGATTTCTAACTTCAAGGAGGCTAAGAAAAAAATGATTTCTAACTTCAAGGAGGTCAAGAATAAAGAATGATTTCTAACTTCAAGGAGGTTAAGAACAAAGAATGATTTCTAATTTCAAGGAGGCTAAGAATAAAAAATGATTTCTAAGAATTTGATTGAGGTATATTTTATTGTGATTCACCATTCTGGTGTTTTAAATAGTGAAAAGGATCCTACAAGCATAAATCAGTGGAAGTCAATTTTAAAAAATCATAAGAAAGAGTTTGGTAAAAAATATCCATGGAGTATCTCTTCATACCATTTTGGAATAGGAAAAAAGGGAGATATTTTCACTGGTCAAGATGAAAACTTTTTCTGTATTCATGCAGGAGAAGATTATTACAATTTCAGAAGTTTAGCAGTTTCATTTCTTGGAAATTTTAACATTGAAACTATGAATGACAATCAGTTAAATTCTGGAATAGATTTGGTTAAGGATTTAATGGAAAAATATAAAATTCCTTTGGAAAGAGTTTTAAGGCATAAGGACATAGTTCCAACAGATTGTCCTGGAAAAAACTTTCCATGGGAAAGGTTTTCAAATAAATTAGTTAATATTCCTCAATACAAATACGATTCAATTGAATTTGCATACAAGTTAGGCTGGATAAAAAATCTCCATAGCCCTGATGAACCTCTTGATTTTGGAACTTTTCTTACTATTCTAAAAAATTTTTATGAGGTGATCAAGAATGGATATTAGTGAGGTTAAGAAATTTAATGGTAAAGTCGTTATGATAACAAAGTTTGATGGTGAAGTAATAGAGGGATACATTAGAGATATCTTTTCAAATGGAGATTTGAGATTCTGGTTTAAAGGTGGAGGAACTTCTTACATTCCAGCAAAAGATATTAAAGAGATTGAGGTGATTAAGAATGAAGATTAGTGAGGTTATTTTTTATGAGGTGATTAAGATGAGATTAGATGTGGTTATTTTTTATGAGGTGATTAGGGATTATTAAAATCATATTAGGTGGAAACTTTTATATCACCACAAAAGATATCTTAAATATCGAGGTGATTAGGGATTATTAGAGGTGTCGCAATTATTACTCTTTTATATCTAATACCAATCTTAATTGTATGGTTCATCAAAAGAAAGATTAAAGAGATTGATAAGGGTGAAGCAATGCATATCATAGATAGAGAGAATATAGACGATGAAAATTAATAGTTTATTTGAGGAAGATGTTAATTTGGGGTCAGTCCCTTTTTTATCATTTTTATTTTCCTTTGAAAGGAGGGAGATTCTTTTTGAACCTAAGGAGTTTAAAGGTTGTTGAGTTAAAAGATGATGAGAACTTTATTGCAAAGGATGAGGCAAATGATGAGTTTGTTGTTTTTAAAGGTCAGGAGGTTAAGAGTTTTAAAAATCTTCTCGAAGCAAAAGATTATTTAAAAGGAAGGTGAAGAATTTGTTTTTAAATCTTTTTAAACAAAAAAATATTTTAAAGGAAGGTGAAACTATGGAGAATGAAAAAAGATTTGAAGCAATTGAAAAACTATTAAAAAGTTATGAGATGCTCAACTCTGCACTTGAGAACAGAGTTAGGATTCTTGAATATCAGATAAGGAAATTAAAAGAAGATTTAGCCACATCAAAAAAAGATAACAACCTAAAGAGTGATTAAAGAGGTGAAATGTCTTGATTAATTCTAAATGGTCAAATAAAAGTATGAAATATTTAAGTAAGCGTGGATGGTTAAATGAAAGGGTGAGATATTGTGAATAACTTAGAATGGTCAATTGAAAGTGAGATATCTTAGTAACCAAGAATGTCTAATTAAAGAAGTGAGATATCTTGATTAATTTAGAATGGTCAAATAATTCGCGGTGGCTATTTCAAGTAAAAAATAATTACCACTACAGAAAAAATGATAAAATGAAAAATCTTAGTAACCCAGAATGTCTAATTAAAGAGGTGAGATATCTTGGTAACCCAGAATGGTTAAATAAAAGGATGAGATATTTGAGTAAGTGTGAATGGTCAAAGGTAAAGGGTGAGATATTGTGAATAACTCAGAATGGTCAAATGAAAGTGAGATATCTGAGTAATTTAGAGTTATTAACTGAAAGTGTGGAAAATCTTAGTAACCCAGAATGTCTAATTAAAGAGGTGAGATATCTTGATTAATTTAGAATGGTCAAATAAAAGTGTTGAGGTCTCTGAAAAGTCATCCAAACTTGTCATTCCTGCGAAAGCAGGAATCTATTTTACTGGTGGAAATACTGGATTCCCATGTTCCCCGCTTTCGCGAGGATGGGAATGACAAAATGGAGAGTTTTTCAATAGTCTCGTGTTGGATATATAAAAATCTAAAATATCTAATAAAAGGAGTGATCTATCTTGATTTCACCAGAATCATTATTTAGAAGAATGGCTATTTCGATTAAACAAAAATATTTAAATAAAGGAATGATATTTATTGATTAATCCAGAATTGTTAAATAATTTGCGGTGGTTATTTCCACCAAAAAGTAATTTCCACTACAGAAAAAATGATAAGATGAAAAATCTTAGTAACCCTCAATATTTAATCAAAGGAGTGATCTATTTTGATTAAACAAAAATGGTTAATTAAAGAATTAAATATCTTTATTAACCCAGAATATTTAATTAAAGGAGTGATATTTATTGATTAACCCAGAATGGTTAAATAGTTTTCTTGGTTTCTTTATGCCAGTGTTAGTTAACTATATTATCAACAAAAATTTTAGTAGAGAAATTAAAACAATAATAGCCATAATTACCTCTCTTCTCATTGGTTTTCTTTCTACCTATCTTCAGGGTTTATTCTGTTTATCACTTGAAAATTTCTTCAACACCTTCATCCAAATCTTCACAATCTCACAAATAGTATACAACCTATTTTGGAAAACTATCTTTATTAGAGAGGAGGTGAGATAAATGGCATTAATCAGTGAAGTACATTCAATAAGAATCCTTTTTGGAACAGAGGGTGACACAAGAAGTGAAACTCAAAACTATTTAAAGGTTTCTGCAACTGATACTCAGGTTGAGAATTTTGTCTCTCAAGTTTCTAATTTAGTCAAAGATCCAATCTATACCTGTTACAGAATGATAAGGAAACAGTTTGGTTAATCTTAAGAAATGTTAATTTGGTGTCAAACACCATATTAACATTTTTAGAGGTGAAATAGGAAGCGGTTAACAAGAACTTTGAAAATTAATTGAAAGGAGGTGAAGACATTGGATAAACAAGTTTATATAACTTTTTCAACAGAGACAGAAGGAAGAAACTACACAATGAGGTTCTATAATCCAAAAGATAGTATCACTCAGACAGATATTGAAAATTTTGCTAACTGGGTTCTCTCTCAAAATATGTTTCTAACAAGATATGGAGAATTAGTTGCTCTTGTTGATGGTGGAATAATCCAAACCACAAGAACAGATTTAATCCCACCCATAGAATAGATCCCACTCATAGAATAGATACCACCCATAGAATAAAAATCACTCTGGCCTGCCTATGATAGAAGAAAAATCCATAGCAGGCCAGAGAATAAAACTCTCTGACCAAATTTTGATCTTGATAAGAAAAAAATCATAGTAAATCCAAGAATAAACTATAGAGATTCTGACCTTTTTCGATAATATAAAAATAAGAAACCAGAATAAAAAAGTTTAAAACTATTTTCTATTCTTAGTAAGAAAAAAATTATCGTTGTTAGAGGTAAAATAGATAATTCTTTCTTGTTTGTGATAATTGAAAAAAACCATAAATTAAAAAAAAAATTTGGCGTCTCAATGCTGCTTAAGATAAGAAAAAATTATGGAATTCTTATTTCTTTTTAACAAGATTGAAATCTCAGTAACTCCCTATTCTATCCTTGACAAGAAAAGATTGAAATAGATTAAAATCACTCTTTCCTGCTTATGATAAGACAGACCTACAGCAGGCAAGAGAAAAAAACTCTGACCTGTATGTGATAGTGTTAAAAATTTAGAAATAAGAATATAAAAAGAGAATAAAACACCCATCACAGCAGGTTGGAGTTAATAATGAGACTTTGGTGCCTGACACCTTTGTCTCATTCCTGAGATAAAAAGATGAGACTTTGGTGCCTGACACCTTTATCTCATTCCTGAGATAAAAAGTTGAGACTTTGGTGCCTGACACCTTTGTCTCATTTTATTGGTAATTTTAAACCAAATTATGGAGGTGAAAATTTATTGGAAATTAACCTTGATAAACTTATTCAATATATCTCTCAAGTTGGTTTCCCAATTGTAGTAGCATCTTTTCTTCTTCTAAGAACCAATGGAAAACTTGAAAAACTAAAAGATGCAATCACTGAACTCAGAGAAGCTATACAAGAACTCAACCTCAAATTAACCAATTTCAAGTAGCCAAAAGGGTTCTCAATTTAAAGATAACCAAATTCTATTAATATAATATTATAGAAATTTAACAAAATAATTAAATAAACTTTAAAACAAAATATCTCCTTGTACTTTCAAAAAATCTATAACAAAAATTATTTAAAATTTTAATTTAAAATTTAAAAAAAGGATAATTTTAGAAGAGAGACCAATTGGTCTCTCTTTTTGCAAAATAATCTTAAATTTCCTGTTTTTACATTTTTTTATTTGTTATTATCATTCCTTATCACATTTAGTAAGAAAATCTTCTAATTCTTTGACAACATCTTCTAACTTAAAATTGGGAACATCAAAGCCAGCACCAATCATTGGAGGCATAACAAGGTTAGCTTCTTTAATCATTTCTATCAAAGTTCTTATAAAAATACCACTCTCTTTAATAACAGGATATTCAACATCTAGTATCTCAGGTTTTCCACCCCATTCATTATCGCTCCCCGACCATCTAACACCACAAGAGGGACTTCCATCTAAACCGATTAGAATTACTTTATATCCATTATTTTGGTACTCTTTTATTTGATCAACTATAGGTTTTAATATTTGTCTTGAAAGATTTATATAACCTGGATTATCATATTGTTCTCTAACATACCACCATCTACGAGTTCCTGCGTAAATGGTTTCCGGACAGGGTAATTGTAAAATTCCATAATTATGTTTTCTTAACACATCAATAACTTCATTTATCATCGCAGGAAAGAAAGCAAAGCCATTTACCTTTGCATTTTGGTTAAGTAGACAATGTGAAACCAAAGCAATCTTTTTTTCTCTTTTATCTTTTGTTAACATTTCTACCTACCTCCTTTCTTAATTATTAATAAATTAAACAAATCATATTAATCAACACTTTTCATTATCCAAAATTTCATCAATAAATAATATAAAAGAGCACCGATTATAAAACTTACAAAGATAGAATAACTTTGTATAATATGCATAGATTGAATAAACTGTGAAGGTAGTGTAACAATTATTGCAACAGTCAGTGCTATAAATGCTGCTGGATTTATACCGCTCTTATACCAATATTCTCCTCCTTCTGTATATAGATCTAATAATTTTAATTTTCCTTTCTTTAGAACCCAGAAATCTATAATCTGTATTCCTAATACACCACCAAGCGTTGCCCCAATAGCATTTAGCCAATTATAAATATAAATTTCATATGAAGATAATATATACCAAGGAGCTATTAAAACACTAATTATGCTAAAAATAATTGCAGAATTTCTGAAATTAAAATATTTTGGAGATAAGCTGATAAAAACATTAAGGGGTGCTACCATATTTGCTGCAACATTTGTAGAAAGAGTAGCCATTACCACAAAAACAAAAGCAATAATAATTAAAAGTGTACCAATTGAGCCACTTCTACTCCCTATAATGCCTGCTAATTCAATTAAATCCCATACTGCTTTTCCAAAGATTTTAATTGTACCTTGAGCAACCATAACACCAAATAAAGAAAAAACTGCCATAACAACAATTAATCCCAAAAATTGTCCCGAAATCTGCTCCTTTTGTCCTTTTGCATATCTTGAAAAATCAGGTATACTAACTGCCATCGCTAACCAATAACCTATCATACCAGTAAGAAATATTGGACTCTGTCTTAGAAAATCTTTAGTTGGAAGTCCTGTTGAAATCAACATTTCATTAATACCTACATTTGAAGCAGTCCAAATAAAAAATCCTAAAGCAATCAAGATCATAATAGGTACTGTTACTTGTGCGAATTTTCTTATTCCCTCACTTTTTGAATAAGCAATTATCAAGCTAAACACCAAAACTATTAACATTCCTATTAATTTACCGCCAGAAAGACCTGTAATCCAAAAACCTTCAGTTATAGTAGTTGCTGCATCCCAAGCAGCCCATTTAGGGAAAATTAAACCTAATGCCATACTCAAAGCAGAACCACCAAGCCAATTTTGAATACCAAACCAACCAAAACCAATAAGTGCTCTAATTATTCCAGGATAAACAGCTCCTTTCAATCCGAATGCTGATCTGTTAAATACAGGAAACGGTATGCCATATTTTGTTCCAGCATATGCATTACCAATGAGGCCAAGGAACATTATAATCTGTCCAAAAATTATTAAAGAAATTGCTTGTCCAACATTCATACCAGCAGCAATAAAACCACCAGCAAGTGCCCATGTAGGAATACAAATTACTATACCAGCCCACAAAGCCATCATTGCATAAACACCCCATGTTCTATTCTTAACTGGAACTGGCTCTATATCAGGATTAGACCATTTAGAGACAGGAAGTGATGATGAAAGTTCAACTTGACCATTTGGATGTTCTACTACCTTTACATCTTCTTCCATATAATCCTCCTTTTCATAATAAAAAAAATTTAAATGTTAATAATATCTTTTATTATTTATTTTATTGGCGAATTAAAAGTAAGTCTATAAGAGAATTACTAAGAATTTGTAGGATTTTCCCTATATTTAGAATTAATGATATTAAAGCATATTATAAATGTTAAAAAAAGAGCATTTAATTTATATTTATAGTGTTTAATTTTTAGTATTAATCAAATTTTTATTCAACATTTATTAATTTATGCCTAATTGCATAATAAATAATCTCCGCATTATTTTTCAAATTCATTTTTTCTAAAATGCGCGAACGATATGTGCTTATAGTCTTCTCGCTTAAATATAATTCAGATGAAATATCTTTTATACTTTTCCCTTGTGCTATTTTTAAAAAAACTTCATACTCACGACTTGATAACTTTTCATAAAGTAAATTTTGAGTTTCATATTGAAAATAAGATGATAAACTATCTGCTATAGAGTAATTAATGTATTTTCCGCCATTAAAGACTTTTCTTATAGCTTTAACTAATTCATCTGGAGCAGATTCTTTTGTAAGATATCCTGAGGCTCCTAACGTAAAACATCTTCTAATATATTCCATTTCTGTATGTATACTTAAAATAAGAACTTTAGTATCTGGAAAATTCTCTTTGATCTCTTTTAAAATTTCTATACCATTTTGTCCTGGTAATGAGATATCTAATAAAATAACATCAAATTTTTTCTCTCTAAGTATCTTTTTAAGCTCAGTCCTATTAGAAGCCTCATCTATAACAATAATATCATTAGTTTTAGCTGTTATTTGTTTTACACCTTCCCTTATTATAGGATGGTCATCTACTATTATTATTTTAATCATAAAGCTCTCCTTTCTTAGTTAAAGGTATTTTTACTAAAACAGTAGTACCTTTGCCTTCTTGTCCAGAAATCTTTACAAACCCTCCAAAATGCGATATTCTTTCTTTTATATTTATTATTCCTAAAGATTTTGTATCTGAAATTTTTTCTTCAGGAATTCCAATCCCATTATCAACTATCTTCATTGTTAATCTACTATCGATTTTATTTATAACAACTTCTACTTTTGTGGCTTTAGAGTGACGAGCGATATTGGTAAGTGCTTCTTGAAGAACACGAAAAATAGATATTGAAAGTTCTGAATCTAAATCAATATTTTCAGGATTTAATTTCACTTTACAATGAATCCCTGTTGATTCTTCAAATTCCTTTACTTGCCATTCTATTGCAGGATATAATCCGAAATGATCTAAAAGAGGTGGCCTTAACTGATAGGATATTGTTTTTACTCTATGAATGATTATATCTATAAGACTTAATATATTATCTAAATCATCAATAAGATTTTTTTTATTATTTTGATTTTTTTTCTTTAAGTTTTGGACTTCAATTTTTAATACTGTTAATAGTTGACCCAATTCATCATGTATCTCCCTTGAAATACGAAGTCTTTCTTTTTCTTGAATAGTTTGAAGATAAGTTGAAAGATTTTGTAAATTTTCATGTGATTTTCTAAGCTCATCTTCAGCTTTTTTTATTTTTGTAATATCTCTTGCGTAAACTTTAATAGCAGGTTTACCATTATATGTAAATGGAACTGCACAAACATCTATGTCAATAATCTCTCCATTGAATTTAATAATTTTTTCTTCAAGAAAACCCACCTCTTCGCCTTTTTTTAAAATTTTCTTGATTCTTTTTTTTACTACTTCTCTATAATCAGGATGAACTATATCTTCTATTACATCTTTTCCTATAACTTCTTCAGGATTTTTAGCTCCAAGAAGAAAAGCACAGGCATTTGAAGCAAGAACAATTTTGCCATCTTGATGCACATATATTATATCTGAGGATCTTTCTAACAAGTTTTTATATTTCTCTTCAGATTCTTTTAGTGCAATTTCTGATCTATTTAATTTTGATTTGAATTGTTTTAATTTCTTTTCTATTTTTTCTACTTGAGCTAATTCATTATTAATTCTTTTTTTAGGCATATTTACTTCCTTCATAACTTTTAAAAGAACAATAAAAATTATACATTTATTTTAACTTAATGCAAAAAATTGAATTTCCTAATAATTTAAGAATAAATATCATGCCCCAATTTCTTGAATATTTATAAATTATCAAAATTACATTAATTTGAAGTGACAAAAATAATTTTCAGTGGGAATTTTATCTATTATTTTTATCATAAAAATTAATTTATATTTTTGTTTAATTTTAATATAAATTGATTTGTGGGAACTGGAGTTAATGTTTAATTTTAATTTAATTGACCTATATTGGTTGGAGTTGATGCTTTAATTTTATTGTGTTAGGCGGAGTTAATATTCAATTCTAATATAAATTGATTTATGGCAGTTGGAATTGGAATATATATCTTAATTTTAATATAATTTAGGTATGATAGTTGGAGTTAATGTTCAATTCTAAAATAAATTGATTTATGGCAGTTGGAGTTGATGTTTTTAATTTTATTATTGGAGGTGGAATTGGAATATATGTTTTAATTTTATTGTGTTAGGTGAAGTTGATGTTCAATTCTAATATAAATTGATTTATGGAAGTTGGAATTGATGTTTTAATTTAGTTATGACAGTTGAAGTTGGAATTGATATTTTAATTTTAATATAATTTAGTTATGATAGTTGGAGTTGGAGTTGATGTTTTAAATATTAAGAGATTCAGAAAAATAGTTAAAGGTAATCCAAAAATTTTGAATAG
>Ga0209407_1001325_pt1 | contig 26267 bp, 23 predicted proteins | sample AD_JPNHG3_MetaG_FD_184410 | JGI IMG/M metagenome (GOLD analysis project Ga0209407, IMG submission 184410) | Active sludge microbial communities of municipal wastewater-treating anaerobic digesters from Japan - AD_JPNHG3_MetaG (SPAdes) (version 2) | ecosystem: Engineered > Bioreactor > Anaerobic... | reverse complement strand
CGCCCGCCGAGAAGCGCCCCCTGCTCATCCGTCGGGGGCTCGTTCTGGGGATGGCGCTGCACGGCATATTCAATCTCCTGCTCATCTCCGCAGAAATCATCGCTTATGCCATGGCCGCGTTCATCCTGGTCCTGACACCTGGTCTCTGGATGCTTGCGAACCGGAACATAAGGCAGGCTCTGCGGAAGGGGCACCGTTGAGACGAGCGGCGGTGCACAACCGCCGCAGCGGGCAGGTCTTCGATAGGCTTATTAGCCTGAAAAACTCATTCTTTTAGGCACACAGTGCGAAAGCACAGGCGTGCGCCGATAGTGTAGTGGTTATCACTAGGCGTTGCCAACGCCTAAACCCGGGTTCGAGTCCCGGTCGGCGCATTCCAGCGTCAGGCTGGAATCTCTTCTTCTCGTGCACACGGATAACTTGCCATATGGAGACCGTAGCCGGGCAGTGAGTTATGATAAGTCCAGGATATTGTGCTGATGGACAGGAAACAGGATCTTGATGAAAGGATTCACCAACACTGTGGTTGATGCTCTCCCCGGACACCGTATCGACGGAGAATCACCACCAGGGAGAAGGGCTGAGGGGGGTGGAAACAGCCTCTACCCCTGTTTCGGCTTGTCACCGGGAACGGTTTTCAATGCAGCGAGTCGAGCCACCCCCACCGCCCGGCGCGTTCCGCGCCTCCTCCCGCCCCCTGCAAGGGGGCGGGCAGTGATTGGCGATAGCCCCGGATACCGTGTCCGGGGGGCAGGAACAGGATTTCAGTCAAGGGTGTTCACACTGACGGCAGAGAGGTTGTCTCCTCCCGTGGCAGTGTATCGATGGGAGAATCGCCCCCGTGGGGGAGGGGCTGACGGGGAGGGGGGAGGCGGAGACGGCTCCCCCTTCCCCTGTCTCAACGTGTCACTGGAAACGTCACCAAAAAACCTCTCTCGCTGGATCACCCCGCCGCCCGGCCGCCTGGCCCCGGTTTGGGGTGGGCAGGCGGCCCACCCCGCCAGGAAAACGTCCCGGGACCTTTATCACGCAAATGGGTGCTTTGCGGTATCCTTCTGTGCGAGCACGTCCTTCATCTTCGGCTCGCCTCTTATCGCCCGGCGAATTGCGGTCTTCGTCGCCTCGTAGTTCCAGTCGTAGATCTTCTTCTTGTCCTTTGCATCCCACTCTATGAAGACCGATGCTATGATCAACAGGTTATCGGCCTCTGCCTCCGGGATGATCCCTTCAGCAACGCTGTCCACTACCGCCTTCGCGACGGCTGCCTGCGCAGGCCCGAAGATCAGGAGAGCCTGAGCTGCGTTCTTGATGGTTACCTTGTTGACCATCAGCGTCGATGGTTTTGCCGGAACGTTCGGTGTGAGCACCGCAAGAAGCGGGGTGTGCCCCTTTACAGGCGATGCGAGCGCCGTGACAAACGCCTGCTCAACGCTGCTCCCTTTCTTGCCTACGACAAGATCGATATGAGCAACCTCCGGGCCTTCGCCAACAAGCGCTTCTCCAATCAATGCGTGTTCAAAATCAACCATGGTTTACTACCTCCAGAATATGGTCGTGTCGATCTGGACCAGTAGAGCAAAAAAGGTTGTGGAGGGGGCAATCAGAGACAAAGGGGTGATGATGGGGGGTGCTTCCACACGGTGCGGCCCTGGACGTTCAGACGACTCACCTTTCTCAGGCCACAAAACCATCATCATGCCCAAAGACCATACCCTTATATTCATCGCTGAAGCAAATTACTCATAAATCAGAGGTGTTGAAAAGAGGCGTGTCTTTGCAACCTCTGCTGTGTCTGGCGCAGGTAGCAGTAAAAGATCTGTGTCAGAAAAACATACCAGCTGATGGAGGGCTGTTGTGGACTCGATCAGGATCGCAATCGTGGGTGTCGGAAACTGTGCCAGTTCCCTGCTTCAGGGGATTGAATACTACCGGGGAAAGAACGAGAAGGACACAACCGGACTGATGCACTGGGATCTCGGCGGCTACCGACCTTTTGATATTGAAGTGGCCGCCGCGTTTGATATCGATGCAAGGAAGGTTGGAAAAGATGTCTCAGAGGCCATCTTCTCCCCCCCAAACTGCACCATGGTTTTCTGTCCGGATGTGCCAAGAACAGGGGTGACCGTCCGGATGGGTCGGGTACTGGATGGCTTTCCGGAGCACATGCTCGACTACAAGGAAGATTGCAGGTTTGTTCTCGCTGACGAGGAGGAGGCGTCACGTGAGGATATAGTCCGGGAACTGGAGGACTCGGGTGCCGAGATACTGCTCAACTACCTTCCTGTAGGCTCGGAGAAGGCCGCAAGGTTCTACGCCGAGTGTGCGCTGGAGGCAGGTGTAGGGTTTATCAATAACATGCCGGTCTTTATCGCGAGCGATCCTGCCTGGGCAGAGAGGTTCCAGGAGCGCGGACTTCCAATCATCGGCGATGATATCAAGAGCCAGATCGGCGCGACGATCACGCACCGGGTTCTTGCCGATCTCTTCCGCCAGCGGGGTGTTGTGCTTGAACGGACATACCAACTGAACACCGGCGGCAACACCGATTTTCTGAATATGCTCAACCGCGACCGCCTTGCCTCAAAAAGGAGATCTAAGACCGAGGCGGTTCAGTCAGTCCTGAAAGAGCCCCTTGATGCTGACAACATCCATATCGGCCCGAGCGATTACGTCTGCTGGCAGAAGGACAACAAGGTCTGTTTCCTCAGGATGGAGGGGAGGATCTTCGGTGACGTGCCCATGTACCTCGACCTCCGCCTCTCCGTTGAGGACTCCCCAAACTCAGGCGGGATAGTCATCGACGCCATCCGCTGCTGCAGGCTTGCCCTTGACCGGGGTATCGGCGGGCCTCTGATCTCTCCTTCAGCCTACTTCATGAAGCACCCTCCGGTGCAGTTCAGGGACGACGACGCCTACCATATGACTGAAGAGTTTATCCAGGGGATCCGGGATTCCTGAAACGCTGGAGAACGTCTCTCCTTCATCGACCACCCCATCTTCCCCCGGCGTGGCGGGCAGTGCGTGATGGTGTTCACGTAGAGGCCGTGAAAGTGCTGGAAACGGGATTCCCATGGACGTTTCAGCGATAACAACTGGCAAAAATCTCCTCCGCCGGCACTGCATCGATGGAGAAATCGCACGCCCGGGGATGAGCGCAAAAAAAAGGGATTCCAGGCGCCTCACTCGATGAGGACGAGCCCCACGGATCTGATGTTGCCGTGCTCGATCTTGCCGTATTCAAGGTTCCTGCACGGGACTATATGGATATCCCAGCCTGCCCTTCTGGCGGTGGAAAAGACGTCTATCCCGGCAGCCTCCATGCTCGGCCGGACGAGGTCCATGTGCCGGCAGAGCCTGCGGATGCTCTCGTCAACAACACCCTCCCCTTCCTCTGCGACACAGTGGAGGTGCTCGCAGTAGATGCAGGGGTATCCTCCGAACCCGAAGGCCTTCGGGAAATCATCGTAGAAAGCCGTCTTCTCCAGGAAATGCACCGTTGAGTTCACCCACAGGATCAGGTCGCGCAGGAACGGGTGAAAGTCAAGCGGTATCTCTTCAGGTTTGAGGTCGGGATGCCCCGGTATACCCTCAAACTTGAGGAGCAGTCCGGTGCTGTACTCACCGATCATCTGCCGCGTCTCGGCGGGTGCGGGAGCGTATGGTGGGCAGGACATATGCTTCCCGTAGCCCTTGCAACCGTAGCGGCACTTGAACCGCACCCACTCTGCGACCACGATCTCGTGGGCCGCTATCCGCCGCGGCTCCGCCCCCCGCTCTCGCGCCAGGGATGAGAGTTTCTCGATCTCCTCCTCAAGTTCGACCCTCACGTCTCCTCGCCTCGATGATGTGTATCATCCATATCCCACTATTTATAGGTTACTTGAGAACCGGGTCTGAGATCCCTCAGGCAAGGGAGAGATAAAACGCGAGGATCGGGGATCGAACTATGCCGTCATGGGCGAAATTGAGACTCACTGGTGCTCTGGATCCCGGTCTGTGCAGACGTCCATTCCCGGATCGAGCAGCACCTCGTGCGGGAGACCGATGAGCGAGACCGCCGCGAGCGCCCCGATGACGCCCCGGCCACCATGAAGGTGCGCCCCAAACCGTTCAGCAGTTGCCTCGGCCTCCTCCCGCTCGATCACCGCCTCTCTTGCGCCCTTACCGTAAGCGCGGAGGTCACGAGGTACCACAAACCCCTCCCGGAGAGCGATTCCCCACTCCGGGGACGCCGCCTCCCCGGCGACAAACCGCACCGCGGCCTCCTCTATCCGAGGGATCATTGAGGGTTCCACCGCAACCTCGATGCAACTGCAGGAGTTTCCGGCAGTCCTGGGCTCGAGGTGGGGGTTAAGCATCGCGACGCGGTGACCGATCGGCATGACGCCATCGAGTTTCGTGAGATGCTGAAGGAGGGCGAGGGCCAGGGCGAAGGTTGCGCCCTCCGCGGCAGTATCGGTGTCATCGATACCGATAGCGACGTAAGCAAGCGCCCGGGTGACCACCTCCCCCTCGACCAGAGGCCCCTCGCGGTGGACGGTTACGCCACATACACCCTCTGCAAAGGACATCATATCGGTGAGAGAGTAAGCCGGGCCGCCGATACACCTGATCTGCTGACGGATACGGCCATCTTCGTGGAAGACGCCGATAATCCCCACTGCCGGCGCAGGGTCAAGACCCACAGCGACCTCCTGCCGTCCGAGGTGCGCCCGCTCACGGAGCAGCGTCCCGTCTCGCCAGACAGATTGGAGAGCACCACCCGCGCGGGCGTGATGGAATTCGCAGAACGCAGCGCACCCACCGCTCATGCACTCGTGATAGATCTCGACCTCCTCACCATCAATCGTGGTGAATACCCGGCGGCAAGCGCTCTCCGGCATCACGCTGCTCGCCACATACCGCGCAGCGTGCCGACCCCGCTGCTCTTCCAGCAGAGCGACGCAGCCCTCCTCGATGAGACGGTTGACCCAGTCCTGGATGGTGCTCCGGGGGATGCCGGTTGCTTCAGCGATACCGGCGACCGTGAAGTAACCGTTATCCAGCGTTGCCTGACGCATCAGCCGCATCAGTTGCTTTCTCCGCTCAAGAACCCTGGACATACCTGTCACGGATGTATAGTATATCGCCGATCACAGCACTGGCGGTCTCGATGGAGCCCGCGCCCTTGCCGATAAACGTGAGGTCACCGGCGAGATCCGTCTCCAGCGTAACGGCGTTGAGTGTCCCCTCGACGACGAGCGGGTGCGTCTTGGTGATTATACGTGGCGATACACGAAGCGCTCCAGCCGCCGGGACGATCTCACCTATCAGCCGGATGGTACAGTCCTGCTCTTCTGCCAGGTGGAGGGCCTCGGGCGTCAGAAGAGATATCCCCGTCCTATCCACTCTATCAAGTGTGGTCTGCATATCGAGGACGGTGTTTGCCAGGATTACCAGTTTGATCGCCGCGTCGATCCCTTCAACATCGTATGTGGGGTCTGCCTCTGCATACCCGAGTTCACGGGCTTCGGCCAGAGCCTGTGCGTAGGTGAGGCCTTCTGCAGCCATCCGGGTAAGGATGTAGTTGCAGGTGCCGTTAAATACTCCGTAGAGCCGGGAGATGGTGTTGCCGGCAAGCCCTTCCTGCATGGCATGTATGAGCGGGATCGCACCGCAGACCGTTGCCTCGTACCTGAGGCTGACGCCATTCTCCTCGGCAAGCGCTCGCAGTTCCGGGTATGCGAGTGCGATTGGGCCCTTATTTGACGTGACAACGTGTTTCTTCCGCTGCAAAGCCGTCCGGATATGGTTGAGTGCAGGCCCACCGTTCTCCACGTTTGTAGGTGTCACCTCTACCAGGATATCATAGTCTGCCCCGGTCACCACATCTATCGGCCGAATATCCGGACTGCCACATGGAGCACCCTCTTCCTTTCGGGCAAGTGCTGCTTCAATGTCGATCCCGGCAGGATCGATTATTCCACTTCGTGAGTCAGCAAGACCGGTGACAAGGATATCAAGGTTTTTTGCAAGTATCACACGGGCTATGCCGCGACCGACGGACCCGAAGCCGAGTATGGCGATCCGTATCATACGCTCTCCAGAGGCTCGATTATGAGAATGTTCTTCTGCTCCGCGACCCTGCGCAGGATCCGGATTGCCCTCTCCATCTCCGTCCGGGTTGTTGAACGGATGGTGATGCGCGCAGACGATGGCGAGTCGATCGCCGGCATGACAAGCGAGAGTTCCGTCACCTCGGCCGAACCTGTTGTGTCGATCTGGTCGACCGTGTCGGATATGTCCGTGTGCATCAGGTGCCCGATCATGATCAGCGTACACTCGTAGAGGAGGCGTTCTTCCCCTATACGCACGACTTTGACACCCTGCTGCCTTAGCAGGGCAAGAAGTTTCTCGAGGCGCCCCTCCGGAAGTTCCAGCACGATCTGTACATCAAGCACCTCTGTAGCCGCGTGGGGTTCTCTCTGGTGAATGACCGCGATGATGTTTCCGCCGACTGCTGAGATCGGCTGGAGGGCTGCGACCAGCTGGCCAGGCTGGTCTTTCATCTCGAGTTTCATGGATACCCGCAAAAAAACCACCTGCTGAATTGTTGATCTGCCGTGGAGATAATCCTTCTACCACACAGCAGGCCCTCGTGTGGTGGTGATACCACTTTCCATTACGACTGGACCATTGCATCGAGCGCGGTGAACTACCTCGCACCTTCCGGGCGGGAACTTCCCGCTCCGCCTACTTCACCCCAGCAGGATAAATCACACGCCGGCTGGATCAGTGGGGTGAAAAAATCGGGGGGATGGCCCAGATTATATGTACATCCGGGAGTCTGGCGCTGGCGCCTCGCGCTTCACTTTCCGGATAGCCGCGATGAAATCTTCCTGGCCGACGGCGTCGGCGTTCCGCCGGATTGCCATCATCCCGGCCTCCCGGCAGATCGCCTGCAGATCTGCACCGGTGGTTTTTCCAGCGAGTTCCGCAACAACGGGCAGATCCACGTTCCGGGAGAGTGTCATCTTTGCGCTGTGGATCTTCAGGATCTCTATGCGCGCCTCGGCATCCGGGAGCGGGATCTCGATGATCCGGTCAAACCGCCCGGGGCGGAGGAGCGCGGGGTCAAGCATATCGATCCGGTTCGTTGCCGCCATGATCCTGATGTTGCCGCGGTTCCCGAAGCCGTCCATCTCGGCCAGGAGTTGCATCAGCGTCCGCTGGACCTCGGCACTGCCGGAGGTGCCGTCGTTTGTACGCATGCTCCCTATAGCGTCGATCTCGTCGATGAAGACGATGGCCGGAGCGCGCTCCCTGGCGAGTGTGAAAAGTTCGCGCACGAGCTGAGCGCCTTCACCGATGTACTTGTGGACGAGTTCGCTTCCCGACATCCTGATGAAACAAGCCTTGGACTGGCGGGCAACCGCCTTGGCGATCAGGGTCTTCCCGGTCCCGGGTGGGCCGTAGAGGAGGATGCCCTTTGGCGGTTCAACGCCTATACGCTTGTAGATCTCGGGTTTTGTGAGCGGGTACTCAACCGCCTCCCGGACCTCTTCGATCTCCTCTCTCAGCCCTCCGATCTGGTCAAACGTCACGTTTGGCTGCTCGTCCAGTTCCATGACCCTGACACGCGCATCGTATATGTTTCCGATAATCTTGACGATCGAGAGGGTGTTGTTCACCGCCACCTTCATCCCGGGTTTGAGGGTGCTGTGCAGTTTATCGTTGACTACCGTGAGGTACTCCTGATTGTTGCCCTGCTGCCGGAGGTAGACTTCGCCGTTCTCGAGCACATCGACCACAGCGGCAACAAACAGCGGCACCCGCTTTAACTGAGCATTTTCTTTGCGGAGCTGCCGGACCTCTTTCTCCAGCAAATCGTTCTTGAGCTTGTAGTCCAGGACCTGCGCCTTCAACTCCTGGATCTGGAGTGTGAGCATATCGTGCTCGCTGCTGCTGCTGGAGGTGTTGCCAATGGTTTCGTCCATATCAATCATATAGTTAAGTCTCCACCTACATTATTACTGTGGTGCAGGTCATCATGCAGGGCAGAGGCATATCCAGGGGTCGCGGAACAGGAGAACTCCTAGTATCATCTGAGCCCATATCCTTCCTCTCCGGCGTCGACCCCGAGACCGGCGTAGTGGTTGAGCGCGGCCACCCGCTCGAGGGTCAGTCGGTCACCGGAAAGGTGCTGGTCTTTCCCCACGGCAAGGGATCGACGGTAGGGTCATACGTGATCTACGCGTTGAAGCAGAACGGGGTTGCACCGGCCGCTATAATCAACCAGGAGGCCGAACCTATCATCGCGGTCGGCGCTATCATCGCCGGGATACCGATGGTCGACCGTCTGCCGCCGGAGTTCTACAAACTCCCACCTGGCAGGAAGGTGACGGTGAACGGGGATACGGGGGAGGTCTGCCTGGACGGGGAGACTGGATAGGGGTTGAAGCGTTTTATCTGACCTGATTCTTGCCGGTGGGCAGTTTTGAGTGGTTGCGGTAGCGGGAGTTGCCTGACGCAAGAGCAATCAGGCGCTTTTGGGATCGTTTGAGGCGCCCCCCCGGATCCTATCTATCCAGGGCCGCCCGGCGGGATGGCCGGCGGGCAGTGTGCGGCAATTGACCCGGTGGCCGTATCGGGGGGGGCGAAACATAGATCTCATAAAGGTTTACCGATAATCGAAGTCCTGTCTTCCTCCACCCGTCTTCCCCCTTCCCTGTCTCAACGTGGCACTGAAAAATGCCTCTCGCTGGATCACCCCCGCCGCCCGGCCGCTTCGCGGCCTCCGCCCCCCTCCAGAGGGGGCGGGCGAGTGTCTGGCGATTGACCCTGGATAGCCGTGCACGGGACAGAGGCAGGATCTCTCAGGATTGTCAGATGAGACCCCGAAGGGGCTGCCAGATCCCCTGGCACCGTATTCTATGGAAAACCCCCCGCTAGTCGTCCAGAGAGGCTTCTCAAACCGGGGTTGGTCAGGCCCGGACACAATTCAGAGATGAGGCGGTTGTTTGTAAACACCAGAAGAAAACGCCTCCAGATTAGAGTTCTTTTGCAAAGTTCATGGACCTGTGCCACGGCCTTGAGGTGTTGGTTTGATGCCCTGCCTGCCTCCTGAACCGGACCATGGAAAAGGTTATCTGCCGGGGCTGCCTTCCTACCTCCTGAGGAACCGTTTATGGCCGGGAGATACCCGGCGAGGTGAACGTTATGACCATGGAGAAGGTAAAACGATACCGCTGCAAGTACTGCAACTACATCTACTCCCCTCTGAGAGGGGAGCCCCACCGCGGCATCCCTGAAGGTACCGCGTTTGAGGACCTGCCTGATGACTATGTATGTCCTGTCTGCGGTGCGACCGGAAAAGGTCCGGTAGGGAAATGGGGATTCGAGCCCTGGGAACCGACGAAGTACGTCTGCAAGATCTGCGGTTACATCTACGACAAGAAGCGCGGCGAACCGCTGCGTGGCATCCCGGCTGGAACCGCGTTTGAGGAGCTGCCTGACGACTACGTATGTCCCGTATGCGGGCTGGACCCAAAGATATCGAGCCACTACGGACCTGTAGGCAAGACGCAGTTTGAACCGATCCTGGATGTCTGAAGGTTGAGGCTGGCAGGCCCCCGCGACCTCGCCGCCCGAGGTCGGTGCGGCCTTACGGTCTGCTGCAGCATCTTTTTTTACGAAGAACAGAAAGCAGGATGCCCCCGACGAGAGGAGGGGGAGCAGCCACAAAACCTCTGCCGTCCAGACTGCAGTGAACCATCCCTCCAAGAGCGGAGCCGCTAAAACCACGGCCATCAGACCAGTTTTCCGGGGGCTGTGCCCGGGTTTGATCCGCCTCACGATGATGAGAGATCCCGCCGGCGGAATCCGTATCGCCGAGGATCGTTTCAACCGGGATGCCGGGCTCTGAGCGCGTGGTCGATAAAAGACGTTCACCGGGCGAATGCTGCATTTTTTATACCTCAGATCACCGATTTTAAGGGGTCAAATCGCGGCCGGCGGATGATCCAAAGTTGTGAATACTCTCCATGCAAAAGATAGAGCATCGGATGATGCCTGATGGATCTCTTCGGTAATATCCTTGGTTCCGGGAAGGGTGCAAACCCCGCGGTAAAACAGGGCCTCTCGCAGTTTGAGGCCGGGAACTACACCGAGGCGGTGAAAAGTTTCGAGAAGGCGTTCAGGGTTGAGCCCGATAACCGCCTGGTCTGGCAGATGATGGGCCAGGCGCTTGCCTGCCTTGGCAGAGATACCGAGGCCGCGGAGTGGCTTCGAAGGGTCATCGAGGTATCTCCGGACGATACCGGGATGCTGCGCACGCTCGGCCATCTCCTTGCACGCACCGGCGAGTATGAGGAGGCGGCCGCCTGTTTTGCACGGATCCTCGAGGAGAACCCTGGAGACGCCGACGCCTCATACTGGCAGGCAGAGATGCTCGAGAGGCTCGGCCGGTATGCCGATGCGGCAGCAGCATACGCAGAGGCGCTGGGTGCAAACCCGGAAGACGTTCTCCTGCGGGAGAAGTGCGCGACGATGCTCGAGCGGTCCGGGAACTACCGGCAGGCGGCGATCTCCTTTGAGAAGGTCTACCGGTCAAACCCTGACCGCAGCGACGCTCTGGCGCGTGCGGGGGCTGCGTTCCTTGCCATGGGGGATTATCAAAGCGCGGTGGAGACTTTTGACCGTCTGCTCAAAACAGGGCAGCATAAACTCGACGCACTCTACGGCAAGGCCCGGGCGCTTGAGTACCTGGGGCTATTCCAGGATGCCGCCGGCTGCTGGGAAGAGATCCTGGCCCTCGATCCCGGGAACGTCGCCGGCTGGTATCAACGCGGCTCGGTTCTCCTCCGCGCAGGAAGACCGGCAGAAGCAATCGAGTGCTTCGAGAAGGTGACCATCGCCGATCCAGACCATATAGCGGCCCGTTACGCCATGGGGCTGGCCTGTGAGGCGCTCGGCCGCCACGACCGCGCGGTCAAGAACTTCGACCAGATCCTCAAGCACGACCAGAACCAGGTTCAGGTATGGTACGCCCGCGGTATGGCGCTCATGCACCTCTCCCGCTACGAGGAGGCCATACAGTCGTTTGACCGCGTGCTCGAGGGCCAGGCGTCTGCCGGGACGAGGTTGATCTCGGGAGGCGCCGACCTTGCGCTCTTTGAGCGCGAAGACCTGGCCGAGAACCGAAAACGCATCTCCCTGAAGTTCGATGCACCGGGTCGCGTTCTCCACACCTGCCGGGGGACGGCGCTGCTGCACCTAGGCCGCTACGCTGAGGCAGAGGAGGAATTTGACTGCGTTCTTGAGTCCGATCCCGGCGACGTTCCCGTCATGGCGCAGAGCGGCATCGCGCTCCTCCACCTCGGCAGGTATGACGCAGCGGTCCGCCGCCTGGAGACTGTTCTTGAGACCGAGCCCGGCAACACTGCCGTCCGGTCGATGCTGGCAGAAGCGCTCGCCAACCTGGGGAGGTATGATGAGGCGCTTGCGTACCTGGACGAGAACGGAAACCTCTGCCGCAAGGGCGAGATGCTGCTGCATCTTGCGCGGTATGCCGGGGCGGTGGAATCTTTTGATACCTTCCTTGAGAGGTGCCCCCGCGATCCGGTGGCGGAGATCGGCAGGGGCGAGGCGCTGATGCATCTCTCCCGCTACGATGAGGCTGCCGTGTGTTATGAGGCGGTGCTGGAATCCGACCCTGAGAACCGGGCGGCGCTGTTTGGGCATGGCATGGCGCTCTTCTGTCAGGGGCGCTACCAGGAGGCGCTTGAGTCAGTCAACCGTGTGGTGGAGGCCGATGCCGGAGCGCTCCTGCTGAAAGCCAGGCTCCAGGAGGCTCTGGGGCGCTGCGCCGCGGCTGCGGAATGCTACGAGACGCTTCTTGAGGCCGAACCTGACGCCGCGGGCTACCAGGTGAACCTGGGGTTCGTTCTTGCCGCGCTCGGGCGCTTCGAGGAGGCCGCCACGTGGTTTGGGAAGGCCGCAAAAGCCAGGCCCGGGGATCTCTTTGCCTGGTACGGCAGGGGGCAGGCCCTGGAGAGGCTGGGACGCCACGCCGCGGCTGCGGAATGCTACATCACGGTCGTCCGCGAGCGGCCGGATGATACCGCTGTCGTCTCCGCGCTTGCCGCCATTCTCGCACATCTCGGCAGGCACCGGGAGGCGATCGAGTGCTGTGAGAAGGTTCTCGCCACCGAACCCTCAAATCTTGCGGCCGCCCGTCTCAGGGCCGGGATCTTAGAGGCCCTCGGAGAGCACGAGGAGGCGGCGAAGGCCTACGAGCGTTACCTTGACCTCGTTCCCGGTGACCGCGACGCCAGGATGGCGTTCGGGATGACGCTTGAGCGCGGCGGCAGGTTTGATGACGCGATCCGGCAGTATGCGCTTCTGCTCAAGAAAGACGAAGGCGATACGGGGGCGTGGTATGCCCTGGAGAGCGCTCTGATGCACATGGGCAGGTATGATGAGGCGCTCCAGTGCTCTGAAAAGATCGTCGAGGCGAACCCCGAGAACGTGGCCGCCTGGCAACGGCGGGGGGAGATCCTGATGTGGCTCGGTCGTTATGCCGATGCGGTGGAGTGCCTCGAGAGGGTGACCGCGGCCGATCCGGAAAACCTCGTAAGCCTGCGCCGACTCGGCGAGGCTTACGAGAAGGCCGGCAGATACCAGGACGCTCTTTCGGTCTACACGGCGTTGCTGGAGAGGGAACCTGCCAGCATCGAGACACTGTATGCCCGCGCCTCCGCCCTCGTCCATCTCGGGCGTTACGGCGAGGCGGTCAGGTCGATTGACAGGATAATCGCAATCCAGGAGGAGAACCCTGCCGCGCTCTTCATGCGGGGGGCGGTGCTTGAGAGGGTCGGGAGGTATGACGAGGCTCTTGCAACCTACGAAAAAGCGCTCGAGATCGACCAGGAGAACGCGGCCGTCTGGATGGCTGCCGGGATCCTCATGGATGCAGTGGGGCGGCACAATGATGCCGTCAGGGCATTTGACCGGGCGATCGACCTCGGCGGTGGCGGCGTCCACGCCTGGCTCTGCAGGGGTATCGCCCTCGACCGCCTGGGTAAACCCGATCAGGCCATCGCCTGCTACGATAAGGTTCTTGAGGCTGATCCGCACCAGGCCCGGGCGTGGTACCTCAAAGGCCGGGCGCTCGACCGCCTGGGCAGGTTTGCCGATGCGGTGGCGTGTTTTAACTCTGCGCTTGAAAACGAGCAGGATGCGTGAGTGGCGGGTTTTCCCGCCCCTCCCGACCGCTGCACTTTTGTGATGAGCGAACAATATGGCCTGCAGGACAGATGATCGACCGGTATCCCTTCCTTATATCGATCCCGCACGGGGGCACCAGCGTTCCGCCGGAGGTCCGCGGTCTAGTCAACCTCAGCCATAAGGAGATTATCTACAACAGCGACCCCCAAACTCGTTTCATCTACGGGTTCGACGCCTCCGTTGAGGCGGTGATCGATTTTGAGGTCTCCCGGGTCTTCGTCGACACCAACCGTCCGCCTTACGCTTACCCGCCGCGGAGCCAGGACGGCGTTGTCAAGGTCATCACCCAGGACGGGACGCCGGTCTTTCGGAATGGCCAGGCACCGGGGAGGGAGTTGATTTCTGCCCTCCTGAAGAACTATTACCACCCCTTCCATGCAAGACTGGCCGGGGCGCTCGAGAACCACCCCATAGGGATTGCCTTTGACTGCCACAGCATGCTCCCGAGATCGCCGCCGGTTCAGCGGGACGCCGGACGTGAACGCCCGATCATCTGCCTTGGCAACCGCGGCGACCGGAACGGGAGGCCGGGGGCGAAGAACCGGCCTGTGACCTGTCCCCCGGCGTGGCTCCAGGCGCTTGCCCGGTCGTTTGAGGAAGAGTTTGCGGGAGAGGGCAGGGTCGCGATGAACGATCCGTTCCGGGGTGGGTTCATAGCGGCTGCACACCACCGGCGGACGCGCGTCCCCTGGGTTCAGATCGAGGTGAATCGTGCACTCTACGAGACGGAGGACGGCTTGGTTGATCAGGAGAGGCTCGTTGAACTCCGGGATCGGATCTTTGCCGCCATAACGCGGTTCTGGGAGAGCGTCCTGGACTGATGCCCCTTCACCCCGCTCTGGGTCTCCGGGGAAGATGCTATGCCGGTTGAGCGCCCATCTACGGGTTGATGGATCGGCTGCACCTGATCCTGGAACGCTACTTCGGGTATCAGGCGTTTTACCCCTGCCAGCGCGAGATCATACAGGATCTCCTTGCGGGGCGCGACGTTCTGGCTGTGCTCGCGACCGGAGGCGGCAAATCGCTCTGCTACCAGGTCCCTGCAGTTCTCGGGGACGGGGTAACCGTGGTGGTCTCTCCTCTCATCGCCCTGATGAAGGATCAGGTCGACGACCTCCAGGCCCGGGGGATCTGTGCGGCAGCCCTGAACTCCTCTGGCACCTACGCGGCGAGGCGGCGGACGCTTGCCGAACTCGAGGAGGGGCTTCTCCAGATCCTCTACGTATCGCCGGAGAGAGCGGTCAGCGAGGTTTTTCTCGATCTCGTCGCATCTCTTCCACTCAACCTGATCGCGGTCGATGAGGCGCACTGCATATCGATGTGGGGGCACCAGTTCCGCCCGGAGTACCGGGCGCTTGCCGTCCTTAAGGAGCGTTTCCCCCGCGTGCCGGTGGTTGCCCTGACGGCGACCGCAACGCCGGATGTCCGTCAGGATATCGTGCGCCAGCTAAGGCTGGCGGACCCCGCCGTCTATGTTGGGAGTTTTAACCGCGAGAACCTCCGTTACGTTGTCACCCCGAAGGGTGGGGATGCTTACAGACGGCTCCGCGACTACCTGCTTATGTGGCAGGGGGAAAGCGGAATAGTATACCTGGCAACCCGCGAGGGGGCGCGGGAACTCGCGGCCAGCCTCCATGCCGACGGTATCCCGGCGGAACCGTATCACGCCGGGATGACAGCGTCCGCCCGTGCGAAGACGCATGACCGGTTCATCGGCGGGGAGGCGGTGGTCGTCTGCGCGACAAGCGCGTTTGGCATGGGCATAGACAGACCGGATGTGCGGTTTGTCGTCCACTACGATATGCCGGAGACGCTTGAGGCCTACTACCAGGAGAGCGGCCGGGCCGGGAGGGACGGTAAGCCGGCTGACTGCATCCTCTTCTACGGCGAAGGGGAGGCACGCCGCCTCAGGTCGCTCGTCGACCGCAACCTGGCTTCTGACTTCCAGCGCGGGGTCGCACGTTCTAAGCTGCAGAGCATGGTGGATTACTGCACCAGCACGGTCTGCCGGAGGAAAGTTATCCTGGACTACTTTGGTGAGCGGTTCGATGCGCCCTGCGGAGGCTGCGACATCTGCGCTCCGACCGGTGATCGTTGTTTCACGCAATAACCTGTCAAACCGGCTCCATCTGGCTGCGCCCGGGTTCTGATGATCCCGCAAGACCTCTGCAGGGACGGATTCCGGGGAGCGTCCATCGCCGCCGCAGATACTCCATAGATGCGGTGCCCCGCGAGGTGGGGGTGTCCCGGCGAAGGCATATACCGTTTCCAGAGGCTGCAAGAGAGGGGGGGTCGGGTGATGCGACGCCCCCCCCGGCAGGAAACACCTTTTTAAGGGTTGGGGTGAAGAGATATCTCCGGAGAGATCATGAAGAAGCTGACCCGTTCAAGGACCAACCGGTGGATCGCCGGGGTATGTGGCGGCGTTGGAGAATACCTGGATATTGACCCGAACATCATCCGGGCGGTCTACATAGTCTTCACCGTGCTCACCGGGTTTGTTGCAGGGCTTATCATCTATATCCTGCTCTGGATAATCATCCCTGAGGGTGCAGAGGCGAGTCCGGTGGTGGAAGCGCCTCCGGTTGATGTATAGGAAGAGACCTCCTTACGAACCGGCCGCAAGGTTATTGGGGAGGTGGTGACGCAACCATACTTTCATGGAGCAGAGGACAGGATGCCTGATCTGCGGTCTGGCAATCGTATACAGCGAAGAGGCACGCGATCTTGCGTGCGCCATCTGCGGCGAAGTTGTGAGCACCACCGCCGCCTGCGAGGCCGGGCACTTTGTATGCGACCGCTGTCACGGCCTTGAAGCGGTTGACCTGATCGAGCAGTTCTGTATCACAACCGAACTTGACGACCCGATTGCCATCGCCTGTATACTGATGCGGAACCCGGCGGTAAGGATGCACGGCCCGGAACACCATTTTCTTGTGCCAGCGTCTCTCATAGCCGCTTACTGCAACCACCGCGGTGAACCCGGGCGGAAGGGCGAACTCCTCGCCCGCGCCCGCGATAGAGCCAGCAGGGTTCCCGGGGGTTTCTGTGGGACCCACGGCACCTGCGGTGCGGCGATCGGGACGGGCATATTTGTCAGCCTGATCACCGGGTCAACCCCGTTGAAGAAGCAGGAGTGGTCGCTATCAAACCAGATGACAGCCCGCAGCCTGATGGCGATCGCCCGGCACGGCGGGCCGAGATGCTGCAAACGCAACTCATGGCTTGCGATCCGCACCGCGGTCACATTCCTTGAGGAACGTTTCAGTGTAAGCCTCCCGGTGGAGGGGGCGGTGCGTTGCGGGTTCAGCGATATCAACCGCGAGTGCCTGCTCAAGGAGTGCCCCTTCTACGCCGGTTAACCAGGATACCGGCCCGCCGCCCTCAGGATGCCGGTGATCATAAGGTAGGCGGCAACCGTGCTGACAAGTGTCGCCGCAACGGTTGGAATGGCGCCACTCCAGTGGATACGGCTCCACCACCCCGCTGCGCTGCCGATCAGGAAGGAGAGAAAGAGGATCAGGATCTCTGACCGTAGAGTCGGTTCCATGGGAGTGGTAAGGTATCGCACCTGGAAGGGATTAACCGTTTTTGTGATCGCACATCAGCAGCGGTTATAACCCGGCAGCGGCACATTAATTAGAGATGTTCCTTGCCTGTCACCTCTTTTTCGGCCTCGTGCTGGGTCTCGCGCTTGCCGGTCGCACGGGCGATCGGCGACTCATCGGCTTCGCTGCTCTCGGGGCTCTAATCCCCGACCTTATCGATAAGCCGGTCGGCCACATCCTGTTTGCGGAGACCCTTGACTCCGGGCGTCTCTTTGGACACGGGCTGCTCTTCGTTGGCATCCTGCTCGCGGCGGGGATCATAAGTTACCGAAGACGGGATTCGTTTGCGATCCTGGCGGTTGCGGCAGGCGTGTTCTCGCACCAGATCCTGGATGCTATGTGGGCGATGCCCGTCACCTGGTATTTTCCGCTGCTTGGGCGCTACGAGCCCCAGGGATACGTAAACTACTTTGGCGGCGCCCTCCTGGCAGAGGTCTCCTCGCTCTCGGAATGGATATTCCTGGCAGCATCGGCAGGTATAGTCCTTGCAGTCTCCAGAGGTCTCTCCGCTGCAGTCATCCGCGTATCCGCCGTGATTCTTGGACTCCTTGCCATCCTCTCACTCGCTCTCTTTGCCGCAGGCAGCCCCGAGAGCGTCCTGATGGCCGGGGCGGGGTCTGTGGACTACCTGCTGCTTGCGGTGGTGGCGGCAGCCGGTGTGATAGTGGTCTCCCGGCTCCATCCTGGTGGTCTCATTCAAGACGGGTCAGCGGGGTGATGCTGCCCGGCACCGTCCGCTCGACCCGGAGCGCCACCCTCCCTGCCGGTTTGATCTCGAGAGCAAACGTTCGGGAGGGTCTGCAGTCCAGGCAGTTCATCGGTGTTATGTAGAGAATGTAGCGCTCTCCAGGCTCCAGGAGATGGTCGTCGTCGCTGTTGATCCGCTCCCCGACGCTCCAGTGCCCATTTTCTGGGAAAACACCGATCAGGGGGTTGTTCCTGCAGACCTCTTCCATGTGCGCAGAACCCACAAGACGGATCGAGACTGTATTGATATCGATCGGTTCCGAACCTGCGGTGAGACCTATGGGGATGACGAGGGTATCGATCCTCTCTGGTCTGCTGCTGATACCGTGGATGGAACCTGCCGCAATGAGGCCTGACCCCGTCTGCCGGACGCTCTGGTGGACGACAGACTGGCTCTCCCCGGCAAAGGTGAGACCTGTTCCAAGGACAGCATGAGCAAAGGTTGCTGCAACGACGACAAACGCCATGAGCACTATGGCAGCCTCAAGCCCTGTGAATCCGGCCTCAGAATAGTTCAAGGTAGACATTCTTGTCAGCACCCGCTGGAACTCTCCGGCTCAGCGAAATGGTCGCTCCATCTGCGGCGGTTATCTCGATGCTGAACGTATCGCCGCGGTCGATGGCAGCATCAGCCGTGTTCAGTCTCACCGCGATAACCTCTCCAGCCTCAAGAAGGTCTCCATCGTCTCTCCGGTAGCGCCAGGTTATGGTTGCACGGGGATCACCGGGAGGAATCGTGACCACGGTCTCCTCTGTTGCTATGGTGTATCTCAGTCTCCCTGGATCGATTGCGGCGATATCGGTCACGGTCTCAAGATCGAACTCGACAAACCTGACATAACCCCGATCATTGTCCAGTTTGACGATGACAGAGTCTCCCGTGCGCAGGCCCGAGGCGGCCTCACCGAGAGCGGCATACATTGTCTGCTGGCTCTTCTGCGATGTGGCCATGCCCGCCCCGAGAACGACGTATGCAAAAACAGATGCGACGACGACGATGGCGATCAGAACGATTGCCGCTTCCAGTCCGGTAAACGCCCGATCGTCCCGCTCTCCCTGGTACATAGACAAAAAATTTTGCGCTCAACTCGATAAAAGGCTGCTGATATGAACTTGCCAAAAGGGAGGCCATCAAACCAATGCCTCACTGGTTTGATAAACCTCTCCGTGTCCAGTCCGTGGACAGATTCCTGGGGGGGTGGCCGGGATCTCTATGAAGGTACAGCCTCCATCTTCATGCGGTATGCCTCTTGTCACAGCGGCATGGTGCGGTTTTTTGCGAGACGGCATTGAGGGGAGGTGGGAGAGGGAGGCGGGGGTTGGTCGACTGCTCGCATGGAAAGACGTCTTCGGTGAGACACAGGAGACAGGGGCGTGGGCTGTTCCATCCCCCTCCCCGTCGAGCCGCCTCCCCACGGGGGCGATTCCCCATCGATACGGTGCCCTGTAGGAGGCAGGCTCTTATCGGTCTCACCGAAATCTCCATGAAATCCCGTTTCCTTCCCGTGCACTGTATCCGGACTATCGCCACTTACTGCCCGCCCCCTGGAAGGGGGCGGGAGGAGGCCGCGGAGCGGCCGGGCGGTGGGGGTGATCGACTCGCTGCCTGAATACCGTTCCCGGTGACACGCGGAGACAAGGGGAAGGGACGTCCCGTCCCCTCCCCCCCAGGTGGCGGCTGGTCAGCCACAAAAGACGCTTCACCGCTGTGGTTATGGAGGGCATCACACCATGAGCAAACTGGGTTTATAGTCCCCGTCGTGTAATACCGGGAAGAAGCGGGGAGTTTATATCACAGAACCTTTGATTTGATGGCCTCAAAGGGATGTGATGAATTCCAGGGAACCCTGCCCTGGAGACAGGGTGGGTGCCTCTTCAGTTCAATTTTCCCCATAGAATCGTTCTTTGCGTGCTGTGCACGAACTTTAAGGGGATTGCAACTCACTGCCTGCCAGGGGCGGTGGTTTTTTCCTCGTCTTTCGTCTCAGGTGGTCTCTGGAGTCACATGACCGCACGGTTTCCGAGGAGTGGCCAGAGGCGGAAGTCCCCCGTAGCAATAATCTCTGGAATAAAAGCAAAGGCTGGCCCCCTTCCATTGCGATAGATATATAATCACGGGTATCGTATATCCAGGTTAGTCACGAAATGGCCCTTTAAGCCCAGGGAGGGAGAAATCTACATCAATGTGATGCAGGATGCCCTTTACTTTCAGGTTCGGGTTAGTTCGCGTTGCAAAAGGTATATAGAGGTATAAGGATGAGACCCGCGATTCTGGCTGGCTGCCTTCTGGTCATGATGCTTATCGCGGCCCCGGCAGGGGCCTTCACCGCAGACACTCTCGAGGTCGGTGTTAACGAGGATGGGAGTGCGAATATCACGTTTGAGTATACCCTTTCCTGGCTCGAGCGGATCGGCGTCTTTTTCAGGATCGCTGAGCCAGAGCAGGAATTGAAGGCCGCGCTCGAGGGTGCGGCGGGCGTGCCCGTAACAGTGACCGCTGCTGAGAGCGATCGTGCCGTCTTCTCGGCTCTCAAGTTCGCAAAGGTCACACCCGGCAACGATGGAGTGATCTACTCCACACCCGAGATCGATCTCACCGGGGCGCAGAAGATCCTTGACGATTACTGGTTTGCGCCGCTGGTCAGGGCCGACTTCTCTCCCGATCTGACGGTTGTCAGGTTCCCGGACGGCTACGAGGAGAGGTTTAACAACCAGAGCACCATCCCGGCACTATCGCACGCGGTTCCTAAAATATAAATACCCCTTTTTCTGCTCGAGAAGCCCGCGACCGAACCCACTTCTAAGACCGGCCTGCCTGCGCTGGATTGTACTGACCAATAATTTCATATCCGGCGGGGCGAGAACCCTCCCCCGGGGATGGAGACCCTGGAACGCTGCCGGGGCTTGAGGACTAAAAAAAGGGTGGGAAGGGGATCCTTACTTGAATATATCAAAGATCTGGTCGCTTCCGGTTGCAGCAAGCCGTTCCCGCTCGGCATGTTCTTCAACAAGCGCAAGCACAGGGAGTTCCATGTTCACGCCGGGGGTGTGGCCGAACATCTTCTCCATCTCGACCTGCAGAGCGTGCATGTAGAGCGAGTTCGGGATGTCCATAGCGCAGTGCTCCTCACACTGGCCGCAGTTGATGCACGAGTCAGCGATGTGAGCGTATCGGATCAGGTGGAACATGAACGGCGGCGGGACCTTGCCGGGCTCGACCAGGTAGGACTTCTTCGTGCTGCACTCGACGCAGTAGCAGATCGGGCAGTTCTCGATGCAGGCGTAGCACTTGATGCACCTGCCCGTCTCCTCCCTGATCTTCTGGAGGCGTTCCTTGCCCTCGCCCAGATCCTCGAAGTAGCGTTTCCGCCACTTGTCGCCGAGTTTCAGCATCGAGTTCTCGACCTTTCCGCGGATCTCGATACCCTTCGGGTTTGCAGGCTCCGTTACAACCGCTCCGGCCTTTGCAGCCGCATCGAGAAGGTTTGCCCCCTTCTCAGAGCAGACCTCAACGAAGGTCGCCTTTCCGGCCTTATCGCCTATGACACCCCAGTTGCCGCAGGCAAGGTCCGCCTGGCGCGGGACCTTCATCTTGCAGCGGCGGCAGTTGGGGCGGCGGCCGTATCCCTCGTCCTCGAGTTCATCCATCGAGATGCCCTTGTGCTGGCCGTCTTTCGTCTGGATGATGAACTGACCCTTGTCAATCTCTTCCTTGACAACATCGTCCGGGTCGACCCCGAACTTCTCGCGGATCATCTTACGAGCGGTCACGGGGCTGACAGAACCGCCGCAGTTGACACCGATCATCAGGACGTTGTCCAGATTGACCTGGTTGCGTTTCGCAAGCTCGTAGAGCCCCATCGCGTCGCAGCCCTTCACCGTGATCCCGATGCGCATATTCTCGGCGCCGTCCAGGTAGTTCTTGAGAAGTTTCGAGAGGAGGAGCGTCCCGCAGTGGAGCGAGCCTGCCGTCTCGGCCATATCCTCTGGGTCTGTGATCAGGGTCGGGACGGCATCGTAGATGTCCTGCCCCCTCTTCACGGCGAGGACGGCGTCCACCATACCGGATCTGAGCGCGTGCGTCAACAGAGCGGTGACCGCGCCACCGCACTCGCCCCTCTCCTGGCAGGCGGCGTCGGCCGCCCACGCGTAGAACATATCGCCTTTTGCTGCCATCTTCAGGCCTCCGTGATCTTCTCGACCCGCACAGCACAGGCCTTGAACTCCGGGATCTTTGCGATCGGATCGAGTGCGTTGTTCGTCAGTATGTTCGCCGCGCACTCATGGAAGTGGAACGGCATGAACATGACACCCTTCATGATGTCGTCTGTCACCTTCGCGGGGACCTCGACAGACCCACGGCGGGTGACCGCACGGATTCTCTCCCCGTTCTTGATGCCGAGCGCCTTTGCATCCTCTGTGTTGATCTCTATCCAGCCGGTTGGGACCTCGGTATCGAGGGTCGCGGAGCGGCGGGTCATGGTGCCGGTGTGCCAGTGCCAGAGGATACGCCCTGTCGTGAACACAAACGGATACTCCTCGTCGGGAACCTCCGCCGGCGGTTTCCACTCGATGGGGGCAAAGACTCCAAGCCCATCGGGACTGGAAAACTTCTCACGGTGCAGGATCGGGGTTCCCGGATGCTCCACGGTGGGGCAGGGCCAGTGCAGCGCCTCTGGCCGGTCGAGCCGCTCGTAGGTCATCCCGGCATAGGAGGGCGTGACGCGCCTGATCTCCTCAAAGATCTCCTCGGCGCTCTGGAACGGGAACTGCTCCGCGTATCCCATCCGGGCAGCGAGTTCGCATATGATCTGCCAGTCCTGCTTTGCCTCGCCCGGCGGGTCCTGTGCCTTCCTCCAGCGCTGGACGCGCCGCTCGGTGCTGGTCTGCGTACCGTCACGCTCGGCGTAACAGGCGGCCGGGAGGATGACGTCCGCGAGTTCACCTGTCTCGGTCATGAAGATGTCCTGCACAACCAGGAAATCCAGGCTCTCGAGCGCCTCTCTGACGTGGTTGATATCAGGGTCGGAGAGCATCGGGTTCTCGCCCATGATGTACATGCACTTGAGCTCTCCAGGGTTATCGGTCAGGACGTTCATCATGGTGGTGACCTCGTAGCCGAGTTTTGGCTCACAGATCCCGTCCGGGAAGCCCCAGGCATCGGCGAACTTCTTGTGGGCGGCTTCATCGATGACCTTCTGGTAGGCTGTGAATACGTTTGGCAGCGCCCCCATATCGCAGGCGCCCTGGACATTGTTCTGGCCGCGGAGCGCGTTCACGCCGGCGCCGGGCTTGCCAAGGTTGCCAAGCAGCATCTGGATGTTTGCAACCGACCGGACGTTATCGACGCCGACGGTGTGCTGGGTGATGCCCATCGAGTAGAGGATCGCGCCGGGCTTGTTGGTGCCGAGCCATTCGGCCGCCGTCTTGAGACTCTCAACCGGGATGCCGGAGATCTTAGAGACATTCTCAAGGCTGTAGGCTTCTTTCATGACGACCTCCTTGAGTTTCTCAAAGTCCTTTGTCCGCTTCTCGATGAACTCCCGATCCTCCCAGCCGTTCTTGATTATCTCCTGCATCAGCCCATTCAGGATCGCGACATCGCTTCCCGAGATAAAGGGCATGTAGAGGTCGGCCTGCCTGGCGGTCGGGGTGTAGCGCGGGTCGGCGTAGATGACCTTTGCGCCGTTCTTTTTTGCCTGGACGATCTTGCGTCCGATGAGTGGGTGCTGCTCAAATGTGTTGGACCCGATGACAAAGACACACTTTGACTCGGCGATGTCGAGGATGGAGTTGGTCATAGCACCGGAGCCAAACGACGCCGCAAGGCCCGCGACGGTGGATGCGTGGCACAACCGGGCGCAGTGGTCGATGTGCCGGGATTTCATGACGCCGCGAGCAAACTTCATCATCAGGTAGTTCTCCTCGTTCGAGACACGCGCCGATGCGAGCGCCGCAAACTCGTCGGGCTTGCAGGCCTTGAACTTCTCCACGATCAGGTCATACGCCTCGTCCCAGGTCGCCTCGACAAACTTGCCGTCCTTCTTGATGAGCGGCTTTGTGAGGCGGTCGGGGCTGTTCACGAACTCGTGAGCGTAGGTGCCCTTCGGGCATACCTTTCCCTCGTTGACGGGTGAGCGGTCGTAAGGTTGTGTGCCGACAACCTTTCCATCCCTCACGACGAGGTTGAAACTGCAGCCCGTACCGCAGTAGGGGCATGTTGTCTGTACATACTTGAAATCCATGGTAAAACCTCGGATACGTACAAATACAGGGTTAGGTATATTTAATTATAGTGATTAACTTCCGGATTTTTGATGAATAAATGTGGGTTTCTGCCGTCGTGTTCCACGATGGTGAATTAAAACAGGCTGTAATTGCTCTCAATGTCTTTTTTACCGGTTAAAATCCACTAAGCGCGCCGTATGCCTTATTATATGCCGTATTTTCTTAAAACAGTTCTTTAAACGGGTTTATGCTTATACCGCAGCCACGGGCAGATCCCGGACGCCCCGCCGGGTGGGTTATGGAGCGGCATCGTCTCCACGCTGCCGCAGCGGAACCGGTGTCGGAACCACTGGAAGGTGTTAATAGTGGTGGGCGCCTACCAGATCCTGCATACCTTTATGGGAGAGTTGCTTTCGTGAAGAAGAGGCTGCCTGTATCACCGATGCTTGTTGACCTTGTGGTGAACGCTCTCGACTCGATGGACGGTGTGGCCTTCACCGACCCGCCTTCCTGCCCGCACTGCGGCGGCGATGTGAGCGGCTACGATATGCGGGCGAAACGGTTTGCCGTCGTAATCGAGGATGGGAAGAGGCGCACCATCAGGGTCATGGTGAAACGGTTCCGCTGCCAGGATTGCGGCTCTCTCTGCGGCGCCGACGCCCCCTTCTACCCTGACACCCGTCTTGCCTCGCCCATCGTTGACCTGTGTGTTCTCCTCGCGCAGCAGATGCCTTTTAACCGGGTGGCGCAATACCTGCGTGAAATGCGGCTGGTCGTCGACCGGGGGACGATCAGGAACTACGCCTCCCGCGAGTTTGAGTTTGGTGCCATACCCGCAACAGACGTTTTTGGTCTGCAGTTACCGCTCTCCCTGCTGAACCTGGCCACCCTCACCCTCAACCGCAAGGGGGGTCCCATCGTAGGGGCAGAAGCGCTCGCGGCCTGTGGTTTCCCAGCCGCAGACCGGACACCGCTTCACCCCGGCCGGCCGCCCAAAGAACGGTATCAACGGTATGAATAGGAAGAGAAAGAAGAACGGGAACCCGAACGCCAGCGCTATGAGCGTGATGGCAAGCGATCCCGCAAGCAGGAGCAGGCTCAGCCCCCACCGGTTCACCGGAGCGCCACCTCCCTGACCGCGTATGCCGGCAGCGCGTCCGCTGCATCCCCGATCTCTGCCTTCAGCGTGACACCGCCGAGTTCACGGGCAAATAGATCCGCGCCTATCCCGGCTGTTATCACCCCCGTCGCACCGCTCCTGGATTGAACGCGCTCCAGAGCGGCTGCGATCATCGTACGCTGGACCTCCCAGAACTGCCGGGCGATCTCGAGCGCCCCCTCTCTGCCTATCTCGTCAAGGTCTGCGCAGACAACCCTGGCCAGCCTCCGGAGCGCCGCATCGACGGTCTTCTCGCCGGAATCCGGCGCGGGGACGGTGTAATCCTCAGGGGTGATCTGGCCGAGCACCAGGTGGGCATCGGCACTTGAGGCGAAGTACTCGGTGCTCACAGGGGTCACCGTCCCATCGAGCGTGACCGAGCGGAGGAGGGTTGCAACATTTGTCCGGAGCAGCCCCGTATAGACGAGGTAGTGCTTCTGGAGCCGCCGGGTATCGGTCAGCCCCTTCAGATCGTCAAAAAGGTTCAGTGGTATGATATCGGCGGTTGTGCTCCCTACATCCAGGAGGATGGCGTCGGGGTAGTCCTCCCGGAGGTGATCGGCCGAGGCCAGCCAGTTGGCCGCCGCGAGTTCGGGGACGGGGCGGGTGTGGAAGGCGGCGTCGATACCGTAGAAGAGGGCATCGGGGATGGCCTCCAGTACAGTCCCCACGATCCAGCGGATCCCCTCCATCTTGGTTGGGAAACAGTCGGCAAGCTCCCCGCTCATCACCGCGGCAGCAGGACGCCTGCAGTCTCTGAGAAGTTCGGCCAGCGGCGCACCCTGCCAGAGGGGGCAGTAATGGATATGGACGCCGTCTTCATCGACGATCTTGAGGTTTGCCCCCCCTATATCGATCCCGATCATAGCCTGTGGATCACCCCGTCCCTGTCAAACCGCACCCTGCCGGAGAGGTGCACCTCTCCGGGGGCGTCGCCGTACGATGCTCTGAGGAGGATATCGGCGATCTCCTCCTTCATGACGGCCGCAATCCCGACAAGGCTTGTAGTGGGTCTCGGGTTGACGTCCAGGACGTAGATCCGGTCACCGGCGATGAGATCGATCCCGGCATACCCCTGGCAACCGAGAACGTTCATAGTCCTGACGGCGACCGCGATGATCTCGTCCTCCCGCGCTGGGTGGACAGGGGTCTCGCCCCCCATGTAGTGAAACAGCCCGTCGTCGCTGACAGCGATCTCCTGGCGGTTGATCGCGAGCAGGAGCGGCGGGGCGCCCGAGTAGAACTCGCAGACGTTGCCG
>Ga0209407_1001322_pt1 | contig 26323 bp, 19 predicted proteins | sample AD_JPNHG3_MetaG_FD_184410 | JGI IMG/M metagenome (GOLD analysis project Ga0209407, IMG submission 184410) | Active sludge microbial communities of municipal wastewater-treating anaerobic digesters from Japan - AD_JPNHG3_MetaG (SPAdes) (version 2) | ecosystem: Engineered > Bioreactor > Anaerobic... | reverse complement strand
CTGCTGTTCTTCAACTCCCGCACCGCGGACGGCCACCTTGGCGACTTCACCGACGCCTGCCGCGAGAACAGATCGTACGCCATGCGATCCCTCACCGCACAAAAACCGTTCAAATAAAAACGCCCTGCCCCACCGCCCGACCGCAGGCATCACCGTATTGTGCGCAACCTTGGTTACCGGTTTTGTCGCCCTCATCTTCTGGGCCTTATTTGCGTTGCTGTCGGCGGTCTCGGTGGTGCTGACCCCGTTGCTGGTCGCGCTGATCCAGACCCTGCTGCTCAAACCCTATGTACCTGCCCTTTCTGAAACCCGCCACACGCCGCGCTGTCGCGTACCTGAAGTCGTCAGTATCGTGTCCAACCTCACTCGTTTTCCCGCCGACGAAAAATTCGCTATTGACCGATCAGCACAAATTATGATTCCATCTGCAAGCGACGGAAAAAGGAATCTTCCCTCTGTTTGGGATGCCAGTGATCTGACATGAAAAAACGCATGTTCCTCGGCTTGTTACTCGCGGGCGTTGTCGTCAGCGGATGCGCGAGTTTTATCGACAACCCTTATTTTGCCGTTAAAGAGTCCGGGCTCAATTGGGTCTCTATCCGCCACTACAACTACCGCGCCAAACCAATCCAGCGAGTGGCCGTACGGATTGACGGCAACGGCATCGTGACGGTTCGCGAAGGCAGCAGTCTACTAGTGACCAACCCTTTCGCCTCGAATCATAGCGACCCAAACTGGAACGATGTGGTGGAATCGCGCATCACGCTGCCGCCTGAAGAGGTGAACCGCATTTTCCAGATGCTGGTTGACCAGGGGCTTTTTGAGGAGCGCCGCAAAGGTGACAGCATCAACACCAATGAGGCGATTTTCGTTTCGGCCAACATCCAGAGTAAGACCTGCGGTTCAGAGGACGACGTCTTCGGCAGTGATCCGAATTTAGCGGAACACCTGAAAAGTGTCATGCTGATGTTCTACCACCCCCAGCCCAAACGTCGGCGCTGAACCGATCCACTCATTCCCCCATGTCCGTCCACCCACGGGTCACGTTTGTCGTCTTACTGAGCGCCTTCTGCTGCCGGGCGGAACGTCTGTTTGTCGGCATTCTGGAGGCGGACAGCATCCAAAGCATCCACTATGGCGCCGCCGCGTTCAGCCGTGTCTCAGATCTAACGCTCGTTCAGCAGCAGGTCCAGGCCCGCCTCGCGCAGGCGCTGTTACTGCCCGAGCAAACGGGCATCGCCATGTCGGGACCTCTCAAGATCGTTCAGTCGGTCGATTCCGACGTCCCCCCCGCACCTGACAACCCCGCAACTGTCGCTATCATTCCCCTCGCCGACGATGGGACGATGATCCGGCAGGCCTACGCAACCACCTATGCGCAACACAAGACGCAAGGTGACTTTACGCTTTATGAAGCGCCCACCGACACCAATCGGGCGCCGTTCGTTGCGGTAGCGGTGGCGGACCGTCATCTGTTCACTTCGTTGTCGCTCTCGGCCCTGACCTGGGCATGGCAGCATCGTTCAAAATTCCTGGAGGCGCCAGCGCAAAGCCTGCCCGGCACCGTCCGTGTCCTTGTCAATCCGCAACGCATGGCGGATCTGGTCGGCACGCGCAGCGCGCAGGCTGCGGGAATCGTCGATCTCGATCATCTATTGCGCGACTGTGAAACCTGTTCGTTTTCGTTCACGCTGGAGGGCGCGGTACTGGGTCTTTCCCTGCGTGCGACAGCCAAACAGGGTTCTGCGCTTGATGCCCTGCTTTCCTCATGGCGCCTCCCCTCCGAGATGCTCTGGCACGCCGTACCGGACAACGCATTCTACATGTCGCTCGGTGCCGTCGACCGGCCTGATCTTTGGACACCTTTTTTGGGCACACTGCGCCACCGGTTGCTGACCCCGATCTCTGACCGTCTGTCCTCTCAGACCACAACAGGCGACCGCCTCGACTATATCGTTTCGACCCGTAACGGGAAAGGACTCTGTTGGGTGCAACTCCAGCCGGTCAAAGACTCAGTGGCGGCTCAGGTGGCAATTCGCGCGCTCGCCGACGCCGACAGCACAAACAGTGTCTCGTTCAAACATCTGAACCAACGGACAGCGGGCGGAACCGCCATCGAGACCTATGCGATTACGTTGAAACCGGCAGAGCCGATGCAAGCGACGGCCTCGGGAGCTGCCGATCCTTCACTCAGCCACATGCTGCTTTCGTTGCTATTGAAACGCGCCGTGCTGGAGTGCGCTGTCCATAACGGCCACTGCATTACTGTGATCGGGCCGGAAGGCGCAATCGACGAACAGTTACCACCCGCGTCTTTCACCGTGCGGCCGCTGCCGCTCAACCGGCGGATCGGCGTCCAGGATCCCGCGTTGAATCCGGAATTGACCTTCGGTGGATGCCTGCGCGCGGCAGAACTGATCCGGCATACCGTCACGATCATGCCTGAGATCAAACCCGAACAGGCGCGACTGCTGCCGCGCGGCGGCGATGGAATGACGTTCGGCATCGTGCGCAACGAACGCACGTTGACCGCCTCGCTACGCATACAATCCAATGAAATCGCCGCCCTGCAGCGGCTCAACCGGGACGGTCGGGCTGTTCTTCAGGAGGTCTTTTTTCAGATTTTAGCCAAACAGATGATGGAGAGAGAGAAGCCGCCCGAGAAAAAATAGGGGGCGGTTATCCTGCCGCCTCTTCCAACACGTCCGCCACGCGCGAGGCCGCGTCCGGCACGGCCAGCGTGCGGATCGCCTGGCTCATGCGTTCCAGCAGCACGGGATGCTCCATCTTGTTCTTCACATAACGCATCAGCGAGCGGCCGGTCAGCTCCCGCTGAATCCCCTCGTCCGCTCCGTTGCTACGCGCCAATACCGCCGCATTGGCATGCTGGTGGTTGCGCACTGCCGTTGGCAAAGGAATCAGGAGCGCGGCCTTGCCCAGCAGGCACAGCTCGAAACAGGTCGAGGCACCGGCGCGACAGATCACCAGATCCGCCGAAGCGTACGCGCGGCCCATCTCGGCGATGAAAGCCTGCACCATAGCGGGCACGCCTGCCGACGCATACCGGTCGCGGAGACGCGCCTCATCGGCCGCGCCGCACTGGTGAATCACAAAAAACGGCGCCGCATCAGATCGTTTCAACAAGCACATCGCCTGAGCGGCCAATTCGTTAATCCGCCGAGCGCCCTGGCTGCCGCCGGTCACCAACACCGTGAAGGCCCCTTTGGGGATCTCGTTGAAACGTGGCTGCCCCACCAGATCGGCGCGTACCGGCAGTCCCGTATAGCGTGTGACGCGCCCCGGCAGCCAACGTGCCGTTTCTTCAAAACTGACAGCGGTCATCTCGGCGTACCGCGAAAGAAATTCGACCGCCTTGCCTGGCACTGCGTTGGCCTCATGCAGCACGACCGGGACACGATACAGCCGCGCGGCCAAAACCGGTGTCAGGCTGGAGTAGCTGCCCATAGCCAGCATCGCGTCGGGACGAAAGCGTTTGATGCCGTCCCGACAGTTCCAAAACGCGCGCACGACGGACGGTGACGCGCGCAGCGACAGTTGGCGTGCGCCGGTCGCGAACACAGCACCGTCCCAGCCGTGCAGCGTGGCCTTTTCGATGTCACGCCCAGACAGCCAGACCTCCACAACATGTCCGCGCCGCTTCAGTTCCTGCGCCACCGCCAACCCAGGGAATACATGCCCGCCCGTTCCGCCGCAGGCCACGATCAGCCGTTTCGGTTCCATCTCATGCCCCCTTCCGTGTCCGGCGACGTCGCACGTCGCCGATCATCTCGCGTAATTCATTGCTGCTCACGACAGCCATGGCCCCCACATATACCACCATGCCAGAGACGACAGTGACCCCCATCGCAACAATCTCCGCCCCCTTTGTCAGGCCACCATCCCCCTGCCCCAGTACTTTCCGGCACAAGACATAAACCGCCAGTGCGGCCATCGCCATCAACACGGCGCACAACACTGCACGCACCACGGCACCGGCAACCCCCGACACATGCAGAAAATCACCGCGTCGGCGCAGAAGCACGGCAAGCATAACCCCGTTCAGCAGACTGGTCAACACGGTTGAGCCAGCGATACCGACATGCTTCCAGCCATGTGGCAGCACAATCACGCTTGAAACATTGAGCGTCACATTCAGGATCAGGCCGATCAAACTCACACGCACCGGCGTCTTGAGATCCTGAAGACCGTAAAACACGGGTGTCAGCGCCTTCTGGAGGCTGAAAACCAACAATCCCGGCGCATAGGCGGCCAGCGCCCGTGAACTGAGCGCGGCTGAGGTTTCGTCAAAATGCCCGCCTTTGATGTTGTAGATTAGGGAGATCACGGGCAACGCCAGTACCAGCAGCGCCGCAGAGCAGGGGGCCATGATGACAGCCAGGTTGCGGATCGCGCGCTCGAGCGTCTCACGCATCAGCGCCGTGTTGCCTGACGCCGCCTGGTGCGAGAAGGTCGGCAGCAGCACCGTCATGAACGCCGTACCGAACATGCCCAGCGGCAAATACACAATCCGCTCCGCATACTCCAGCGCCGCCGGCGCGGCAGGATCCGCCCAAAACGCCAGAAATTTATCGAGGCACACATTGATCTGGATAATGCCGATACCCAACGCCGCCGGGGCCATCAACGCCAACACGCGCCGCAACTTGGGATCGGACAACAACGCGCGGAACTGCAACTTGAACCGGAACCCCTCTTGAACCAGTGACGGCAGTTGAAACAGCACCTGTGCCAAACCGGCGGCCAGAATCGCCCAGCTCAGCACGATGATCTGCGTGTCCGGCAGACCGCGCAACAGCGGGCACGCCACGCAAAGCGTCACAATCCAGATGAGGTTGAGCAAGAAAGGTGTCAGCGAGGGAACCGCAAAGCGCCCCAACGCGTTGAGCATCCCCGAGAGCAGTGCCGCCACGCAGATCAACAGGGCATACGGCAGCATGATGCGCAGCATCGGCAAGGGAATCAGCCAGCGGCTATCCGGCGGCAACAGATCCGCCAACGGCCACGTCAGCAGAATGCCCAAAACCGTCACCGCGCCCAACACAGCCACCAGCAAACTGATCATGCGCACCGCAAATCGCAACGCGCTGTCGCGTCCCTCCTTCACCAGGGACTCGCTGAAAACCGGCACGAACGCACTGGACAACGCCCCTTCACCAAACAGACGACGGAAGAGGTTCGGGATGATGAAAGCCAGATCAAATGCGGATTTGAGCGCGGACGTGCCGAAAAAGTACGCCATCGCGATTTCGCGCACCAAACCGAGAACACGACTGACCGCCGTCATCAGGCTGACGATCGAGACAGAGCGCAGCACACGCGGCGAAGACTCCTGCGCGCGTTCGGCGCGAAGGGTCGGGCCGTCACTCATGATCCACCCTCCTCGGCCCGCGAGGCCGCACGCGCCTCAGGCGTGCGTCCGGCGGGTGTTGCTTTCCCCGGCGCGCCTTTGCGGAAGCAGATGTGCTCCACCGCGTCATGAAAGTTTTCCGCGCCGCTCAACAGCTCGATATCCACGCGCACATAATAAACCGGCACCGGCGTGGTCTCCAGACGAGGAAAACGCACCGCGTCCTTCTCGGTCGTCATGAGCGCATCGGCATGCAGGTCGGCAGCGCGGTTCACCGCATCGATGATCTCCTGCGCGTGGTAACGGTGGTGATCGGCGTAGCGCTCGCAATGGATCACGCGCGCCCCCATCAGGCGCAACGAGTTTTCAAAACTCTGCGGCACCGCGATACCCGAGAGCGAGGTCACCGTACGGCCTTTGAGCCATTCCAGCGACATACGCTCTGCGGTGTAAACGTTCTGGAGATAACGCGGCCGATGGCAGCATTCGATGATCTCGGCATGGTCGTTCAACGCGCGGATCTGCTGTCGCAGAGCCTCTGAATGGCCGTCCGATTTGGTGATGAAGATGAAATCCGCACGCTTGAGATTGCGGATCGGCTCGCGCAGCACGCCGCGCGGCAACAGATGCCTGTTACCGAAAGGATTGGTCTTGTCGACCAGCACGATCTCCAGCCGGTGGCGCAGTTTCTGGTACTGAAAACCGTCGTCCAGAATCAACGTGTCGCAACCGAAGCGTTTGACGGCGTACCGTCCACTCTTGACCCGGTTCTTATCGACCAGTACCACCACGCCCGGCAGGTTATTGGCCAGCATGTAAGGCTCATCCCCGCCCATTTCGCTGTCAAGCAACAGCCGCTTGCCGTCGCTCACCACACGCGGCGGCTCGATCGTCTCGCTGAAAATCCGCTGAAACCACGGACGCTCTTTCTTACGGTAACCGCGGCTGAGGATCGCAACTTTGCGGCCTGACTTCTGCAGTTCGCGCGCGAAAATTTCCACCACCGGCGTCTTGCCCGTGCCGCCGGCGGTGATGTTCCCGACGCTGATGACCTGACAGCCCAGCGGATACCGACGGAAAATACCGGCGTTATACAGAAAGAGCCGCACCAGCACCACACTTTTGAACACATGGGAAATGCCCTTGAGCAGATTCAACAGCATACGAACCGCCCAGGGATGTCCCTGATCGGCGCCGGGTTGCTGGATGATGCGGACCAGATAGTGCTCGATCCGCTCGATTCGCTTGATTTTGGCTTTACGCATAGACCTCGCCCTTCGTGAATGATGCCGCCAACCGGGCTGATCTGAAGGGTACGGTCAGTGTATCAGCGCCCCCCCGCGCACGCAATTCCAATGTCAAAACGGGCTTCATTTTGTACTTGCGCATAAGAACAGAACACCCTTATTATATCTCTGTAGCTATTATTTTGATCTAAGGGGTTCTTCGTCATTTTCATGATGTGTGAGATGGAAATGATGGAGTTCCGGGGCATGGCAGCATGTCCGCTGCAGCCGATCAGGCCATGGGGTCAGATGCAGCCGGTTCAAGTAACAACATGGCTGTACAGTGGAAACACGAGGAACGCAGGCATGGACATCTATGTTGGCAACCTTCCGTATTCAACGACAGACGACGACCTGAGAAGTCTTTTCGCGGCACATGGTGAGGTTGCCTCTGCGCGTGTCGTGATCGACCGGATGACAGGCCGGTCCAAGGGCTTCGGATTCGTCGAGATGGCGGACCGGGCCCAGGCCCAGCAGGCGATCGACGCGCTGAACGGATATGATGTCGAGGGGCGTAAGCTGCGCGTCAACGAGTCGCAGCCAAAGCCGCGCGAAGAGCGCGGCGGCGGGTTCCGCGGCCGTGACCGTGGCGGCAGCCGCTGGTAATCCAGCACACGACAGCGACAACTCTGTGGCGGCACCCTCACCGGTGCCGCCTTTTTTTCACGCGTCATGATCGCATGCACACTCCGACGACCTGCCCCCCATTCTCTTCATTTCCTCAATATCATCTTGGGGATCAAGGCTTGAGTTTCGTGGCCTGATTTTGTTAAGGTCGCAACAGAGGATCAAACGATGGAGTATGGCGTTGTCGGAAACTGCAAATCAGCCGCGCTGATCGACCGCACAGGCGCTGTGGTGTGGTGTTGCTTGCCGGATTTTGATTCGGCCTCGGTCTTCGCCGCGCTTCTGGATGCGGAACGGGGCGGCGTGTTCGGCATCGGGGTCGACGCATCCTACACGGTCACGCAGGCCTATATCCCCAACACGAATGTGCTGCGGACCGTCTATGAGAGCCCGCAGGGCGCATTCGAACTGATCGATCTGATGCCGCGTCACAAACAGAACGATCAATACTATGTGCCGCCGGAGCTGCTGCGTCTCTTGAGACCACTTCGTGGCGCACCGGTCTTCACGGTGCGCTACCATCCACGGCTGGGGTACGCGCGTTACGAGACGGTCAGCGAAAGCCACGTGGATTTCATCAAGAGCCGTGTGACCGACGGCCCTTATGAGTCGCTCTACCTTTATACCAACCTGCCGCACGCGGATGTGTTGGAGTCGCGGCCGATGACCTTGAGCGGAGACGCGTTTCTGCTTTTGAGCTATCACCAGAAATTGCGGGCGATCACACTTGAACGCGTGATTCTCGAAATGGAGCGCACGAAGGTGTACTGGTTGGACTGGGTCGAGCGTACGATCCCCTGCAAGCGCTGGAACACCGAGATCCGGCGCAGCGCACTGGTGCTGAAGTTGCTCTCCTATCAAGAGACCGGCGCAATTATGGCCGCCGTGACAACCTCCCTGCCTGAGGCTGTCGGCGCGGAACGCAACTGGGACTACCGCTTCTGCTGGATCCGCGACGCCACCATGACCCTCAACATGCTGACCCGGCTCGGTCACTTTAACGTTGCCGAGAATTTCTTCAACTATCTGCTGCGCGTGGTGCCGTATAAAGACGACGAGGTGCAGGTCATGTACGGTATTCGCGGTAACAAGACGTTGACCGAATACACGCTTGACTGGCTGGCCGGCTACAAGAACAGCCGTCCGGTACGCGTGGGCAATGCGGCATACACACAGCGGCAGCATGACATCTATGGCGTCCTGCTGAACGCGATCCTGCATTATATCGAAGCGTTCAGGGTGGATGTGGTGACGCTGGAAAAGCTCTGGACGATCACGCGCAGTCTGGAGCGCAGCGTGATGCGCATGTGGCGTGAACCCGATGTCAGCATCTGGGAGTTCCGCACGAACCCTGCTCATTTCACTTTCTCCAAAATGTTGTGTTGGGTCGCGCTGGACCGCGGCGTGAAAATCGCCCGGCTTGTCGGCCAGCCGCACCAGTCTCGGGCTTGGGCCGCCGAGGCCGAAAAGGTGCGCGCCGACATCCTGACGAACGCATGGTCTGAGGAGGCGCAGGCTTTCACGCAGCGTTACGGCAGCACCATCCTCGACGCCTCGGTGCTGCTGATGGCCTCCTACGGCTTTATCGACCCGCGTGACGCGCGTTTCGTCGCGACCGTTCGCAGCATCCGGCGCGGCTTGGAGCGCGACGGATTGATGTTCCGCTACAAGAACGACGACGACTTTGGCACACCAACCTCATCCTTCACCGTCTGTTCATTCTGGCTGGTCAAGGCGTTGTATCAGATTGGCGAGGCCGAAGAGGCCGAACGGCTCTTCACCCGGCTTTTGGGCTATGCCAACTCGTTGGGGCTCTTCAGCGAGGATCTCGATTTCGTAACCAAGGAACAACTGGGCAACTTCCCGCAGGGCTATTCACACCTCGCCCTGATCGATTGTGCGCTTCTGTTGAGCGGCACGGAGGTCGCCTGTCCGCCCGCGCAGCGGATGTGAAGAAAGGAAACCGTCATGCGCGTACTGATCATCGCCAACCGATTGCCCATGCGACTCTCGCAGTCCGCGGGACGCATCGTCTTCAAGCGCAGCGAAGGCGGATTGGCCACCGGTCTCGCTTCTCTGCACACCGATGTCGAAACCCATTGGCTGGGTTGGCCCGGCCTCTGTGTGGCAGACAATGAAAAGCGCACGCACATCACGGAGATGATGTCACGCCACAGTTTTCACCCGGTCTTCCTGACCGAGCGGCAGATCGAATACTACTACGAAGGCTATTGCAACAACGTGATCTGGCCGCTCTGCCATTACTTTTTTGCCTATGTCCAATATGACAAGAGGACGTGGGAGGCTTACCTTGAGGTCAACCGTCTCTTTTTCGAGGCCGCCATGACAATCATCCGGCCTGGCGACATGGTGTGGGTCCAAGACTATCAGCTCATGCTTCTGCCCGGCCTCCTGCGGCAGGCCATGCCCTCGCTCAGCATCGGCTATTTCCACCACATTCCCTTTCCCTCCTTCGAATTATTCCGCGTGCTGCCCGAGCGGGCCGACATCCTGCGCGGGTTGCTGGGGGCCGACCTGATCGGCTTCCACACGCCAGACTACATGCGCCACTTCATCAGCGCCGTCTATCGCGTGCTCAACCTGGAGAGCGATCTCGACGAAATCCATTTCGACAAACGGTTGATCCAGGTCAATGCCTTCCCGATGGGCATCGACTTCGATCACTACTACAAGGCCAGCACGCGTGTTCCGGTACGCACCCTGGCCGCCACTTTCCGGCGGCAGTTCGGTTCTCAGAAGCTGGTGCTCTCCGTCGACCGCTTAGACTACAGCAAAGGCATTTTGCATCGGCTGAAGGGGTTCGCCGCAACGCTGGAACGTCGCCCCGACCTGTGTGAGCGCGTTTCTCTGGTGATGTTGCTGGTGCCGTCACGCGCCGGAGTGCCGGAGTATGCATCGCTGAAGCGTAAGATCGACCAGATGATCGGCGAATTGAACGGCCGGTACGCCACTCCAACCTGGACCCCGATCCATTACTATTATCGCAGTTTTTCACCGGACCGGTTGCAGGCACTCTATCATGTGTCTGACATCGCGCTGGTCACGCCGTTGCGCGACGGCATGAATCTTGTCGCCAAAGAGTATGTCGCCGCCAAGCGCGACACGCCCGGTGTGCTGATCTTGAGTGAACGTGCCGGAGCGGCCATTGAGCTGACCGACGCCCTGCTGGTGAATCCCAACAGCGCCGAAGAGGTCAGCGACGCGATCATTGCCGCTATCGAAATGCCAGAAACCGAGCAACTTGCGCGGTTGAAACGCATGCAGGCGCTGCTGGCGCGTCGCTCGGTCAACGCGTGGGCCGCCGAGTTTCTGCACGCACAGCAAGCGATCAGTGCCAAAAACGAGCATGTGCGCGAAGCCCTGATCGGGCCCGAAGACGTGCGCGACATCTGCACCTGGTATCGCAACGCACGCGCGCGGCTGCTGATCCTGGATTACGACGGCACGCTCGCACCGATTTGCAAGCGGCCCGAGGACGCCGCGCCTGACGAACCGTTGCGCGACACCCTGCGTCGGCTGGCCGAAGACCCGCACAACACGATCGCCATCTGCAGTGGTCGTGACCGCGACACGCTCGATTGCTGGCTCGGCGATCTGCCTGTGTTGCTGGCCGCCGAACACGGCGCCTTTCACAAAGAGAACGGCGTCTGGCACAGCCTGCAGGCAGAGACGCCGGTGTGGGATGACGATGTCCTGGCCGTGATGACACGCATCACGAACCAGACGCAGGGCGCCTGGATCGAAAAAAAACGCACGGCCCTCGTGTGGCATTACCGCAATGTCGACGCTTGGCTTGCGGAGCTGCGCGAAAAACAACTGATCGCCTCACTGATGGAACCGTGCGCGCGCCTGAATCTGCGTGTCATGCGCGGCAACAAGGTGGTGGAAGTGAAGCCCTTTGACGTCAACAAAGGCACAGAAGTGCAGCGACTGCTGGAGAGGGGAAACTTCGATTTCGTGCTCGCGATGGGGGACGACGTGACCGACGAAGACATGTTCCGCGCACTGCCCCCGGAAGCGGTGACGGTGAAGGTCGGCAGTTTCTCGCCGCAAGCCCGCTATACGCTTGGCTCGCAGGACGAGACCCTGCCATTCCTTCGCTCTTTGGCCGGCTACTTGCAGAGCGTGTAGAGCACGCCCGCGACCACCGCCGAGCCGATCACGCCGGCCACGTTGGGCCCCATGGCGTGCATCAGCAGGAAGTTGGTCGGATCGGATTCCAGCCCCACCTTGTTCGAGACGCGCGCCGCCATCGGCACCGCCGAGACGCCGGCCGAACCGATCAGCGGGTTGATCGGCTCCTTGCAGAGCTTGTTCATCAGACGCCCCATGAGGCAGCCGGCGCCCGTGCCGACGGAGAAAGCCACGAGACCCAGCGCGAGGATGCCCAGCGTCTCGGCATTGAGGAATTTCTCGCACGCCAGCTTGGAACCGACCGCGAGCCCCAGCATGATGGTGACGATGTTGATCAAGGCATTCGACATGGTGTCCGCGATACGGGCGACATTGGGGCCGACCTCGCGCGCCAGGTTGCCGAGCATCAATGCGCCGACCAGCGGCACCGCGCTAGGCAACAGCAGCGAGCAGAGCAGCAGCACGATCAGCGGGAAGCAGACCTTCTCCATCTTCGAGACCGGACGGAGCTGCTTCATCTTGATTTTTCGATCCGCCTCAGGCACCAGCCAGCGCATGATCGGCGGCTGGATGATCGGCACGAGCGCCATGTACGAGTAGGCCGCCACGGCGATGGCACCCAGCAGATTCGGCGCGAGCTTGGAGGTCAACCAGATGGCGGTCGGACCGTCCGCGCCGCCGATGATGCCGATCGAAGCCGCCTCTTTGAGGCCGAACTGGATCAAGTCCCCGGTCGCTTCCGAGAGGCAGAGGGCACCGAACAAGGCGACAAAGATCCCGAACTGAGCAGCGGCACCCAACAGGGCCGTGCGCGGGTTGGCGATCAGCGGGCCAAAGTCGGTCATCGCGCCCACGCCCATGAAGATCATGATCGGAAAGAGGCCGGTGCTGACGCCGAACTCGAAGAAGTAGTAGAGGAAGCCGCCCGGTTCGACCACCAGTTTCGTGACCGCGTCAACAACCGGCGGCGCGGTGACGCCCGAGTACGGCATGTTGGCGAGCAGGCCGCCAAAGCCGATCGGCAACAGCAGCAACGGCTCGAAGCCTTTCACGATCGCCAGATACAGAAGCCCCAAGCAAACCACAATCATGATGGCCTGGCCTACGCCGTACGGGAGTCCGCCAATCACCTTGATCTCATGCCCCGGCACAAACGCACCTTCAGGCGTGAGATACCCCTTGGTCAGATACTCCGGCGCGTCTTTAGCCATAAAACCCTGAATACCGGTAGTGGCGGCAAGCCCCTTGACCTTGGCCAACGTGTCACGCCAGGTCTCCTTTTGCCGCGTGGCGCTCGCAGCCGCATCCTGTGAAACCGCAGGGACGGCTTGGTGAGCAACAGTCGTCAGCGGCGCGTCCGCGTTAGCCTGCATGATGCCCAGTGTGAGTGCGGCCGCGCAGATCAGAAAGAGTGATTTCATTACGAATCCCCAAAAAAGGTTGAAAAGGTGGGCCGGGCCGCGCACAAAAACGTGGCGGCCCGCGGACACGTCAGCCGATCACAGCCAGCACATCACCGGTGTTGACCTTGTCAGTCTGGGCCACGTGAATCGCCTTCACGGTGCCGGCGCAGGGCGCGGTCACCGGCGTTTCCATCTTCATGACGTCCATCACGAGAATCTCATCACCCTCGGAGACGGTCACACCTTCCGACACGCTGAGGCGCAGGATCACACCGGGCACGGCGGCTTTGACCTCGGTCTCTTTGCCGCCTGCGGCGGCGGCCGGGGCGTTGGAGGCGGCAGGCGCGGCGGCGAGGCCGTCGTTCACACTCACCGCGTACTCCTTGCCGTTCACCAGCGCCTTGTCGCCCTTCAGTTCAACGCCGAACGCCTTGCCGTTGATCGTCACCGTATATCCGGCCGGCTTGGCGCCGCCGGCGGCCGGCGCGGCCTTGGCCGGAACGTTCTTGCGAATGCCGAGCTGCGCCTTGCCTTCGAGGAAGAGAATGCCCTTCTCCTGGCAGGCGGCGGCGATGAAGATGTTCTCCTCGGTCAACGGCAGGCCCTTGTCCGACAGCATCTTCTTAAAATAATCGATCGACTTCTTGGGGTCGGCGTCGTTGATCTCCAGCACCGTCCTGGTGGTGGGCGGCAGGCCAAGCTGCTCGGACGCGATCTTGACGATCTCGGGATCAGGCTCGACCGGCGTGCGGCCGAAATAACCGAGCACCATCTTGCCGTAGCCCGGCGCGATCTTCTTCCACGGCCCCTGCAGCACGTTGTTGAAAGCCTGCTGGAAGTAGAACTGCGAGACGGGCGTGACCGAAGTGCCGAACCCGCCGCGGCGCACGACCTCGGACATCGCCGCGATCATGTCGTTGTAGCGGTCCATCAGGTTGTTGTCGCGCAACATCTGGGTGTTGGCCGTGAGCGCGCCGCCAGGCATGGGGGACCAGGGGATCATCGGCTCGACCTTGGTGGCCTCCGGCGGGAGGAAATAATCCTTCATGCAGTCGCAGAAGACCCGCTCGGCCTCGCGTACCTTGTCGATGTCGATATCCAGTGTGTACTCGGAGCCGCGCAGCGCGTGCCACATGACGATCACGTCCGGCTGGCAGGTGCCGCCCGAGACCGGCGAAAGCGAGAGGTCGATCGTGTCCGCCCCGGCGTCCAGCGCCGCCTTGTAGGCGGTCACGCCGCAGCCGGCCGTCTCGTGCGTATGGTACTGGATGCGCACGTCGGCAGGCAGCATCTTGCGGGCGCGTTTGACGGTCTCGTAGACGTAGGCCGGGACGGAGGTGCCGGAAGCGTCTTTGAAGCAGACCGACTCAAACGGGATGCCCGCGTCGAGGATCTTGCGCAGCGTCTTCTCATAGAAATCCGGATCATGCGCACCGGTGCAGCCCGGGGGCAGCGCCATCATGGTGACCACCACCTGGTGCTTGAGTCCGGCCTCGTGGATGCAGCGGCCGGAGAAGATCAGGTTGTTGACGTCGTTCAGCGCGTCGAAGTTGCGGATCGTGGTGATGCCGTGTTTCTTGAAAAGCTTCGCGTGCAGGCGGATGACGTCCGACGAGGCGGAGTCGAGACAGACGATGTTCACGCCGCGGGCCAGCGTCTGGAGGTTCGCATCCGGACCGGCCACCTCGCGGAAACGGTCCATCATGTGGAACGCATCCTCATTGCAATAAAAATAGGGGGACTGGAACATCGCGCCGCCGCCGGCTTCGAAATAGGTGATGCCGGCCTCGCGGGCGGCCGCCACGGCGGGCATGAAATCTTCGGTGAGGACGCGGGCACCGTAAACGGACTGAAAGCCGTCACGGAAAGCGGTACACATGAAACTGACTCTTTTCTGGGCCACGGGATACTCCTTAGCTGTGGGTGGGTGAGAGGTTAGGTTTTTTTAAAGGGGGACACTGACGGTTAGGCCGCACGGGCCCGAGCCGCCGCAATCGCGATCGCAATCAGCACCATGTCGTCATCTCCCGCAGCCTTGGCGGCGGGACGCGTTTTCTTTTTGGGCTCTTCATCGGGCAGGATGTGATTGAAACGCGGCACGATCTTGGCAGAGCGGTTCATGACCCAGACCAGCAGGGCGAGGAACAAAAAAACAATGCCCATGCCGGACACCAGCAGGACTAAACTTTGTAAGAGAATGGCCATGAAGCGACTCCTAATGATGGAAGTAACAATATGCCGCTTGATTATAGTGCATGCCGGGTGGTGATGTATAGCCTAAATTTTTGAAAAGAAAAACGCCGCGAGACCCCGCGCTAGACGGGCGGATGTAATTGTGCTGTAATGCGCACGTAAATGCGCATGGCGTATCGAAAGGGGAATCAAAATGGGAAACGTGAGAAGAATCATCGCAGCCGGAACGATGGCCGTGATCGCGGTCGCCGGTTCTGCGGAAATCAAGATTGATGACGCGATACCAGCGGGCAATGTGATCGTCAAAAAGATCGAGGGTGACACCGTTTTTTTGAAACAGGATTTGCGTGACACAAAGGGCGACTGGTTTTACTGGGCGTTCCGTGTGACCGGCGCGGCGGGGCGGACGGTGAAATTTGAATTTCCTGAGGGGAAGCCGGCTGGCGGGCCTGTTGGCGTGCGTGGCCCGGTGGTGTCGAAAGACCGCGGCAAGACCTTCTCCTTCCCGCTCGACGGCAAGAGCGATAAGGCGTCCTTCACTTACACATTTGCTGCGGACGAGAATGAAACCTGGTTCTACGAGTGCCATCCGTACGTGCGGGCGGATTGGGACGCCTTCGTGAAGCGGCACGAGGCGTTTCTCGGCCGTGTTTTCGTGGTCGAGACGCTTTGCCGTTCCCGGAAGGGTGCGGACGTGCCGCGGGCGCGGTTCGGTTGCATTTCGGAAACGCCCAAGCACCGCGTTTTTGTCTCCGCGCGCCATCATTGCAGCGAGTCGATGGCGAGTTGGGTACTGGAGGGGATCGGTGAGGCGTTTTTCGCGAAAAACGCTCTCGGGGTTTGGCTGCGTGAAAACGTCGAGCTGATGATGGTGCCGATGACCGATTACGACGGCGTACAGGCCGGCGATCAGGGCAAGAACCGTGCGCCGCACGACCACAACCGCGACTACGCCCAGTTCCTCTATCCGGAAACGGCGGCGATCCGCGACTGGATCGCAGAACATGCCAAGGGACGGCTCGACATGTTCATCGATGTCCATTGTCCGGGAATCCGCGGCAAGTACAACGAGTTCGTATACACGCCGTGGAAGGACCCGGCCATCCTGCCAAGCGCCGAGAACGAGCGTTTATACTCGCATCTCTTGGAAAAATGCCAGTCCGGCTCGATGCGGTATCGCGCTTCGGACGACCTGCCGTTCGGCCAGTCTTGGAACACAAGCGCCAATTACGCGGCCGGCTGGAGTGCGGTCATCTGGGCATGCAAGACGGTGAGGGGACTCCAGATCGCCCGCAGTTACGAGGTGCCGTTCGCGAATGCCAACGGTGCGGTCGTGACGCCGGATACTTGTCGCGCGCTCGGGCGGGACACGGCGCTCGTCTGGCGCGAATTTTTCATGGGCAAGGATCTGCCTGACTGCGTCGACGGCGTCTATCCCCATCTCGCATTTGTCAACACGGAGGATGAGTGTGGCACCGGCGCAGTCATGCCATGGGCGGGACGGCTCTGGGCGGTGACCTATGGCCCCCATTGCCCGGCCGGCTCGAGTGACCGGCTGTACGAGATCACCCCCGACCTGAAGCAAACGATCCGCAGGGAATCGGTCGGCGGTACGCCCGCGAACCGGATGATCCACCGGGAATCGAATCAGCTTCTCATTGGCCCCTACGTCATCGACGCTGAAGGCAAGGTGAGGGTGGTGCCGCCGGAGAAAATGCCGGGACGTCTCACGGGAGCCGCAGAGCATCTCACCGATCCCGGCAAGGTCTACGTTGCGACGATGGAAACCGGTCTTTACGAACTCGACATGCGGACGCTCGAGGTCAACACGCTCATCCGCGAAAACGGCATGAACGACAGGTCGATCGGCAAGCTGCTCGACCGGCTTGGGATGCCTTGGCCAAAAGGTTGGGACACCGCACCGCGTACCCGCGTCCCCGGTTATCATTCCAAGGGTCTGGCCAGCGGTTTCGGCAAGGTGTTCATCTCCAACAACGGCGAGAATAGCAATGAAGCGCGCAAGAATCCGTTTGTGCCCTCGGGTGTGCTCGCGTGGTGGAACGAGCCGGGCAAGGACTGGACGGTGATTCGCCGTTGCCAGTTTACCGAGGTGAAGCGGCTCGACAACGGCAACATCGTGGCGCTCGGCTGGGACGCGAAATCGGTCATCCTTGCGCTGACCGAGGACGGGACGAACTGGACGTACTTCAGGATGCCGAAAGGCTCGCACACCTACGACGGGGCGCACGGCTGGAACACGGAGTGGCCGCGCATCCTCGACGCCGGACTGGGCGGGAACGACTGGCTTGCGACGATGCACGGCACCTTCTGGAGGTTCCCGAAGGACTTCTCTGTGGCGAAGCCGGACGGGATCCGTCCGCTCTCGACCTACCTCAAAGTCATCGGTGATTTCTGCTACTGGCAGGACGCGCCGAATGGCGGTGCCATCGTCTTCGGGTGCGATGACCACGCGCGCAGTGAGTTCCTCGGCAAACGCAAGCTCAAGGCCGACCAGCCGAAACGCGTGCGATCCGTCTCCAACCTCTGGTTCGTGAAACCCGAGGATCTCACGAAGTTCGGCCCACCGTCAGGTGAGGGCTGGGTATGGCTTAAGGAAGATGTGAAGGCGGGCGAGATGAGCGATCCGTTCCTTTACGCGGGGTACGAATCGATGGAATTTAGCTGTACGGATGGACAAGGCCACCCGGCCAAGACGGATCTCGTCAAGGAGGGGGACTGGGTGCGCGTGAAGGCGCTTGAGGATATCAAGGGCGCGCATGCGCATTTTGTCTACGGTCCCCCCAAGACGGACCTCACCGGTCTGCTGGCGGCGGTCAAGAAGAACGGCTTCGTTGAGTTCACTGACGATCGGGGTGTTGTCCGCCGTTTTCCGAACGTGAATGGCGACAGGACGATTATCTGCCGCGAAGTGGCGACCGAACGTGATCTGCTGTACGTCGGCGGTGTCTTTTACGAAGTGCCGGCCGAGAACGCCGGAGGCTTCGATGTGCTGCGTCCGATCTCGCTCGCCGATGAACCGGTGAGATCGATCAGCGCCGATTACGGACTTGTCTTCATCAACGGGCAACCCATGGTGCTCGACTCGCTCTGGAAGAACGGCACGGCGCCTAAGGCCTACTGGTTGTGGCGCACATTCATTTCCGGAGGTCTTGTGGACAGTTCTGCCGCAGGTGCCGCGAAATAGGGAGGTGGGGGGGCGAACGTCGCCTCAACCGCCTTGCTGTTGGTTTCATCCCCAAACGCTATCGCGATCGGGATCGGTACCGGTATCGATCAGTTAAGCACTGTCCCCGTATGGGTCTCGCGACAGGTTCCGCCGTCGCATGCAAAGACTTGACAGCGCAGCCGGATCGTCAGAGCGTCCACGGCGCACGCATCGGGCGCGCCATCAGCCGGTTCGCCTCCCGGTCGCCTTCGAACACTTCTTTCGCAGGATCCCACTTGAGCGAACGCTCTAGCTTGTAGGCAATCGAAACCAGTTGGCCCAGCGATACCGCGCGATGCCCGATCTCCTCGTGCGAACTCGGACGTTCGCGGCTCTTGACACAGCTAAACCAGTTGGCGTGGTGATTGTTCGCGCCGCTCACCTCGCGCCGCGTCAGCTTCATCTCGCCGAACAGGCTCTCAGGCCCGGCCTCCAGCTTGCCGCCGCCGTACAGGATCGACAGCCAGCCGCGTTCTCCCACGAACACCCCGCCGAAACTGCCCTCCAAACGCGCTTCCTGCGGCACAGCCTTGTACAGCTTTTTGACCTGACCCCAGTCGTCGACATGGTGCAACAGCGTTCCGTTGGCGTAGCGGCAGGTCAGCGTCGGACAGGTGCCGCCCGACGGATGGATGATCTCGACCGGGCCGCTCTCTTCAACGCCGAGCGCGTACTGGATCACGTCGGCCGCATGCGAGTGGTAGCTGGTCGACGGCCCCAGGCCGAAATCTTCACAGAAGTTCCACGGCACCACGTGCGGAATCGGATTGCGGTGATAGTGATGGTTGTACGGATGCCACGGCGCCGGGCCGACCCATAAATCCCAATCCAGTCCCTCGGGCACCGGCTCTTCCGGCAACACCGGATTCAGCGGCACGCGCGATTTGCCGAGCGTTGGTACGTTCTGCCATCCCCAGATCGTAAAGACCTGCTTCACTTTGCCCAGACCCCCCGAACGCACAAAAGCGATCGCCTCGTTCAGCGTCTGCATCGAACGGTACTGCGAGCCGGTCTGGAACACGCGCTGGTGGGCGCGTACGGCCTCGACCAGTGCACGGCCTTGCTTCAGCGTCAGCGAGACTGGCTTCTCGCAATAAACATCCTTGCCCGCCTTCACCGCATGCACGGAGATCGGCGTATGCCAATGGTCAGGCGTCACCACCACCACGGCGTCGATGTCCTGGCGCGCCAGCACCTCCCGATAATCGGAGCAGGTCGCACACCCACTGTAACTGCCCTGGGGGCGCGACACCGCATAGTTGGCCTCGACCACCTCTTTGCCCTCTTGGCAACGAGAACGGTCGGCATCGCACACCGCCAGCACCTGCACGGCATGGTCGCCGACCAGCCGCTGCAAGTGCCCCCGCCCCATGCAGCCGCATCCGATCAGCCCCACGGTGATCCGGTTGGCCGGCGCCGTCGTCCCATCGGCACCGCGCGCCGACGCGGGCACGATCCACGGTGCCGCCAGCGCGCCGGCCGTCCTGCCCACAAATGCCCGACGTGATAATGAACGCTTGCCTGGCATATCCCCGCCCCCTTTTTCATTTGTCCAAAGACAGAGCGACCTGATTGAAAAACTCGATGCAGCGCCGTACAGGCGGCTCGTTCTCAAGCCAGTCGCGCGAATACTCAAGCCCCACCATCACCGGTTCCACGCGCAGCTCGTGCAGCTTACGCAGCAACGCCTCGGTCTGGCCGGCCCCGCTCCCCCACGGCACGTCGGCCCCCGCCGGCCCCGCCGTGTCCAGGTCGTGAAGCTGCAACGTGATCAGGCGGTCCTTTAGCAGCGCGACGCCCTTGACCGGATCGATCCCCTCGCGCATCCAGTAGCCCACGTCCGCGCAGGCTCCCATGTAGCGGCTACGTCCCTCGCACACGCGCAAAATCGCTTCCGGACTCCAGTAGTGCGGCGACGCCTTGCGGTCATGGTTGTGGAGCCCCACCTTGATTCCGTATTCCTGACAGAAGCGGTCGATCAGCGGCAAGGCTTCCACCGCCGGCTCCGTCATGAAAACCTCAATGCCCATTTTGCGGCCGAACTCAAAGACCGCACGGCATCCCGCTTCATCGCCGGGAATGCTTTGGATGTAATAGGTCAGCATGCGCACGCCCGCCTCATCCAGTTTCAGCCGAATGGCCTGCAGCTCATCGTCCGAGAGCGCCGGCGTGAAATTCCCGGGAATCTCCTTGCTGACCTTTTGAAAACTCAGGCCGCCGACAAAGGGCAGTCCCAGCTTGGCGGTCTTTTCAATCGTTTCGAAAAAGGTAAACTTGTGAAAGGTGTAGGCCTCGATGCCCAGCCGCAACCCCAGCTTCTCCTGCGCCCGCAGCGCCGGTGTGAGCAGGCCGCTCGGCAGGGTCGGCGCGGGCAGGTCGCCCAGCGCGAACTGTGCCCCGGCCAGGAAAAACTCCAGCAACTTCGGGTGCTTAAAGATCGCCGGGTGATGACCGAACCCCGCATAGAAAACACGCCCGCGCCCATACTGCCGCACCCACGCCAACGCATAGTCTTTGTCCGTGCGATACGCCCCGTCACGCGGCTCGCTTGAAAGGTCAGTCCGTTCGACATCGATCCCGAGCAGCACACGGTTGCGACGGCGCGAATACGTGCCCTGGGGGCGGAAGAACTCATCCTGAAGCGCAAACCCCTGACCGCCAAAACCGGCGAGCAGCGGATGCCCCGGATCGTCAAGTTTGATGAAGACCCGCTCATCCGCCGCACGGTGGGCCGCACCCCGCGTTCCCAGCATGATGCCGTACTCCGGCCAATCCTCTTTCCCGCCCTCCTTCCAGCGCAGGAAGGCCACGGAAGCACCATGCACCCCCATCAACCCGCCGCCTCCGACCACAAACGCCAGCAGGTTCTTGCGCAGCTGCGGATCGGTGAAAAGGTTGCCGACCGTGTTGTTCAGAAAGACGGCATCGAACTGCGCCAGCGACTCACGCTGGAAGACCGCCGGATCACGCGAAACGACCGTCTCGAACGCGCCGGTCTTCTTGCCCATCAGCGTGAAAGCCAGCTCGGCCGTCGGGATCGAACGGTGCCCGCCATACTCCACATTCAGGCTGAAGACCAACAGTTTGCGCGGCCGCAGCGGCTTGGCCGGGGCTGCCGCCGGCAGGGCCGCCTCGATGGCCGCCTGCCCGTTTGACTCAGCCGCGAAGGCTCCAGACGGCCACATCAAGGCCGCCGTCCCCCACGACGCATCCCGCAGAAACGCCCTGCGCGAAAACCGACCTTTCTCCGCCGTTCCCGCACCGTATCCCATACGACCCCCATTTTTCAAAAACGATGCCAACGGCAAGACTGTACGCCGGAACGATTCTCTGCGTCAACAGGAGAAAATCGGTTTCAAGCATGTCCCAACTCAATTCCTAAATCCTCCACCTTTCTATGACCTGTTTTCTTGCCACTTCACAGTCAAACATGCTACCTTCTTGAGTAATCCCGTTCGGGTTTGCCGAACGCCAATTACGAGGGACATCATGACCGCGTCACGCAGAAGTTTTATCAAGAGCGCCTCACTGGCAAGCGCGCCTTTCATCCTTCCTTCACGCATCTGGGCCGCTGAAACCAAGCCGAATGACAAACCGCACATGGCCTTTATCGGCTTCGGCAAACAGGCGCGCGGGTTGCTGAGCAATTTCTTGCACCAGGATGTGTCGGTGGTCGCCGTGTGTGACGTTGACACCACCCGCCGCGAGGACGCAGTCAAACGGGTGGATAACTTCTACAAAGACCATCCTGACAAAGGCATCCCCGGCAACTGCAAGGGGCACAACGATTTCCGCGAGATCATCGCCCGCAAGGACATCGACCTCGTCTGCGTCGCCACGCCCGACCACTGGCATGCCTACATCACCATCGCCGCGATGGCCGCCGGCAAGGACGTCTACTGCGAAAAGCCGCTAACCTACAACATCCACGAGGCTGTCGCCGTGATGGCCGCCGCCAAGAAATATAAGCGCATCCTCCAGACCGGCGCGATGCAACGCTCCAGCTTCGAGTTTCTGACAGCCGCAGAACTGGTCCGTAACGGCTGCATCGGCAAAATCAAGCATGTGGATTGTTACTTTGGCGGGCCCTCGCGCCCGCACGTCGACCCGCCGGAAGACATTCCGATGGAACCCGGGCTCGACTGGAACCTCTGGTGCGGCGGTGCACCGCTGGTCAAATACAGCGACAAGCTCTCGCCGCGCGGGATCCACAATTTCTTCCCCATGGTCTGGCGCATGGATGACCTCTTCGGTTCCGGCTACTGCGGCGACTGGGGCGCTCACCACCTCGACATCGCCCAGTGGGGGCTCGGCATGGATGAGAGCGGGCCGGTGAAGGTGATCCGCGCGGAGCGGTCCGAAAAGGACAAGGCCAACGCCGAGCTCGGCGGCCGCGCTCAGTCCGGCGTGGTGCTCGAATTCGCCGGGGGCATCACCCTCAAGCACAACCCCTTCTCGCTTTTTGGCACGACCTTTCACGGCACCGACGGCACGGTCTCGGTCAACCGCGGAAAATTCGAGATGACCCACGGCTCCGAATTGATCTCGCGCTTCACCAGGAAAGAGGACGGCGGATCGCTAGACGGCGCGCTCGCCAAGGCGCGCAAGGCGTTCCTCACGGACAGCACCTACAAGACCAAGCTCTATAAAACCAAGGGCGGACATCCGGCCGATTTCGTGGCCTGCGCCAAATCGCGCCAGCCCGCGTGTTCCAACGAGAACGTTGGCGGTCGCGCGGCCATCCTGTGCCACCTCTGCAACATGTCGTATGTCCGCGACGCGAGTTTCGACTGGGATCCGGTCAAAAACACCTTTGCCAACGGCACCGGCAACCCCGCCTGGCTGGTTCGCGAAGGCGGTTACCGTTCAAACTTTTCTGTCTGATCCGTACCACGAAAGGAATCCCACATGACCTCTTTCACCTGCTACAACCCTGTCAAACTCGTATTCGGCAAGGGCATGATCGCCGAACTGAAAAACCTCATCCCCACCGACGTGACGGTCATGATCACGTACGGCGGAGGGTCGATCAAGAAGAACGGCGTGTACGACCAGGTACGCGCCGCGCTGGCCGGCCACAATGTGGTCGAGTTCGGCGGCATCGAACCCAATCCGCGTTACGAGACCTGCATGCGGGCCGCAGAGATGGCGAAGAAGGAGGGCGCGGGCTTCCTGTTGGCGGTTGGCGGCGGCTCGGTGCTCGACGGCACCAAGTTCATCGCCGTCGCTGCCCGCTATGGCGCGGGCGATCCGTGGTCGATCATGGAAGGCCGCGCGCCGGTTGAAGCCGCGTTGCCGTTGGGTTCGGTCATGACCCTCCCCGCCACCGGATCAGAGATGAACACCTTCGCGGTCATCTCGCGCGATTCCACCGGTGAGAAGCTGGCTTTCGCCTCGCCGCATGTTTATCCGCAGTTCTCGATCCTGGATCCGGAAACCACCTTTTCGTTGCCGGAACGGCAGGTGCAGAACGGCATCATCGACACCTTTGCCCACGTCATGGAGCAATACATGTGTGCCATCGGGCACGCGGCACTCACCGAACGCATGGCAGAGTCGGTTCTCTCCACACTGATCGAAGAGGCCCCCAAGGTGAAAGCCGCTCCGAATGATTACGAGGTGCGGGCCAATCTGATGTGGTGCGCCACCGTCGGCCTCAACGGCTGGCTCGGTTGTGGTGTTGAGGCGCAGGATTGGGCCACGCACATGATTGGACACGAATTGACAGCACTATACGGTATCGATCACGCCCGCACCCTGGCCGTGATCATGCCCGCCGTGCACCGTCACCAACTCACGCGCAAGCTGCCGCGGCTCGTGCAATGTGCCGCGCGCGTCTGGGGCATCACGCAAGGTGATGACGCGGCTCGCGCCGCTCAAGCGATCGATCGCATGGAAGCCTTCTTCCAGTTCCTCGGTGTGCCGACGCGGTTGAGTGCCTACAACGTGGATGCGGATGAGGCCGGCCGGCTGGTCGCGGAGAGATTGGCGCGGCGCGGAGTCAAAATCGGCGAATACGGCGATCTCGGCGAACAAGCGGTGCGCGAGATTGTCGCATTGGCACGATAGTGTGTGCGCGCCGCTTCTCGACGCTCAAGGCACCGCGTGGACACGGCTTCAAGGAGGACACGCATGAGATTGATGCTTTGCACACTTGTCACGTGCCTGACCGTGGGTGCCGCCGTCTTCTCAACTCGAACTTATATTCGGGAAGAGGGACGTCGCACCCGTGCGGCACTCAATCGCCCTCCCCAACCAGACCTTTCAGTCGACGACGCGCCAACTAACCTCGCCAGAAAGCTGGACGCCGTACAGAATCAGCTTGCGGCGTTGAACCGTCGCATGACGGTGCTGGAAGAGTCCATTACGGCCCGTAGCCAAGTTGCGGACAACACGGCCCGACTGCAAACCGATTTGTCCGCAGCGCGGCAGGAGGTGAAAGCGCTTGCCTCTTCGCAAGCCCGGCTTTCAGTGATCCCTGGATATCTGGCCGACCTCACGCGATATCTGGATCAGTCTTTTTCACACCTGGAAAAATGCGTTGCCGATACCGGCACACCAGACGCTCTCGTCATGGCCATCGATGAGCTGACTCAGCGGCTCGGCGTGATCGAAGGTCTCATTGTCGACCTCAACACCACGCTCGGTGTTTCGCCCGACATCCAAGACGACGATCAACCACCCAACACGCTTTCGTTGGACACGCGTCTGTCACAGCTTTCCGAACAAACTGAAAATATCCGCCGGGACATTGCCGCTTTGCGCGAATGGATGACCCCGCGCAACATCGAGCCGGTCAAGCGATCCCGCTGATGTCGCGGCTCGACAGAGACACCATGACAACTTTCAAACGTTTCCAAACTCCGTTCATCCTTGCCATGTTCCTGTTGCTAACCGCCTCAGGATTCATGACCGGATGGACAGACCGTCTCATAGCCCCGCTAACCCAGCACAATCTAGCGTTCCTTGATGTTTCGATCAAAGACACTTTCCACCTCATGATCCCAGTCGGTGCCGCCAAAGCCGCCGCCGATATCGTGGAGGGTTCGACCGTAAATATTGAAGCTGGGGCGGTCTTTGCCAAGGCCGGCATGACGATTGAAGCCGGCGATACACTGCAGCCGCTGCTCGACTACATCGAGGTCGCCTGGCATCTGCTGCTCGCCAGCATGATCTATCTGGTGACCGCTAAATGCGTGGTGAGCGGGGCAACCGCTACGGCCGGGCCACTGCTCATCTTTGCGCTTGGCGTCTTTCTGCTCAACAGCATCATTGCCTTGTTCGCGGCCGGCCGAGATACACTCCACCAGGTCCTGCATCGTCTCGGCGCAATATTCCTGCTTTGCGCCCTGCTCTTCCAAGTGATCATCCCGCTGACCGTAGCGGGCTCGGCTTATCTCGCGCACCACACCACCGCCCCCATGCGAGCATCGGTCAGTGCCTCGTTCCAGAAGATCGGCAAGGTCTTCTCGATGGAACGTTTTCATGCGACCGACGATCTCAAAGAAAAGGCGGTTGTACTGAAGGACAAACTGTCTGAACTGAGTCTGTATGCCAAGGATGCCATCTCCGACGTGGCGTTCGCGGTCTGTACGCTCGCGGCCATCAAGCTGCTAATGGTGTGGTCTTTCCGCTCGCTTCATTCGGATTCCTGATCTGGCTGGTTCGTGGGTGCCTTTGGCCCGCACTCGGCCTCAGCGGGCATTCTCTGGCCAGTGAAGACCTCCGCCACCTCAGGTACCTCCTCCGCCATCCCCCCATCCCCCCAACTTGAAAGCTGAACGTTGAGCGTTCCTTCCTCTTTATCCTTCTGCCTTTCAAACCATGCTCACCCCCTACACCACGACCCTCACCGATGAAGCCGAACGCCGCTGCATCCGCGTCACCTTTATCAACGAAGACCCCGATCTGCCGATCTTTGACCTTAGCCTGAACGGCGAACGCGTGCGCTGCTTCAACGCCCTTACCGATCAGGTCGGTGCGGCTACCTACCATCTGGTCAATCACAAGCGCGCCTGTCACAATTGGCTGGTGCGCCAGCGTATCCCGGTGCCGGCGCAAATCG
>Ga0209407_1001321_pt1 | contig 26323 bp, 26 predicted proteins | sample AD_JPNHG3_MetaG_FD_184410 | JGI IMG/M metagenome (GOLD analysis project Ga0209407, IMG submission 184410) | Active sludge microbial communities of municipal wastewater-treating anaerobic digesters from Japan - AD_JPNHG3_MetaG (SPAdes) (version 2) | ecosystem: Engineered > Bioreactor > Anaerobic... | reverse complement strand
ATGCCTTCTCGTAAAGCCGCTGCCGAAAAGCAGCACTGGCGTTGCGCACCGGCTCTTCGCTGTCGGCAATGATCCGCCCCCCCTCGGCGGCATTCATCGCCGCGACCACCTCGTCGAGCAAATCGTCTATATCCTTGGCCAAAGCCTGCCTCAACTCCGCTGCATTTACCCGTGTGTCGTTCATGACCAAACTCCTGTAGGCATCATTGCCATAAGTCATTGTAAACACACGGATAAGATCGCGCCAGAATTATTTCTCGCACACGCCACCACCTTTACGCCAAACCCTGAAACAGGGTCAGCTAAATCTTGACAAAGCGTCCAGTGAAGCTATCCCGTCGTAGTTGCCCACAACCACCGGTTTTGCCCAAGAACTCGTCTTGCCAACCGCACCGATCCCGCGTATCATGTCCCCATGAAACTTGACGGCCTCACCGCACTCGTCACCGGCTCCACCGGCAGCCTCGGCAGCGCAATGACACTCGCCCTCGCCGATGCCGGCTGCAACTGTGTCTGCCATTATCACACCAACCGAGCCCGCGCCGACAACCTCGCCGACCAGATCCGCGCCAAAGGCCGCAAGGCCCTCGCCATTCAAGCCGACCTGACCCAGCCGCACGAAATCTCGGAACTCGTAACCCAAGCCCACACCCTCGGCCCGCTGCGGATCCTCATCAATGCCGCCGCTGTTTTCGCCCGCGAACCGCTGGGCTGTGTCACCTTCGACACCGCCCGCCGAACCCTCGACACCAACCTCATCGCCCCCATCCTTACCGCCCGCGACTTCACCCGCGCCATCGCCGAAGAAACCAAAGACACCCCGGTCCCCGCGGCCAAAATCGTCAACATTGTCGATGTTGCCGGCCTGCGCCCCTGGGCCGAATACGCGATCTACTCCGCCTCCAAAGCCGGCCTCATCGCCGCAACCAAATCCCTCGCCAGGGAACTCCTGCCCGCCGTCACCGTCAACGCTGTCGCCCCCGGCCTCGTCACCTGGCCCGAAGGCTTCAGCGAACAGGAAAAGGCCCGCCAGCTCAAATACGTCCCAATGAAGCGAACGGCCCGCCCCGACGAGATCACCGACGCGGTCCTGTTCCTCCTCAAGAACGACTACATGACCGGCCACGTCCTCACCGTCGACGGCGGCCGAAGCATATGAACCTGAAACGCCCAAGAAATGCCTTTTCTGAACCAGAACCCGCCGCGGACTGTATAAACGCCATAGTCAATCAACCGCCGCACGAGGATACCCTGACGAGCAGCAAACAAGACAAACGGAATAGACTGGCCGCACACGGCCGCTACATCAAAGGCGCCGCCCTCGGCACGCTCGGTTTCTGCACATCCTCCGCCGTCGACCGCACCGGCGCAGGCCGTGAATGGCTCGACATACGCACCATTGACCTGCCCCTGGACCGCATCCCTGCCGGCATCAAGGGCAAACGCATAATCCAGGTCAGCGACCTCCACCTCGGCCGCACCGTCAGCCCCAGATACCTCGAAAACTGCATCGACCGCGTCAACACCCTTGAAGGCGACATCGTCGTACTCACCGGCGATTATATCACCCATGACCGCACCGGCGCCTTCCGCCGACAAGTCGCCGGCATCCTGAAGCGCATCCGCAGCAATTACGGCGCCTACGCCTGCCTCGGCAACCACGATTACGGAATGCTCCACTCCGCCGCCGAAGGACGCCAGGGCGTCCTCGAAAGCATGCTCCAGGCCATGACCGAAGGCGGCGTCCACGTCCTCCGCAACCAGTCCGCCCCCGTCCTCATTGAAGGACACGTACTGTGGCTCGTCGGCCTCGGTGACCTCTGGGTCGGCGACTTCCACCCCCAGCAGGCCTTCGCCGAAGTCCCCTCCAAGGAGGACACCGTCGTTTTGGCCCACAACCCCCGCGCCATCGACAGACTCCACGGCTGGCCGGTCGGCATCGTCATGAGCGGCCACACGCATGGTGCCCAGGCTATCTGGACCTTCAAGAACGGCCTCCGCCGCAAAATCCGCAACTTCCACGCCGGCATGTACGAGGTCGCCGGGCGCAAACTCTACGTCAACCGCGGCCTCGGCCGACTCGGCAGGGCTCGCCTCAACGCCAGACCCGAAATCACCGTATTGACCATCCGCTGATTGCCGATAAACTGGCATGGCCATGAAGAAATTGACCATTGCAAATGAAATCACGCTGCTGCGCATCGTCCTGATTGCGCCGTTCGTCATCTGCATGCTCAAAATGCACACACTCAACGCCTTCCGATACGCCGCGCTGGCCATCTTCCTCGTCATGGCAATCAGCGACGCCGTCGACGGCTATATCGCCCGCACCAGGCAGCAGGCCACCCGCCTCGGTGCGTTCCTCGACCCGCTCGCCGACAAGCTCCTCATCACCTGCTCCGTCATCCTCCTGGCCGCCCCACAGACCGCCGTAAAGGACTTCCTCCTGCCCCCGACGGTCGTCGTCCTCATCATTGCAAAAGACCTCCTCGTCGTCCTCGGCTGCCTGATCGTCTATCTCATCACCTCCAGCCTCAAGATCGTCCCCATCTCCGCCGGCAAGCTCGGCACCGTCCTGCAGCTTGCGATGGTCACCGCCATCCTGCTCGCCCCCGACGTCTACCCCGTCTTCCCCGCCTGGTGGTACGTCACGCGCTTGCTGTGGTGGTCCGCCGCCGCTACCGCTGCGGTCGCCGTGCTTATTTACATCCGCCGCGGAATACGCTATATTGAACAGTTTGAAGCAAACGCGGGTAAGCAATCATAAGTGGGCGCCGCCCGCCGCCGCATCTGCAAGCAATCCGGCGGTTCCTCTGCCGGCCAGGACAAGGACCATTAAAACGCATGCATGAATTCAGTCAAATACCCGAGGTGCTCGAAGACCTCCGCCAGGGCCGCATGGTCGTGCTCGTCGACGACGAAGATCGCGAAAACGAAGGCGATCTGGTCGCTGCCGCCGAGCTGATCACCCCCGAAACCATCAACTTTATGGCCCGGTACGGCCGCGGCCTCATCTGTCTGCCGCTCACCGCAGAAAAATGCGACAGCCTCGCCCTGCATCCGCAATCCGCCGAAAACACCGCCCGCCTCGGCACCGCCTTCACCGTCAGCATCGACGCCCGCGAAGGAATCTCCACAGGCATCAGTGCCGCCGACCGCGCCCATACCATCCGTGTCGCCGTCGACGACAACGCCAAACCCTCCGACCTCGCCCGTCCGGGCCACGTCTTCCCGTTGCGTGCGCGCCCGGGCGGCGTCCTCGTCCGTGCCGGCCAGACCGAAGGCGCCGTCGACCTGATGCGCCTGGCAGGCCTAAAGCCCGCCGCCGTCATCTGCGAAATCATCAACGACGACGGCTCCATGGCCCGCGTACCCCAACTTCTGCAATATTGCCGGGAACATAACCTCAAGATCACCTCCGTCGCAAAACTCATCGAGTACCGCCTGCAGCGCGAGCAGCACATCAAGCGCATCCAGACCGTTCGCCTGCCCACCGACTACGGCGAGTTCAAGCTCATCGGCTACGAAAGCACCGACATGCTCGAACCTCACCTGGCCCTCTGCAAAGGCGGCGTCGGCGACCTTGACGAAAACGGCAAAGTCATCCCCCAGAACGAGCCGACCCTCATCCGCGTCCATTCCGAGTGCATGACCGGCGACCTTTTCCACTCGCAGCGATGCGAATGCGGCACCCAGCTCGTCACCGCCATGAAGATGATTGAAGAAGCCGGCCGCGGCGCCCTCGTCTACCTCCGCCAGGAAGGCCGCGGCATCGGCCTGGCCAACAAGCTCCGCGCATACAAACTCCAGGAGCAGGGCCTCGACACCGTCGACGCAAACGTCAAGCTCGGCTTCATGCCCGACAAACGCGATTACGGCATCGGCGCACAAATCCTCCGCGATCTCGGCCTCACGCAGGTCCGCATCCTCACCAACAACCCGAAGAAAGTCAGCCGTCTCGAAGTCTACGGCATCAAGGTAGTCGAGCAGATACCGCTGCGGGTCCCGTGGAGCGAAAACAACCGTAAATACCTGCAAGCCAAAAAAAACCGCTTCGGCCACCTCCTCGACGAAGACCTCTGACCAGGGAAGGGACAGCCACAGGCTTTCAGCAAAAGGACGCAAACATGAATCCACTCACCCCTTCAATCTGTGAACGGCAGCCATTGAACGGGTGGCAGCCGCCCCGGCAAAGCGCAGGCAGCCGGCCTCATCGACCAAACCCCACCTCGCTCGTACGCCTGGCAATTATTCTCGCCGCTGTCGCCCTCACCGGCTGCGACCCCGGCATCGACCCCGCCGAATCCCGCGCCCGACTCTGCGCCTTCTCCGCCGCACGCATCCGCATCGTCGGACTCACACGCGTCGTCACCCGACCCGCCGAACGAAAAGAAGCCTTCCTCACCGCCTGCGTCGACATGCTCGACGCCTACGACAGCCACATCAAGGCCCCCGGCAAGTTTCGCTTCGAACTCTACGAATTCGTCCCCCGCTCCTCCGAACCCCGGGGCAAACGCCTCATGATCTGGCCCGACATCGACCTCACCGACCCCGACGCCAACAACAGCTACTGGCAGGACTACCTGCGCACCTACAAGTTCACACTCGACATGGACTTCCGACCAGGCAGCGAAAACACCTTCATACTCGAAGCAACCTGCTTCACCCCCACAGGAAAACGCCTCACCGACCGCCGCCAGATCCACACCGACGACAAATAACCTCAGCGCCTTGGTGCGCCTATAATTGCCGCTACCGGTCCCTACTCATTCCCGGCATAGAAGAACCGCTTGAAGTAGCTTGACTCGCAAGAACAGATGCCGAAATTCCCGTCTTCGAAATCTGTAAGCCTGTACTCGCCCGCCTTGAGAACCTCGTTTAACTGCGAGTCGCATTCCTCCGGCATACCCATGGAGCTAATCGCACAACCCCGTATCCTGTCCACCTTGGCGCCCTTTGGAAAACGGGCAGCCCCGTCAAAAACATTTTAAAGTTTCGCGTCATCTCAATGCGGTGTGCCGGCCTATCGTAGAGGTACAGTTCCGGCTCTTGGTGATCAAGCCAGTATATCAGAAACCCGTAGTCATTCGGCAGGTAGACGGTCTCAGGTCCCGTGGCTCGCCCCAACTCCGCGATCGCCAGCGGGCTGCCCGACCTGCCTGCCTTATACGCCTGCTGCCGTGCCAGCGCCTCCAGCGCCCACTTCGCCTTGTTGCTTACCGCCGGATGCCTGCTTTCCAGACGCTGGCGAAGCTCGCCCTCGAATTCGTGTAATTCCAGGTACCGCGTCATTGTCGCCGCATACGCATGGGTGCTTCCGTCATCCGGCCGTCTGAACATCTTCAGAACAATCCACGCCAACGGGCGCAAATCTCTGTCGCCACAGCCCAGCGGCTTGATCAGCACGCCGCCCGGCTCGCTCATGTCACGGCGTTTCAGGACGTAGGTGGATACGAGTTTCTCCAGTGACAGAGCAGCCGATATCGCCACATGTCTGTCATCCGCCTCCAGAAATGGCAGCAGCCACGGAATGACCTCCATCTCGCCCGTCTCGGCAAGCGTCTTGACGGCCTCAACCTGCTTCTCCGGATCACCCGAAAGCAGCTTCTCCACCGCCTTCGGATAGCCCCGGCTCACCGCCATCACGTCGAGCGATGCGACGAACGCATAGAACTCCTCCCTGAGAGCGTTTTCGTCGTACGCCGCCGGCACCCCGTCGCCGCCGGCCGCATCGCCGCCCAACAGACAGACTGCTATCAGCCAAATCAAAAGCAAGTCCTTCATCACGGGTTTTCCTTTGGTAGGTATACCATCGCCCCTCTTTCCTCTCCCATGGAAAACCCCTAAACGCCTCATGATCGACCGCTCCTTTCTCCAATGACAAGTTCTGTCAATTCCCTCAACCCCGTTGCCGACCCATGTTGTTCAACCATTATACCACCCCCACCCAAACTCACAACAAAACCGTCCTCGAACCACCGCTGGCGGCACGTGACACAAAAAAACCCTCCGCCAAGGCGTGCCCGCCGGCAGGCGGCCTTCAACCCTGCACGATCCGCGCCCAGTCGACCTGGTCGAGCACCTCTAACGTCCCTGCCCCCAGGCGCCCCGCTTCGACGTTCGACTCCGGATCGTACGGCAAGAGCGACAGGATTTTCACATCCCCGTACTCCGCAATGATCTCCGGTGCCATCTCCACCGCCGCGTCCGCCGTCTCGGCGTTGTACCCGCTAACGACCACCCCCGCCACCTTCAGCCCCGCCCCGCGCAGCGCCCCCACCGTCAACAGCGTATGATTGATCGTCCCCAGGTTCGGCCTTGCCACCACAACTACCGGCAGTCTCATCGCCGCCGCCAGATCCAGCACCTCAACCCCCTGTGAAATCGGCACGCGTACGCCCCCGATCCCCTCCACAACCACCACGTCGCTGACACTGCACACGTACTGGTACATATTGGCGATATGCTCCAGGTCCACCGCTCGCCGCTCCACCAGTTCGCACGCCGCCGGCGCCGCCGGCGTCGCATACGTTACCGGCGTCACCACCGACAGCGGATACTCGCAATCAGCACACCACGCCAGGAACTCCGCATCAGAACTGACAAGCCCCTCCCGATCGTGCCGGCATCCCGTCGCCACCGGTTTGAACACCCCCACGCGCCGCCCTTCCCGCCGCAAGAGCCGCGCAATCGCCCCCGCAACTAACGTCTTGCCCACCCCCGTATCTGTTCCCGCGACAAAAACGCCGCTATGCCGCGGCAAATCAGGCAGCTTCATCACAAACCCTCGACGATCCTCGGCAGATCCTTCTCCAAAGTCTCGCGGACCACCCCCAACAGCCGCTCCAAGGTCGCCATGTCTATGGCCGGCGGCGGCATTATCACCACAACATCCCCTAATGGCCGCATCATCACCCCCCTTGCGCGCATCGCACTGCACACCTTGGCCCCTACTCCCGCCTCGTACGCGAAACTCTCCTTCGTTTCCTTGTCTTTCACCAGCTCCACGCCCGCCATCAGCCCGCATTGCCGCACATCACCCACATATTCCAGCACGCTGACCGCTCTTAGCCCCCTCTCTACCGCCTTTATCTTCTCCGGCAGCGCATCCAACAGCCGATTCTCCTCGAAAAGCTCCAGAGACGCTACCGCCGCCGCGCAGCCCAGCGCATTTCCCGTGTAAGTGTGCCCATGGTAGAACGTCTTGTGTTCCGACACCTCCCCCAGAAACGCGTCAAACACCTGTTGAGTCGTAAGTGTCGCTGCCAACGGCAGATAGCCGCCGGTTATCCCTTTCGCCACGCACATCAGGTCCGGCCTGACCCCCTCATGCTCGCACGCAAACATCCGCCCCGTCCGACCAAAACCCGTCGCCACCTCATCTGCAATCAGCAGTGCACCGTATTTGGTCGTCAATTCCCGCACCCCCTCCAAGAACCCCGCCGGATGCACGATCATCCCCGCCGCACCCTGTACCAACGGCTCCACAATCACCCCCGCAATCTCCTCCTCATGCGCCCGCAGAATATGCTCAAGTTTCTCCAGGCTGTGCGACAGGCACTCCCCTTCGGTCCCCTCAAAACGGTACGGATGCGGCGCAGGTACGAAGAACGTTTCAAACAAGAGCGAACGAAAGATTCCGTGAAACAGGCTGATCCCGCCGACGCTGACCGAGCCAATCGTATCCCCGTGATAAGACCCCTCCAGCGCAACAAACTTTTGCCGTTTGGGCCGGCCGGTATTTCTAAAATACTGGTACGCCATTTTGAGCGCAATTTCCACCGCCGTAGCGCCGCTGTCGGAGTAAAACACCTTCGTCAAACCCTCCGGCGCGATTGCAGCCAGCTTTTCCGCAAGTTCAATGGATCGCGTCTGCGCAAGTCCAAGAAGCGTGCTGTGCGAAATGCGATTTAGCTGTTGGCGGATTGCATTATCAATATGCGAAACTCGATGCCCGTGAACATTGCACCACAGCGAACTCACGCCGTCGATGTACCGCCGTCCTTCCGTATCGATGAGGTAAAATCCTTCACCTGCGTCAATTACGACAGGTTCGGAGGTCAGCCACGCTGACATTTGTGTGAAAGGGTGCCAGATGAAATTCTTGTCTGCAGAAACAAGTTTTTGGGTTTCGTCTTTCATGGCGGCCAATTATGCAAAGCGTTTTCCGTAAGTCAAAAAGTAAAACCCGCGGATGCCGTGTCGGCCCGGCGTGTAATTTCCTAAGTTGTTTGCGAGAATTGATTTGCAAAAAGCGTTTTGCGCGGTGATGATTTGGGAATGGTGACGTTCGATCAACAAGCGCAGTTTGCCGTTCAGCGGGCCGCGATGGTCCAGGTGCAATTGAAGGATCGCGGAATTACCGATGCGCGGGTTCTGGCGGTGATGGGAGAACTGCCGCGGGAAGCTTTTGTCTCTCCGGCCTATTGGGCGGAGGCTTACGCCGACCGGCCATTGCCGATCGGGATGGGCCAGACGATTTCGCAGCCTTATATCGTCGCGCGGATGACCGAGGCCCTCGATATTGAGCCTGAAAATGAGGTTTTGGAGTTGGGGACGGGATGCGGGTACCAGACCGCAATCCTTGCGCGGCTGGCCAGGCGCGTGTTTACGATTGACCGGGTGGGGCAGCTTACGGAGGGGGCGCAGGCGGTGTTGGGGCGCTTGGGTATTGAGAACGTGGAGTATTTTGTGGGGGATGGCAGCAAGGGATGGCCGGGGGGGCGGCGGTTTGACCGTATTATCGTTACGGCCGCCGTGCCGCAGGTGCCGCAGCCGCTCCTGGACCAGATGGGTGACGATGCGGTCCTGGTGGCGCCCGTTGGCAGCGAGTTTTCGCAGGATTTGATTGTCCACGAAAAGAGCGGCGACGAGCACCGCACAAGAATCCTCTGCGGGTGCCGATTCGTCAAATTGGTGGGTAAGCACGGCTTTGCCGAGTGATCGAGCGGGGATCCGCGGCCAAAGTACAGGGGTTTTCCGGGAATTGCGGGGCCAAAGGCGGTAACTGTGGGCCCATAGGCATGGCAGTCGGCGAGGTCACAGGTAAAGTTCCGAATCAAGGTACTCGCGTACTTGCTTGTGGGGCACTCAAAATTGCTGACCTTACAGATCTGGGGTTCTGGCTCGCAGCAGGGCGGGGGTGCATGGCAGGATATGGGCCGCTTCAGGCGGCGACGGGGGCGGTTCGGAATACCGGTTCTTACCTAACTAAGGGCAAGGTGCTGCCGGCCGCACGTGCAGAGACAACCGTTGATCCCTGAATGGCCTTCTCTAAGTGCGGCATATTACATTTTACCCACTCAGGCTCAGCGCAGGTGAGTATTATTCGATTTATTCGATGCTCTGGGGAGAAATCTAACTTCTCTTGTCTCGTACGGGAGAGAGAGGCATTTCAAGTTGGCGGTTTGGATGGGCGATAGTGGAGGGCGTGGGGGAGGGTGCGGAAGCGGGTGTGTTTAAGGGGGCTTTTTTACGGTTGTGCAGGTGAAAGGGGGGTACCGTGGGGAAGTGCGGGATTTATCTGTTTGCGGGGCTGGTGGTGATTGGTATGGCCTGCGGGGTGTTTGTGGCGGCCGTGGGCAAGGACAAGGGCGAGCAGGAGGGGACGAAGCCCTGCGATGTCCGGCTGGCGGAGGATCTCTGGATGGAGATCAAGGGGTATCGGACATGGCCGCCGCCCAAGGGTTTCGAGGGGTGGCAGGAGGGGCAGAGTCCGCATGGGAAGTTTCTACGGTACTACGTCAACGACATCGGGCAGGAGGATCCGACGAAGGACGGAACGGTGATCGTGAAGGCGAACTACACGGAGGCGAGTTATGATGCGCTGGCGTCGCTGACGGTGATGCAGAAGCGACAGGGGTACGACCCGGAGAACGCGGACTGGTTTTACGTGCAGTACTCGCCGGACGGCAAGATCATGACGGACGATAGGGGGCAGAAGATCGCCGGGCCGGTGGGCAAGGGGACGGATGCGGGGTGTGTGCCGTGTCACAAGTCGGCGCCGGGGGGCGATTACCTGTTCATGACGAAGTGAGTTGTCGGCGCGGCGGAGTGCAAACAGCGAAAGGGGCGGTTTATGAAGCGACGCTTCAGGGGGATCGCCGCGGCGGCGAGCGGGCAGAGCCGTGACGACGGCCGCAAGCGCCCGGACAGCAAGCAGAAGTCGGAGGAGAAACGCAAATCGGAAGATAAACGCAGGTCGGAGGATCGGCGCAGGTACGAGGAGGATCGCAAATCCGAGGAACGGCGCAAGGAAGAGGCACGGCGGCGAGAAGAAGCACGTCGGCGCCAGGAGGATGAGCGGAGGAGGGATGAGCAGCGCCGGGAGGAGGAGGCGCGGCGGCGCGAGGGCAGCGACGCTGACGAATCGCACGCCAGATCGCTGTGGCGGCAGATCAAGGATTACCGCACGTGGCCGGTGCCGGCGGGCTATGAAGGGTGGCAGAGGGGCGTCCGGGGACATGGCAGGTATCTGCGGTATTATTACAACTATGCGGCCAGGGAGGACCTGAATCGTAACCTTGCCATGATCGTGGTTGAGAACTATTCGGAACGTGATCGAGGGGCGCTGGAGTCGGTGACTGTGATGCAGAAGCGGGAAGGATACGCCCGGGCAAGCGGGGACTGGTTTTTTGTGAAGTACACACCGGGCGGCGAGGTGATGCGGGACCGGAGAGGGCGTCCGATCGCAGGGGTTGCGGGCGAAGGCCGGGAGGAGGGATGCGTGGGCTGTCATGCAGATGCTCCGGGGGGCGATTACCTGTTCATGAGAGATTGATAAGGCGTGTCTCTTTCGGGGATTGTCATCGCTGTATTGTACGTTGTGCTGGTGTGCACTCCGGCTGCGCTTGCGGTGTTTTTCGGGCGGCCGGCGGGCGACTTTTTTTATGAAGCGGGGCGGAGTGCGGCGCTAATCGGGTTTACGATTCTCGTCTTGCAGACGGTTCTTGCGGCGCGGTGGAAGTGGGTGAGCAGGCCGTTCGGGCTGGATATCGTCTTGCGGTTTCACCGGAACGCGGCGATTCTTGCGGTGGTGCTGCTGCTGTCGCATCCGCTGCTTCTTGCGGCGGGCGGGGCTGGTGCTGAGCTGATTGTTTCGCTTGATGTGCCGTGGTTTATCTGGTTGGGCAAGATGGCGCTGGTGCTGCTGCTGTTGAACGTGCTCTTGAGCGGGCTGCGGGCGAGGCTGCGGGTGGCGTTTGAGCACTGGCGTTTTTTGCACGACATCGTGGGGCCGGTGCTGTTAGGGGTGGCGTTTGTGCACAGTTGGGTGACGGGCGGCGACCTGAAGAGCCCGGTGCTTCGGACGGCGTGGGTGGTGCTTCTGGCGGGCGGGGTGACGACGTTTGCATGGCATCGCCTGGTACGGCCGGTTGTGCAGCGGCGGAAGGCGTGGCGAGTGACGGCGGTGACACGGGAGACGGATGACGTGTGCACGCTGGAACTGGCGCCGCCGGAGGGCGAGGCCGGGCCGGAATACCTGCCGGGGCAGTTTCATTTTCTGACGCTGCATCGCGGCCGCGGGCTGCCGCACGAGGAGCATCACTGGACGATATCGTCATCGCCGACGCAGGCCGGGCGAGTGACGTCGACTATCAAGGCGATCGGCGATTTTACGGCGACAATTCCGGATACGCGGGTTGGCGACGCGGTGAGCGTGCAGGGGGCGTTCGGGCGTTTTTCCTATCAACTGCATCCCGGCGAGCGGGACCTTGTGTTTGTCGTCGGGGGGATTGGTATTACGCCGGTGATGAGCATGCTGCGGTGCATGAGGGACCGGCAGGAGAATCTGCGCGTGCTGCTGCTGTATGCCAACAGGACGGAGTCGGCGATCGTGTTTCGCCAGGAGCTTGAGGCGATTGCGGCGGGGAGGTATCCGCTGCTTCGCGTGGTGCATGTGCTGAGCCGGGCGGGGGAGGAGTGGACGGGTGAGAAGGGGCACATCGACCGGGAGATGTTGGAGCGGTACATCGAGGGCGACCTGTCGCGCAAGACGTTTTACATCTGCGGGCCTGGGCCGCTGATGAAGGCAACGGTTGCGAACCTGAAGGCGATGGGCGTGAAGGACCGGCAGATTCGTACGGAGCTGTTCCGGCTGATTGATTAAGGGGCGATTATGCGAGAGACGAAGCTCAAGCGTGTGACAGCGGTTGTGGCTGCGGCGGTTCTGATCGTTGTTGCGGCGACAGCGTATCTGCGTGCACGTCCGGACGATGCGGGGTCGGCGGCGGATGAGGGGAGGCGCCTGGTGCAGGCGAACAACTGCACAAGCTGCCATTCGATGGAGACGCAGGAGACCAAGGTGGGGCCGGGGCTGGCGGGAATCCTGCGGCGGGGCAAGCTGCCCGTGAGCGGCCGCGAGGCGACGCGGGAGAATGTGCGGCGGCAGATTATCGAGCCGGTGAGGGTGATGCCTTCGTATGCGGGCCGGCTTACGGAGGAGGAGATCGAGCATATCGTGGACTATCTTGAAACGCTGTAGGTTGGTGACGGCGGCAACTGGCCGGTGGGTGGAGCACCGCCAAACACGGGGGACTTCGCTGGGACAGGGATTAATTTTCAGCTTGGGCATACGCGGGGTTGGTACGTGCCGGGTACGCGTTTGACGGTGGCACCCACGAGGAGCCAGGCTGTGATACCCGATGGCCTGTAAACCGGCGGCTGTCCTTATTCTGGGGGCCGGGTCAGTGGTTGGTAAAGAGGGATTCTGCGGGCGGGGCAGCGGCGGCTCTCTGGGCCATCTGATCGAGGCCATCAAGAAATATCTGCGACCAGGTTTCCATCTCGCCGCGGACGGCGCGGAGTTCGTCGGCGGTCATGAAGGTCATTTTGGTGATCATCTGTTCACGTCGGCGGACGTCAGCGTTCTGGAGCGTCCACAAATGGACGATACCGAGGTGCACCTTGCCGACGTCGTTGGAGTCGTCGTTGAGCAGGGCGACGATGTGGTCGGTATGCGCGGCGGCAACGGTGGTTTCTTCAGCGACTTCGCGACGGACGGCCTCGAGGTAGGTGTGGCCGAAGTCACCGAGGAGCGGCATGTCGTCAATGGGGTTGATGTGGCCGCCGATGCCGATGGAGCGGTTGCCGACGAGGCGGGTTTCACCGGCGCGCTTGCCGCGGACGTAGGTAAGGTACCGGCCGGCGTGGGTCATGATGACGTAGGGGATGAGCTGCTTGTAGTCGGGGTCGTTTTCGGCGGCCGAGCGAGGTATAAAGCGCGGCACACCGGGGGCAAAGAGGGCGGCCAGATAGGCGTCGACGTCGAAACAGAGGCCGTGAAAGGCTCCGATGTCTTCGACGATCTTACGTTGGACGACGAGTACGTGTTCTTCGGCCATGCGAGGGTCCCAATGACAACAGGGTTACATTCTTTCTTTGCGCGCGGCGGAATCCGGCGTGCGACAGCCCGGGCGCGGCGCGGGGCGATCACGCGGGAAAACCAGTGTCGGGTCTTCCTTGTTTCCCGGGCGGCAACGGGCGGCGGCAGGATTTGCGCCTTACAGGCGTCGCAGATTAGCCGACAGGCACAAGACTGTCAAGGGCAAAGTGAGGCTGCGCGTTATTCGACGTGCATGACCTGCTGTTTGCGGTCGGCGGCGAGCGTGGCCTCTTTGAGGATGTTGTAGAGTGTTTTGTGGTCGCGGATCTTGAGGAAGTCGAACTGCGGGTGGCTGGTGTCGCGGGTGACGAGCGTGATGGTGGCGATTCCGAAGAGGCGGTCGAGCAAGGGCTGGTCCTGCTGCATGTCGATGACCCGGAACATGTCGAGGTTGTCCTTCTTGCGGCGGAAGACGCCTCGCTCCCATTCGATGCGGTCGGGCGTGACCTCATAGCTGATGCTCTTGAGGTCGGCGATCCTGTAGCCGACGACGAGAAGGGTGGCCAGCGCCAGGACGGCGCCAGCGCCGTGCAGCCAGCGGATGATGGTTAAGGTCTGGTCGAGGGTCAGGTCGCCTGTGGGTCTGATTATGTTGTGCAGAGGGTAGAAGAGCAGAAAGAACGCAAAGACCAGCAGGAGGGTTGATGTGACGAACAGCCTGGTGAGGGCGAATAGGGAGGGGCTGCCCCGGAATGTTTTTTTGCTGTCGTCATTGCCTTCGGCGGGCGATCGGTCGGACGCCGGTTCATCAAGCGGCAGAGGCGTCAGGGCCGGCGGCGAGGAGGTGTAGTAGATGCGCGGGTCGAGGAACTCGCAGCAGTAGCGGCACTTGACCGCCTGGGCCTGGATGATCTCGGCACAGAAGGGGCATCGCTTGGTCCTGGGTTTTTCTTCTCTTGCCTCGGGCATGTTCCTTTTTGATTAAGAATTTTGCAGCAGCGTGAGCATTTTTCGGTCGAGTTTATGGCCGTGGAAATCCTCGTACGCAACGTCGCTGCGGCCGCTGTCGAGGATGCCGAAGGAGCCACGGAAGTTCCACAGGGCGTAGCCCCATCTGTTGGTCTTGAGGATGTCCATGACGTCGGCGAGCCAGGCCATGACGATATGGTAGGGGGTCTTGTTGTAGGCGCCGCCTTCGCCGAAGTGGACGGGCACGCCGCTTCTGCTAAGCGCGACCCAGGGTTTGTACAGTTCTTCGAGTTTGGCGCGGTCGTAACCGTTGCCGGGCCAGGCGGGCTCGGGCTTGTCGCTGTTGGCGACCCAGCTTGCTTTGTAGTGGGTGAGACTGTGGGGATCGTAGGCGTGGGCGCTTTGGACGCAGCCGAGGTCGGCGAGTTCCGGGCAGGGAACACGTGCCCAGCGGAGGCCGTCGATGAAGATGATGCGGTCGGGGGAGATCTCGCGGATGGCCTTGACGGTGGTGCGGACGACGCGTTCGTGGTCGGCGCGGGTCATGTGGGCAGGGTTGTCGTCGCCCCGGGGTTCGTTGATGAGGTTGATGCTGAGCTTTTCTTTGGGGATGCCCTTGTAGCGTTCTGCCAGGAGGGTCCAGTGGAAGACAAAGGCGTCGAGGGCGGACTGGTCCTTCCAGAGGTTGTGCGGCTCCTTGAACTCGGTGTTGACGGAGTAGCCGGGGCCGCGGTGGAAGTTGAGGTTGACGTGGATGCCGTACTTCTGGCCGAGGTCGACGGCGCGGTCGAGCTTTTCGAGCATGGCTTCGTTGATCCTGTAATCGTCGCCGTCGATGATCCAGAGACGGTAGCACAAGGGCAGGCGCACGAAGTCGAAGCCCCAGTCCCGCATCCAGCGGAAGTCGTCCTCGGCGAAGTCGCCTCGGCTGCGCATTGTGAACATGTCGAGGAGGTTAAAGCCGCGCCAGCGGGGGATGGACAGGGGCAAAACGGGCTTTGCGGCCTGCGGGGCGGCCCGAAGGCCCTGTGCGGGTGACATTGCGGCGGAAGCGGCGGCAGCCGCAGTCCATTTCAGGAATTCACGTCGGTTAGCCATGATCATCTCCCTGAGATTCTATCGTCATTTTGGCGGTGACTGCATTGACAATTGTAGCCCGGCGGCTGACGAAGAACAAGCGATTGGCGCGACGAATGCACAATCGGGATGTCGGAGGGCCACTATTCGCCTGCCCCGTGAGTCAGAGGATTTCTGCAAGGCGGTCCGGGCAGACCAGTCCACCGGACATGATCATCTTGAAACCTTCCTCAATGGTGAGGTCTGTCTCGATAACCTCTTCCAGCGGGACGATTTCCATAAATCCGGTGGTGGGATTGGGCGTGGTCGGGATAAAGACCCTTCGGTACTCTTTTCCGTCGGCTGAGATAGTCCGCCCTGTCATGAAAGCGAGCGATTTGTATCCCGGCCGGGGAAAGTCGATGATAACGACCGATTGAAAGGCACTTCGGGGCTGCATGGCGATGACGTCGACGACCTGGCGGACGGTGGCGTAGATGTTCTTGGCAACGGGGACCTTCAGGAGGATGCTCTCGAAAAGGCCCACAATCCGGCGGCCGACGACGACTTGTCCTATTGCCCCGACGAGGTACACGATTGTCAGGAGGAACAACAGCGACAGCACGAACAATCCCGCCCGAATGAACCAACTTGGCCCAGGTCCCCTCAGGAGGACAGGGTCGATATATCCGGCTTTTTCGAGCGAGAAGAAAAGGTACGTTACAATCGGGTTAAGTATCCGTCGAAGAAACCCGAACAGCCACAAGAGCACCATCAGGGTGATGACGAATGGGACCAGGATCAGAACGCCAGAGATCAGGCGATTTCTGGTGCGCGAGTATACGCCGATTCTTGCCCTTGGGGGGCGGCGCGTACGACGTTGGCCGGCCATAGCATCGGTTCCTTCAAGTGGTGTCTCATACTCTACGGGGCGGGCTGTTGTGCCGCTGTGCCGCCGCCGTGCAACAGACAATCATACAGGTTAACAGACGGCCTGACAACTGATTTCGGCATGTCGCCTTATTTTCTTCAGGAAGGCGCGATTTCTCCGGGGTGCGGGCCAAAATGAGATTTACTTGCTGAATGTTTATGGTATTATCGTTTTTTCACCGTATGAGGAATTTTGTATTGCATTACAGGATTTGGACGTGGCGTTACCGGTAGTGGCGATTATTGGCCGGCCCAATGTGGGCAAGAGCAGTCTTTTCAACGCATTGTCGGGGCAGATGATCAGTATCGTCGAGCCGACGGCGGGGGTGACGCGCGACCGTATTTCGGCCATTGTGAACGTGGGCGAGCGGTATTTCGAGCTGGTGGACATGGGCGGCTACGGGATCGTCGACAGCGACGCGCTGAGCGAGCACATCGAAAACCAGATCCACCGGGGGATTGCCATGGCCAACCTGGCGCTGTTCGTGGTGGACGTGCGTGACGGGGTGATGCCGCTGGATGTGACGATCGCCGAGCTTCTGCGAAAGAGCGGGCTGGAGGTGCTGCTGGTGGCCAACAAATGTGATGCACCGAAGCAGATGCACCAGGCGGGCGAGTTCGTGCGATTGGGATTCGGCGATCCGATCTGCGTGTCGGCGACGCAGAACGTCAACAAGGCCGTTCTGATGGAGCGTGTCGTCGAGGCGCTGGAGCATCTGCCGGCGGAGAGGCCGGAAAAGGAAGTGATGAAGATCGCCGTAGTTGGCAAGCGCAATGCCGGCAAGAGCACGCTCATCAACGCCATTTGCGGGCAGGAGCGGATGATCGTCAGCGAGATTCCGGGCACGACACGGGACGCGGTGGACGTGCGATTCGAAAAGGACGGGCGGGTGTTCGTGGCGATCGATACGGCGGGCGTTCGCAAGAAGAGCAGGCTGGCGGATGACATCGAGTTCTACAGCTACACGCGGGCGATGCGGAGCGTGCAGCGGGCGGACGTGGTGCTGTTCATGATCGATTCGACGGTGAAGATTTCGCAGGTGGACAAGAAGCTTGCGCACCTGATCGCGGAGGAGTACAAGCCGTGCATCCTGGTGGTGAACAAATGGGACCTTGCCAAGGACGTGGCATCGACGGACGACTATGGGGAGTACCTGGGCAAGGTGCTGACGGGTCTTCGGCATGCGCCGATTGCGTTTACGACGGCCAAAAACGCCAAGAACGTGCAGAGCGTGCTGGACCTGGCGGTGGAACTGTTCAAGCAGGCGTCGATGAAGATTCCCACGGGCAAGCTGAACAAGGCGATCAAGCAGCTTGCAGAGGAGCGGGTCGGCGGGTCGCGCAAGGCGGGGCACCCGAAGATCTATTACGGCACGCAGGTGGCGACGAATCCCGTCACGCTGCTGCTGTTCGTGAATCGGCCGGAGCTGTTCGACGAGGCGTACCAGCGGTTTGCAATCGGGCGTCTGCGCGAATGGTTGGGCATCGAGGAGGTGCCGGTGCGGCTGCTGCTGCGGGCACGACGGTCGGAACGCGGAAAGCAGGCCCGGGCCGACGCCCCGAAACGCTGACGCTGCGCATCACGCGGCGGCAGTGCGGCGCTCACTTACGGAGCAGGCCAATGACAATGCGAGCGGCTTCGGCGATGAGAATCAGCGCCAGCACCAGCAGGCCGCCGGCGATAATGCCGACGGGCGTCGGGCCATACTGCTTCAATAACAGCAGCAGGGCCCAGAGGGTCATCACATTCATGAAAACCACCGGCCCGAGGATGAAGCCGACGCGTTTTCCGGTCTTCTTGAGCCAAATGGCGGCCACAAGCAGCACAAGGCCGGCCAACAGTTGGTTTGTTGCGCCAAACACGGGCCAGATGGCCTTCCATGCGGGCAGGGGATTGCCATTTGGGTCTTTGAGCGTGATGAGTACGAAGGTCAGCGGCAGAATCAATGTCGCGACGGTCGAGAGATATCGCGACCCCGTGCCCTTGAGGCTGAAGAACTCTTCGAACACGTAGCGGCCCAGGCGGGTGGCGGTGTCCAAGGTGGTCAGGATGAACGTTGCCAAGGCCAGAAGGCCGAACGAGGCGCCCAACTTCTCCGGTATTCCGAAGACGCTGAGGAACTTGCCCATGCCGCTGCTGTAAACGGCCAGAGGCTCCTGTGAGACGAGGGCGTCGTTTCTGGCCAGCATCGCAACCGTACCCAAGGCGATTACGGCGACAATGCCCTCGATGAGCATGGCGCCATAGCCGATCAGGCGGGCGTCGGACTCCTTGTCCAACTGTTTGGAGGACGTCCCGGATGCCACAACGGAATGAAAGCCCGAGCATGCGCCGCAGGCGACGGTGACAAAGAGAACCGGAAACAGTGTGCCAAGGGCGGGGTGCGACCAGCCGGCAAAGGCGGGGTACTGCAATGTATGTCCGCCCAGGAGTATGCCGATGGCGCCTCCGATTACAGAGGCATAGAGCAGAAACGAAGAGAGGTAATCTCGGGGCTGCAGGAGGATCCAGACCGGCGTAGTTGAGGCCACAAAGCAGTACACAATCAGGACAAGGCACCACATCTTCGCAGTGCTCAGGCCGGCAATTGTCGGTATCCTGTCGGCGTTGAGGGGCAACTGCTGGCCCGCCCAAACGGCCGCGAAGACCAGCGGCACAAAGACCAGCGATGACCACAACACGGGTACCTTCAGTCGGTATACGGACAGGCCGAAGCACACTGAAAGGGCTATGAACATCAGCGACGACGTGGCGACACCGCCCTCTTTGACGAAGGATGCCGCGGTCATATCCGCGAATACAGTGAGGACATAAACCAGGCTCAGCCAGATAAATGCCAGGAAGAGCCTGTAGGCCAGCGGCGACATGTACTCGCGGGCGACTTCGGCGATGGAGCGGGCCTTGTGGCGAATGGAGGCGACCAGTGAGGAGAAGTCGTGCACGCCGCCGATCAGGATCGAACCGAAGAGCACCCAAAGCAGCACGGGCAGCCAGCCAAAGGCAATCGCGGCGATGATCGGCCCGACCACCGGCCCGGCGCCGGCGATGGAGGAGAAGTGGTGGCCCAACAGGACGGCCCTGTGGGCGGGCACACGATCGACGCCGTCATAGTCAGTGTGGCTTGGGGTGGGGCGGTCGGCCTGGACATCGTACCGCTTCTCCAGGAATCGGCCATAGGTCAGGTAAGCAAGTATGAATAACAGGACGGCGCCTGCGAGAATTGCTGTCAACATAGCGTATTCCTGCCAATTCTGAACCGAGCGTAACAGGTGAACGTTGGGGAAGTACTTGCGCCGGCTTCCGTTTCGCCGGCGAGATTGTGTTTCGACTTCATGGCTGATGCTTCCGTTTTTCCAGAAACTTCCATGATACCACAGAACAGGGCGGCTATCAAGGGTCGATTGGTATGGCCGCGGAGGCGAGGGCGTGGTGACCGGACATTCAAAAGAGGCCGTTGGGCGTCGTTTCAGGGAAAATCTTTTCTTTGCGTCGGCTTTGTGCAACAATAACCGATGGTGCGGAACCGGAGTATGAACTTGTCCTCACCGTCGCCGGAGACCGTCACGGCAATGAAATCCCCGCAACTATCACATACCTTGAAGGAGAAGAGAAGTGAACAGGAAGCCCCTCATCGGCGCCATAACGTTCATGATCACAGCGTCAGGGATCATCATCGGCTTGACAGGCTGCAGCCAGCGCCAAGGTAAATCAGTTACGTATTCGGCGACATCGCCCGACTCGGCGGCACTGTTTGAGTCCGCGGCGGAGGAGCGATTCGAGTCGGAACGCCCGATTGTGGGAGGCGATATCTACGTGTCGGCCGATGAGGTGTGGGTGATCGTGCGGCCGGAGGGGGGGATTGTGCGGGATGATGACACGCCGGGGTGCGGGACGATACGGGTGCGGCCGCCGGGCGAGAAAAAGGAGATCGATCTTCCGCTGAAGCATACTGACGTGAAGGCGGACATCTGCGGGTATATCGCAACGGTAAACGTCACGCAGCAGTTTCAGAATCCTTACGACGAGAAGATCGAGGCGGTGTATGTGTTTCCGCTGCCGGACAATGCGGCGGTCAACGAGTTCGTGATGACGATAGGGCGTCGCAAGATCCGTGGGATTATTCGTCGGCGAGAAGAGGCTGAGCGAGTGTACAAGGCCGCCAGGAGGCGGGGCTACACCGCGTCGCTCTTGACGCAGGAGCGGCCGAATGTATTCACGCAGAAGGTAGCCAACATCGAGCCGGGCCGGGACATCGATGTGACGATTCGCTACTCCAACACGTTAGCTTACGTCGACGGCTGGTACGAAATCGTGTTTCCGATGGTGGTCGGACCCCGGTTCAACCCGCCCGGATCCAGGAGCGGCATCGGGGCCGTCGGCCGCGGCCGCGGCGGCATCAGCGGGCAGGTTGTCGAGGTGCAGTACCTCCCCCCGGACGAGCGAAGCACACACGGCATCTCGTTGGCGGTCGACATCGATGCAGGCGTCGACATCGAGGAACTGGTCTGCCCCACACACGTTGTCAGCAAAAAGATGCACTCGCGCCGCCGCGCGGAAGTGGTGCTCAGCGACCGCGATGACGTGCCGAACAGAGATTTCGTCCTGCGGTATCGCGTCGCCGGCGACAGGCTCAAGTCGGCGATGGTTACGCATCGCGATAAACGGGGCGGCTACTTCTCGCTGATGCTCTACCCGCCGGCACAGTTGGAGCATCTGACCCGCTCGCCGATGGAGATAATCTTCGTGCTGGACTGCTCGGGCAGCATGTCTGGCAAGCCGTTGGCCCATGCCAAGGACGCCATCCGCCGTGCGCTCAAGAAGTTAGGGCCGGACGACACGTTCCAGGTGATCCGCTTCTCCAGCAAGGCCTCGCAGTTGGGGCGCAAGCCGCTGCCGGCAACCGCCGCAAACATCCGCAAGGGCCTGCATTACGTTGACTCGCTGAACAGCGGCGGCGGCACCATGATGATCGAGGGCATCAAGGCAGCGCTGGATTTTGAGCATGATCCGCGGCGTTTTCGTGTCGTGTCGTTCATGACCGACGGATATATCGGCAACGAGACGGAAATCCTCGCAGCGATTCATGACAAACTGGGCGACAGCCGCATCTTCAGCTTCGGCGTGGGCTCGTCGGTCAACCGCTACCTGCTGGACCGCATGGCGGCGATCGGCAAGGGGGCGGTGGTGTACATCGGCCCTGACGATTCGCCGGGGGAGATCGTGGATCTGTTCTACGAGCGCATCAGCCACCCGGCCTTGACGGATATCGAGATCGACTGGGGCGGCATGAACGTCAAGGACGCTTACCCGCGGCGGATTCCGGATTTGTTCGTTGGCCGGCCGGTGGTCGTGACCGGGCGCTTCGGACGGGCCGACGGCGACATCCGCATCCGCGGGCGCATCGACGGCCGGTGGAGAACGATCAGCGTTGCCGCGGCCGACGCCGCCGACGCCGACCGCCACGAGGGCATCGCCTGCGTGTGGGCACGCAAGAAGATCGAAGACCTGGCCAACCGTGCAGCATACAGCCGCGACTATGCACTGCACGAACAGATCACCGCGACGGCACTGGAGTACGGCCTCATGTCTGCATACACGGCGTTCGTGGCCGTCGATTCGTCGCATTGCACCGAGGGTGACCATGGCGTCACCGTGACCGTATCCGTGCCGGTCCCCGATGGCGTCCGTTACGAAACCAGCGTACAGAATTGATGCATTTCGAAGGAGCCGCTCATGCGATTGTCTCCAGTGTTGGCAGTCATTTCGCACGTTCAGATTCCACGGTGCATCAGAGCAGTTCACGCACGACGTCTGTTTCGTCCCGCGGCAGCTCAATGTGGTGGAGAAGCTGTTTGAGCCGTTGTTCCTCGGATTGTGACCGCCATTAGCCGGGGGGTTCGGTGACGGGGACGAGCTTGAAGACGGCCTCGCGCGGGGCGCCAGTCAATTCGATCTCGCCTTTGCGAACGGACTCGGCGGGGAAATTGTAGATAATGGGCCGGCGAACGCTTTGGGCGTTCTCGTCTCCGTCGCGCACCTCGATCATTATCAGGTACGGCATCTTCTCGTAGGCGCTGTGGGCGTCGTCGGAGGCCCTGTACTGCACGGTTCGCAGCTCGTTTTCGTTAAGCAGTTCAAGCGTATACTTGCCCTGGAGGTTCTTCGAATAGATCACGCCCAGCTTCAGCAGCGGGCTGGTGACGCGGTCCTTCAGGGGGCTTTCGGTCGAGGGAAGCTTGATCTTCACCGGCTCGGCATACCAGCGCCGGCGTCCCGGCTCCAGCTCGATGAACGGCCGCTCGGAGATCGGCTCCCTGCGGGCCTTCTCGATCATCTCGGCGGTCAGGATCACGTTGGCCTTGAGGCTGTCGCCGGCCCAATCGTCGAAGGCGTACATCTGAATCGTGGACGGCTCGATCAGCTCATGCCGCAGAGGGACCTTGTTTTCATCCAGGCACTGCACAGTGAACCACTTCTGCGTCAGCTTGCGCACGTCGACGTTGATCGTTGACGGTTCGCACTGCTCCACCGTGACGGCCAGATCCTTGAGCTTGTCGCTTTCCTTGAGAAAGGCCAGCAGGTCGAGGGGGTAGCGGCCCGGCACATCGTGGTTCTCGAGCTTAGCGTCGTAGAAGAATTCGAGGCGCTCCTTCTGGGGGTCGGTATCGTCGGCGCGAAGGCGTTTCTTCAACTCGCTGATGTGCGAGGGCGAGCCCTTGAGCGTCAGGTTGAGGGTCACCGGCACCGGCTGCTGATCGAAACTGACGAACAGGTCCGGCTGGGTGGCCGGTGAGATGTTCAAAGTGCCGGTTGCGGGCGTGGTCTCTTCGAGGGCCTGATAGGCCCACGCCCAGATCAGGATCGTCAGGGCGACTACTGCACAGATTTTCTTGAACCTGTCAAACATGGCGGATGGCGCCTTCCTTCGGTGTTATTCGGCGGTTTCCCGTGGCTGCACAGCCTCTTTCATACGGTTGATGAGCGGGGTTGTTTCCACCACGGCGGTGGTCAACTGTCTTCGCAGTTGGGCCTCGGAGACGTTTCGCATGAGGTTGCCGTTGATGGCCAGCGAGACGATGCCGGTTTCTTCGCTGACGACGATGACGGTCGCGTCGGAACTGTTTGTGACGCCGACGGCGGCGCGGTGCCGGGAGCCTAACTGGCGGCCCTGGAAGCTCTCGCCCTCGGCCAGCGGCAGTTGGACACGCGCGGCGACGATGCGGTCGCCCTGTATTACCACGGCCATGTCGTGCAGCGCTGAACCGGGATAGAAGATCGTCTTGAGGAGTTCGGCGGTGACCTTGGCGTCGATGCGCACGCCGGTCTCGATGAACTCCGCAAGGCCCACCTGCTGTTCGATGACGATGATGGCGCCGGTCCTGGCCGCGGCCAACTGCGTCACGGCGTTGATGATCTCCTCGACGCTTCGCGTGAGCTGCTGCGGCGAGCTCGACAGGAAGCCGGCCTGTCCGATACGGATCAGCGCGCGGCGGATCTCCGGCTGAAAGGCCGCCACGGCCACGATCAGGACGGCCAGCAGAAAGCCCTTGTACAGATAGGCAATGCGGAGGAGGCCGACCTCCCTGGCGACGAAGTTGAGGATGAGCGAGCCGACGATGAGAATGAAAATGACACCGCGAAAGAGACGCTCGCCGCGGGTGCCTTCGAGAAAGCTGATGACGGTATAGACAAAGCCCCCGATGAGAATCAGTTCTATGGCTACGATTAGGCGTTCGTGCAGGTCGATACGGTAGAGATACTGATAGATCGCGTCAAACAAGCAATCCACCTCCCATCAGATTGACGGTTTTCGAGTTACAACGCGCCCGAGAAGTCCGCACCCGATGGGTTAGCGGCCTGTCTCAGCGAACGTATCTGCTGCTCAGGCGGCTGGGCTTATCGAGCATAAATATGGCGTCCAGATCGTCCTGCATCATACCCCAATTGGTCTTGACCACGTCACTGTGGTTCCTCTGAGTCTCGGCGCGAGTCTGGCCGGTGCCCGCGCAACCGAGCAGCGCCACCGTGATCGAAACCAGCAGGCAGGCGAAAATCAGGACCCGTAAACTTCTTGCCAGCAGCATTTTTTTCATTATCGCCCTCATCTTCTCACGAGAAATCGCTTTTCATCGGTCCTCCGTGGGACCCGGCCGCCCTTGCCTTTGGGCACAGTATACTCATTTTAACAAAAAATCCACCATTGTCAAAGAAAAAACGCAGTTGGCGCGTTCAAGAGGCACGTTTTGGCAAACCGGGTAATCCATGTGGGATTATCGGACGATTCACCAGATGCCGGGCAGGAGACGATAGCGCGTCCTGTCGGCGTATACGGCGTAGCCCGGCAGTTCGCAGCGCAGCGTACGGTCTTCCAGGGACGTTCGGCAAACCAGAACCGCAATCGCCGCAACGGCCGGAACAAGGGCCGCGGCCGACCGCGCCATCATCGGCGTCGTGATGTTCCACAGGATCGCCCCGACGTAGCCGGGGTGCCGCACAAACCGGTACGGCCCGGTCGTGACGACCTTGTGATTCCGGTCAGTCTGGATTCGGACGGTCGTCTCGAAATGCGTATTGGTCAGCATCGCCCACGTCAGAAGCGCCGAGCCGGCCAGAAAACCCGCGATGCCCAGGATCGCCGTCACCGGTCCCAGATCCGACCAGCCGTACCGCCCCACGTCCAGCCCGATTACGGCCGGCGTCAAATAGCAGCTCAGGATGCCGTACGTCGGCACAAGCCAACGGTCCCACGGCATGGTGTCCTTCTTCCGTCTGAAATCGCCGCGATGGTTAATCAGCACGGGATTGCGGATGCACAGCGGCACAATACCGCCGAACATACCGATGAAGCTGACGACCAGGTAAACCCATATCCACGGCAGGTCCATCCGGCCCGCACACCCGAAAATGATCGCCCCGTGCAGCACCGGCGAGGCGAAATACCCCGCCAGCACCTTGTATCCGTTCCTGTTGAGCCTGTCGCGCGTCATCGGTTCTCCGTGATTTTGGCCCGGGTATAATCATCGGCACCGGCCGGACAAAGCCAAACGTGTCCTCCCGCGGGTAATTTGCCAAGCCGCCGCCAGATGTGTTAGAATGCGAGTGTCAAAAGAAAGGGTCTGCGATGCGAATCTATCTTCTTAGCCTGGCGGCTGTGGCTTGTGCGGCCTGTGCATGGGCAGCCGACAATGCGGAAACAGCGGAACCGGCAGTAAAGGATCGACAGGACATCGTCTTCGCCTGCGACTTCGAGGCCGAGGACTGGTACACGCAGTTCGGTATGCCAAAAGCCCCCGGCCGCACAGCCCTCGTCGATGCCGACCCGGCCCTGGGCTTTGAGCCGCTGTCGGGCAAGGCCTTACGCATCAAGGTTGAGGCCGGCGGCCACTATGGAACGAGCATCGTCTACGCCTTCAGGAAGCACGCCGGCGCCGAGCCGGAGGAGATCTACTTCCGCTATTACCTGCGTTTTGCCGATGACTGGGACCCGGCCCGCGGCGGCAAACTGCCGGGCATCTCCGGCACGTACGGCCGGGCGGGCTGGGGCGGCCGCCGCGTCAACGGCGAAGACGGCTGGTCGGCCCGCGGCCTCTTCCGCAAGCAGGTTGACGGCCTGACGCCCCTGGGTTTCTACTGCTACCACGTCGACATGCGAGGCCAGTACGGCTCGGAATGGCTCTGGGACCGCCAGAAGCAAGGCTGGCTCGAAAACAACCGCTGGTACTGCATCGAACAGTACGCAAAGATGAACACCCCCGGCAAGAACGACGGCATCCTGCGGGCCTGGGTCGACGGCCTGCCCGCATTCGAAAAGACCGACATCCGCATGCGCGACACCGACGCCCTCAAGATTGAGGCCGTCTGGCTTAACGTCTACTTGGGCGGAAGCTGGACCGCAAGATCCGACCACCACCTCTATATAGGGCTTGCTGAATAGATTGTAAGTTGCTGTTTTACAGTGGTATGCGTTTCGGTTATCGTCTGACAGGTGAATGGAATTGGCCGTTGATCGGCAAAAACCCTTGCACTTGGAGACATGGATGTAT
>Ga0209407_1001316_pt1 | contig 26379 bp, 35 predicted proteins | sample AD_JPNHG3_MetaG_FD_184410 | JGI IMG/M metagenome (GOLD analysis project Ga0209407, IMG submission 184410) | Active sludge microbial communities of municipal wastewater-treating anaerobic digesters from Japan - AD_JPNHG3_MetaG (SPAdes) (version 2) | ecosystem: Engineered > Bioreactor > Anaerobic... | reverse complement strand
CTGCTGTTCTTCAACTCCCGCACCGCGGACGGCCACCTTGGCGACTTCACCGACGCCTGCCGCGAGAACAGATCGTACGCCATGCGATCCCTCACCGCACAAAAACCGTTCAAATAAAAACGCCCTGCCGTGAGGTTGGCGGACGGTTATTTGAACTTGACCGATCAGGGCGAGTTTCCGTCATTGGCCTCGCTGAAGCTGGAAGGCGGCGTTTTTCAGACGTTTTCGAGCCAGAACGACCGCGTCAATCCTGAGGCGCTCTTGGAACTGGCGGGCGGCGGGCTCGCACCGGTCTACAGATCCGTACGGCCAGCAGAGGAGGATGTCACGAACACGCAGCATTTTGCGGAGCTGGCTGCGCATCCCGGTTGTGCGACTTTGGATTTCACGGGCGGGGACGGCGTGTCTGAGATTCACTTCGGAAAGTATGGCCGCGAGGGTTCGCTGGTCAGCTTTACGCCGTCGGCATCTGGCCGGGTCAGGTTCTCGGCAGAGACGCTTACGGGTGGCAGTCCGGTCAGTCCGTCAACGATCAGTCCGGTTGTCGCCGGTTTCATCACAGCGGATGGGTGGAACCTGCTGGATCGCGATCCGGCGAACGGATATCTCCAAACCGCTGCGCTTTCGGAAACGGCGGGAGCGGACAGTAATTTCCTGGTACCCACAGGTGTGGCGACCGTGTCCGTAACCCTAGTGAACAGCGTGGTCTTTGACGACGTGGATGCAAACGCCGAATTCTATTTCAACACGACCGGCGCAGCGCAGGTGCGTTCCGGTATGATCGTTTCCCGGTCTCAACAAGCGCGGGTCAAACGCATCGGCACACTGGAGGGCGGGACGCTGACGACAGAGATGCCCGGCGGTCTCGTGATCTATGACCGCGAGATCAACGACAGGAGGCAATACGCCGGCTACGGCGGGCGTTACATCATTTCGACAACGCTGGCCGATCCTGTATCGGGCGCACCAATGGCGGTCACAGTCGCCGGGATGCGGAACGTTCTGGGGGGGGGGTGCGCTGGTCCGTTTCGTAAAGCCCAACACCTTCTCGGGAGGGTTGTATCTGGCCAACGGTGGAGTTTGGTTTGACGGCGACAACATGCTGGGTGCCGCCACCGGTCGTGTGGTGGTGGCGGGCCTGTGTGTTTTGCGGCCGGTGTCGAACGTATTGGAGACCGGGGCACAGCGCCCCATCGAGATCCGACCGAACGCGGCGCTTCAGTTGCTCGGGTCAATGGGCGATTCCCAAGTAGCCAGCCGCATCCGCGGGCCACTGTCGGGCAGTGGTGCGCTCGTGACGGGCGAATACGGTGGTAGCGGCATCAAGACGATTACGGAACTGGCGGGGAATAACAACGGGTTCACGGGGGCCTATTACGTGTTCGGCGCGATCCGGGCACAGGAGGGCGTGGGGCTTTCGACCAACGCGAGCATCCGCTTCTCAGACAACACGGGGGGGGTCGGCACGCTGGATATGAGCGGCACGTTCACGCGTCCGCTGGGGGATGGACCGGGGCAGGTTTGCTGGAAGAAGTACCCGGCTGAGCCCTATTTAGGCAGCCTGTACGGCGGATTCTCCGCGTACGGAGGCCCCTTGATCGTGAACCTGCACGGCGACGGCAGGACACTGGTATGGGGCTCGGCGGCTCTGCCTGCGACAGCGGTGGTCTACCTGCAGAACCGTCTCGCGACACACGATCTGGCGTTTATGAATGGGATGGATCTGAAGGGCCTTGCGACGCCGCACATCCGCGTGTCCACCGACCTTGAGAAGACGGTTTATTTCAAGGGCGTGATTTCCGACAGTGTCGGTGGCGGAACGCTGACCAAAGGCGGCATGGGCGTCTTGGTACTTGAGCAGAGTCCGACGATGAACGGCAAGTTGGCGATCGCCTCTGGCAAGGTGAGGCTGGGCGAAGGCGTCTCTCTGAACACGTTGTCCGAAGTGTCCATCACCGGTGACGGCAAGGCACTTGAATGCGCGGGTACGCAGGAGGTACAGACGGTGTCCTGCAAAATTACCGGAACCGGTGATGTGACGGTCTCCGACGGCGGCACGACGGTGCTGAACGGCACGAACACCTATACGGGCGTGACCGTCGTGACGAACGGCTCGACTCTGCTGGTGAACGGCGAGCATATCGGCGGCGGAAACTACCTGGTGACTGGCACGCTGGGCGGCACAGGTGTCATCGCGCCCGACTCCGAAAACAGGTTCGTGTTCGGCGCGGGCTCGCGGCTGTCACCGGGCGGCCCCGGCGCGATTGGCACATTGACGCTGGGCACTCCGGAAACGCTAACCACCGTCGAACTGACAGGCGTGACACTGGATGTCAACCTTTCACAGACGGATGCGGACAAGGTCATCGTTGTGGGTGACCTGTCTGTGATTGGAGTTTCCACCGTGAATATTTTGGCTCCGGACGAAAATCTGCTCAAGAGTCTGCGCGGTAAGGTTGTCACGGTGTGCCAGTGGACGGGAGAAAAGGTCGGCGCATTTTCAACAGCCTCGAATGTCCGGCATTGGAACGTGGTGGAAGATCTCGTCGCGAAAACGATCTCACTGGTTTATCTTTCTCCGGGAACGATGATGCTTCTCCGGTAAAGTCTGTACACACATGCGTGAAAGGATCAAAAGAATGAGACGCTTTCTATTGATTGTCTGGGGTGCACTGTGTGCCGGGCATGTCCCGGCTGGCGATGCGGCGCCGACGGCGACCACGTCGGCACCAAACGCCCCACACAGTTTTCCGGTTCGCGAGTGTTATTGTCCCGCCCACTTCGGCAATTCCTACGAGGCGATGGGCCCGCGAGAGATGGCCGCTTACCTGGCCGAGATGAAGTGGATGGGGTTCAACCGGTACAGTGATTGGATCACGACCACCGACATCTGCAATCCGTATACGTCCTCCGCAACGTGGGATCTCGGGAAAGAACAGATGTATCGCAAAAAAAAGGCGTTTCGCGCGGCGCAGGATCTCGGGCTGGGACTCAACCTGATCGTCACGCCGAACCACGTCTATCTGGACCAGTTAAAGCCGGAGATGTCCGCGAAAAGGGGGGGGCGCATATTCGGCCAACTCATCTGCCCCAGCCATCCCGAAGGACGCAAGCTCATTCTCGGAAACTTTGAACGCTGGTTCAAAGATGTAGCGGACGAGGGGCTCCGGTTTAGCGCGTTCACGGCGTTCGCCTACGACTACGGCGGGTGCGCGTGTGAGAAGTGTGCCCCCTGGATTCTGACTTTCGCGGGGCTGATGAAAGAGATCCACGGTATCGCCGAGAAATACCATCCCGGCATCGAGCCCTGGTTCTGTTCCTGGTGGTGGACGCCTGAAGAGCATACGCAGTTCAATGCGTGGGCCGACCAAGAGGCTCCCGGTTGGTTGAAGGCCATGACGATGCATATCGAATACGGACAGACGCGCCCCAAAGATGTGCCTGTTCCGGCGGGGTGCCGCAAACTGGCCTTCGTGCATGTCGGCTACGGCAACCAGCAGGACTACGAGGTGTACGGACATCAGGGCGCGGTGATCGCGCCACACCGCCTGTCCGCGACGCTGCTTGAGCTGAAGAAATTGGGTTTTGAGGGCTTTCAGGCCTACAGCGAAGGCGTGCTCGACGACTGCAACAAGACATTGCTGGCGGGGCTTGGGAGCGGGCGTTTCCTGGATGCCAACGACGCACTGGCCAACTATGCGAAACGGTATTTCGGTGCGACAGAAGAGCAGTCAGCGGCCTGGGCCGCCTGGCTCGCACGGTGGGGCGACCGCAAGAAGGTGCCGTTACCGGCAGCCGCTGAAGAGTTCGCCCGACTGTCGAAGGATGTGAAAGCCTCCTGGCGGGTCGAACACTGGCGAAGCAAAATCGAACTGGAGACACTCGACCGGGCGATCGGTGTGCCGAAACCCGAAGGGTGGACGCCTGAAAAGCTTGCTCTGGCAGAGAACTATTTCGACGCGCAGGAGCGTCTGTACCGCGACGTGTACCGGTTGGGGCCCGTGCGCCATGTTCTGAGTCCGATCGTTGTGCCCCCCCCGTGGATGGCGTCGTGGAACGCGGCGAACAAGAAGGCTGCGGCGGACCCCAAAGTCCTGACTCAGCAGTGAGGTACGACAAGCCGTGGACGTGTGCCTGACATTGAAGGCAGGTGTTGAGAGAACAGGATTCACGAGCAGCGTGGGGGATCCTTCAGAAGATACGCGCGACATCGTGAAAACCGTTTTGTGTGCTCTGATCGTCACGCTGTCCGCATGGCAAAACGCACAAGCTGTGGTGTCGCCGAACGACTTTGAAACGGGATCGGACAGCGACCGGATCGAGGCGGCGATCGCGCATGCCATGGCTTCTGGTGAGAATGAGGTTGTGATCCCGCGGGTCAATATGCGCACAGGCGGCGAAATCTGGCTCATCACGCGGGCGATTCTCCTGCCGTCCAATCTCCGACTGATTCTGGATAATTGCCTCGTTCGGCTGGCACCCGGTACGCGAGACAACATCATGCGGACCATCGGTACCGAATCGATCCCGATGGTCGGCAACACCAATATCACGGTCACCGGTGTCGGTCATGCGGTATTGAGTGGAGGCACCGAGTCTCACTTCAATCCGCCGGGCGATAAGAGCGGTTGGCGTACCATTGGCATCCTGCTCTATAACACGCGGGATTTCTTGTTGACCGGATTCACGATGGAAGAGACGCAATCCTGGGCCATTTCCATGGAAAACGGTTGTGCCTCCGGTCGTGTCTCCAATATTGTTTTCAGTAACACCAACAAATATCCGAACCAAGACGGCGTGGACGTGCGTAAGGGCTGCCATCACATCGTGATCGAAAACATTTCCGGCATCACTGGGGATGACTCCGTGGCCGTCACCGGACTGCGTTCATCGCTGGATGGTTCGGTTGGCAGCCGTATGCAGATCGGCGACGCATATCCGATGGCGTCTGACGACATCCACGATATTGTGATCCGTAACGTGCGCACGCTTGTGGCCGGTGGCCATCACACCGTGCGGCTATTGAATCATGACGGAATCAAGCTTTACAACATCAGCATCTCAGATGTGGTCGACATGTCGGAACCCGGACAAACCCGCCCACGGGCAGGACTGAAAATCGGGGATCCCGGGTATTCGACACTTGCTCTCAATCAACTCGGGGAGACTTACAATGTCTTCGTCACAAACTTACGTAGCCGGGCCAGCAGCACGGTGTTGATCCAAGGAACGTTGAAAGACGCCGTACTGTGCAATCTTGACCCTTTCGACGGTTCCGTTCCCCTTTCTGTCGGCACGATGCCCACACAGAATGTCGTGGTGTGCAACGCGGCAACTCCACCTCCTTCTCCCCATCCCATCGCCGTCATGTTGGATGGGGCCATTCTCGAGGTCGATCTCACAGCGACGACCAGCGACTGCCTGTTCTTACATGGCCACCTGACGGTCAGTGGCGATACCCGTGTTGAAATTTTGACAAGCGAAGAGGTCCTGTCCACTTCATGCAGAAACAGAGAATATGTGATATGCCGCTGTTCGGGTGAGAAGCAAGACCGTTTCCGCCGCACGACCAATCGCTTGGGATGGTTTGTGTCTGAAGACGACCGCGCACGCTGTCTGTTCGTCGCATACCGCCATCCGACCACCCTGCTGACAGTCCGCTGAGACGCTTACTGAATATCACGTATAACCCGCTCGCTAAGCCATGATCATCACAGATCCCATAAAGGCGCATAAACTCTGGTTAGCAAGGCGCAGTCCTTACCTGCCTATGTTGACCTTTGATGTCCAGCCCCTTTGCGGGGAGATCGTTAAAACCCATTTCCCGACGCTAAAAATATCCATCACCGTGTCTTTCGTAAGCGGCTTAAATTTGACCGCCTAGCCGCCTTTTGAAGGCCGTGCTATAACGCGGGCATGAACACACAAATCGTGAAGACGGGGCGCAAGCGGTATGCGCAGAGCGAGCACCGGGAACTGCTGCGTCCATACGGCAGGAGCGGGATGACGCAGGCGGCGTTCTGCCGCGCCTACGGCGTCAATGCGGTGACGCTTTCGTTGGGGTCATCGAAATCGGGATCGCTATCGGGATCGATGGGGTTTCCGCCGTAGTCCGATGTTTCTTCTCGCACTGGGTATCCTCTTCCGCCCAGCCGGCTCAGCATCGCCGCCATGCGCTCCAGTTCATTCTTTCGTTCCTGGCTTTCGGCTTCGTCCAGCGCCTTCCCGACAACCAATACCTCCTGGATCGCTGCGCCTTCCAGCGCCGTCCCCGTGCGATCTCAAAGTGGCGCCTGCGGTCCGTATCGGCCGTCTTCCCCTTGCCCTCGGCGATGTTCAGAGGGATCGACTGGCTGGCGCACAGCCATGGGTGCCGTGCCGCACGAAGGACGCCCTCCAGCCGCGCAGCGATCTCGTAGACCCACGCGACGCAGCCGATCGACAGCCGATAGACATCCAATCTCTCGTGTCCGAGCGCCATCCGTATCCTCGTGTACGTGAGCGTCTACCGCTTCGCTGTGAACGTGTACGGCCTCCCGGCCCAAGGTCAGTGGTGAGGCGGCGGGCTATTGCGAGTCGCCTGCACCCCTCTGGTTGGCCCGAGTCCTCCTCGTTCCCGTTCCCGTCCCCGTTCACGTACCCGTTCCCGTCCCCGTACACGATCCCTTCTTCACGAACTTGGTTCCCGCGCCGAACCGCTGGCAATCAAAGGAATCGCCCCGGTCTGCCGCCGGAATCGTGCCGCAGCCTTCGGCAATGTTGAGTGCAATGGACTGATGATCCGGACGCCGAAGGCTCGATGAAGCTGCCGCCGCAGGTGTCGTCAAACACGATCAAACCAATTTGTGGTTCGGTTTGCGATTTTCACCAAGTGCAACATGACTGGCACCTCGGTCAGTACCCCCACAATGGCAGCCAGCACCACTGGAGAAGAGGCGCCGAATAGCGATATGGCGACCGCCACCGCAAGCTCGAAGAAATTCGACGCCCCGATCATTCCCGCTGGAGCCGCAATGTCATGCGCGAGATTCAGCTTTTTCGCGGCCAAATACGCGATGAAGAAAATCAGATACGTCTGGAGGATCAGCGGCACGGCGATGAGGAGGATATGCAGCGGGTTCTTCAGGATCACGTCGCCTTGAAAGGAAAAAATCAGCACGAGCGTCAGCAGCAGTCCGCCAATGGTGAAATGGCCGAACTTGGGGATGAACGTCCTGTTGAAATAGTCCAGCCCTTTTGTCTTGATCACATGAAAACGGGTCAGCGTGCCGCCCGCCAGCGGGACGACCACAAAGAGACCGACCGACAGAAAGAGCGTGTCCCACGGGATCTTGATGCCGCTCACGCCCAGCAGCAGGGCGACAATCGGAACGAAAGCGGGAAGGATGATCAGGTCGTTGGTCGCAACCTGCACCACGGTGTAGGCCGGATTGCCCCGCGTGAGGTGGCTCCAGACAAACACCATCGCCGTGCAGGGCGCGGCGCCCAGAAGAATGGCTCCCGCCAGATAATCCCTGGCCAATTCCTTCGGGATCAGCGCTTTGAAAACCACAAAAAAGAAAAAGGCCGCGATCGCATACATCGTAAAGGGTTTTATCAGCCAGTTGGTTACCCAGGTGACATACAGCCCTTTCGGATTTCTACCGACGTTCTTGATGCTGGCGAAATCCACCTTCATCATCATGGGCCAAATCATCAGCCAAATAAGAACCGCAATCGGGATGGACACCTGCGCGTATTCGAACCGCCCCAGAAACGCGGGTACGTCCGGCAGAAACTTGCCGATCAGCACGCCCGCGATCATGCACAGCGCGACCCACACGGTCAAATACTTGTCAAAAAAACCGATTTCCAGCTTTCGCTTTTCGTTCACTTGAGTATCCTCTTCTTCCAAAATTCCAGTATTCCATCATTCCAGTATTCCAGGAAGCGTCTCCACAAACGTCCGGATCTCGTCGCGCACGCGGCGATAACAATCCAGCTTCGCCTTTTCGCCTTCCGCGAGCTTCGCCAGCGCGGGCGGATCATCGAAATCGACGTGCACCACTTTGGCCGAACCCGGGAAGAACGGGCAATTCTCGTTGGCGTGACCGCACACCGTCACCACGTAGTCAAAGGGAACGCCGGTCAGCGTGTCCACGTTCTTCGACACGTAACCGGAAATGTCGACGCCCGCCTCGGCCATGACCTTCACCGCGTTCGGGTTCAGCCCGTGCGTCTCGATGCCCGCAGAGTACGCCTCGATCATATCGCCCTTGAGCGCGCGCGCCCAGCCCTCGGCCATCTGGCTGCGGCACGAGTTGCCGGTGCACAGGAAAAGGATGTTCAACTTCCTCATGTCAAAAACTCCACAGAAAATAGAAACCCGCCGCTACCAGCAGCACGCCGGCCAGCCCCCGCACGGCAGTTTCCAGCCCCTTGAACCTGACCGCCGCCGCGCCGAGCGAAACACCCAGCATGAGCGCCCCGAGGGGCAGCGCGAACCCGACAGCGTATGCGATCAGTACCGCCGTCATCCATAGCGTCACGCCCTGCAACACCGCCGCGCCGATGATGATGAAGATGCCGGGATTGCAGGCCAGCGAACTCACGCTCACCGCCCCGCCGCCCACGATGCCGAACAGCAGCGCCCCGAGAATGCCACCGGATCGGCCCCTTACGCCGAACCTGGCCTTGCCCTGCGGCAGAGTGAACGGCAGCAGGTTCAGCGAGCCCAGGCCCAGCACGATGGCCGCGAAACCCGCGAACACCTTCCAGTAGCGCCCCAGCGTGCCCTGCGCCACCTGGCCGACCATGGCCGCCACCGCGCCCAGGATCACCAGCGAAAGCACCGCGCCCAAAAAGAAGGAGCCCGCCGACATCAGCCGCGACCGCAAACTGTTGTCCTTGCGGGCACCCGCGTACCCCACGATAATGCCCAGCACCGGCAGCGTGCAGCAGGTGCTCACCACCGCGCTCAGGAGCCCGAGCGCCAGGGCGAGAGGGATCGCCATGAAGCCGACGCCCGCCTGATCGAACGCCGCCGTGGCGCTCGTCAACAGTGACCGGAACCATTCCATTCGTCAGATCCTTTCTCCGCTCAATTACAGCCGCGCGGCCCGCACCCGCCCGCACCGCAACCCGACCGGGGACGCGACGCGCCCACAAACGCCTTCATCAGGGCATCCTGCGTGACGTCCTTGTCGGCCACAACCGACATGCCGCGGTTCTTGACCATCGCCAAGACCGAAGGCGCCCCGAGCTGCGCCACGACGCCCTTGTAGTCCTCCGCGTCCCTGCTGAGAAGATACTTGCCTATCTTCGTCCCTCGGCCCGAGATGGTCGCGGAGGCCGCGGCCACTTCCTTCTGGATCGCCGCCGTCCGGGCCGCATCGTCAGCCGGAATCACCACAAAGACCGCCTCGGTGTTCGTGGCCACCACGTTGAGTTCACCAAGCCCTTTCAGCGGGGCGTCCCAGCCGGCAAGCTCGGGCGTTCCCTGCGCCGCTACGGCAGGCGCGGCCACCGCCGGCAGCGCGAATCCCTGCTCCGCCTTCGGTGCGCTCTCTTTCTCGCCGGCAACCCGCGCCGCCACGACCGCGCAGGCAGCCAGAACCACCACGCCGCTAATCAGCCATTTGGTCCTCTTGCCCAGCCCGCCTGTGCCGCACTTGCATCCCGGGCCGCAACAGATCCCGTCACCGACTCGCACATCCTGCTCCTGATCGCTCATGATTCTGTCCTTTCTCGTTTTGAATTACACCGTTTCAACCGTTCCAATCAAAAAACTGGCCCAGCCGGTCAAGTCCGACCGGCTCCTCCGGCACCCAAGGAACCATCACCGTACGGTGCGAAAGCTTCTCCGCAACTTCCGCGATGTGGGGGGTCTCGTTCCGGGCGCGCGCCGCCAACAGCGGATCGGAGGACGCGCTATTTGCGAAACTCTGGTTCACCACCCACGCGCACGGCTCGATCTGCGCCCGCCGCAAGTCTTCCTGCAGGTAGGCGGCCTCATGCACCGGCGTCGCCTCGGGCAGCGTCACGACCAAGACTTTGGTGAAAGCCGGGTCGCGCAACCTGGGCATCAGCTCGCGCACCTCGGACGGCATATCGCTTGCAAGTCGCAAGACCTCGCGGTGATAGGCCTCCGAAGCGTCCAGCAGCAACAGCGTATGCCCGGTGGGGGCGGTGTCGAGCACGACAAAGCCCTTCTCACCCGCCGCGACCGTTCTGGCAAAGGCGCGGAAAACGGCGATCTCTTCGGTACAGGGCGAGCGGAGATCCTCCTCCAGCAGGGCCCGCGCATCCGCGTCGAGCCCTTTGCCGGAAACCCGCAGGACCTCGTCCGTGTAGGCCCGCGTCTCCGCAACGGGATCAATCCGGCTCACGCTCAAATTTGGGAGACCGTCGCCGGCGACCGTCTGCACATGGGCCGCCGGATCGGTCGTGCTGAGACGCACCGGCATCCCGCGCTTCGCGAGCTCGCACGCGATCGCCGCCGCGATCGTCGTCTTCCCGACGCCGCCTTTGCCCATCGTCATGATCACGCCGCGCCCCGACTTCGCCAGATCGTCAACCAGTTCCGACAGCGTATCCGTGCGAGTGAGCCCGACGGGAGCAGCGGCCACGGCCTCCGGCTCACCTGGGGCGGCGGTTTCAAACAGGGCGCGCAGCGCGCCGATCCCCAGAATGTTGTGGGCTTTCAAATAGAACCGGGACACAGGGAACGCCGCCAGCCAATCGCGGTACGCCTCCAGCGCCTCCCGGTCCCTGCGCTCCAGCGCCGACGCCAGCCGGTCGTCGCGCTTTTCCGGCTGAAACAGCCCGTTGAGCATCACCCGCTGGTTGACCACGCCCAGCTTGGCGAGTTCCTCGCTCGCGCGGCGGGCCTCCTTCAGCGCCGCCTTCTGCGCCCGGCTCACCAAAACCAGAGTTGTGCGGGCACCGTCCGCAAGGGCGGCCAGCGTGCGCTCGTATACGGACCGCTGCTTGTCCAAACCCGCCAGAGGACCCAGACACGACGTGCCGCTCGTGTTGGCATTGAGAAAGCCAGTCCAGGCTTTAGGAAGCGCCAAAAGCCGCAGCGTGTGCCCCGTCGGGGCCGTATCGAAAATCACATGGTCAAAACCGGCCGTCGCCCCGACATCCCCGAGCAGGCGCGAAAACTCGTCGAAAGCCGCGATCTCCATCGTGCACGCGCCGGATAGCTGCTCCTCCATGCTGCGCAACGCCGCCGCCGGCAACTTGCCGCGGTACGGGCCGACGACCTTCTCCCGATACTGCCGGGCCGCCTCCTCCGGGTCGATGTTCATCGCGAAAAGGCCCGCAGCCCCGGGAACGCCGGTCGGGGCGGTGGACAGCTTGACCCTGAGAACCTCGTCCAGATTCGAGGCCGGGTCCGTGCTGACCAGCAACACCTTCCCGCCTCTGTCGGAAAGAGCCAGCGCCGTCGCGCAGGCGAGCGACGTTTTACCGACACCACCTTTGCCGGTAAAAAACAAATACCGCGTTACATTCTCAAAAAAATCCGACATTGCAATCCTCCTTGCTCAGCAACACTTTGAATTTTGTGCCGTGGATCCCGTTGAAGACACGCAACAGCAGCACGATTTTGAAGCTTTCGGAATAAACGGTTTCGACGCGGGCCTCGCACCCAGCAAAGCCGTCAGGGCTTCCCTCTCGGGATAAGCGCCGCGGCTCACAATCACCCCGTCCGCCAGAATCAGCGGCAGACAGGCCACATCCTCTTTCTCAAGGGCTTCCCGCACGGTCGCGTTCTCCGCGAACGCCATGGGTTGCTGCGCCAGGTTGTACCGGGCCACAGCCACGCCCTGCCCCTTGACCCATTCCAGATCGCCCGCGAAACGCGGCAGCACAGGGTCGACTTTCGGACCGCAGACGCCCGTGGAACAGCACATCGGAGGATCATAGACTTCCAGTTGTTTCATCGCGCATACTCCTTTGATTCGTCACATGGCGAAATATAGCATTGTCGGTATGCCGTGTCAATAGCCGCCGCAGGATTTTTTAGCCGCAATGGCACCGCGCGTCCCCGGCAGGCGACTCAATGCGCCCATCAAGATCAGGTGTGATCATGTAGCGGGATCCACATCAGTCCGCTGCCATTACCGGGTCACATGTGCCGCAACAGCCTCCGGCACTCACGCATCAGCACTCCTTGGGAACCGATTTTCCAGAAGCCGCGGCTTTTTCAAGAATATCAGCCAGCTTCCGATAATCTTGAACGACCGTCTCGTTGCCCTCAAGCATCTCCTCAAGCCATGTTAGAACAGGACGTACCGCCTTCCTGGCCTCCCCCTGCACCAGCCTGTAGTGCGCCCAGCGCCCCTCTTTTCGCATATCAACGAGGTCGGCGTCGCTGAGGATCGACAGGTGCTTGGAGACTGTCGATGGAGCCAATCCCAGAACTTCAACGATGCGGCAGACGCACAGCTCGCCGCCACGCAACAGCATCATGATCCTGATCCGTTGTTTGTCCGACAGCGCTTTCGTCACCCGCAAAGTAGTCCTGATCTCATCGTTTCGCATAGGGTCGTCTTCCTGATAAGGGCCACGTTCATTTCGTTATGTGGCGAAGTTAATGCTTGTTGGCGACGATGTCAAACATATGAAGCAACGCACACGCAACCGGGGTATAAATTTTTTGCGCCGATGGTGCAAATTCGCACTTGCCTGTCGCGGTGCGCTTTGATAATCTCATCCAACTTTTTCCAACCCGGAAGGAGTGGGAACATGCGGGTCTAAGCTCCGCGTGGGATAAGCCGGCAGGGTGCCGGGAACATCCACTGTTCTTTGAAAAGTTCAGGGTGAAGGGTGAGCGTCTTGGAAAGCAAGGCAGACAAAAGTCATGCGGCAGCGGTCGGCAATGCGCCGGCTGGCGGCGATGCTTTGCTTGGCAACATCCGCAACATCGGCATCGTGGCCCACATCGACGCGGGCAAGACCACGACGACCGAGCGGATTCTCTTTTACGCAGGGCGCACGCACCGTCTCGGCAATGTGGACGAAGGCAACACTGTCACCGACTGGATGATCCAGGAGCGCGAGCGCGGCATCACCATTACCAGCGCCGCCATTACCTGCTCCTGGCAGGGCGTGCAGATCAATCTGATCGACACGCCCGGACATGTCGATTTTACGATTGAAGTGGAACGCTCATTGCGCGTGTTGGACGGCGCGGTGGGCGTTTTTTGTGCCGTCGGCGGGGTTCAGCCGCAGTCTGAAACAGTTTGGCGTCAAGCGGACCGCTATCAAGTGCCCCGCATCGCGTTCATCAACAAGATGGACCGCATGGGCGCCGATTTCGAGTCCTGCGTGGAGGAGATCCGCACGCGGCTGCGCGCCAATCCGGTCCGTCTGCAGTTGCCGATCGGCCGCGCCGAGACCTTCAGCGGCGTGATCGACCTCTTGGAGATGCGCGCGCTGGCGCATGACGAAGGCACCGATGGCCGCGACGTCCGCGCATTTGAGATCCCGGCCGAGATGATGGAGGCCGCCAGGGCGGCGCGGGCGACGTTGTGCGAGCAGGTGGCCGAGGCCGACGATTCGTTGATGGAGGCCTATTTCGAGAATCCCGAGCTGTCGGCGGACGTGCTGCGCGCCTCGCTGCGGCGCTCGGTGATCGCGGGTAAGGTCGTGCCGGTGTTGTGCGGCACCTCGCTGCGCAACAAGGGCGTGCAACAGTTACTGGATGCGGTGGTGTGGTATCTGCCGTCGCCGCTCGACCGTCCGCCGGTAGAGGCCACGGACCTGAAGAGCGAGGCCAAGGTGACGCGCGAGCAGAGCGCGGGCGCACCGTTGACCGCACTGGTGTTCAAGATTGCGACAGACCCCTATGTGGGGCGGCTGTTCTTTGTGCGCGTCTATGCCGGTGCGCTCAAGAAGGGCCAGAACGTGTACAACCCGCGCAGCCGCAAGCGCGAGCGTGTTTTGAAGCTGGTGCGGTTGTTCGCGGATGATCAGACCGAGGTCGAGGCCCTCGGGCCGGGGGAGATCGGGGCGATTGTGGGGCTCAAGGAGGCCACGACCGGCGACACGCTGTGCGCCGAGCATCAGCCGGTGTATCTGGAGCGCATCACGGTGCCCGAACCGGTGATGTTCATGGCGATCGAGCCCAAGTCACGCGGCGACAAAGAGAAACTGGAGCAGTCCATGGCGCTGCTGGCGTCAGAGGATCCGACCTGCCAGATCCGCGTGGATGCAGAGACGGGGCAAACGATTTTGAGCGGCATGGGTGAGCTTCACCTGGAGATCCTGGTGGATCGCCTGCGCCGCGAGTTCAAGTGTGAAGCGAACACGGGCCGTCCGATGGTGTCGTACTACGAGACCGTCACAGCCGCAGGGAAGAGCACGTATCTCTTCGACCGCGAGCTGGGCGGGAAACGGCATTACGCCCAAGTGACGGTTGAGGTGGCTCCTCGGAAACGGGGCAGCGGCTATGCGGTGGAGATCACCTCCGCCGTGCGGCGTCGGCTCCCGGATGAGAAGCTGGCCGATTGCGTGGAGCAAGGATTGACAGACGGCATCCTGACCGGGGTGCTGGCGCGCTACCCGATGACGGACGTGCTGGCGACGGTCACGGAGGTCGTGATCACGGATGAGGAAACGGCGACAGACGTGGCTTTCAGGACCGCGGTCGTGATGGGGTTCCGCGAGGCGGCCTTGGCCGCCGCGCCGGAATTGCTGGAGCCGATCATGTCCCTCGACATCGTGACGCCTGCCGACTATGTCGGCGACATCATGGGGGATATTAACGGCCGCCGCGGTTCGGTGCGTGACATGACGACGCGTGGAGACATGCAGATCGTGCGCGCGCAGGTGCCGTTGGCAGAACTTTTCGGGTACTCAACCGCAATCCGGTCGCTCTCGCGCGGCCGCGCCAGCTATACGATGGAACCTGGCGAATTTGCGGTCGTGCCACGGACAGTGAGAGAACAACTACTGAACAGGTAACGTTAGAATGCAAAGTCAGCGTATACGCATTCGTTTGCAGGCGTACGATCACAGGGTGCTGGATCAGGCCGTGAGCGCGATCATCGACACGGCCCGCGGTACCGGGGCCCAGGTTGTCGGACCGATCCCTCTGCCTACGAGGATTGAACGGTTCACGGTCAACCGCAGCCCCCACGTGGACAAGAAGTCCATGGACCAGTTTGAGATGCGCACGCACAAACGGTTGTTGGACATCGTGGGCCCGACGGCGAAGACCGTCGATGAGCTCAAGAAGTTGAATCTGCCTGCTGGCGTGGACATCACAATTCGAATCTAAGGACGGTGACACCATGGAAGGCATACTTGGCAGAAAAATCGGGATGACGCAGGTCTATGATGACCAGGGGCGTCGGATTGCTGTAACCGTGTTGGAGGCGGGGCCTTGTCCGGTCGTTCAGGTGAAGACGCCTGAGACGGACGGCTATCGCGCGGCGCAGCTCGGCTATGAAGAGCAGAAACCGTCCCGCCTGTCGAAGGCGGAAGTCAAGCACTTCGAGAAAGCCGGCGTGAAGCCCTGCAAAATGACCAAAGAGTTCAAGCTCGACGAGGGCGAGGAGGTCAAGGCGGGTGACGCGGTGACGGTCAGCATGTTTGAAGGCGTGAAGTACGTCGACGTGTCGGGCGTCACCAAAGGCCGCGGCTTCGCGGGCGTGGTGCGCCGTTACCGGATGGGCGGCGGCCCGATGACCCACGGCGGTCACTCGAAGCGCCGCGTGGGCGGTATCGGTGCGCGCGACTTGCCGGGCTGGGTCGAGAAGGGCAAGCGCATGCCGGGCCATATGGGCGCGGTCAACCGCAAGGCCCGCAACCTGACCGTCGTGCAGGTCCGCGGCGAAGAGAACCTGCTGCTGGTGGCCGGCTCGGTGCCGGGGCCGAAAGGCGGCGTAGTCATTATCAGGAAAGCCCTGAAGAAATAGGGGTGGAGAACCGATGAGTACGATCAAGGTTTTTAATCCGGCCGGCGAGCCAGCGGGCGAACTGACTTTCGCGGACGAGCGGCTGGTGCTGGACAAGGGCGAGCAGGCGGTCAAGGACGTGGTGGTGGCGATTCAGAACGCCTTCCGCGCCGGCACGGCCTCCACGCTGAGCAAAGGCGAGGTCGCCGGCAGCAACAAGAAGCCGTGGCGGCAAAAGGGCACCGGCCGTGCCCGCGCGGGGTATCGTCAGAGCCCGGTGTGGCGTGGCGGCGGCGTGGCCTTCGGGCCGAAGCCGCGCGACTTCTCGCAGAAGATCAACCGCAAGGTGCAGCAGCTCGCGTTCACCCGCGCCCTGAGCGAGAAGATCGCCAATGGGCAGACGGTGGTGATCGACACGATTGATCTGGCCGAGCCGAAGACCAAGCTGTTGACGGCGCTGCTGAAGAGACTGGGCGTCGAGCGCTCGGCGCTGATCGTGCTGGATCAGCACGAGGAGAAGGTGATGCTCGCAGCCCGCAATCTGGAAAAGGTTGAGGTTGTCAGTGCGGCGGAAGTTGATGTACATTCTCTTCTTTTCTACCGCACGCTGGTGGCCACCAAGGCAGGGTTCGAGGCGCTGACGGCGCGCATGAAGAAGAAGACGGAGGTGGGCGCATGAAGCACGCCGGAATCATCCGCAAGGTGCAGATCACGGAAAAGGGCACGAAGCTGGCGTGCGAGAACCAGTACATTCTCGAGGTCGCTCCCAAAGCGAACAAGATCGAGATCAAAGATGCCGTTGAAAAGTATTTCGGCGTGCATGTGCTGGCGGTCAGAACCCAGAACTACAAGGGCACGCTGCGCACCCTGAAAAACCGGCGCGTGGTCCGCGATTCCGGCTGGAAGCGCGCGATCGTGACGGTCAAGGCGGGCGAGCGCATCGAGAGCGTCAGTTAACGCCGTCGGAAAGGATAACAAGGCCATGGGGCTTAAGACATTCAAACCGAGAAGCGCCGGCTTGCGACACCGCGTCGCTCCGACCTTCGACGAGATCACCGAGGTCAAACCTCTGCGCAGGCTGACCGAGGCGAAGAAGAGCAAGGCTGGACGCAACAATCAGGGGCGCATCACAACGCGCCATCGTGGTGGCGGCGTCAAGCGCCGTTACCGCATTGTGGACTTCCGCCGCAACAAGATCGGCATCCCGGCGCGCGTTGAGGCGATCGCCTACGATCCGAACCGTTCGGCCAACCTGGCGCTACTGAAGTACGTCGACGGCGAAAAGCGTTACATCCTCGCGCCGCAGGGCTTGAAGGTGAACGATGCCGTGATGGCGGGGCCGGAGGCCGAGCCGAGCGTGGGGAACAGCCTGCCGCTGGCGCTGATCCCGTTGGGGCTGTTCGTGCACAACATCGAGTTGGTGCCCGGCCAGGGGGGCAAGCTGGCCCGTTCTGCGGGCAACAGCTGCCAGGTGATGGCGCGTGATGGCGATTTCGTCACGTTGCGCCTGCCCTCCGGCGAAATCCGCCGTGTTCTGGGCAAGTGCATGGCCACAATCGGTCAGGTCGGCAATGCCGACTGGAGCAGCATTAAACTGGGCAAAGCTGGCCGCAAGCGCTGGATGGGCATCCGCCCGACCGTGCGCGGTGTGGCGATGAACCCGGTTGACCATCCGATGGGCGGCGGTGAAGGCCGTACGTCCGGCGGCAGTCACCCGCGGTCGCCTTGGGGCAAGCTGTCGAAGGGCGGCAAGACGCGCAACCGCCGGAAGACCAGCAGCAGGTTCATTGTGAAGCGGAGAAAGTAACGCATGGCACGGTCTATTAAGAAGGGCCCTTACGTAGAGAAGAGCCTGCTCGAGAAAGTCGAGAAAATGAATGCGTCCGGAAGGAAGCAGCCGATCAAGACCTGGTCGCGCCGCTCCATGATTCTGCCGGATTTCGTCGGGCACACGTTTGCCATTCACAACGGCAGGCAGCATGTGCCGATTTTCATCACTGAGAACATGGTGGGGCACCGTTTGGGCGAATTCGCGCCGACGCGGACCTTCAAATCGCACGGTGTCCACACGGACAAGGCGGCCGCGAAATAACGGAGTCTGAGAACAATGGAAGTGACTGCCATTACACGAAACGTCAGGATGTCGGCTCAGAAAGGCCGCCCGCTGGCCCGCAAGTGCCAGGGGCTGCCGGTGGCTGCCGCCCTGCAGATCGTTGAATTTAGTCCGCGTAAAGCGGCGGCCATCCTGAGCAAGACGCTCAAGTCGGCGGTCGCCAACGCGCGGAACAACGCGAACCTCGATGTCGATACGCTCAAGGTCAGCCTGTGCGTGTTTGATGAGGGAACGCGTATGCGCCGGTTCTGGCCGCGTGCCCGCGGAAGCGCGAGCCCGATTGCCAAGAGGCTGAGTCATTGCAAGGTGGTTCTGACTGACGGTCAGTGAGGCCGGCGATTTTTAAGGAGCAGAACTTTGGGACAGAAAGTAAATCCTATCGGTTTCCGAATCGCGGTTGACAAGCAGTGGCGCAGCCGTTGGTTTGCCAACAAGAAGCAGTTCGGAGAGCTGTTGTCGGAAGACATGATGATCCGCGAGACGGTCAAGAAACGCCTCGAGAGCGCAGCGATCACCAAGATCCTGATCGAGCGTTATGCCAACCGCGTGCGCATCAACCTGTTCACCGCCCGTCCGGGCGTCGTGGTCGGGCGCAAGGGCCAGGACATTGACAAGATCCGCCAGGATCTCGCCAAAGCGACCGGCAAAGACATTTACCTCGAGATCCACGAGGTGCGTGATCCCGATGCTAACGCGCAGTTGGTTGCCGAGAGTATCGCGCAGCAAGTCGAGCGCCGTGTGGCCCTCAAGCGCGCCATGAAGCGCGCCGAGAAGGTCGCCATGGACATGGGCGTTGACGGGATCAAGATCCGCTGCAGCGGCCGTATCAACGGCGCCGAGATTTCCCGCGTGGAGTGGAGCAAGCAGGGCAAGGTTCCGCTGCACACGCTGCGCGCGAACATCGATTACGGTTTTGCCGAGGCGCACACCACGGCCGGTCTGATCGGCGTCAAGGTCTGGATCTGCAAGAAGGACGATTTCCAGCCGGTCCGCACCGGCGGTCAGAGGAGGAGAAAAGATGCCCCTAATGCCTAAGCGGGTCAAGTACCGCAAGCAGTCTAAGGGAAACCGCGCGGGTTTTGCGACGTCCGGCGCCGAGTTGGCGTACGGTGAGTACGGCCTGAAGGCGCTGGAGCGCGGCTGGCTGACCAACACGCAGATCGAAGCCTGCCGTGTGGTCATCAACCGCGAGATGAAGCGCAAGGGCAAGTTGTGGATCCGCATCTTCCCTGACAAATCCGTGAGCCGTAAGCCGATCGAAGTCCGAATGGGCGGCGGCAAAGGTAACCCCGAGCTGTGGGTCGCCGTGATTCTGCCCGGCAAGATGTTGTTCGAGATCGGCGGCGTCTCCGACTCCGTGGCGCGCGAATGCCTGCGCCTGGCGGACACCAAGCTCGGCCTCCGCACGCAGCTTGTCACGCGTCATGTAACGGGAGCGTAACGGAACCATGAAAGCAAGAGACTTGAGAGAACTCGGAGCGGTGGAGCTTGAGCAGAGGATCCGCGAGATGTCGCAGGAACTCCACGACCTGCGGATCAAGCATAAGTCGGGCTCCGGCATTGAGAAACCGGTCCGTCTGCGTACGATGCGCCGCGAGATCGCGCGTATGAAGACGGTGCAAGCTGAGCGGGAGGCGAAGTAAATGGCCGAGACAACAGAGACGCGCGGCAGCCGCAAGGTCCGCAAGGGCGTCGTGGTGAGCAAGAGCGGCGAGAAATCGGTGGTCGTGCAGAGTGAGCGTCGCGAGCGCCACCCGATTTACGGCAAGGTGATCCGGCGGTTCAAGAAGTACCATGCCCATGACGAGGACAACACCGCGAAAGTGGGCGATGTTGTGACCATCATGGAAACCCGCCCGCTCAGCGCGACGAAGCGCTGGCGCATTATCAAGCCTGAGGTGAAGTGACATGATCCAAGAACAGACAATGATGGTGGTCGCGGACAACACCGGCGCCAAGCGCGCGATGTGTTTCCGTGTCCTGGGCCAGCGCAAACGGTACGCCCACCTGGGTGATGTCGTGCGCGTGGCCATCAAAGAAGCGGCGCCGACCGGCGCGGTGAAGAAGGGTCAGGTCTGTACGGCGGTCATCGTGCGCACAGGCCAGCCGATTCGCCGCGAGGACGGCTCGTATGTCCGGTTCGACCAGAATGCGTGCGTGATCGTGGACAACAAAATGAACCCGATCGGCTCCCGCATTTTCGGGCCTGTCGCCCGCGAGTTGCGCGACAGAAACTACATGAAGATCATTTCGCTGGCTCCGGAAGTGGTCTAAGCAGTGAAGGGCCGTAACGCCGATGAGGGCCCTGCCCGCGCAGGGCGGCGGCCGTCAAAACGGTTACGGGTTAGGAAACAACATGAGTGTTGCAAGAATCAGGAAGAATGATATCGTGATCGCCATCGCCGGCGATCATGCCGGAAAGACAGGCAAGGTGCTGCGCGTGTTGCCCAAACAGGGCAAGGCCGTGGTGCAGGGTCTGAACATGGTGAAGAAGGCTATCCGCCGCTCGCAGACCGCGCCCAACGGCGGTTTCGCGGATCGCGAAGCCCCGATCGACCTTTCCAATCTGATGCCCTACGATCCGGACAAGAAAAAGGGCGTCCGCATCAGCCGAGTCCAAGAGGGCGACAAGACGGTGCGTAAATCCAAGGCCTCTGGCAAGATCTTGGACTAAGGGGGAGCGGACATGGCCAATCTTAGAGAAAAATTCGTGAAAGAGCTGGCGCCGAAGCTTCAGGAAAAGCTCGGTCTCAAGAACAGGATGCTGATCCCCCGCCTGGAGAAGGTGGTGATCAACATGGGCTTCGGCATTGTCGAAAAGGATGTGCAGAAGAACATCGTTGAGGATCTGGCTAAACTCGCCGGCCAGAAGCCGGTGTTGTGCAAGGCCCGCAAGAGCATCTCCAACTTCAAGTTGCGTGAAGGCATGGTGATCGGCGCGAAAGTGACTCTGCGCGCCGACCGCATGTATGATTTCGTGGAGCGTCTGGTCAACAGTGCGCTGCCGCGTATCCGCGACTTCCGCGGGGTTCCGAACCGCGGCTTTGACGGACGGGGCAACTACACGTTGGGCCTGAAAGAACACACGATCTTCCCTGAGCTCATGGATTCCGGCGCACAGGGCAACGATGTCGGCATGGACATCACCTTCGTGACCACAGCGAGGAATAACCAAGCGGCTCGCGAGCTGTTGGTCGCTCTAGGCATGCCGTTTGCCGGCAAATAAGGAGGATTTCCACAATGGCCAAAACCTGTCTGATGGAAAAAGCCAAGCGCACGCCGAAATTTTCGTCGCGCAAGTACTACCGGTGCTCCCGTTGCGGGCGCCCGCGCGCGTATATCCGTAAGTTCCAGCTCTGCCGTATCTGTTTCCGCGAGCTGGCTGTGTCGGGCATGATCCCGGGTGTGACCAAGGCAAGTTGGTGAGGAGTGTACAATGACGTCGGATCCGATTTCTGACATGCTGGCGCGCATCCGCAATGCGCTCAAAGCCGGACTGCCCTCGGTCGAGCTTCCGGGCTCCCGCATCAAGGGCGAGATTCTCCGCGTGATGAAGGAAGAAGGCTACATCACGGACTTCACGATGACCAACGGCGTTCCGCGCGTGCTGAGCATCGAACTGAAGTATAATGACGACGCCGAGCCGGCGATTCGCGGCATCCGCCGCGAGAGCAAGCCGGGGCTCCGCAAGTTCTGCGGCGTGCAGGAGATCCCGAACGTGCTGGGCGGTCTGGGCACCGCGATCCTGAGCACCTCGGGTGGTATCCTCAGCGGCAAGGAAGCCCGCAAGCGCAAGCTCGGCGGTGAACTCATCTGCACAATCTGGTAAGAGGGTTTCAACGATGTCGAGAATTGGTAAACAACCGGTCGCGATTCCCGCCGGCGTCACGGTGACCGCCGAAGGCAACGCCGTCACGGTCAAGGGCAAGTTGGGCGAGTTGAGCCGCGTCTTCCAGAAGGGCATCACCGTCAAGGTCGAGAACGGCCAGGTGCTGGTGTCCCGCGCGGATGATTCGCGTATGCAGAAGAGCTGCCACGGGCTGAGCCGCACGCTGATCAAGAACATGATCGAGGGCGTGACCAACGGCTACAAGAAGCAGCTCTCCATCGAGGGCACAGGTTTTAAAGCCGTGCTTCAGGGCAAGAAGCTGAGCCTGTCGCTCGGTTTCGCGTCCCCGAAAGAGTACGAGATCCCCGACGGCGTCAAGGTGACGGTCGATCCGAATGGTCTGATTGTCACGGTCGAGGGCATTGAGAAGGAGCTTGTCGGCGAGGCTGCTGCCCGTATCCGCAGTTACTATCCGGCCGAGCCTTATAAGGGCAAGGGCATCAAGTACTTGGGCGAGCAGATCCGCCGCAAGCAGGGCAAGACGGTCGCATAAGGCCCTAACGGAGTTGAACAACATGAGTTTTAACCGTAAAGAACAACGCAATCGCCGCCACATGCGCCTGCGTCAGCGCGTGAAGGGCACCGCCGCGCGCCCCCGCATGGCCATCTGCATCTCAAACAAGCACATGTACGTGCAGTTCATCGATGACGTTGCGATGCGCACGCTGGCTGCGACCTCCACGCTGAAGGAGTCGCTGCCGTGCAATCTGGAGACCGCCAAGAAGGTCGGCGAGCAGGCGGCCGGTGTGGCGAAGGAGAAGGGCATTTCGATCGTGGTCGTCGACCGCGGCGGGTTTAAGTTTCACGGTCGCGTCAAGCAGATCGTGGAGGCTGCGACCGCTGCCGGGCTGAAGATCTCGGAGCGCGCCGTTGAGACGGCAGAGGAGGCGAAGTGAGCGCAGAGGCAAAATTTCCCCGGAGTGAGGCGCAGAGCGAATTCGACGAGCGCGTCGTGTTTGTGAACCGTTGCGCCAAGGTGGTCAAGGGCGGACGCCGTTTCAGCTTCAGCGCCGTCGTCGTCGTGGGTGACCGCGAAGGGCGCGTCGGTTTCGGCTTCGGCAAGGCCAATGAGGTGAGCGATGCCATCCGCAAGGGGGGCGATGCGGCGAAGAAGGATATGATGCGCGTCAAGCTTGCGGGCAAGACGATCCCGCACGAGGTGACCGGTGTGTGCGACGGCGGTCGTGTGCTGCTGAAGCCCGCTCCGGACGGTACCGGCCTGATCGTCGGCGGTGGCATGCGCCCCGTCCTCGAAGCCGCCGGCGTGCGCGATGCCATCGGCAAATCGCTGGGCAGCAAGAACCGCCTCAATGTGGTCAAGGCCACGGTCGATGCGCTGAATAAGCTGCGTTCGGCTGAGGAGATTGCCGCCGCACGTGCTTAAAGAGTGAAAAGCTAATGGCAAATAGCTTGTCGGTCTGAACGATCTACGGTTTGCCATTAGCGGATAGGAGTTTTCACAATGGATTTGTCATCACTGAAGAACACCCCGGGGGCGCGCAAGTCGCGTAAACGCGTGGGTCGCGGTCGCGCGTCGGGCATGGGCAAAACCTCGACCCGCGGCCACAAGGGACAGCAGTCCCGCAAGGGCCACAAGGTCAAGCTGGGCTTTGAAGGCGGCCAGATGCCGCTCATCCGCCGCCTGCCGAAGCGCGGTTTCAAGAACCCCACGCGTGTGGTCTACGCGCCGGTCAACGTCTGTGACCTTGAACGCTTCGAGAACGGCACGGAGGTCACGCCGGAAGTGCTCCGCGAAAGCGGTCTCTATGCGAAGAAATTCGATGGCGTCAAGATCCTTGGCCACGGGGAGCTGACCAAAAAGCTGACCGTGAAGGCCAACGGCGTCAGCGCCTCCGCGAAAGCGAAGATCGAAGCCGCCGGCGGCAGTGTCGAAATCGTCTGAGGGGTCTGACCATGGCCATGCTAGAGTCGTTCGCGAATACCTTCAAAATCCCGGAGCTCCGGAAACGCATCCTGTTGACGGCCGGTTTGGTTTTTATCAGCCGGCTGATCTCCATGATACCGACTCCGGGCGTGGACTGGCAGACGCTGCAGCAGGAACTCGCACGCATCCGTGAGACCGCCGGCGCAGGCGGCGGCCTCATGGACTGGTTCAACGTGTTCAGCGGCGGCGCGCTCAACCAGTGCGCGGTCGGCTTCCTGAGCATCTGGCCCTATATCAGCGCCTCGATCATCATCCAGCTCCTGACGGCGGTCATCCCGTCGCTCGAGCGGATGCGCCGCGAGGGCGAGTCGGGCCGGGTCAAGCTGGCGCAGATCACGCGTTATCTGACCATCGGCATCTGCGTGTTCCAGTCGTTTGCACTTGCCACGGCGCTGCAGAATCCGGCGTCGTTCGGCTTGGGCGGCGTGCAGATTGTGACGCGCCCGGGCTTCGGCTTCAACATCATGACGGTGATCGCGATGACCACCGCGTCGTTGCTCGTCATGTGGCTGGCGGATCAGATCACGCAGCGCGGTATCGGCAACGGGACGTCGTTGATCATCATGATCAACATCACCTCGCGCCTGCCTGTGGCGATCATCGAAGCGTGGACGCGCTATTTCGGCCTGGGCGGCATCACCGCCACGCGCAGCCCGATCGAACTGCTCCTCTTGTTGCTCTTCGGCTTCCTGATCACGATGGGCACTGTGATGCTCACGCAGGGCGTCCGTAAGGTGCCGATCCATTCCACGCGTCGCGCCGCCGGCGGAGGCAACTCCTACGGCATGCAGCAGACGTATATGCCGCTGCGCGTGAACTACACCGGCGTCATGCCGATCATCTTCGCGGGCCCGCTGATTCAGTTCCCCGCCGCGATCCTGAGCCGTATCCCGGCCGAGATACGCTGGTTGGGCTGGCTGAAATGGCTGGGCGCCCAGTTGAGCGATATGACCAGCCCGCTGCACCTGGCGGTGTATGCGCTGCTGATCATGTTCTTCGCCTTCTTCTGGGTGGCGACGCAGTTCAACGCGATGCAGATCTCCGATAACCTCAAGCGCGAGGGCTCCTATGTGCCGGGCATCCGGCCGGGGCGCGCGACGGCGGAATATCTGGATGCGCTGATGACGCGCGTCACCCTGATCGGCGGTGTCGGCCTGCTGATCATCGCTCTCGTGCCGCAGTTCCTGCGCGGCATGATGGAGTTGCCCTGGGAGATGGCGTCGTTCTTCGGCGGCACCAGCTTGCTGATTATCGTGGGCGTCGCGCTGGATACGCTGCGCCAGATGGAATCGCACCTGCTGATGCGTAACTACGACGGCTTCCTGAAACACGGCCGCCTGCGCAGCCGCCGCTAAGCGCGCTCCAGTCGCACGTTTTTCAAAACAAAGCCCGCTGACCTTCCCGGTTCGCGGGTTTTGTTTTTTTGTTGAGCGGTTTTCCCGACACGGAGGAGGCCGCGCCGCACCGGCAGAACTGCCTGCTGAACAACCGTTGGATTCACGCCATAGCCTCGACATGACCGCGTATACCTTAGTCACTTGTCATGATAAGTGAGATGAGCTTCTTTTGCGCTGAGGTTCCGGCTTGTCAGATGGGGAAAGTTCAGGAATTTTTAGGGGTTGTTATTTTCAGCCCCCTCCGCATAATAGGCACTGATCGTGTACAGGTCTTGTCTGTTAATCCTTCAAGAGGCCAGTAAAATAGGACAGAAAATGGGCGACAAAATCAATAAGGCGATAATTGGGTTGGCGGCCGCGACGTTCTGCGGTGTGATGCAGGCGGCCAATACGACCGTTCCGGCAAACGAGACGCTCGTTCTTGAGACTGCGGACGGGACGTTCGAGAACCGGAGTGCCTCGGAAGACTACAAACTCATCGCCAATGACGGTTCACGACTTGTCGTTCCATTGAAAGACTCCATCACGAACTGTCTTCCCGGTTTTGCCATGTTTGTAGGAAAGGACGTTCCCGCAGGATGGCCTGAGTCGGATTCGGAGTGGTTCGCCTGCTGTGACTATTTGCGTACCATTTCGACGCCGATCTGGCTCATCAACAACGGCCAGAACACCGCAGACATTATTCGGTCTGAAGTGTGCTTGGCCTACTGGACCGTGTCGGAAGAGGAGGCGGGGACCTACAGCTTCTGGGAACATTTTAACGGCAATGCGATGGTGGTGCTGGACGGCACGGTCGTATTGAGGGACACAAACGGTAACCTGGCGAGTTGTGTACAGGGGATTGAGGTTTCCGCCGGTGTCCATGAACTCACAGTGGCCTTCGGTTCATTGCCGAATTGGACATGGTGGGGGCCGAAAGAAAATTTTTCGCCAGCTTTCCGCTTCAGCAAGACAAATGCTAATCTGCTGGCGGATCCTTTGCAGGGGAGACAGTGGGATCCCGCCGTCGACAATCTTAAAGGTAAGCGTCCGGCGAAACACATTGGCATGGGCGCAGGTAGCGCAGCGGATGGGTTGCTTTGATTCAGTCCGGAAGGCAGCAGCCGCTCAGCGAGGCTTCCAGACGTCGGGCAGCAGTTCGCGCACGC
>Ga0209407_1001315_pt1 | contig 26385 bp, 14 predicted proteins | sample AD_JPNHG3_MetaG_FD_184410 | JGI IMG/M metagenome (GOLD analysis project Ga0209407, IMG submission 184410) | Active sludge microbial communities of municipal wastewater-treating anaerobic digesters from Japan - AD_JPNHG3_MetaG (SPAdes) (version 2) | ecosystem: Engineered > Bioreactor > Anaerobic... | reverse complement strand
AAATCCTGAATAACTATAAAGGGGGAAATTGTGAGATGTTGACAAACTCTTTTTCCCTTCGCCGGCATTACCCGGATCAGGTTCAAAGGGTATGATCTCAGCCCTAAGGGCACCCCCAAAAGTCAGCTGCAAAGATAGCAAAAAAAAAGCGTGAAGTGAACCGCGAGCGGTGAAAAGATATTAAACTGTAAGGTTTGGACTTGCTTTATGTAGATTTATATTAATCTTATTGCTAGCACGGACTTGTAGTCCGTGACAAATACTTCTTACACTTTATTACTTATTCGAGCTGTGCTTCATTGAAAACACCATTAAAATAACCGCACGGATTGGCTTTGCCGAACTGCAACCGCACGGATTGTAAATCCGCGCGAGCGGGGGGAATTATAAAAAACTCAGGCGCAGCCTGTTGCTAATAGCGCGACGGCGGTGCAACCGCCGCCGAACGCGGTCCGTTTATTGCTTTTTACAGCCTCGGCTGAACAGGGGGTGTCCACCGTTATAAACCTTAATGGGATTTCAAAGCTTTGAATACCTACATTCCTCGCCATTGGCTATAGCTTGTTAGGTGGCGTTATTCAACTGTCATTGTTTGAATTCTATCTGATTTTCCAAATAAGTATCCATTAATTATTGGTATTTCAATTTTGAATACACCATCTATTTCTATTTTAAAATCATTTATTTCTGTTCGGTTAGTTGCCTTCTCGCTAGACCAAAGTTCATAGGTATTCCATCTAGAATTATCAATTTTATCCCTTGGGCTTTTTGTTATAATTTTAAAATGATCATCTTCTAAATACCCAGTTTTACCTGATTTAGAAATAATCGAAAGTTCATTAATTATTCCATTTATATCAGACAAATAGATTTTTGCTCCTATTTTTTCATTCTTTCCTTTTGAATATGAATAACCTATCCAAAAGTCGGGAATCTTAGAATTTGGTATTTTAAATCTAAAGCAATTGTTTCCATCGAAGCATAATATCGGTTCGTCGCTAAAGAATGGATAAAATTCATTGTAGTCGTCAACAGTGCCGTAATCAATAACATGTAAATAATTATATTCTATTTTTATATCATCTACATATTTTGTCATTTCCCAATATGGTAGTTGACTAGAATTATATGGAGAATCATTTACATATTCAATAGTGATTATAGTTGGCTCTTTATCAGCCCCATATGAAATACGTTCTACTGTTTTTTTCCAATTATAACTTGGATAAGTAACTTCAATCTGTCTTATAAATGTAGGTGATGAATTAGAATGAATAACCTTCATAGATTTTGCAATCGCACTATCATATACGACACTTGTAAATTCATTTGCTTCATTTTTTTCAAATTCTGCAATTAGTTCAATGTTTTTTTTGTCTATTTCAGTTAATAATCCATTAACATTATCTGATGTCGGCTTATACCATTTCTTTGATGTAAAATAGTCTCTTAAATCTTCTGATTTAAAAATATATCCATATCGAGCAAATATCTCATTCCTCATTATTCTTAATTCAGAGGGTGATTTTCCCCATAGATAATCTTTACTAAGCAATTTTTGGTCAGGTTTAGATTGTCCAAAAGAAGCTGTCATTATTCCAATAAAAAGAATTAATGTTATTAGTTTCATATTTACCTTTTTTGTGTACGATAGTTCATCATAATGCCACCTAACCGTTCAGCAGTTGCTTACGCTGGGGAGTTAACCGCCAGCGGCGTTATCCGCCGATAAAAAGTCTTTTTTAATTATTTTAAAGTCGACATATTGTCTTTAAAATTAAAAAAAACTTTTAATTTCTAATATTTTATCTTCTAAAAAATGATTATCAAGTTCGTCTTTTTTCTCATTAAACTGTTTTGCTTTTATATATTCTATATCAAGAAGTCCAAGAACTTGTGAAGTTGAACTCAGAAATAATCGTTTAGCACTTTCCTCTTTTTTAATTTTATAACTAAGTTTAAGTTTATTACAAAGTTTTATTATCTCGACGTTGTCAAACGAAATCTTGTCAGGATAGTGAGCGAATAAATTGCGTATTGATTTTATGATTTCGAGTTCTTTATAAAGGTTCTCGGATATTATTCCTAAAGAATATGACAGTTTTATTTTACTTGAAAATGTTGAAAGTGGCCCATAACCTGAAAACAAATCCTTTTTATGTTTTTTTGTACCTATTAAAATCTTTTCTAATAAAATCTTTAGTTGATTTTCTATATAAGAAGAGCCAAGCAACACGCAACCCCTGTCAGATTCATCAGACAATTCAATTCGGATTCTTAAAGAATTTTTTATTAACCTTTTGTCAACTTCAGATAATTCATCTAACCCTTTTATTAGACTATAATATAGTTCTAATCTTTCTTCTTTGTTAATCATAGTATTTTAGATATTTTTTGCGTATTTGTTTCTAAAAAAGGTTAAAAACTAGTTTTAATGAAAACAGGGTACAAGCAACTTATTGCTAGGTAAATTTAATAAAATACCTTTAAATCGTCAAATAGAAAATTCATTTATCATGGTCAGGTTTAGGCTGTTTGCTTTTTGCGGTTTGGAATACGGTTGGAATGTATATAGCCATTCCCATAAAGCTATCGGATTACAGCTATAATATAAAAAATAATTCAATGTTGTTTAGTTAAGGTTATTTGTCATGTTGCGCGCAAGCGAAACATCTCAATGGGTCGATTAGAGATCCTTCGCTACACTCAGGATGACAAATGAGGTTATTCGTGTAAGTTGCTCGTTGTTCGTTGTTCGTGAAATTGACCTCACCCCCTCCCCTCTCCTGATAGGAGAGGGGAGAAGCATTTAGGAGACCTTATTGCAGGGCTAAAGTCTCCCCTCTCAGGGGAGATTTAGAGGGGTCATCTAGGTTGAATGTGGAAAACAACCTCACCCAACCATTTTCCTTAAGGGGGGAATGGAGCGGAAGAAGCAAGCAGAGGCATAAAAGCCAGACCCGACAATGGGTCGGGGGTGGAACATGGCGGTGGGCTTAGTAAGCGATACCATATGAGCCACGCTGCAGGCGTGGCGAATTGTATCGCGTGGCAGTTCCACCCACGGGGTACCCATCGGGTCGGGCTTTTCAGCCTTGATTTTCTTTGGTTCTTTCTTGTATCAAGACAAGAAAGAACATGTAAACCGATCTTTGCAATACTTTTAATTTGCGATGCAACGTTTCTTCCTTACTCTTTGGAATACTATAGCGTGCATCGTATTACATGAGGGAATATTCATGGTGTTACAAATATTACGCCCCTACGGGGCGGGATGCGTTATTAGTTGTTCATGGATCTATTGTCATGTTGAGCTAAGCGAAACATCTCATGGGGCCGATTAGAGATCCTTCGCTCCCCGCTAGGGCGGGACAGGCCGCTCAGGATGACAAGCATGTTTATGTTTGTTAACTAAACGACATTGAAAAGTAATTTACGAATTTATTACCTACGGCTTTCCTTCAATACCGAGTAGAGGCTTTGGTAAAGCGAGTTTGAGTCAATGGGTTTGGTTATAAACTGGTTGCAGCCTAAGGCTATGCTTATAGCCCTCTCATTGCTGAAGGTGTGTGCAGTTTGCACAATTATTGGCACCTGGGCGTTGGTGGAGCGTATCCTTTTAATGGCATCGTAGCCATTCATCACCGGCATTTTGATATCCATAAGTATGGCGGCTATCTCGGGATGCTGATACTGGATCTCAGTTGCTAGTAGACCATTATCAGCCTCAAGTATGTTAATGTCAAAGTCCTTGAGAACTGTTTTTAGGTAGTACATGCAGTTGGGGTCGTCCTCGGCAATAAGAATGGATTTACCTTTGAGTAGATTTTTCAGTTCCTGGAGTTCGTACCCGTAAACCTTTCCCCTATTTTGGGTTGTAGGAGCATTAATAGGTAATGTGAAACGGAAAGTGGAGCCCTTACCCGTTTCCGATTCAACCCATATTCTGCCGCCCATAAGCTCAACCAATGATTTGCAGATAGCCAGTCCTAAGCCCGTGCCACCGTACTGCTTGGTTATATCGGTATAGGCCTGACGGAAACGCTGGAAAATAATTTCCTGCTTGTCCTTGGCAATACCTATACCGGTATCGCTTACAAAGAACTCAAACTCATTGGTTTCGCTATTTATGTTGTAGCCAAATTCCACTTTCCCCTTATCGGTGAACTTAAGGGCGTTGTTTATAAGGTTTGTAAGCACCTGACGTAATCGCATGCGGTCGGCATTAACCATGGCCTTGGAGTCGGGCAGTGAGGTGGTGTAGTTAAAAGCTATTTCACGCTTGGGTAAGTCGGGGTTTGCGTTGTAGAAGAAAGTGTATATCTCGTTAAGCAGCTCGTTAATGTTAACCGCTTCGGGGTTAATGGTTAGCTGACCAACGTCAATCTTTGAGATATCAATAATATCGTTGATTAGGGTAAGGAGATGATCGGCGCTGGTGCTAATTATTCCCAGGAATTTCTCGCGCTCTTGGAGCGTGGTATCAGGGAAGTTGCGGAGAAACTTGGCAAAGCCAATAACACCGTTTAGCGGTGTGCGAATTTCGTGGCTCATGTTAGCCAGAAATGCTGTTTTTAGCCTGTCGCTCTCCTCAGCCTTTTCCAATGCCTCAACAAGTGCCTTCTCGTATTGGGTACGTTCGCTAATGTCGTTTGCAATACCCAAAACACCAATGGTTTCACCTGTTGTTGAGGTTAGCTTTTGCTTGAATATTTGAAGAATGTGCTTTTTGCCATCGGTAAAAGTAACCTCCTCGGTGGTTTCAATTGGCCCATCGGAGTTTAGTGCCTGCATATCGCTACGGCGGCATTGGGCAACCTCCTCCTCGGTCATGGAGAATTGCGATGTGCCATAGCCTATGTTTTGGCTAAACCATGGATTTATTATTGGGTATGAGCCGTCGGGGTTAACAACCCAAATGCCAAGCGGGGCATTGTCTACTATTGATTTTAATAGGTTGCGCTGTTGCTGAAGTTCCTGCTCCTGTTCTTTTTTAGCGGTAATGTCCTTTACTGCGCTAATCAGTCGGAAAGGTTTTCCGCTGCTATCGAATTCAGGGTAAACAGTATTCTCAATCCAGTGTACTTTGCCATTTTTGGCCTTTATTCTAAACTCTAAAGTAACTTTCTCGCCTTTCTGGGTGATAGTCCCAATGGCTCTCTTGAAAACATCAATGTCGTCGGGGTGGACAATGGTTGCCCATTTTTCAAATGAATCAACATCCTCGGGCTTATAGCCTAGCTGAACCATTAGTGCGGAGCTAAGCCACTCACGTTTAAATGAGCCGTCGGGTTGAATGGTGAGTATTGAAGCCGAATCGGAAGTGAGCGATGATAGGATTCTGAAACGTTCCTCCTTGATGGTTAGCTCCTCCTGTGTTCGGTAAAGATCGGAAATATCCTCTACAATTCCCATTGCTCCCACAACCTGTCCGGTTTTAGGGTTGGTTAATGGCACTGCTTTCAGTAAAACGTAAATCTGAGCGTTGCTGGTTGTGGTTGTGTATGGCCCCTCGTAGTATCCGTTTTTTCCATCAAGTGCATCGAGTATGGCCGGTAATACTGACTTGTCGTTAATTTTATGCATGTTCAAACCAACCAGCAGCTCGCGCTTTGATTTTAGTATCTCAACAAAACGGTCGTTGCATTCGGTGATAACAGCATCGGTGTTATACTGAAATAAACCAATAGGCGATTTTTCAAATATCAGCCTATACTTAAGTTCGCCATCGTATTCAAAGCTACCTTCAAACCTCTTTTCGCCCACTTTTTTTTGAGCCATAGGTATAGTAGATTTTTTCGTAAGATACGACTTTTACGGCGGTAATCCAAAAACTTTTTAAGGGGTGCTGATTCACTGTTAGTTTAGTTGGTAAAAATCACTCCTTTGTCATCCTGAGCAACCTACAACGCCTTGGCGGGGAGCGAAGGATCTCTCTGTACCGCTTTATTTGAGATGTTTCGATTAGCTCAACATGACAAGCATTCCTAGCTAGACGATTTGGGTGTAGAGGGCTGAAAATACCATTAAGCAAGTAATGAATATTTTCCTGCGCTCTGCTCAGGATAATAAGTGTAAGCAATGCTAACAATGACTAAAATACGGCTTTTGCAATTTGTGCAATATTATCGTCCTTACCCATGGTGTAGAAATGGATGGCTTTTACTCCCGAACTCTTTAGTTCCCTTGATTGTTCAATTGCCCATTCCACTCCAAGCTGCGCTACCTGGTTGTTTGTCTTACATTTTTCCAGTTCAAGAACCAGCGCTTGAGGTATATGAACATCGAACACCCTGGGAAGAATGCTAAGATGCTCCTTTATGCTGATGGGCTTCAACCCGGGAACGATGGGGACAGCTATTCCGGCCTTACGGCATTTATCAACAAAGTTGAAGTAAAGCTTGTTGTCGAAAAACATTTGGGTAACAATGTAGCTTGCTCCGGCTTCAACCTTTTTCTTTAGGTAGTGAATATCCGACTCGCAGTTTGGCGATTCAGGGTGTTTTTCAGGGTACCCAGCCACCCCTATGCAAAAGTTAGTTGGTTTGGGTTTTTCCATCAGCTTTTCAAGGTAAACGCCACGGTTCAGGTCAGTAACCTGTTTCACCAGGTCAATGGCATACCTATGTCCTCCTGCCCTGGGTTCAAACCTGCCCGTAATCTTATCGGCATCGCCACGCACTGCGAGTATGTTTTGTATTCCCAAAAAATCGAGGTCAATAAGGGCATCCTCTGTCTCGTGGGCGTCAAATCCGCCGCAGATAATATGGGGCACAACGTCAATTGCGTACCTCTGCTGTATTGCAGCGGCAAGTCCAATGGTGCCGGGGCGCCGCCTAACCTTTACAGGAACCTGTATCCCGTTTTCGTTGGACATGTAAACCACCTCCTCGCGGTGGTAGGTTATATTGATATATGTCGGGTTGTAGGGCAAAAGTTTGTCGATTGTGGCAAAAATGGTTTCAATGTTATGCCCCTTGAGCGGTGGTAAAAGTTCAAAGGAAAAAAGTGTCGACTTTGAATTATTAAGTATATCGATTACCTTCATCTCAGTAAATTTTATTGGTTTGCTAAAAAGGTTGGAAACAACCGAGCTGCTTCGGTTGTACTAACACCAATTCGTTTGGCATAGTCCGCCAGCTGGTCGTTGTCAATTTTACCAACGCTGAAATACTTGCTTGCACTACTGGCAAAGTAGAAGCCTGCCACGGAGGCCAATGGGTTCATGGCCATATTCTCAGTAAGGCTTATGGAAGCATTCCGTGGAATATCGAGAAGCTGAAAAATCCATTGCTTACCACGATGATCGGGGCAAGCCGGGTAACCCGGAGCAGGCCTTATGCCTACATATTTTTCCTGCAGCAGCTGTTCCACGGTTAGCGACTCGTTGGGTGAGTAGCCCCAGAAGTCCTTTCGGATTTTTAGGTGTAGCCATTCAGCAAAAGCTTCGGCAAGCCTGTCGGCCAAAATTTGAATCATTATGGCGGCAAAGTCGTTTCCATTTTTCCTGTACTCCTCAATAAGTGTTGATGTGGTGGAGCCAGTAGTAACCGCAAAACATCCTATCCAATCGTTAATGCCTGAATTTGCGGGCGCAATAAAGTCAGAAAGGCACATATTTGGCTCACCCTCTGGCTTTTGCTCCTGGTTTCGCAGGAACGGCAAATGGGTTAGGGGCGATGTTCGGGTTTCGTCGGTGTACACAATAACATCGTCGCCACTGGAAGCGGCTGGGAATATTCCGTAAACCCCTTCGGGGGTTAAAAGCTTCTGTTCACTGATTTGCTTGAGCATTGCCAGGGCTTCCGCTTTAAGTTTTTGTGCTTCGCTGCCATGAACAGGATCGGTAAGTATATCGGGGTAACGGCCTTTTAAACCCCATGCCCTGAAAAAGAATGTCCAATCGATATAGTGTATTAGCTCATTTAAATCGATATTGCTTAAGGTATTGATGCCTATTTGCTTTGGCCTAACTGGTTTGTAGCTATCCCAGTTCAGCTTAAGGCTATTTTTGCGGGCTTGCTCAATTGGAACTAAAACAGTTTTACTCCCTGAATAGCTTTCGCGTTGTTGCTGGTAACGCTTTTGGTAGGCATTTATGGTACTTGCGGACTTGTCAGTGCTCAGCAAGCTGGCAACAATACCGCTTGCCTGTGAGGCATCCCTAACATGGACAACTGCTCCCGAGTATTCAGGTGCAATTTTCAGGGCAGTATGCAGTTCCGATGTGGTAGCACCACCAATGAGAACCGGAATGTTAATGCCGTTTCGTTTTAGTTCCTTTACCACATGTACCATCTCGTCGAGCGAGGGAGTGATAAGGCCGCTAAGGCCAACAATATCGGCTTTACTTGCTTTTACTTCATCCACAATTCTCTCGGCTGGTACCATTACCCCCAAATCGATGATGCTGTAACCGTTGCAGGCGAGAACCACACCAACAATATTCTTACCAATATCGTGAACATCGCCTTTTACAGTTGCCAGTACTATTTTCTTTTGTTCTGTCCTATGTGAATCCATTGCTTGTGCTTCGAGGTAGGGTTCCAAAACCTTTACAGCCTGTTTCATTACGCGCGCACTTTTAACAACCTGGGGCAGAAACATTCGGCCTGTACCAAAAAGATTGCCCACCTCGCGCATTCCATCCATCAATGGCCCCTCAATTACACTGATAGGCGATTTTAGCTTGTTGTAGGCTTCCTCCACATCAACCCGAATAAACTCATCGGTTCCCTTGATAAGTGAGTGCTTAAGCCTTTGCTCAACGGGTAGTAAACGCCAGTCGTCGGTTTTGTGATGCTGCAGGTCAGTTTCTTCAAGCTTACTGGCATAGGCCAAAAGCCTTTCGGTTGCGTCGCGCCGGCGATTTAGCACTAAGTCCTCAGTGAGTTTAAGTAAATTTGGTTCAATATCGGTGTAAACCATCAGCAGCGATGGGTTTACAATACCCATATCCATACCTGCCTGAATGGCGTGGTAAAGGAATACCGAGTGAATGGCCTCCCTTACCAGGTTGTTGCCCCTGAACGAGAATGAAAGGTTACTAACGCCACCGCTAACTTTGGCGTAGGGTAGGTTCTGTTTTATCCATTTAATGGTTTCAATAAAGCTAACGGCTTGTGTTGAATGTTCAACCATGCCTGTTCCAATGGCAAGGATATTTGGGTCGATAATGATATCCTCAGGCGAAAAGCCAACCTTTTCGGTTAAAATTCGGTAGCTACGTTCGGCAACGCGGCAGCGGTGCTCGGTAGTAACAGCCTGCCCGCTTTCGTCGAAAAGCATCACAACCACTGCGGCGCCATACCGTTTAATAACTTTTGCCCTACGGGCAAACTCCGTTTCACCCTCTTTCAAACTTATTGAGTTTACTAAGCTTTTCCCCTGAGTGCATTTCAGCCCTGCCTCAATTACATCGAAACGCGATGAATCAATCATTACAGGAATACGGGCAACGTCGGGTTCCGATGCTATCAGGTTTAGGAATTCAGTCATCGCTCTTGGAGCATCAATTAGGGCGTCGTCCATGCAAATGTCAATAGCCTGGGCGCCACCCTCAACCTGTTCACGGGCAACCGAAAGGGCCTCGGCATACTTACCTTCGGCTATCAAGCGGGCAAACTTTTTTGACCCTGCCACATTGGTTCGCTCGCCAATGTTGATGAAATTGCTTTCGGGTCTTATCTCAAGCAATTCCAAACCGCTTAGTCGAGTATGGCGTGGAATTTCTGGTATAATCCTGGGTTTATAGCGTTGGGCCAGGTTGGCAACAAGCTCAATGTGCTTGGGTGTGGTTCCGCAACATCCTCCTACAATGTTTACCAGCCCATTGGCTAGCATTTGCTCAACAATTTCAGCCATTTCCTGCGCCGATTGGTCGTATTCCCCAAACTGATTTGGTAGCCCGGCATTGGGGTGTGCGCTTACAAAAAATGGTGTAATAGCCGAAAGTTCCTCGACAAACGGATACATCTGTTCTGCGCCAAAGGCGCAGTTCAAGCCAATGCTTAGTAGCGGGAAGTGCGATACAGAGCAGACAAATGCCTCAAGGGTTTGCCCGGTAAGCAATCGTCCCCCGTTATCGGCTATGGTTGCCGACACCATAACAGGAATATCGATACCTCTGCGTTCAAGTATCTCTGAAATGGCAAACAGCGCAGCTTTGGCGTTAAGGGTATCGAATATGGTTTCAATTAGCAGGATATCAACCCCACCATCAATAAGCGTTTCAGCTTGCTCTGTGTATGAGTTTACAAGCTGGTCAAAGGTTACTGCACGGTAGCCAGGACGCTCCACATCGGGCGACATGCTGGCAGTACGGTTGGTTGGCCCTATGGAACCGGCTACAAATCGCGGTTTTTGCGGATTGGCATTACTGAACTCATCGGCAATGGAACGGGCAAGCCTGGCTCCGGCTAGGTTTAGCTCGTAAACCATCTGCTCCAAACCGTAGTCCGATTGCGAAATGCGTGTGGAGTTAAAGGTGTTGGTTTCAATTATGTCGGCTCCAGCCTCAAGGTAGGCACGGTGTATCTGCCCTATCACATCGGGGCGGGTAAGGTTAAGCAGGTCGTTGTCGCCCTTAAGGTTTACCGGGTGATTCTTGAGAATATCGCCTCTAAAATCCTCCTCCTTTAGTCTGTACCTTTGAATCATGGTGCCCATGGCACCATCCAGCACCAGTACCCTGCTTTTCAGTAACTCCCTAAAAACTGTTGTTTTTTCCATAAAATCAATGTTCAGAATGCATCAACAATTGGTTGGTAATCATCAGCACAAGTTACCTTGCTTGATAGTGCCTTGTCAATAGGGTTAAACCTAAAGTTACCGGTAAAAGCAAGAAACAGGTTTAACTTTGGAAGCAACTCCTTTACTCTGATAAGTTCATTGAGTTTTACCCATGCTATTTCCCATCGGTAATCGGTGGCGAAATGTTGTTCTGTAACCTTGCGTTCCCCAAAAATACTGACATCAGTTAGGTTGTGGTATCGGATATAGAGCTCCAGCTCAACGTCTGTTGAATAGGCTGGTGGCGTAAAGTATTTTTGCTTTTTATACTCGTAACGGTAGTTATGGAAGCGAGCTGTAATGTCGCTCAGCACAGCCGAACCGGTTGGGTATCCGCCCGCACCCTTACCAAACATGAATTGCCGGTCGTAGTATTGTCCCTCAACAACCACCCCGTTAAACTCATTCTCAACATTATAGATATAATCCGAGGGTTCTACCAGTGTTGGGATAACAAAAAGTGTAAAGTAGTCGGCATTTAGCTTTTGTAGCTGAGCAACCAGCTTGAACTTTTTCCCCTTTTCGCGGGCAAACTGTATGTCGTAAGCCTTAAGATTGTTTATGCCATAGCAAAAGGCATCGCTAGGGTGAACGTATGTACCAAATCCATGCACGGCAAGTATTATCAGCTTATAGAGTGCATCGAATCCTAGCACATCAAAATCGGGGTTGCTTTCGGCAAAACCCAGTTCCTGTGCTTGTTTTAGCGCCCAATGATAATCTACCCCTTGGCTGAATACGTTGGAAAGGATATAGTTTGTTGAGCCATTAAGGATGCCACGAATCGATTTTAAAAGGTCGTTGTCGTAGTATTCTTCAAGGTTCCGAATTACAGGTATACTCCCACATGCTGAAGCATCGTAAAGCAAAGCCGCTCCCGTTTCATGCTGTATGGCAATTAGTTCCGGAAGATGGTGTGCCAGCATGGTTTTGTTCCCTGAAACCACACTCTTGCCTCTAAGTAACGCCGATTTTACTATGTGGTATGCTTCATCGGCGTTATCGATAAGTTCAACAATCAGGTTAATTTCCTCATCGTTAATTATATCCGCAGCATTGTAGGTAATTAATTCGTGTGGAACCTCCCTGTTTTTATGGCGTTGCTTAACACAGATGCGCTTTATGTATGCTTTGCTCTTTGGAATTTCAGCAATTACGTGGTAAAGCGCATTGCCCACATTGCCAAGTCCGAAAAGACCAATAACCTGTTGGTTTACTCCGTTTGACTTTGAGTTTTTACGTGTATTTGTGATTGTTAAAGTTTCCATTTCTGTTGATTTTTTAAAGGTTGATGAATTCGCTGATAATTGATGTTAGCTGTTGGTACTCAATCAGAAATCCATCGTGGCAGAACTGGGAGTGAATTTCGCGGTAAACCGCGCTTGGGATGTGGTCTGCAATGAAATGTTGCTCCTCAACTGGGAAAAGTATATCGCTATCGATACCCACAACCAGTGTTCGTGCTTTTATTGAGTTTAACGCCGCTTCATTGCTTACCCTACCTCTGCCCATGTTATGGCTATCGAGCATTAGGCTCAGGGCGAAATAGGAGTAGGCGTCAAACCGCTTAACCAGTTTATCGCCCTGGTAGTCCTGGTATGTGCAGGCTTTAAAGTCCGATAGCTGATTTGGGTCACTATCTTGTTGGGTTAGGTTGTAGCTGCTGCGTCCGCGGTAGCTAAGCAGCGCAATGCTACGCGCTGCTTTAAGCCCTGCTTTACCTCCGTTTGGATTAGCACCGTCAAAGGTTCCATCGGCAAGTATGGCAAGCCGTTGCGTTTGGCTGAATGCTTTAACCCAAGGCGAAGCCTGGGCAGCAGTGGCAATCAGTATAAGATTCTCGGTTGTGCCGGGATACATACATTCCCATTCCATGGCCTGGAATCCGCCAATTGAACCGCCGGTTAATACCCATATCTTGTCAATACCAAGGTACTCTTTAAGGATTTGGTGCGCAGTAACCACATCGCGGAAGGTTACTAACGGAAAGCTCCTGAGGTAAGGTTTGCCTGTTTTAGGGTTAACGCTCATAGGCCCGGTTGAACCATAGCATGAGCCAATGATGTTGGCGCACACCACAGTGTATTTTTCAGGGTCGAACAACCTACCTTGTCCAACCATCTCGGGCCACCAGTCGGCCGGATTGCTGTTGGCCGTAAAGGCATGGCAAATCCAAATAACTCTCTCGGGATTTTTTTGAATATCGCCTAGTATATGGTAACGAATGTTTACATCGTATAGCACTTCGCCACATTCAAGTTGGAGTGTTTTAAGTTCCAGGTTGCCTTCCGTTACTTTCATGTCGGTTTTTTTTAAAAGATTTCTGCCACAATGTATTAAATTGCTTTGAGTTAGCTAAAGGTTTTTTGAAAGGCCTGTTCAAAGTCGGCAATAATATCGTTGATGTGCTCAATGCCAACCGAAACCCTAAGTAGGTTTGGCAACACGCCCGCTGCAAGGCGTTCCTCTTCACTAAGCTGTTGGTGAGTTGTAGCAGCGGGTTGGATAATCAACGTTTTGGCATCGCCAACATTAGCAAGATGGCTAACAAGCTTAAGGCTATCGACAAACGTTTGGGTTTGCTCCAGGTTACCCTTGAGTGTAAATGTCAATACTCCCCCAAAGCCATTTTTAAGGTATTTTTTTGCTTGAATGTGGTTTGGGTCATCGGGTAGTCCGGGGTAGCAAACCCTTTCAACATGCCTGTTTGTTTTGAGCCACTTGGCAAGCGCAAGGGCATTGCTGCAATGCCTTTCCATGCGCAGCGATAAAGTTTCAATTCCTTGTAATATTTGAAAAGCATTGAAAGGGCTGATGGCTGGGCCAAAATCGCGTAACCCTTCAACCCTTGCCCTAATGGCAAATGCAATGTTCCCATGAGGGCTATCCTCGCCAAATGCAGTCCAGAATACTAACCCATGGTAACCCTCCGATGGCTCCGAAAACTGTGGAAATTTTCCGTTTCCCCAGTTAAAGTTGCCGGCATCAACTATGACACCACCCATGCTGGTTCCGTGTCCTCCTGCCCATTTGGTTATTGATTCCACAACAATGTTAGCCCCCCATTCAATGGGTCTGCAAAGGTAACCAGCACCTGCAAAGGTGTTATCAACAATTAGTGGGATTTGGTGTTGGTTTGCCAGGGTTGTAAGTGCCTTAAAATCGGGGATGTTAAAGCTTGGGTTTCCAATGGTTTCAACGTAAATGGCTTTGGTTTTACTATCAATCAAGCATTCAAAATCTTCCGGTTTAAGGCTTTTTGCAAGCCTTGCCTCAATGCCCAGGCGTTTAAGGGTGACCTTAAACTGGTTATGGCTTCCGCCATACAGGTAGGGAGAGCTTACGAAATTATCGCCTGACTCCATAATGTTGGTAAGCGCTATAAACTGCGCAGCATGCCCCGACGATACCACCACAGCCGATTTGCCTCCCTCTAGCGCAGCAAGCCGTTGCTCAAGTACATCGGTTGTAGGATTGCTTAACCGTGTGTAAATATGCCCAAACTCCTTTAAGGCAAAAAGGTTTGCCCCGTGCTCTGAATCCCGGAAAAGGTACGATGTGGTTTGATATATAGGTACAGCCCGCGAAAGCGTGTTTGTATCCACCCCTTGCCCTGCATGAACCTGCAGGGTGTCAAAATGATATGTATTGTTCATTGTCTCAATATTTTTATTGGAAATGGTAAAGTGTGAGATTTTTGCCTATATACAGGCAATTGTTTAGCCCGCCGCAAACGGCATGCAGGCTAAAACCAATAGGTTTTATGAATTAGCTATTGCGCGCAGGGGCGCATTCGCATTGAAAGAGAGTGGGAAAGCCTAAAAAGTAAATTGTTTAGCGCAAAAGAACTGATTGCGCATAATTCAATACTGTTGAGATGTTTACTTTGCATAACATCAGAGTTTAGAGTTATAATTACCCTCTCGGGTCAGGTTTTAGCACCTTGCCTTTTGGGGGGCAGGTTGCTAGAGCTTCATTGAGCCTGTTCTCTCCGCTCTTCTCTATAATTCAAACCCTTCTTTATCTAAAAAGAATGGCATTCGATGGCAACAAATATATAAAAAATTCTATTTATGAAATTTATGGCGGTAAAACTTATATTAAATTTTGAATTGATTAAATGTGGTAAACTATTAATAGTAGGTTGACATCAGGAATGGGATAAAGTTACTTTTTCGAACCCTTTGTCCTAATAAAAATCATAGCAATAGCAGTGGTTAAAATTCCCATTACCAATGCACCAATAGCACTCTGAATAGCAAAATTTTTGTAGTTGAAAAAGGCTTCAGCTTCGGCAACAGACTTGTAATAACCCAATTCCACAGAACGTTTTATAACATTTGGGAAATACTCGGGTGAAATCACATACGATATTATCCACTGGGTTAAGGGGCTTAAAATCGCAATGAATAGGGAGAGCACAATACCAGTAATTAAGCCATTCAGGTAGCTCATGTTGCCATGAAAGAAATTTTGTTTTTTATCCTTTAATGCCAGAACCATTACAGCTATAGCCGGAATAGCAAAAAGATTTGTGAGGTAATACTGGTAATCAATATATTTCCCGTGTAACCCCGATACCTTTTCAAGCAACATCCAAGCCAAGGTCATTAGCGAAAATATTAATGCCCACTTGGCTTCAATTCGGAATCTCCCCATGTTTTACTAGATTATGGTTTGTTTGAACAAGTTCTTTGAGTAAACCCAGCAAGAATCAAAGCATTCCATTATGGCCTTGTCTTTTGGAAGGCAGTGGAATCGTTAAAACTAATCTTTTCGTACTTTGGTTTTACCACTTCCCGGCCTTCGCTCGAAATAAAACCCCAAAGGCCATCGCGTTCCACAAGAGCCCAACCCCTTTGCACCTGGTCAAAAGGCATGATCTGAGTGTACTGTGGTTTAATGACTTCCTTGCCCTCGGAGTTAATAAATCCCATGTAGTTGTCGCGCTGTACTAACGCCCAACCCTTTTGGTACTCGTTAAACTGACTGATTTTTGAGTATTGTGGTTTAACTATTTCTCTCCCTTCGCCATTGATAAAGCCAAGAAAACCATCCTTTTCAACCAATGCCCAATCCTTTTGGTATTCGCCAAACGGATGCACCTTCTGGTACTGGGGTTTTAGAACTTCCCTTCCATCGAGCGATATAAAGCCAATTAATCCATCTTTCTCAACCATGGCTAGGTTTTTGTAGAACTCGCCGATAGGGTAAATTTTACTATAAATTGGCTTGATAATTTCACGACCTTCAACCGATATGAATCCAAACTTACCGTTCACCTCTACCATTGCCCATCCGCGGTTAAAGTCACCAAAGGGGTATATTTTTGTGTATTGGGGTTTGATAATCTCTTTGCCCTCGGCCGAGATAAATCCGAAAAATCCATCCTTTTCAACCATTGCCCACCCCCGCTGAAATTCATCGAAAGGATGAATACGTGTGTATTGTGGCTTAATAATCTCCTTGCCGGTGCTGGAAATAAATCCAAATGAGCCACCCTTTTCCACCAAAACCCAGTCGTTGGGGTATGGCCCTTTAGGTTGCCGCTTTTTACCCCCGGCTTGCTGCCCATGTACAAAACTAAACGCCAAAACAGCAATTAGTGCGAGTAGATATTTTTGCATAGCCAACATATTAATGTTAGGGCACAAGTGTAAATACTTGCTTCACTATCATACAAACCTACATGATTTTTCTTAAAATTCATATAGGTTGATAAAAAAGTAGGCAAAGTATAAGCATTTTGCGTTTGAAATCAGTAAACTTCGAAAATCAATTTCCATCACAATCTATTAAAAAGGTAGATTTAAGATTTAAAATTTAAGAACTCACTTGTTAATACACGTCTTTCGACACGCATATTATTCCGCCCTAAAAGGATAAATCACATTAGACCAGGGTTTTAACCCAGGGTATTGTGGTAATCAAAATTTTAGGCGATGCACGCAATGCTTTTTCCAAAGAGCAACGCTGAATTGTTGCATCGCAACAGAAGAACATTCCAAAGAGCAAAAAGTAAATAAGAGAATGAAGGCACAAAGAGATGCTTCGGCGAGCTCAGCTTGACAATAGTTTCACGAACAACGAACACCGTTTCCAGCCCTGTAGGGGCGTAATATTTGTAACACCATGGCTAATCCCTCAAGTATAGCGATGCACGCTATGATACTACAAAGAGCAATATTGAAACGTTGCATCGCAACTGAAATGCATGGCAAAGAGCGATTTACATGTTCTTGCTTGTCTTGATACAAGAAAGAACCAAAGAAGATCAAGGCTGAAAAGCGCGAACCGATGGGTGCCCCGGGGGTGGAACTTCCACGCGATACTATTCGCCACGCCTGCGGCGTGACTCATGTGGTATCGCTTACTAAGCCCACCGCCACGTTCCACCCCCGACCCATTGCTGAGTCAGGCTTTTATGCCACTACTTGCTTCTTCCGCTACATTCCACCTCAGGGAATAGGGCTGGGGGAGAAGCCGTTTTCTACATTTAACCTAGACGCCCCCTCTAAATCTCCCCTGAAAGGGAGACTTTAGCCTTGCAATAAGGTTTCCTAATTGCATCACTCCTCTCCTTTCAGGAGAGGGGAGGGGGTGAGGTCAATTTCACGAACAACGAGCAACTAACAACGAACAACGTCTTAAACCCCGTAGGGGCGTAATTTAGTTTTTACTGAAATAACAAATCTTCAATGTCTTACTTTGAGGCTTTGAACTTAGGAACTATTCTGTGCTTTGTTCCTTGCTCGTAGGAGTATGCTGCTTCAATAAGTGTTGACTCACACCAGGCGCGCCCAATAAACGAGATACCAACAGGCAAACCATCAATATTCCCCATTGGAACGGTAATGCTTGGGTAACCAGCCATAGCTGCATACGAAGTGTTACCACCTATGTAATTATCACCTAAAATCAAATCGGTTTTCCATGCAGGCGAACCTGTTGGAATTATGAGTAGGTCAAGTTTGTTTTCGTCCATCACTTTATCAATTCCATTCTGCCTTATACCTTTTTGCATGGTTTCAAGTGCCTTTATATATTCAGGCGAGTTTAGGTCACCTTTGCCTTGAGCAAGTTCAAGCAGATGTTGGTCAAAGTGGCGTAGTTCAATAGTGTCCGTACGGTTAAAAGAAATTAACTCCTCTAAGCTCTTAATTGGTGCTTTTTCGCCTAAACCGGCAAAGTAGCGGTTAAGCCCATCCTTAAACTCATAGAGCAATACCTGAAATTCTGCACTGTTTACTTCTTGAGGTATGGGCAGGCTAACCTCAAACACCTCGGCTCCAAAACGGCGCAAATCGCTTATGGCCTTGCTCATGAGCGTGTCAACCTTATGGTGAAAGCCCGATGCATTGGTAATAAATCCAATACGTTTTCCCATTAGCCCGTCAAGTCGGAGGAACTGTGTGTAGTCGTTATAAAACCTGGCGTTAGGGTCAAGTGTTTTTGGGTCGTTTGGATCGGGGCCAACCATTGCTCCAAGGCAGTAGGCCACATCGGAAACCGAACGGCACATGGGGCCTGGTGTGTCCTGGGTGAACGAGATGGGAATTATCCCGCTGCGGCTAATAAGCCCAACTGTGGGCTTTAGGCCCACAATCCCGTTGTTGTTCGACGGGCACATGATTGAACCATCGGTTTCAGTGCCAATGGCAAATGCACAAAGGTTAGCCGATACGGCCACGCCCGACCCCGAACTCGACCCACAGGGGTTTCTGTCAAGTTCGTATGGGTTTCGGGTTTGCCCACCAACTCCGCTCCATCCGCTCGACGAACGACTCGCCCTAAAGTTAGCCCATTCGCTCAGGTTTGCTTTGGCTATTATTACTGCACCGGCTTCGCGAAGTTTTGCAGCAATCCAGCTATCGCGTCCAACGAAGGAGTTCCTTAAAACCGTTGCACCGGCAGTGGTTGGCATGGAGTCGCGTGTATCAATGTTATCCTTTAGGATTACAGGTATTCCATGAAGTGGGCCACGAACCTTGCCTTGTGCTAATTCCTTATCTAATTCCCTGGCTATTTTTAGCGCATCGGGGTTGATGGCTATAACCGAGTTCAGGCAAGGACCTTCTTTATCAAGGAGTTCAATGCGCTTCAGATAGTCGTTTACAACCTTCTCCACGGTAAAGCGCTTTTCGCGATAACCGTCCTGCAGCTGTTTTATGGTAATTTCTTCTAGGTATGCAGTGCTGTCAATATCTGACGAGCCTTGCCTTTGGCACGATACAAGTGTCGCTGCAACAGCTATTATTAATATGATTTTGATTTTCATGGTATTTTGTTTTTGGCAATCGAAATTTAGTGAAAAAAATAAAGGCAGTCAATTAGGGACTGCCTTTATTGTAATACTGTAATAGGAACTACTTACTGAAGAGTGTTTTTTCGCTGATTTTTACTAGTTTGCCGTATTTGGCAAGGCTCTTCATGTCGATATTCTTTTCATCGCCAACAATCATGTAAACAACAGGGTTGTTTTTCATGCGATCCTTGTAGAATTCATCAATATTTTCCCATGTTAAACCCCGGTAAATTGGTAGTTTAATAATTAGTGGATCAACCGGAAAGCCTCTTTTTCTCCACACATCAACAGTTGATGCAATATTGCGGAAGTTTGGTCGGCTGGTTTGTGCCGATAGCTCCAGGTGGCTTTTAATCATCTCAATACGTTCAGGTTTTGCTGGCATTTGCCTGATAAGAGTATCGAGGGTTTCCATGGCAATAAGCGTTTTATCGGACTGGGTTCCAACATAACCAATAAAGTTAACCGGTTTACCCTTTTCTAGCGGGTAGCGGAACGAGCCACCTGTAGCGTATGCCAGTGAGCGATATTCGCGTATTTCCTGAAGCATTAAGCCGGAAAAACCTCCGCCAAAGTAGTCGTTAAAGGCATCGATGTATGCAGCATCACCAATTTCAAAGGGTTTGCCATTAATAAATACAAACATCTTGCTTTGACGTGCCTTTGGTTTATTGACAAAAAGGATGGTGTTTTCGGTGTACTGTTTAGCAGGTTTATCGAGGGGTGTTGTGTCAACCACTGGGCTTGAGGAGAGTGGTAAGTAGCTGGCTATTATATCGGAAATTTTATCGGCACTGGTATTACCGCAATAGCTTATGGTGGCAGTATAACCAGCCGCTTGCTTAAAAGCATCAACCAGCTCTTGGGCTTTAAGCTTTTTTACACTGCTCATGGATAACCGTTTGGTATAGTAGGATTCATCGCCATATAACCCATATTCAACTAGTGCATCGGCCACGTTGTCGGGTTCGGAGCGTTCCATCTTACGCGTTGCCTTCTCGTTGGCCACAATTGTTTTAATTTTTGATTGTTCAAGTTTGGGGTCGCTAAGCAGTAAGCCAACAAGTTTGAGTGTGGGTTCCAGGTTGCTTTCAATACCATTAATGGTTATAGTAGTTTTATTTTCATTAGCCCAGATGCTATACGATGAGCCTAACTTGGCAAATTCAGTTTTCAGTGCGTTTACATCGTATTCGCCTGCTCCGGCTAAAGCCATACCCTGTGTAGCAAATCCAAGCAATGGCAGTGAAGCTTTACCTACTTTAAACTCAATACTCAATGAGAAAATATCGTTCTTGGGGTTTTCAACGCATTGGAGCCTATGCCCACCGGCAAGTTCAACCACTTTCAAATCTTTTTCAAAATCAATGAATTTAAAGTTAGGGGTGCGAATAGGGAGCGAGTCGAAATGCTGGGCATAAGCGCTTCGGGCTTTTGTATTTGAGAGTAGGGGCTTGAAGTCGGGCTTGGCTATCTTTTCCTTTTTGGGGAAGCCCATTTTGGAGTAAAAGGCAAGGTAGTTAGGGCCAAAAACCTCGTTTGCAATAGCTACAATATCGGCTTTGGTTATCGATTTTACCTTTTCGGGGTAGGTGAGTGCCTCATCAATACTTTTACCTTGGGTGAAGGCTTCGCTGAGGGTTAATGCTCTGTTCTGAATGTTTTCGAGTTTTGTGTTTGTGTTACGGTAAATTTCAAGCTTTATTGCTTCCAACAGGCTCTCGTCAAATTCTCCTTTTTTAAGCTTTTCAATTTCAGAGAGAACCAATTTTTCGGCATCTTCAAGTTTTTGGCCAACCACCTTGGGAACAACAATAAAGATTATTGCTCCATGGTCGTAGTATGGCATCATCATGGCTTGAGCTGCAAGCAATTTTCCATCGAGCGTTAGCTTGTCCAGTAAACCGGTAGAGTAGCTGTTGTTAAGTAATCGGGTAGTAACATCGAGCAAGGGCTTACGGGGATCGGTAGCGTTTGGAGCGCGATAACCAAGTATTGCAAGCTTTATAGGACTAAGTTTCGCCTCGTGGAATTCGCGTCCGTTAAAGGGAGCCTCATCCCATTTTCGAGGTTCAGGCAGTTCACGGGGCTGCCATTTGCCAAACTTTTCTTCAATGGCGGGAATAACTTCTTCGGAATTAAAATCGCCCGATAGGATTAGGGCCATGTTGTTGGGCACATAGTATGTTTTGAAAAACTCATACATTTTGGTAAGCGAAGGATTCTTTAAGTCCTCAATGCTTCCTATCAGGGTTTGTTGTCCATAAGGGTGATTTTTGAAAAAATATTTCTGGAATTCCTCTAGTAAACGGGTCTGGAACTGATCGTTGTAAAGGTTTTTCTCCTCATAAACCACTTCGAGTTCTGCCTGAAAACCTCTAAATACGGGTTCAGTGAACCGATGGGCGTATAGGTCGAGCCAACGTTCCACCTGGCTTGCCGGAAATTTGTTGTAGTATAGGGTGTAATCAGGACCTGTTCCGGCATTAATTAGGGTTGAACCCATTTCATTCAGCAGGTTATTCATCTCGTTGGGTATGGCGAATTTGTTTGCCTCAACGGACTCTTCGTTTATCGCTTTCTGAATTAATGCTCTTTTTTCGGGATCTTTGGTTTTGCCAAGCGAATCGTAAAGCTGAAATATCCTGTCGATATGTGGTTTCTCCTTTTCCCAGTCAATGGTTCCCAGCGTGGTTGTCCCCTTAAAAAGCATATGTTCCTGGTAGTGGGCCATGCCGGTAGCATCGGCGGGGTCGTTCTTGCCGCCAGTTTTCACTGCAATCAGGCCAAACACTTCGGGTTGGTCGTGTTGTTCATCAAGTATAACGGTTAATCCGTTGGGCAAGGTAAATTGCCTGATTGTTTGGGTTTGAGCAAATGACTGTAACGCAATGGCAATAAGTGCAAATGCAATAATTTTTTTTAAAAATTTCATAGTTTTAAATGGTTTACGTTTATTGGTTAGCCTATGGATTTTGTTATTTGTAAAGATAAAAAAATCTTACTTAGCTGACTGACTGTTTAAGATTTTGCTTTTTAACGGCGTTATTATTCCCCCAAAAAAACAAAACCGGAAAAGTTCAGAGATGAACTATTAATCCGGTTTTGCTTAAAATAAGTTATCTAGGTTTTAATGTTTCTATTGTCACACAAAAGACATCCTTTTACCCTTTATCCTTTATCCTTTATCCTTTATCCTTTACCCTTTATCCTTATCTATCTTACTCAATCACGGTTACCCATCCATGCTTATCTTCAAGCTCGCCGTATTGAATTCCAACAAGGGTTTCGTAAAGTTTGGTTGAGATTTGGCCGGGCTTACCATCCTTGCAGAATGTGTAAACCTTCCCTGTTTCCAAATCCTTGATCTCCCCAATTGGTGAAATGATTGCAGCGGTTCCGCATGCTCCAACCTCTTCAAAAGTTTCAAGTTCCTCAACAGGAACAGGGCGGCGTTCAACCTTCAAGCCCATATCCTCGGCAAGCTGAATAATGCTCTTGTTAGTAATGGAGCCTAGTATTGATGTTGATTTTGGGGTGATGTAGGTGTTGTTCTTGATACCAAAGAAATTGGCAGCACCTATTTCATCAATATACTTCTTCTCCTTTGCATCAAGATACATTGGTGAACTGTATCCTGCTTTGCGGGCTTTCTCTACCCCCCGAAGACTGGCTGCGTAATTTCCACCTACCTTAAAGGTACCAGTACCAAGTGGGGCTGCTCGGTCGCTATCGCGAACAATGGCAATTTTAACAGGGTTGAAGCCTTCCTTAAAGTATGGTCCTACAGGAGTAACAAACACAACAAACATGTACTCCTTAGCAGGCCGAACGCCAACCTCGGCACCAGAGCCAAATAGCAAAGGCCTAATGTAAAGCGATGCCCCAGTTCCGAATGGCGGTACAAACTCCTCGTTCAGCTTTACGGCTTTAACCACGGCTTCGTAAAAAAGTTCTTTGGGCACAGGTGCCATTAAAATCCCTTCAGCTGAGTGTTGAAGCCGCTGGGCGTTCTCATCCCATCTGAAAAGACGAATTTTCCCATCTTTGCCACGGTAAGCCTTCATGCCCTCAAAGGCCTCTTGGCCGTAATGCAGGGCCGTAGCGGCCATGTGAATGTTAATATATTCTGAATCCGATACCTCAAGGCTGCTCCATTTGCCATCCTTGTAATAGCATCGAACGTTATACTTGGTTTTAACGTAACCAAACGGAAGATTCTTCCAGTCTAAATTTTGCATGATTCCAACAGTTTAATGAATTGGACATATTGTGATATGACAAAGTTAAAGCAAATCTGTTTTAATCGCTTCATATTTTTAGATATTTTACAATAAAAAGGTTTAAAATGTAAGTTTGACTCGTAAAACGGTAATAATTTGAAAGATACATTTCGGTTATGTAAAAAAAACGCACGCAATCATTCAGCGCGCGTTAATTTGGGTAGGAGTGTATTAGGAATAATTGAAACCAGCAATGCCTGTTTTTTATAACAAAATCATGTGTGTTATTTTTTAGGATATGACTCGGAATGACAAGTAGCGTTGTTCGTGATTCGTTATTCGTAAAAAGAACCTTTTGTATTAACCTCTTCTAAATTTTATCCATTATCCTTCTTGATAACAGGGGGTTTCGCTTATTGTTCAATCCCATTTAACGGCTCACGTTTAACGGTTCACGCTTTACCCTTTATCCTTTATCCTTTATCCTTTATCCTTCGTCATAATCCTTGCCCCTCCGGCCAAACCGATGCTTGCACCTGTGCAATATGTACCTTGCGGAGTAAGAACATGCAGAGTCGCGATTGCCCTATGCCTCCCCCAATGCTTTGTGGAAGTTTACCGTTTAGTAGCAAGCTATGGTAGTGCAATTTACTTCGATGCTCTAAGCCTTGCATCTGCAGCTGTAACTTTAGGGCTGCACTATCCACCCTAATTCCCATCGATGAGAGTTCAAGGGCAATTCCAAGTGGCTTGTGCCAAACAAGAATATCGCCATTTAGACCTCTATATCCATCGGGGCGTAGTGTTGACCAATCATCGTAATCGGGGGCTCTTCCATCCGATGGTTTACCATCGGACAACGGGTATCCAATCCCTTCGATGCAAACTGCTCCAAACTGTTTGCATATAACATTCTCTCTCTCACGCGACGATAGAGTTGGGTACATTGCCTCCAATTCTGCCGAATGAACAAAATGAATGCTCTTGGGTAGTTCGGGAGTAATCCCATCGACGTGAGTGGCAACCACCATTTCCATTTCGCAGATGGCTTCATAAATAGCATTAACTGTTTTACGGAAGTATTCCACGCCTCTTTCCGAAGTATCGATACGTTTTTCCCAGTCCCACTGGTCAACGTAAACTGAGTGAATTGCATCGGGGGTTTCATCGGGCCTTAGTGCATTCATATCGGTATATATTCCGCTACCACTGGGTAATTCCAAACGGGCAAGTGTTAATCGCTTCCATTTCGCAAGAGATTGAACAATTTCAATTCGTTTGCCAATGGAATTGGCGGTAAAACTTACGGGCTTTTCAATTCCGTTTAAATCGTCGTTAATGCCAAGACCAGCCTCAACTATAAGCGGTGCGGTTACCCGCCTCAGGTTTAGTTTTTTTGCCAGCAGCTTTGGAAAGGTCTCCTTGATTAGGGTGATAGCGTCCTCGGTTTCAACCGAACGGCAAATGTCGCCTGTAAGTGTTTCAAAAACTTTTGATTCCATGGTTATATTATTTTGGTTAGTGTTGATAGTTTGAAGTTTGAAAAAAGAATGCCCTTCGCGGAATTACCGGGAAGGGCAGGGTAAAGCATAACCATTCCCGGGGGGTGGCGGACGATTATTGTTGTTATTATTTACTCTTTGCAGCATATGGAATGTGTTAAACAAAAAAGGCCTTCCTGTTTTTTTAGGAAGGCCTTGAACTAGTATTGTATCTTGCTCACCAAACGCCAAAACCTTCCCGTTTCAACAGGTTATTGTTGAAATTGGAATTATTATTGGCTTTGGAGTATCGAATCATTTTAATTTCACATTTACACGTGCAATATCGAAAAAGAATATAACAAATGCAAATTTTTACTCTGGATTTTCTTTAGTTCTCTCTTGTGTCAAGGAATGAAAGAACGTGAAAATGGCTCTTTGCACTGCTTATCTGTTGCGATGCAACGTTTCAATTTACCTCTTTGGCATATGCATTGCGTGCATCGCAATTTATGAGAGTAGTTATTGGGTTACAAATATTAAGCCCCTACGGGGCTGGAAGCATTGTTCGTTGTTTGTGAAACGTTGTTCGTTGTTCGTGAAATTGACCTCACCCAAGCCTTTTTCCCTGATAAGGAATGGAGAGGAAGAAGCAAGAAGAGGCATAAAAGCCTGACCCGAAAATGGGTCGGGGGTGGAACGTGGCGGTGGGCATTGTAAGCGATACCAAATGAGCCACGCCGCAGGCGTGGCGAATAGTATCGCGTGGAAGTTCCACCCACGGGGTACCCATCGGGTCGGGCTTTTCAGCCTTGATTTTCTTTGGTTCTTTCTTGTATCAAGACAAGAAAGAACATGCAAACCGCTCTTTGCAATGCTTTACTTTTGCGATGCAACGCATCACCATTACTCTTTGGAAAAAGTATTGCGTGCATCGCCTATAATTTTGAATACCACAATACCCAGGGTTAAAACCCTGGGCTAATGTGATTTGCCCTTTTAGGGCGAATAATGTGCGTGTCGAAAGACGTGTGTTAACTAGTGAGTTCTTAAATCTTAAATAAATCGAGATTCCTCGACTAGCTCGGAATGACAAATAGCGTTGTTCGTGAAACGTTGCTCGTTGTTCGTGAATGCCATTCTGTTAAACACCGTGTTGCACTGTGTAACTCTGTGATACTTGCTGTTGCCTGTTTCATGATACGTTTGTCATGCTGAGCTCGCCGAAGCATCTCTTTGCACCTACAACTCTTCATTAATGAGATTCCTCGACATAGTCTATCCCGATATAATCGGGACTCGGAATGACAAATAGCGTTGTTCGTGAATCGTTTTTCGTAAAAAGAACCTTGTGTATTAACCTCCTCTAAACTTAATCCTTTATCCTTCGTGATTACACTAGGCAGTACATAATGTTCTATCCCGTTTAACGGTTCACGGTTCACGGTTCACGGTTCACGCTTTACCCTTTATCCTTTATCCTTTATCCTTTAACCTTGCTATCCCTTCAACCAACTCCTCGATTTCCAAATCGGAAAAGCCCTTTTGCGAGGCAATTTCGTACAGGGTTCCCCAAACAGGCTCA
>Ga0209407_1001307_pt1 | contig 26428 bp, 28 predicted proteins | sample AD_JPNHG3_MetaG_FD_184410 | JGI IMG/M metagenome (GOLD analysis project Ga0209407, IMG submission 184410) | Active sludge microbial communities of municipal wastewater-treating anaerobic digesters from Japan - AD_JPNHG3_MetaG (SPAdes) (version 2) | ecosystem: Engineered > Bioreactor > Anaerobic... | reverse complement strand
CCCCGAGTTCTTCCTGCCGCATGACAAGCTGTTTTATAATCTATTCTTTTCCATCCTGCATCTTCCAAAGGTTGATATATTTCATGTTTGTAACCTGAAAGCATGACTTTTCCTTTTAATTTTAATAATATATTAATTAAATTTTTATAATCGTCAACAGTCATTTCAAATTTGTAGCCACCTGACTTACGTGTCTCTATTATGTAAGGAGGGTCGCAGTAAAAAAATGTATCTTTTGTATCATAGGTTTCAAATATTTTCCTAAAGTCACTATTTTCAATTTGTACTCTCATAATGCGAAAATGAATTTCAGATAACATTTCTATTATACTTAACCATCTTGATACAGATTGAGCCATATTTCTACGTGACAATTTTAAAGTAAAACTCCAATCACCTTCAAACGAACCACTAAACCTCATTCGTGCTACTATAAACCACCGATAAGCTCTTTCAATTTCATCAGTACACTCTTCCCATGTTCTTCGACAATAGTTAAATTCTTCACGAGAATAGGGAGTAAGTTGAACAAGTTTATAAAATTTTTCAAATTTCTTTTCATCTCGTAAGACACGAAAGAAATTTACCACATCACTGTCAATATCATTATATACCTCTACTTTTGAAGGAAGCTTTGCAAATAATAGTGAAGCCCCACCACCGAAAGGTTCAACATAAATATTATGCTCTGGTATTAATTTCAAAAGTTTTGCTGTCATAACTCCCTTGCCCCCAAAATAAATAATTGGCGAACGTAGTTTACTCATTTTGTTTTTTTTGTTTTTTCTTCTCTGTTTTTATCTCGATATAATTCTTCCATGTCAAGCTCAAAACATAAGTCCGCCTGCCACTGCGTTAAATACATCTTACCACAATGCCGACAATAATATCTATACTTATTTTTATTCATAATTCACTCAGCTAATTCCCATTCCAACAATTCTCTCGAATCATTAATAAAAACAGGATATACTCTACTATCTTCAATATTCTTTTTCAGCCATACACCTTTTTTCCAGCACGATATAATATATCCTTCAGTAATTTCTGAGGTTGAGCCTATTTGATTTTTACGCACCTCTTCCGGTACTTTAACTTTTAAATTATCGAGTACCGTATTTCAATCGAGTTCCTTTATTTTCATTTCATTGAATTTATTTGAAATTCAAATTTACTTATCTTGCTATCTAACTCAGATAAGTTATTTTTATACTCATTTTCAATATCTTCTCTTCTTTTCTTTATCCATAGAGGAAACAATTCCGACACCGATTTTACTTTTGTTCCCCATGCAGCTATTTTATAACATAGCATACTCCAATGATATTTATTTTTTCTTGCATTTGCATCTACATATCTTCTCCCTATTACATAGAGATCAGGATAATATTTTGAATACCATATCTCTATTTCATCAAAATATTTTTCCTTTTCTGCAAGTACAATAGTTTCAAGTATCTTTAAAGGAATTACTTCTACTGAATATTCTTTATAATTTACTTTTTCGTTAAAAATGTCTTTCATAATAAAACCTTCTGCCTCTGTTATTAAAGGAAAAGGCATAACTAACTTATCATTAACTAACAATTCTTTTTGTCCGGTTAGTGATAATGATTCCACCAACTCTTTCCAGCGATTTGTTTCATCTACATCAAACACTGTTGATATAGATTCTTCATTGTAAAATAATTTTGTTTCCATAATTTTAATTTTTTAATAATTAATATAAACCATCCCATAATTTTTCTTGCCATTCGTCAAGTTCTTCTTCTGTCATCTCACGCCGGCCTGTACCACCACATTCAGGACAAATTATTTCTTCATAATCTTCGCAATCTTTCATGTCAATTTTTTGACACCAACATTCCCGCTCTGCAAGTGTTTTGCAAGTTTTGCCATCTTCACATTCACAATTCGTAAAAATAGGAAGTGGTTGTTTTGTCGGGTCTTTAGATATTCTTCTCATTTATATTAATTATTTTTTGTATTTCTTCTACTGATGCAAACCGACAAAAATCTTCTTTGTCTTTATATTTATCCGGATATAAGCCAGTTTTTTCTGCAAGTTCTATCCATCGTTTATTATCAATAGGCGGATTCAAATTTGCAAGCATATTAAAAAGATTTTTCATTGTTCCAAATTCTCTTTCATTTCCTTTATCCCATGCCGGAATTTCAGGATAATCCAATGCCAGAGTTTTAGGATTATCTGAAAAACTTTTATTTTCTTTAATTTGGTCTCTTTCAATATTTTTAACAGTAAAAGTTGGGTCGTATAAAGGAGTTTTTAAATTATTAACCTCTCCTTTAGGAAGTTCTTCAGATTCAATTGGAATTTGTTCATCTTTTTGTTCTAAATCTTGTTCTGTATTTGTTGACGATGTCTCATTTTTAATTTTACTTAATGCCTCTACAAGTATTCCTGCTTGATTTTCCAAAATAATTCTCTTTAATTTATTACTTGTATTTTTACCAGGATATAATTTCAATGCTTCATACATAAGTGAATCCTCTCTAACTATTTTTAAGAGTTTACTTGTTGACATCTCAGATAACATCTGTTCTGTATATTCAACTTTTTCTTTTGATTCTTCTGATTTTTCTTCTTCTTTTATTGGAGTAAATTTTTCAGATCCTATCTTATCTATTACAACACCTGTAAGTTTTTCACTTCTTCCCTGTAAAAATTGTCCATCTGGTATAATTACTTTACTTCCTGTCGGTGTTTCAATTATCTGCGATGAATCATTTTGTATGTCCATAACTTCTTCAGTAGTGTACATATTGATTATTACATCAGGGAAAAGGTCACGTGCTATAAATCCTAATGCTCTATAATAAATCATACGGTCGGGTGTTTTATACCATGCAGATTTTTTATATTTATAACCATCTGCACCATTTACCATTTGTTGAGTAACCCACAACCCCATTCTTTTAGCTTTCTCTACCGAAAAATTTCTCGTAAGGGTAAGTCCATTATCTTTACGTGTTGCAGTTATTGAAACAACCATATTTTCATTTTCAATAGTACCCTCAACTGATTCTTGCCATGAATTTTCTTTCAGTTTGCCTGATGCAAATATCATAGTTTTAGCAAGGTCGCCTTTTATTGAAAGCAATCCATTTATAGGTACTATATTCTGTAATGCCGTCATTGGTGGCACATTTAATTGTTGTGCCTGAAGAAGTACAACAATTATAGATGAAACCTTGCCTTTAGTATAATCAACACCTCCGGTAGGCGATTTTTCGTAAAAGTGGTCTGGTACAATTCTGCTTTCTAAAAGCATATTTGCAAATGCTTTCATTCCTTCCATCGTACTATATGCTTCTTCAACAAACTTTGGAAGACGAATCTCTGATTTTACAACTGCTGTTTCCATTATCTTATGATTTTAAAATTTAACAATATTATATGATTCAAATTTTACAATTAATTTTCACTAAAAACAATGATATTTGTCATGTTTTATGGCAACAAATTTTGTTTTTGAAATAATTGGTAAAATACTTTCATTTTATCAACTTCATTATCCCACAAGTTAAATTTCCAATTAGAATGATTTACTCTATCCAAGCTTGTTCCTCTGTCAACAATTCTATGAAATTCAGGATGTACTACTTTCACATTTTTGGGATTAAGTTTAAAATAAGGATATTTGCCTTTAGGAAGTACGTGCGCAAAACATTGATAAAATAATGGTGTATTAAAATAATTTGTTATATCCTGACCAGTATAAGGACAATAAACTCTTTCATCAATATCTTTTGCATCTTCCCAGAGAAACAAAAATAATTCTCTTTCATTTTTGAATCCAAAATCTATTTTTCTCATGGTAATAATATTTTACACCGAATAATTCATTTCTGCATGTTTACTCACCCATGAACGTTTTGCCGGTTCAATCCATTTAATTGCGAGAAAATCAAAAAACTTTTCTTCTGTATCAAATATGGGTGGTAATGTTGGACAATTTTTATATTCAGGTTTTATCTTCCATATATTACCTTTATGAATACATTCTGACTTGCGTCTCAAACCATCTTCTGTACCACACCATCCCATTCTATTCCATCTTAACGCAAGCTCAATATGACTATATGCACTTGAGCCTGTCCTTATTGCAAGTATGCGACCATAATCTTCTAATTTGGTAATATAAAGTTCAATCTGTAATTTTTTGTCAGGATAAATAAATCTTTTAAGTTTACTACCATTCACTTTAAGTCCAGGATAACCTTCTGGAAAGGCTTTCCCCATAGAAAATTCATCCTTTGGAACACATACTATTTCAATATCACCTACTTCCCAGCATCGTCTTCTTATTGAACCCGCAACTGACATTTTAATTACATAAGGCTCAATATATTTCATAAACCTTTGTGCAATTTTTTCTGCTGTCTCAATTGGAATTTTTTCAAATGAACTCATCTCTTTAGCCTTTGATACAATTCAATCCTTCAAGACTATTAAAATACATTATCTTCCCATCTTTGGTTTGTACACGTTTGCCTTTTAACTGAAAAGATAATATCACCCAATCATCTTTTTTAAAGCCATCAAGTATCTTCATACGGTCATTAAAAAAATCGAAAGACACCTGATTCTCTCGTCTGCCAGCCCATACTTGCATGATAAGAGTTGCCTTAGATAATGTTTCATTAATATATTGTGGCGGTATTAAATCTAATATCCTACCACAAATTTCAAACTCATTTTTTTGCGTTGCTCTTCCTTCCATAATAATTACAATTTTTTAATTTTAACTTCTGTGCGTGGAATGTCCGAATAAATCTTTTTTACATTTAACTGAGAAATTAAACTATCATCCTTAAAAAAAATCGTATTCATTGCATCAATTACAAACTTTGTTAAATTATCAATATCGGGCTTAGATGAATGATTTTGTGGCGCTGTTTTTTTTAACTGAGAACTATTTTTCCCTGTTCCATAATGACTTTTTGGCCTTAACATATAAAATATTACTTCAAGTGAAATGGCTTCTGTAATCGGCTGTTTGGGCGCATATTTCTGTACAATAATTGCAAAAGTATTCTTATCTTTTTTAGAGGGGTCATACATACCTGAAAAATTTCCTCTTCTGAAATATCTTGCTCTCGCCTGAGAAGAAGGCTGACCAAACACAGTAAATACTATTTCATCATTTTTATCCATCTTTAATCTCTCTTCCAATTACTCTTAATTGATATGGTCTGAAACATTCTATCTGTCCTGTTTTTTTATTTTGACATATCGCAACTGTAAAATTTACTGGCATTTTTGCTTCATCTGTTTCTATTATTTGATAATCCAACCCCCAATGAAGTAAATAATAAAAATTTCTTTCATATAAAGGCTCTCCTTCCATTTCTGTACCTTCTTTAATCCAACTTGCCTCAACTAATAAACGAATATTACTCATGTCCGGCTAAAGTTTCAATAGCAATCAAAATTAATTTTTATAAATTCTTTCAACAATTGTTCTTCTGTGGGTTTTTCTTTTATACGATTAACAAACGTCCTGTTTTTTGAACCCTTTCTCTCATCCCATAATATATAACCCAGATTATCAAAATCAATCATATCGGAGCCTTTTTCATACAACTGTTTTAATATTATATTTTTTATATTCGTTCTTTCCTTGTCAATTAAATTATTTAATCCCAACAAAACTTTATCTTTTTTCGCAAGATTATAAATATCCATTGTTCCCTTAACTGATTCTCGTGTTTTTAAAAATCTCTCATTCATAAATTGTTCATAGGCTTCTGATGTATCTGGTTCGGGTTCATATTTCTGTATCTCTGCCTCCCACTTCTCCATCTCCGTAAAATTCCTATTACTCTCTGCAACCTTTAAATTCTCATACGCCTTCTTCGCAGGAACAATTCTATTATACCAAAAAGATTTACTTACTTCAATAATCTTATCACATAAATTATCATCACGTATTATCTTTTCAACCTCAAAATCATTACCATCTCGCAATATAGCTATCTCTGCATAATCTGTATCAAGTATTATCATATAAATATGAACTTGTGCAAGGAAATATATAGGAAGTCCATCAGCCCAAATTTTTGTCATCCAATAACCAAGATTTTTACATTCAAGTACAGCTTCCGTCTTGAGAGACTCGCCTGTTATCAAATTAATTCCCCCTTCAATATTTATAAGACGGTCTGGAGAACCAAATAACCAGGGATAATCGGGATTTACTACATATCCGTTTAACTTTCTACACTTACGAATTATCTTATCATCTTTAAAATTCTTAATATATCCGTCTTTTGTACCATCATAATAACTCCACATTTTTGCTACTGTTTCTTCAAGGACTTGTCCCCATAACATTTTTTCATTTTCTTCCTTTCGCATTTCAACAGTCCCTACTTTTTCGTGAAAAAGTCGTGCAATAGTTTCATATTTATTAAGGCCAAGTACAGTCCCTATCTCAGAACCACCTATTCCATTTTTTCTAAAATGATACCACTCATCAGTACCATAAGGTATATTATATATCTTTAATGAATTTTTCATGTTACTTCAAATTTAATGCTTTCGGTTCTTTTACATCAACATTTAATACTTTAATTTCTTTGTACATTTCTGAAAAAATATCATGTAACATATCTGCCTGTAATGTCATCATTTCTTTTTCCTGCATACCATTATATGATATATCCTCTCTCCATTTGCTATACCATTTCACAACAAGATTTGTAAGGTTTTCATGTTGAACACAAAGTTTTAATCCTTCGTCGTAAAAATTTCGATAAAATTCTTTTAATTCCTGCAAATCTTTAAGTCTTGCACTTGCTCTTTCTTTTTGTTGAAGACTGTCCCATTTGTAATTCTCATCAGCCATTATCTTTTCAGCCTTCTCTACTAACTTCTCGTGTTGTAGAATTACTTTTTTGTTAAACTCATCAAGTAATCGTGAAAACCGATAATTATTAAATACGCTCATCATCGCCTGCTATATAAATTAAATCATCTTCTTTACAGAAATAATATTCATTATTATCAATAACAATGATACTTGCATTTCTTAATGGGAAAATTACTCTATCTCCTTTTTTAGTCATTTCACAAGTATTGCCACAGGAAATTATTGTTCCTTTTTCTGGCTTATCCTTAATCGTAGCCGGAACATATATACCCTTTAATGTTCTTTTTGGTGGTTTATCCGGCTTAATCAGTATTGCTTTACCAAGTAGTTGCATAATGTTACATAATTTCAAAATGGTAATTTTTCTGATTTATTTGAAAAAATATCATCTTCATCATCTTTATCATCTTCCAATACAATTTTTGGATTTAATTTGGGAATTTTTACCGATTCTTTTGATTTCTTTTCATCAAAAATACTAAACCTGCCTTTTGAATCCATTGACAATTTTGTCTTTCCCATTTTACCTGTTTCTTCAAATCTTATTTTCTCAACTTTTAAAATGGTAGGAGCTTTATCATCAATATAATACATATCATCTTCATCATCTTCTTCAGAAAGATTAGATTTATCTTTTAATTTATTAAAATAACGATGAAGTATTATTCCAATATCAATTTTTTCCTTCCATGCTGAAGAACCCTTAATATCAAAAAGACAAGGTATTCTATAATTTGCTCCTTTATGTTCTATCTTAGTTGTATGCGCTATTATTATTCCATGAACATCATATACTGTTCCAAAATCCAAAAGATAATCAAGTTGTTTACTTATATATTGTGTCTCACTAATATATTTTGGTTGTTCGTTCTCTATTTTATTCCAAGCATCAATTACATATCCAAAAATATTTTCGGTCTTTTTAAGATAAATCAAATATTGAAGAAGTGATTCCATCGAGTTTATTCTATTGGCATCAATTTTATTATTCCATGTTTCAAAATTCATTCTATCAGGAGAAATAATAAAAAAATGTTGTTCAATAAACTTAAACACTTTTTCCCTTTTAAACAAATCCATGCTATCATAAGAATTTTCTTTTATACTTTTACCTGTAAATACTTCTGCAATCTTTGCAATCTCTCTTGACACAGGTCTGTTTTCAGGTGTAAACATTGCCCATTTAATATTCTTATCCTGATTATGTTTTATAAACTCACAAAGATACCATCTGATAAAAGAACTCTTACCTGACGAAGGAAGTCCGGTTATCCCTGTTAAATGTTTTGGCTTTAATGTAAAAAGATTATCAATCTCACTTATCCCTATTCCAAGGCCTGGCGTAAATCCACTTTTAACATAAGTTTCAAGTTCACTTTTTATTTGCGAAGGCGTTATAATTCCTTTTACTGGAAAAGATACTTTACCTCTATAACATTCATCAATGCCTTCTTTACCAAGCGGCGCAAGGTTTTTTTCTGAACAACCGGCATAAACTTCATTTATATCTTTATATCCTACGGGATAATTTATATACTTACAACGGTCTTTACCAAAATAAAGTGAAAGATGTTCTCTTAATTTTATTCCAGGTTCATCACCATCTGTACTGAAGATTATTAAATCAATATCCTTTATTACACTTTTAAAATAAACATCATTTACATAAGCAAACTTTTCTTTAAAATCATTTGAATTTACATTGGGCGCTCCTTGTGGTTCGGAAAGTACATTTCTATATCCTGCCGTCATCCACGTAAGCCGGTCTAACTCACCCTCTGTCCATATTATTACTTTTTGCTCTTCAGGCGCAAACTGTAAAGATTGCATCCCCCATGGAATTATTTTTGTTCCATATTCTTTATTTAATTGCCACCACTTCGGTTCTTTATCTCCTTTTTTCCATTTAAAATTAAGATATTTTACATTTACAAGTGTATTGTTCATATAAAAAGGAAATCCTATTATTGTCTTTCCATTAAGATTAAATTCAAATATTCTTTCCTTAAGTGCAATTCTATAATCAATCCCTCTAACCTTCCAATAATCCATTACTTCTCTGGAATAAACATTTGGAATTTGAGAAGGCATATTTGATTTTTCAAGCACTTTGACATATTTATCATATACATCTAAATTACCACTCCAACCACAATGAGGATGATTACAATGCCACCAGCGATTTCCTGGTTCGTCATTTACAGTAAGACATGACTGATTTTTATGATGCGACCGTAAGTCATTACACTTAGGACAAATAGTGCTATATCTTACTTTCCCTGGCTTTGTCTGAATGCCTAATTCTTCAAAAGATGTTATCAATGTTTTATTATTTTGTTAAATTTTCAATAATGTAATTTTCCGCTTTCTCGTCTCTCACAATGAATTTTGGTCCCTTACCTTTTTTATCTGTAAAAGGATAACAACAAGTGAGACGTGGTTCTACAACTTGTCCATTAATGATGGATGGCCGCAAGAGAGAATGAATTACGTAAACTGAACGACCTGTTATATCAGAAAATTGTTGTATAGTAAACATATTATATGTCATTATTTCTTTTACTTTCTCAAACGACATATTACGTTTTTTAGCGATTTTAATTATTAATTCTTTATTGGTTTTTTTCAAATTGCATTTGATGTTTTCCATGAGAATTGTTTTGCCAAATGTAAAAACTATTTTTAAATATACAAAATTTTTTTACAATATTTTTAAAAAATATTTTTTAATTAAATGAAGTGCCCATATTATGGATATGTGAACTATGCCTACAACGAAAACCGGCAAGCCTGATTTCTCAAACCTGCCGGAAAACCTTAAACTAAAGCTATGAAAAAAGCTATGGAAACACGACAAATATACTAATCATTTTCCAAAAATGCAAATTCCAAGTTTTATATTGTGAAATCCTTCATTATCATATTTCTGATAAAAATATCCTATCTCCGTATTTTTCTTTGTTAATAATGTAATTCCGCCTCCACAAATAAAACTGTTTTTATTACCTCCAAAATTTATTTCGCCAAAAAGCCTGTTTTTAGCTCTTACAGGCAATGTCTGTCCTTCGATAATAGAAGGTACAAAAATAATACTATCTCGCCTTACAGTCATTATGACAGGCCTATAAGCCCAAAATCTATCCTCAAGTGTTCCTTTCACGGTAAAATTATATGATACATAAATATCTTTTCTCTGAAGCGTATCGGAGTAAAAATTCAGACTATCTCCGACCGGTTTAGGTGTTGGCAGAGTAGGTTTCTCAATAATTACTGTATCCGGCTTTAACCAGACAGTATCAATTCGGACAATTGGCTTTTTACCGGCCAGATTCATAATAGAATCCCAGACAGCCTGTGAAACAAGTACCTGACCTTTCGGAGGACAAACCGACTGCTTACACTCACGTAAGAAAATTACATACAGAATTAATATTGCAAGCAAAAAAAGAACACCATTTTTTAACAAATCTTTCATGAAAAAAATTATTTATTTCCAATAAAAGTCCTCTTTTCAGGATCAAATATTTCCTGTATCTTTTGAAGTATGACCTGTCCGCTAACGCCCAACAGTAATGCCGAAAGCATAGTAATAGGATAAATATTAATAAGGTCTTCACGTATATAGACAAGTGTGAATCCTATCGTCAAATTCAAGATGAACGGAATGATATTCTTTTTGATGAAAATCTTCCATCGAAATCCATTCTTCGCAAAGGCTGAATTTAATTGAAATAGCAGATAAATCAATCCACCAAGCAATACTGCGACATAATATTGTATCATTTGTTTAATGTTTTAGAAAGTTGTAATGTATATACGAATAAAAGTAACAAAACTATTATTAATGCTATCCATTGGTTTAACAGACAACTATTACTTGCTGCAATAATAAAAAATGCCATAAGTGCTAAGGCCTTAACACCTTTGAATAACCATTTAAGAGCTTTTTCTGTTTTCATTTTTTCGTTTTTTTAAGTTAATACTATTTTTCCTTAAACATTCCTCCGGTGGCACGGGATGTCCCTCATCATCAACTGTGGGATGAGGACAATCTTCGATGAACTCACAATTTTCACATTCCTTGTATGGAAATATTTTTTCCATTCTCACAAGATTTTACAATATCGCTGAGTTCAATAGCCCGCTTACCTACTTGTTTTGCCCATAAACTTTTAAGCATTGATTGAGACGCCTCTTTATATTGCCCCGTTCTTATTAACTCCAGAGTATTTTTAAAACTTAAAAGCCCCCCTATACCAAGATTGAAACACATATCAATAAGTACAAGTTGAATATTATCAGGCGCAGTTTCAAACCATGATAATTTCTGACTGAGTTGTTTCACACATTCATCAATATCATTTTTTAATAAATACTCAGCCTCATCAGGTCGAATACCTACATCGTCAAGATTCCGTCCAACACCTATTGTTAACTTGCCAACAGAATCTTTATAAGGCTTAAATCGTATTCCCTCATGCTTAATAAGCATCTCTTTCACTTTTTCTTTTTCAATCATTTTACCAAAAATTCAGCTTTTACTTTATTACCAGCCTGTTTCCATGCAAAGTCAAATAAATATTCAAGTTCTGTCTGTTCAGGCTTCCCAGCTTCAGGATGTAACATCTTCTTTTTTGATTCAAACATATTTTCATTATTCCCTATAAAACTCTTTACATTATTAACATATTCTTTTACAACTTTCTCATTATACACTCTTACATCTTCCCACTCAAGCTCCTTTTTTTCCAATCCAATAGTTATTGACCTTTTTTGAGGAATTTCTCTTAAACCTCCATATTGTTTTAATAAATCATAAATTTTACTATCGCTCTTCTTCACTTGTATCCAATAAGGATTATAATTACTTTTTTGAATAAGTAACTCTTTTTCGTAATCTTTATTTTCTAATTTCATTTTTTTAATAAGTTCATCCATTTCCTTACCAAGGTCAAATATAGCATTTTCTTCTTTACCATTTTCCATATTATCCCATGCTTGTTTAAATCTTAATGAGGTGCCTTGAATAATATTATTTATCTTATCTATCTCTTTCTGTCTTTCTTTTTCAGTTAGTATATTATCAAGTTTTACAATGTTTGCTCCGTCTCTTAAAAAATAAAGAGCCTTGCGAAACTCATTTATCGCTGTCGAATTTGCTTCATAAAAAGAATACATCTTCCTATTTTCAGGGTCAGCAAGTATCTTATCAATTTTTTTATAATTATTATCTGCTATACATACATTAATTGTATGATTTATTTTTTCAATATCATCAAGTTTTTTATAGAAATCTTCTACATAACTACTTCTCATTCCAATCGGTTTTTCCGTCAAAAAGGCTTTAAATAAAGGTAATTTACTAAGTGCTGTAAACGTATCTTCAGGCTTTTTTTCTACAACTCCTATGAGCTGTAAAGTCTCATCTAAGATATTAACAGCTCCCATACCTGCACCACCTGTATAACTTCTTACATAATGGTCAATCTTCACAGGCGACCAATTAAGTGCCTGTCCAATCTTCTTATAAATCTCAGGTGTCGTAGAATAATATTGTTCGGCCGGCTCTACATATTTTAAACTTTCAGTTACAATAGGTTTACCTGTGTATGACTTTTTATTTGCCCATACTTCAATCTGTGGTCGAGCAAAATGTGGGACTATTTCCGTAACATTACCTATTGGAGAAAATTCACTAAATAATTGTTTTAACAGATTATCTGCAACTCTATCATCATGAGTTAATGTATAATCGAGTAATGCTTCTGTTGATGTACCAAATAACACTCCAAAAAATCCTTTTGGAAGTGGAAAAAAATGTTCGGTACCAGGAATCCTTATATTAAACAGTCCAAGTCTTCTCCATGTAGGAAGTGATTGATATAAATCTTGTGATTCTTTATCTTTATTATTTATTAACCAGTTCATAACTGCTGGAGCTGTTATAGCCATTCCTTTTATAAAAAAGTTGGCAGGCCGATGCGTTGCTTCAACAATACTTCTTGCATGTTGAACACGTGCATTAAGAAATGGAAACATTGGTAAATATTGTCTTACTGCGGCTCCATGAATACCATAATCAGCGGATATATCTCGTGATTCTTCAGCAGCTTTCCATACATCATCAGTCTTTTTTAAAGCATTGCGAAACGCACCTACCCTTGTCCCTATCTCCGATGCACGAGAAAAATCCTGTAATGCTATAAGAGGATTACGTTTATAAGTCTTAAATCTATTATCAAGTAACCGTCCAACTTTTTGTTCTGTATATTTTTTTGCAAGCATCTCATCTGCTGCCACGAGAAAGCTCTGGTCTCCACCGCTGGCAAGCCACTTCTGATAATAATCATCTCTTTTGATAGCTGAACATAATCCCTTAACAAAATCTGTCGGTAAATAATTATATTTTGAATAAAAAAGTGCAGAAATCTGGTCTCTTACAATATTTCTAACAGGAAAAGTTGGGTCATATACAACGGCTCCTGCCTGTAACCATCGTGAAGGAATACTAAGAACTCTTATTAACTCAGTCACCCTTGCTTCCTGTTGAAAAAGTGGGTCATAAAATTCCTTTGAAACATCATAATACTTTACTTTCCCATCTTCCCATACGTCCAATATCCTACCACTTAAAGGTCTTTTTGTCTGTATAGAATATCTTTTCTTACCAGTAGTTATATCATAATACGGTATAATAACTTTCGAAGGTATCTCCTCTATTATAGTCTGGTCTATCCCTTTCGATTGATTATATTTTTGAATATCAAATAAAGAATCTCTTATATTACGTAACAAAATATTTCTTTCCCCCGTTGCATATATCCTATAAGTGTTTTCTATCATACTCTCAAAAATATCCTGTATGGGAGCTTTTGACCCTTTTCTCGACCACATTGACTTTCCTGACATAGCAAGTACTCTATCTGTATATTTACTGTTCCCTTTTACTAATTCATACTCATCGAGCACTCTGCTTAGCGGACAATAATAATGATGAAGTTCTTTTATCTTTTCACTAACTTCTTTTGATATTTTATTACATTCAACAGCAAAATCAACTAATGCTTCATTATATTTCTGTACCCTTTTTTGAAAATCCTCAAGCTGCTCTTTACCATACTTTTTTCCCCATAATTCTACGCTTTCTTTAGCCTGCTCAAGTGACATTGCAGCTTGTTCTGGCTTATTATTTTTATAAGATTCAATACTATCCTTTGCAAGCATATATCCCTGATAATCTTCATATTTTTCAGTTCCGGTAATCTCTGACAAAATAGGAATTAATCCCTCTACATCTTTTTTAATTATAATATCATTCCCTTTCCTTCCGTAAGGATGATATAATAAACATTGTTTTGCTCTGCCATCAATACCTAAATATGACTTTGCAGCCAGATAGGGGTCTCTATATGATTCATAATCAGAACCCACTGCTGCTTTCCACATTTTACTTAAATCTCGATGATATTGCAAATGATTCACAAAAGAATAAGTAAACTCATGTTCGTCAAGCTTTACAAGTCCTTCAAGGAAGGAAGGTTTTTTTTCTTTTTCTGCAAAAAGAAGTAGTGTTTTGTATCGTGGGTCAAGTTTATCATATAATTCAAAATTCTTTCTTAGATTAAGCAATCCTTCTTTTATAGATGGAGCATTATCTAATAATTTCTCAAACCACGCATGAAATGCAGGCATATTCTCTAATGCTACTTCAGGTCTCAAACAGTAATCTTTTATAAATTCTGCTATACCCTCTGTTATTTCTTTTGATGGATAACCAGTATTTTTAAGATATTCTTTAATTTCTTTCTTTAATATATCTCGTTGTATTATTCCATCAACAATATCATTACCATATTTTTCTCTTGCCTGTATAAGTCTCTTGTCTCTTGCATCCAGTTGTATAAAAAGTTCTTTAATTAAATCATTACTTTTATCTTCAGATATAATACCTCGCTCCTTATCCTGAAGAATCTTCTCCTTACTCCGGTAAGTCTTATTCTTATATTTTACTCCTTTTATCTTAGATAGTTCAACAACGTCTGCATAACTATCTTCCATAATTTTCGCTTTATCTCCTAATATACCTCTAATATTAAATACTTTTGCATCAATCCAGTGACCCATTTCATGCGCCAAATCATCCACGTCGCTTATATTTCTTACTCTTATTATACCACTTTGAGGATTAAATATAGCCCGAGCCTTACGGCTGAACCTACTGACAAGCCAAGGTCTTACTTGTTCTCCAACAGTCTTTCCCATATCCTGAACAAACTGTCGTCCAATATTTCTAAGTGACAAAGCATTATTCAAGTCACTTGCTTTATAATTAGGGTCTTCTTTTTCAGAAAGAGGCAACTCTTCATCCCATGCAATATCTTTTTTTTCTATTGCACGTGGTTCGATTTTTAACTTTTTATTTATTTTTGCCCTTTCACTTTGACGAAATCCTTTTGGTGTTATTTCTTTAATTTTCTCTGGCTCTGTAATTTTTCCCAGTTCAACACCTTCTCCTGCTTCGGTAGTTTTTTCTTTTGGTGCCTCCAATAATAAATCAAAATCAGGTTCTATCCCACTCTTTTCCCAATCACCGTATTTCTCTTTAAAAGCACGAGTAAATATTTTGCTTTTCATCTGTGCGGCAATTCGTTCATCTCCTAACTTATCAAGTAAAGACTGATAAAGAGTACTTTTCTCACCACTGGGTGTCAAATGAATAGGATTACCTTTATTCTTATTCCATAGATAATATGCAAGGTCTTCTCCAAAAATATCTACCATTTTTTGAAAATCCTTGTCTTTTTTATTTGGACAAAATATGGCCATTTTTTTCTTTTTCAATCAAAACAATTAAAATCAAATTCTTTCAATTTTGCAATTTGCTCTTTTGCTTCATCAAATGTTTTAATAGGAAATTCAATATAGAATCCTTTTATCTGTTGAGTTATCTCTTCTATCTGTTCGATACATTCATCAATACTATTTCCTACTGCAACTACTGACCCAACCTCAGGACAACTTACATATTGTGGTACAATATAATGTACTCCATTCTGTACAGTTACATTACGGAATTTAATATTATCCTTATATTTTTCAGGTCTTAATATCGGCAACCAATTTCGTTCAGCCCAATTACAATGAATAATTACCTCTGCTGCATATTTATATTTTGATACAGGGTCAATACAAATTCCACGTGAACCATTCCATATTATATCTGAAAAATTATCAAATAATAACTGATAAACTTCACTACAAGGTGAACCAAAACGAGCACAACAATCTATCATATATCCTTTTTTATCCTTACCTATTCTTATCTCAGGACTAAAAAAATTCCTGTATTTGTAATTTCTAAGTATAGGAGACATCTTTTCATTAAATTCAATAACAGGCTGTGGAAACTTATTATAATCTGTAAAAACACTTATATATGCTTCATCTTTTATCTCTATACCTATCATTCCCTTTTCAGGAAACTGACCATCTATCGAATGACCATCATACGCTAATTCTACTCTGTCCGGTAAATTCTCTTCACAAATAAACTCAATTAAATCTTTTAATATCCCCGATTGTTTTTCTATTTCATCAATCCTTGTTTCAATATAATCATAATTATATGAAAAAAAACTTTCAAAATCACCACGAAAACAATCTATCTTTACCCATATCTCTTTATTCTTTTTAAGATATTCACGAAGTGCTGTTATGCCTTTTATAACATCATATTTATTAACCGGAAGATTTAAGTCTTTAAGTAATTCTTTCATTTCCTGCCGATTGAGTTCAAGTTTTTCGCCACGTCTGCTTCCCCATACATTTTTATTAAGTAAGTCAAGTAAAACCTGCCGGTCGGCTCCTATAACATCTGTAAAAACTATACAATCGGCATCATCAATATAATCCCAGAAATAATCTATTCTCTCAACGCCTTCAAGCCCTTCTCCTATCTTTATATACTCCATTTGTGGGAAACTCGATTCCCACGGCGAATAATAATAAACCTTACCAAAATCTTTTGCAAGTCTCTCCGCTACTGAAACAAATGTTCCATAATCATAAACGAGACAACTCTTTGTTTTTAAATCATTATTCACTTTCTAAATAGTTTTTAAATTTTATTCCGACGTTCTTACATATTATCTTAGTTATTCTATCTGCCAACTTATGTTCTTTTCTATATGGACATTTTGGGTCTTCTCCAGGTTCAGAATATTTTTCATTTCTTTTCACATCACGCTCAAACTCAAAATCAAAATTATCAACATCTGAAATATTCAATTTTCCCTTCATTACAATAAGAAAACATTCTATCATCTCATGCAAAAGAGTAAGTGCTGTATAAAACTTATTTTTCATTCTCGTTACCTGAAAAATTAATTTATCATTTTGAATATAATAATCTCCCCATGTATTATATCTCATTTCTTCAGGTGAGGAAATTCTCACTTCTATTTCTTTATATCTATTTTCGGGCAACCGATGATGCCCCCGCCACATTACAGTATAATGATAAAATTTACTTTCAAAATGATTTACAATATATTGAAGAACTTCATTCACATCAAAATCTTTGCATGAAAAAAAGTTTATATAAATATCACCGGTCAAATCAAGTGTATGTATTATTATCTCACTTGTCATAATAAAAAGTACACCAGAATAACCTTCAAGATGAGGTTCTCCTTTCGGTGCCTTCCAATAATAAGGACGACCAATTGGCGTCATATCTGAAATTTTTACAAGTTCACTGAAAAACTGGTCAAGATATTTCTTTTTAAATCTATCTGTATTACATTCATGCAAATCCAATATCAATTCCATTCCATATTTATCCATTTTCATATAAATTTTAACGTTTACTCACATCAAATATAACCACCCTTTGGTACTTTTATACATTTTTCTTTTATTCGTCTTCCTTTTGCTACCTCATCTTCAACAGAAATTTTATCCAGTTCATCTTTTGTTATAGTGAGTTTCTTTTTCTCTTCTGGTACCCTCTCACCTTCACGCCGTGCTTCAACGGGTACTTTTATTTCGGCTCCCTTTTTTATCTCTTCTGGTTTAATTTCTGGTTTGGTCTTAGCGCCTATTTCTTCTGTTTTTATCTCTTCAGGCTTTATCTCTTCCGGAGATATTTTTTCTGCTACAACCCCTGTCCTTACTTCTTCAGTAACTCCTTTAACCATACGATTATAAAAATCTTCAAGACTGCCAACTTCATTTCTTATTTTATCTGGAGAATAAACAAACTCATTCCAGTCTTCCCCTTTCCATATCACATCCTCAACCGGAACTTCTTTTTTTAATAACTTCCATCCTTTTTCTTTTATATAATTCTTTGCATAATCTGGGTCAAAAGTAATTCGGTCTCCAATTCTGATTTCATTAACTCCTTCTGGCACTCCTGCATAAACTGTAATAGTATTCTTTTTAGGTAGGTCTTTTAAATAAGAAGCAATCTTTGTATTTTTAATAGCATCAGAATATTTTTCATAAAAATTTTTTAATGGTAAAAAAGAATCCGAATTAATATCTTTTTTGGTCGTGGGTATAGCTTTCCCCCAAATTTTTTCTGGCCTTAAATCTGTTATATTTTCTGGTTTAACATATTCTATAAATTCTTTTACATCTTTATATTTTTTTGCTTCTTCTACTAAAGGTTCAATTTCTTTTGAAACTATTTTTTCAGCTTGAGGCTTAACCTCTGGCTTTCCTTCTTCCGGTTTAACTTCCGCCTTAATCTCTCCTGCCTTTGCTGCTTCCTCCGGTTTAATCTCGGGCTTAACCCCTTCTGCCCTTACTTCTTCAGTAATTTCTGGCTTAATTTTCTTTTCCGATTCTTTGCTTATTTCAGAAACAAGCTTCTTTAAATTTCCAATTAATTTATTTTCCTTCGGCGTCCTTTCTACAACATCTTTTTCAAGTGCCCGAAGAAGAACAAGGCTATCTATACCTTTATCTAATAATTTATTGTTAAGTTCTATCTTGTCTTCTTCAGATAAATCTGTCATTTGTTTTTTAAACTTATTATCCTCAAGACGCATTCCTTCATTTATTATTTCTTTTTTTGCTTCTTCTTCATTAACATAACGCTTTCGGTCAAGTAATAATCCTTTATCATTATAGTATTCAATGAAATTTTTATTCAATTTTATTTCATCTGCCGCAAAATTAACATTATCAACACCTATCCCACGTGACCCCCATAATAATTTCTGTTTTAATAATGCAGGAGTATTGGGTTCTTTTAATATTTCAATAAGTCTATTATCATTTGTAGATAACTCTTTCAAAAAGGAATCATAATCTTTTCCATTAAGGTCACGTATCTCCCATGGCTCAATTTCAACTTCATATATTCCTTTACCAATTGTATTTGGTTCAAATCGCATAGATTTATATATTTTTTTAGCCGTAGTGAGTGGTGTCGCCATTTTAAGTGCAGCAAGTTGTCCCGCTGTTGTCAAAAAATCATTTAAGGTTATTTTTTCATGTTCGGAAAGTGAAGTACCTAATGCAAATATTGCACTATTAGCTGTCAATTCTGAAGCCCCTATTCCAACTTGTGCGGTTATCCTTTCAATAGCATTTGGAATAGCTCTTGCCTTATTTGCTAAAAGTGAAGCCCCAGCTCCTACACTACCAACAATGCCTCCAAGTGTGGCAGATGTCATTCCTTTTTTCAAAGACTGTGAAAAATCAATATCTTTAAAACTAACATTTGGACGTGCCCATTGTCCTAAAATATCATTAATGGCATCATATCCTCCAAGTGCGGCAGATGAAGATGTTATCCTGGGTATCAAATCTGTAAGTCGTTCCGCTCCACGTTGTATAAATTTTTCTGCAATTTCTTTTTCAAAGCCAGCCTCAGTCCATTTCTTTACAGCATTATTCATCACTCTTTTAACTATTGGCTGTGCTGCTTCTTTACCAATTTTAACTCCTACACTACCCAATCCACTAAAAATAGGAAGGTCTATCATAAATCCAAGTGTTGAGGCTGCTATATCAGTAAGAGTATTTGGGTCATACTTATCTAACCACTCTTGCATTGCTATACCATGTTCTTTATCTATTACCTTATTTGCCAATCCAAAAATAGAACGAGCATAAGCACTGCCAAAAAACCATTGTATCTTATCAGGTTGCGTTATTCCAAATTGAAGTATCTCTTTTTCTTTTATTAATTTTTGTTTTTCAGGATTTATACTTGTCACAGGTAATTGTCCCGTTGCAAACTCCATCATTTGTTCCTTTGTCGGACCTGGAAGTTCTTTTAATTGTTTATCAATTTCACTAATGCGTTCCTGAGCATATTGTTTATATTTTTCTTCAGAAATACTTCTGTCCATATTATTATATAAAGCCTGAATAAATGTTGTCTGTGGATAACCTTTTAATTCAGGCTTACGAAGTGTTAAATTAGGTTTTTCCAATAAAGGAAAATTCTTTGAGAAATCAGATAATTTTTTATCCTCTGTCGGAGCTGTATATGGTGGTTGTTCTTTTTCTACATAATTTGAAATAACTTCTTTGAAAGTTTCTTTTGAAGGAAGTCCATAATAATCGGTAAGTTCTTTTTTTTTAAATCCATAAAAATCCATAAAAACATCTAAGTCTTTCGGTATAGCGTAATTATCCTGTATTAATTGACTTTGTAATCTTTTTGCATTATTCCGATCAGAATAAAAATCTTTAAAATTTTCAAAATCTTCTGGTACTGCATAATTATCAATAATCAATTGATTATGTAACCTTTTAAGATTAGAGTTTTTATCTTCTAAAGTAATATTAGTATTATCTTTTTGATTTTGGAATATTGCCTGTTCTGTCATCTCTTCCTCCAATCAATTTTAAAGTTTCTGGTGTACTACTATATATATCTTTTAACTTTTTAAGTTTTCCGTCTTTGTCTATAATTGGCAATTCATCTGCTGCTTTACCAACTATACTACGAGGAATAGCATAAGTCATATTATTATACACAAAAGGAAGCATGCCACTCGAAGTAGTCCTGAAAACAAATTCATCTCTTACTGGGTCATAAAAATTAAGTTCTGCCTCAATCAAGCCGCCTGTCTTAGGTACTTTTGCCCATCCATCATCTCCTTTTTCTGGGTCACCAGCCCCTATATGATATGTAGAACCTTCCAACCCTATTGGTACTAAAAACTTTGGACTTGAAGCAAATTCATATCGGTCTTTATATGTCCTTAATCCAAAAGGAATAGGATTGTCAACAAATTTACCTTCACTTATTTTCCCTTTTGCACCCCAAATATTTATTGCAAATCCCTTACTACCCGAAACTCTATCAATTATCTTTTGTTGTATCTGCGGATATGGACATTTTGTTACAAAATAATCTTTATCAGGAAGTAATCTTAAATCTTCATTTGGCTCTTTCTCTTTAAGAGTTCTTATAGTATCTTTAATCTTTTGCGGTGCAAAGTCATAAATAGTTCCCATTGAATTAATAATTTCCTTTTCAATTTTAGGAGTTATAATTTGTTCTTCCCTTATCATAGTTTGACCTGTCGCATCGGTATATGGTCTTGTAATAATATCTGGCTTTGGAATAAAATCTTTATGTTCTGAAACATATTTTAAAACATCTTCTTCTTGTGGAACTTTAACAATAACATTTTTTAATTTATCAGACCGGTCAAGTATATCGTTTGAATTTAATACCGAAGTTAAATTATCAGCCGTTGCCTCTTTGTCCCATAATCCTTCATTCTTAGGGTCTAATATTTGTTTTTGTACAAAATCATATACGACTTTTTGCTCATTCCTTACATTTACTTTATGCTGTATTTCACTAAGAGAATCTTCAATTGCTTTATATAAATTAGCTTCTTGTCCTTTATTAAGCCTTTGTTTACTATATTTAATATATGTATCATGTACTGTCTTTAAATCATTCGTTATTTCTTCAAAGCCTCTCTTATCATCAAAATCTTTTACCTTACTTAAAAGTTCTTTTATATAACTATCAATGTCTTTTTCTTGTGGTTCTTTATTAACTTCTTGTTTAAAACGCATAAGATTACGACGTTGAGCATAACTTATCGCTCGTTGTGCCTCTACATCACCTAAATAAGGTGCTGCCTGAAATGCGGGGTCAATAACTTTTGTTGCCATTACTATCCTCTAATTGCTTTCAACATAACTTCAATAGCTTTATTTAAATCACTATCTGATACATTTCCTTCTTTATCTGTTGAATAATTATTTCCCCAAAATAAAGAAGAGTTTAACTCGGGATTCACTGTCTCTGCGGCAGTACCAAATACGCCTCTCATGCCACTAAATACATTTCTCAATCCTGATTCTCTTAATTGTCTTGCCGTCTCAGCCGCCATAATATAAGGCTGAGCTTCATTCCAATTCCAAACTCGTAATTGTTCGCCTGCAAGCTCTGGCAGTACATTCATATATTGAGTTCCATATTGAGAAAGTTGTTGAGCTGTTTGTGCTGCTAATCTTGAATAAGCCTCTTGTTCACCACCCACCAATCGTCCAAGTGCACCATAAGCCTCAGCTCCAGAACCTAACTCCGATGCAGCTCTCATACCTGCTGCCGTAGCTCCACTTATCATATTACGATAAAGTTCTCCTCCTGGAATATCTTGAGAAAGTGTCCTGCCATAGGCATAATTTGCCAGGCGACGTGTGGCCGGTGTTATTTCCGCTGTCGGCCTTTGATATTGACGTTCGTAACGCCTTGCCTCTTTCATCTGTCCAAGCCCCGTTATTCCTTGAAATATTGAAGGAATAATATTTAAGACACTCCCCGCAACCAATTTTAATAACTCTGCTTCTCCCATAAAATCAAAAAATTAAATCCGTAACGATGGCAGGAATCGAACCTGCTATTTGAAGTCTATCTGTATGACTTCCGTGATAAGTCCTTTTCACTCCATCGTTGTTTATAATTTACTTAACGTTGAGTAAACTGCTATTGACTCAAGTTTTACTTTTTTACTATGTCTTTCATTTTTTAAAAGAACGTAACAATAACGACCACGCATATTGTCTCCATTTAACTTTTTATCAATATCATTTACAAAATTACCTTTTGTATTAATATCTTTTAATATTTCTCCATAATAAATACCTTCTTTTCTTCTCCAACGAGTAATATTTGTTTCCATTAACATTCCATTATTCGATGCCTCATCCGGTATCTTTATACCTCTTTCAGGACAATACCACTCATCATTTGAGCAATAAGAAACTCCGTTAAATATCTTTGTTTGAGACGGATTAACATTAGATACAACTTTTATTTCAGCGTTAGTAGGTTTACCTGCCCAACAAAGATAATCTTGTCCTTCGTCGGGATTTATTAACCAAAGTTTCTGATGATAAATATGAGCAAAAAATGAACCAAGATGAATATATTCTTCCGTCGGTTGGTCAAGTTCACTTCTCCAACGACCATCTCTTTCATTAAATATCAATCCTTTTACCTCTTCTCCAATACTAAATGTTAACCATATCTCATCATAATCATTATTTGCTCCTATCCTTACTTCGAGAAGTGACGACCCTCCATTATGTTTTATCCATTCAGAAAGTTCTTTAAACCATCGTTTCATCTTAATGTCAAGTACTTGTTGTCCATTACTTGCAGAACGAATAAAGGCAACTTGTGAATTGTCCCAAAAATAAAGATAATCATTATTAACCATTACTCCGTCAGGATGTTGAAGTCCATAATCAGCTTCCATAGGACGTTGCGTACCAAGTAATTTACTGATTAAAGTAAATTGCTCCGTCCCATCAGGATTAAATGTCTGTATCCTGTTTATATAAATACTTGTTTCTTTATATGACTGTAATATTTTAAGTGTATATCCTATTTCTCGCATTGCATTTATTACTCCATATTTTTCAGGTAAATCAACAAAATCTTCAAAAGTAAATCGTGCAATATTATTTGTCCTTGTGCCTGTTATTATTGAACCTCCATGCCTTATTCTCTGTGGCAATACAGTTTGACGAAGACTTAAATCATAAAGAAAAGGAAAACCATTATTTGTAAGTCTATTTTCAACAATCCATGACCACCAATCACTGGGACAAATACTTTCAACCCAAAATGGCTGTATGTCTTCTGAATTATATTTATAATTTAATCTTAAATATTTATAACAGTCATTTGCAGTATTATAAATAATTGCCGGAGAAATAATCTGTCCAGCAGCATCAAACTGTTGGTCTATATCTCCTTTATGGCGGCGATGACCATTTTCATCGGTTTCAATACCAAATACCATTCCACAACCATAAGCAACTGTATCATTTATTCCTTTATTAGGACGATATATTTCCAGAACAATATTAGACGTTCCTTTAAAATCAACTCCCGCTGTATGTGATTCAAAAATAACTTTTTCTCCGTCGGCTGTTAAATCTATTCCTATGGCTAAATAATCATTTTTATTACTATTATAAAAATTAGTAGCTGTTGTTGATAAACTTGTTGCAAACTCTATTGGTTTTTGTAATGCCCCACATGTAATGACTGCGCTACCTGACGTCCCTGATAGTGTTATAGTATCTTTTCTTTTTACTCCCGTTCCATTTAAAGTAGTATGTACAACAGTACCACAAAGGTCTCCTTCTTCTGTATTTACGATAGAAGTATCATTACCAAATATTGTATCTCCAGGGTGTATATAAGGTCTTATCTTTGCCTGACATATAAACCACGGCTCTAATGATTCTTCTGTTAGTGTTCCATCATTCTCATCTGCTATCCTTTCTATTTCATAATCATAAAGAGTTTCATATTTTACTAATGTGCCAGCATCATTAATATATCCTATAAGACGTAATCTGTCACCCTGTTGCCACGACCAATCAGGCACACGCCACCTTCCATTTTTTGCCCTTGTCTGGTCAAGTGTCTGCTGAATGTTTATTGCAAAACGATTATTGCCAAGTGTCTTTATATCATTTTCCCGAATTGTAAGAAAATTATTCATAGAGATATTACCAAAATAAACTATCTCATAACTATCAGCCCATTCAGGCGGAGTGTGCATTATCTTAAAATTCAAAGATGCTACATCTCCAAGTCCAGGACCTCCCGATTCAGTATAAAAAGGTAAATAAATATTATCAAACTTCATTACTGAACATTGTCTCCCTGCATAATCTTTATATACTATTCCGTAGCCATGTGTTGCGCCAAATTTTAGTTGCGGATATTTATTAGAATAACCAAGTGCTGAAATATATGCAATGGTATTTACATTTACATTAAAGCCCAAATCACGATAAACAGTATTTATATCACCAGCTTCATAAGGAACTTCTGAATAAATTTTATAACGAGCATACATATAAACCCAACTTCCCACACGAGAAACATCTTCAAAACCTGCAGTATCCATTGCTGCCTTAAGACCTTCGGCTACCGTTACGGGATTATCTCCTTCCTCTGCAGTATATTTAGCAAATTTATCTATGCCTTCTTTAGCACTTACAACATGTACACAATAATCTGCTCCAACATGTATTGGTGATGGTATTCCAATTGCTAATACACCAAAAACTCTTCTCCTTGTAATAAGATACCTTTCAGGGTCAACATAATATTGAGGACTTTCTGGGTCTTCCAAACAAACAATATAAAGATTTAATATACTTCCACTCTCATCCGACTTATCATCAAAAGTTAATTCTGTTTTTATAATAGGACTTATGACATCATAGCCTTCTGTAATATTACCAAAAGTAATTACATTACCTCCTATAAGCTCCATGTGTCTTGCCTTTACAGGGATATAAGTAAAGGGTTGAGCAATATCATCAGCAGGGATTACCTGTTGAACCTTGTCATTATAAAAATCAATGCTAAAATCGGTATTATGACTTGCTATCATTGAATATAAGTTTTGGATACTTCATTGTTTGCAACGGAGAGGAAAAAACCTTTGCTCCCCAAGAGTAAGTAAAATTTCCTGTTTGTTTTTTGTATTGTCAATTATTTGTACTGTTCTGTGCATCGTTCTTAGGTTTAATACCTCGCCGGCTTGCCACGAGGTAAGTTTATTGAATATAAATTACTCCATTTATATCCCAGTGTATCACACAAGTACCATTTGTTACAACCTGGTCAGTAAGCATATCTATCTGAACTCTTATAGGTGACGTTGCAGGATTACCGGTATCTTTATATAAAACAATATATTGAAAAGTTAAATATGAACCAGGCCCTATTGTCACATCGTCCATATCAAGATAATAATTGTTACCATCTGCCAAGCACGCTTTTGTTCCAACAGAAACACCTCCAGGAGGATATTTACCTGCTGCATCAGTTATCTCATAATTTGAAACTTGTGAAATATATTGCTGCGTTCCAGGATTAGGAACGTGGTCTTTACTCAATAACATAAGTTTCCATGCCTCGCCAACCCATCCATTGACTATTTCCTGTTTAACAAACTTCGGAATACAACTTAATTCTGCCATATTTTTTCACTTTTTAAAATTAATAT
>Ga0209407_1001306_pt1 | contig 26464 bp, 20 predicted proteins | sample AD_JPNHG3_MetaG_FD_184410 | JGI IMG/M metagenome (GOLD analysis project Ga0209407, IMG submission 184410) | Active sludge microbial communities of municipal wastewater-treating anaerobic digesters from Japan - AD_JPNHG3_MetaG (SPAdes) (version 2) | ecosystem: Engineered > Bioreactor > Anaerobic... | reverse complement strand
CGAGCATCAATCTCAAGGCCGATCAAGTCATTTCAGGTACAGCCCTCAATATTTTAGCCGGAGGGCTTACGGTCTACCTCTGCCAGATCATTTTCCATCAACAGAGGACTCGCGCATTTTCTTATGGTATAAAGAAGTTAAGCATCCCAGGATTGAGCAAGATTCCTGTGCTTGGGAGGATGTTTTTCGATCAGGTGTACCCTACATTTTACATTGCTATTGCCATGGTGCTGCTGACATGGTTTGTGGTGTACAAGACACCGCTCGGCCTTCGCATGAGAGCTTGCGGTGAGCATCCTCAAGCAGCCGCGAGCATGGGTATCAATGTTTCCAAAATGCGCTATTTCGGCGTTCTGGTTTCAGGGGCTCTGGGCGGACTCGGCGGAGCTGTAATGGTGCTGACGGCGGATATCCAGTATACCCTTGTGTCTATTCATGGCACAGGCTTTATTTCTCTCGCTTCGCTGGTCTTCGGTAGATGGAATCCCTTCGGAGTGCTCGGAGCTGGATTCTTTTTTGGGTTTTCTACTGCCCTCTCATTCTATGCGAAAGATATTCCGCTGCTCTCTGGGCTTCCTGGAGAATTTTTCTATATTCTGCCTTATCTGCTTACCATCATCGCTCTTTTATTCTTTGCAGGCAAATCGGTGGGACCCAAGGCTGCTGGACAGATCTACGAATCAGGGGAACGTTGAAACAAGCATAATATTCTGAAGGAAGCAAGAAATGATCGAGGTCGACCAGCTTCAAAAATACTCGCTTTTTGGAGGCATCAGTCCGGAACAGATAGAAAGGATCAAGCCTTTGCTTGGTACAGAGCATTTCGAAGCCGGAGAATGTCCACAGGTCGAAGGGCAGCCCAACGATAAGATTCATTTTATTCTAAGCGGGGAAGTTGAAATAATAAAAAAAGGGCTAGTCATAGCCCGCCTAAGGGAAGGGCAAACCTTCGGCGAGATGGAGCTTCTAGATATCATGCCGAGTATCGCAACAGTTCGCGCGGCCACTGCTCTTGAAACCGTTACAATCTCTAATCGTGCCCTCTACGATATCTTCAAACTCGATCTGAGAGCTTTCTCGATGATGATAATGAATCTCGCGCGCGATCTTTCGCGGCGCTTGCGACGGATGGATGATATTGCATCCAGCCAAGGAAAATGTTGAGATTCGATGCAAAGAATCCCAAAGCCAATAATTCTTTTCTTAACCGACAAATGAACACCTTCTTAAAATAGGGAAGAAGGGAGTATCTTGTAGGCAATAAATAGTACAATTTTATAAATTATTATAAAATAATTAAATAATATCTTTTGCCGGAGACGGGCATCGAACCCGCACGCCGCTTGCGCAGCAAGGGATTTTAAGTCCCTGGTGTCTACCAATTCCACCACCCCGGCAATTCGAATCTAGATTTTAGCCAGCACATAAAAAGCAGTCAAGAAGACAATCGAAGTATCGAAGTCACTCAAGGCCATGTTGTGGATAATGCCTTCTTTATGGCTTGTATAGCCGATCTTGTATAACAGATCAAATCATATTCCGAAAAGCTCTTCCAGAAAACGCGCCACTCCATCATCATCCACAGAGGCGGTTACATAAGGCACTGCTGTTTGAATATAGCTATGGGCATTTCCCATAGCAACACCAACCTTAACGGATCTTAGCATTTCCAGATCATTTTCAGCATCGCCAAATGCGATTGTCTCTTCAAGGCTACCGCCCAAATAACGTAGACATTCCTCAAGACCTTGCCGTTTTGAAACGCCGCTTGCAACGATTTCCAGCATTGTCTCATGAGAAAAAAACGCATCAAGAAGGTCGGGTGCTGAGTTTAATATCGTTTCCCGCATCTCGAGAAGTTTCTCATTTGGGCCAACTGCAAGAAATTTCAAAATATCTTCGCCAACGAGAGAGTCGAAATTCTTCCGAACACCTTTCATGCCAGTTCGCTTTTCGTAAAAATCCACACCTGGCGAATAGCGATCGTAGATCCATCGTTCTCCAACATAGCAACAGAAAAGCACATCATGGTCTCTGCTTACTTTTGTGAGTATCGGCAGAGCCTCGGTCGGAATATGATGTGAAGCCAAGATCGTACCGTCGCGGTTATAGATATCGGCTCCATTCGTGCATACGAAGGCATCTGGTTCAAAGGAATCCGCAAGGACAATCTTTGCGGCCTTATAGATGCGCCCGGTTGCAATGATCAATTTTTTCCCCTGGTTTTGGAGCTTTTTGAGTGTATCAGCCACATGGGGAGAAAGCTGATATCCCTCATCGAGAATGGTTCCATCCATATCCATTGCAATGAATCTGAGTTTAGATGGGTCTAGGTTTTTCGAGGCTGTCATGTGGTGATAATATATGAAAGTTGGTAATTGGTCATTACTGCTACGAACCTTGTGTATAAGAAGTTGAAGTAAGATGTAAGAAATATCCCGAATAAGGGAAGAGCAAGGGGCTGACTATGCAGACTTTCTCTTTCTGCCATAATCCCAAATGTCTCCATATACACAAGGTTCGTAGCAGCATTATTTACATGCCGACATAGAAGCGGCACAATGTTCTTTCATGACATACAACCATTATGATGACACCTATATTCTCGAAGGCGCAGACCTTGTACTTCCGGATTCGATATTGCCAAAGGCGACGCTGGCAGTACGAGGAGGAAAAATAGCTGCAATAATCCCTTCTGGGCAATTCCAGCGGGCGGAAAAGCTAAATCGATCTTCTCAATCTCAGATTGACCCAGCATTTGAAAATGCTCCCGTAATCAAGGCCGAAGATGCTTTTGTGCTTCCTTCCCTAGCGGAGATGCATATCCATGGCTGTGCATCTTGGGGGTTCGAGAGAATTTCAGAGCCAGGGGGTCTTTTTCAAATAGCAGCTCTTCTTGAGGCAAAAGGAGTAGGATGCTATGTACCGACGATTCTCTGGGAGGAAAGAACCCTCATTGAGCTTACAGAGACAATCTTGGCGAGCGGGATTTCTGCGCCTCTGCTTCCTGGGATATATCTCGAAGGTCCATTTGTAAATCATTCGAAGCGCGGTGGTATTATGCCAGATAATATTCGAGCACCTGACATCGGGCTTGCAGAGCATATTCTCGACATATCCAAAGGATTGCTGAAGATATGTACAATGGCTCCCGAGCTGGACGGGATCGACCAGATATACCCAGTTTTCCAGAATAAAGCCGTTCTTGTTTCACTTGGTCATTCAGATGCGAAATTATCTTCGATCCATCCTCCGTCTCGACCTTTTTCCATCACTCATCTATTTAATGCAATGACAGGAATTGATCACAGAGAAGGGGGACTCGCTAATTTCGCTTTTTCACAATCTCCAGACTATGTTGAACTAAATGGCGATGGAATCCATGTGAACGAGAGTTGTCTAAAGCTCTGCTCTCGCTTGATTCCTGAGAATTCGCTAATACTGATTTCGGATGCCGTCATAGGAGCTGGGCTTCCGTATGGGGAATTCAGCTATTATGGGAGGAGAGTTGTCTCTTCTGAGCGAGGTGTGAGGTATGCAGATTCGGGTGTCCTCATGGGCTCCAATATGCTGGGAATTGATATCGTAAAGAACTATTATTTAAAGGCAGAAGTTCCACTCTGGCGCGCAGTCCGAGCGATGTCGCTAACCCCGCGCAAGGCGCTGGGGATGGATGGAGAATATGGTTCGATAGAAGTTGGGAAAATAGCCGATATTTTTATCTGGGACAAGGGTTTGGAGACTGCCGTAAGACCCAAAGCGCTTCTGGCTTCAGAAAATGACTATAAGCCAAACGATTTGCTCAGTAGTAAATTTAAGGTACATAGGGTACAAAAGAAGGATTGAGTCATGGATCATCGTGCAACGACGGCATGGATCGATCTTGCCGCCATCCGAGCAAACTTTCGCCACCTTAGAGATATAGCTCAGGGTAGCATTGTCTGCCCCGTCATCAAAGCCGATGCTTATGGACACGGGGCTCTGGCAATAGCGCATGAGCTGGAACGCGAAGGAGCACAGTTTTGTTCTGTTGCCCTGGCAAAAGAAGCTCTCGATCTGAGAGAGTCTGGCATTCAAATGCCTCTCCTTATCTTTGGTGCGCCAGAGCATTCCTCATCCTCCCTTGCAATACGCCTTGAATGTGCTCAGACAATCTATACCGAAGAGCACGTGCGTATACTGGCTTCCGCCGCTAAAAGCGTGGGGAAAAAAGCAAAAGCGCATATCAAGATAGATACTGGCATGAATCGTCAAGGCCTCCCATGGACAAAAGCCAGATCATTTGCGGGGCTGCTTGCTGACTATCCGGAAATCTTCGTGGAAGGCATATACTCGCACTTCGCAGATGCGGACAGTCCCGATCCTTCGTTCACCGATCTTCAGATGAAGCGTTTTTCCATAGCGCTCGAAAGTTTTGGACGGGTTGGAATTACCCCGAAGTATCGCCATATAGCGAACAGTGCTGGAATGGTTCTGTATCCAAAAACAAGACTCGATATGGTGAGGCCTGGTATTCTGCTCTATGGGCTAAGACCTGCGCCGAATATAGAGCTTCCAGAAGGTTTCGAGCCTGCCCTGGCTCTTACGACAGGCATCGTACATATTAGAGAAGTACCCGCAGAAGAATCGATTAGTTACGGTCGAACTTTCACTACAAAGCGCTTCAGCAGAATTGGCCTAATGCCAATCGGTTATGCAGATGGTTATCCGAGAGCACTTTCGAATCGTGCCTCGGTATTGATTCGGGGAGTTCGCGCGCCTGTGGTTGGTCGTGTATGTATGGACATGACAATGATAGATCTGACTGGCATAGCGGGAGCGCGAGTTGGCGATGAGGTTTTGCTTTTTGGGGGACGGACTCTTCCAGTTTCGGAGATTTCGAATCTGCTTTCCACGATCGATTACGAGGTAGTGTGTATGATCTCGAAGCGAGTGCCCCGCGTACACATAGATTCAAAACCGCAAGAGGAATAATTATGAAAATCTTACAACAGGGTTTTCATGCCCATAAATATCAGGCCTTGGGCAACGATTATCTTGTCATCGATCCAGCGGAATTTCAGATGTCGTTTTCAGCTTCTGCAATCTCTGCCCTATGCGATAGAAACCGCGGAGTGGGCTCTGACGGAATTCTATATGGGCCTATTCTGTCGCAAACTTCCTCGGTGATCTGTAGTCCATTCGGGTTGCGTATATTCAATCCAGATGGCTCGGAGGCAGAAAAATCGGGCAATGGCCTAAGGATCTTTTCCTTATATCTCTATGAGCGCGGATTTGTAGGAAAAGAACCTTTTGAAGTGCAGACCAAGGGTGGCATGGTTGAGTGCCGAATTCTAGCTACAAATAGCCCATGTTCTGGAGAAGATGGCTATAGGAAAGATGACCATAGAGAAGAAGGGTATGAAGAAGAGCATTATATCGAAGTATCGATGGGAGAAGCTAGATTCTTACCGGGTAGTTCCACGCTTGCTATCGATGGCATTGAGTTTCGCACGATAAGGGTATCGATGGGTAATCCACATTGTGTACTTTTAGGCCAGTATCCCACAGAAGAGCTTGCGCGCCGGATCGGGCCTTTAGTTGAAAATCATCCTGATTTTCCTAACCGAACGAATGTGCAATTCTTGGAAGTAATCGATAGACAGACCATCAGGATAGAAATCTGGGAACGTGGCGCGGGTTATACCCTGGCAAGCGGATCGTCTTCCTGTGCGGCTGCGGCAGCGGCTAGAAGACTCGGTCTTGTCGAGAATGAGGTAAGAGTAAGAATGGCTGGTGGAACTTTATATATCGATATGCGCGAGCCAAATATAAAAATGACCGGTCCAGCCGAGCACTCTTTCGATCTGGTATTTTCGCCTTCCCTAATGCGCCTTGCCATGAAAGATAAAGGGGATTGATATGGCTCAATGGAAAAATCTGGCATTTCTGCAAAAAGAAGTGTTTTTCGAATCTAGAGCCATGGAAGAATGGCTCATAGAAATGCGCAGGTCTATACACCGGATTCCAGAACCGGGGAATAAGGAACAAAAGACATCGAGTTTCATCTGTAAGATGCTCGAAGAAATGGATATACCTCATAGAAGCTATGGAACAGCCGTTGTTGGCCTTATCGAAGGGAAAGAGCCAGGACGCTGCGTTGCCTTGCGTGCGGATATGGATGCTCTGCCCCTAGAGGAACCTTCTGACCGGCCCTATGCCTCGCTCCACCATGGTTATATGCATGCCTGCGGCCATGATGCCCATATGACCGTAGCGCTCGGTGTAGCAAGATTACTTGCGGCTCACAGGCGGGATTTCTCAGGCTCGGTGAAATTTCTTTTTCAACCCGCAGAAGAGACTACCGGTGGTGCGAAGGCCATGATTGAGGCTGGCTGTCTCGAGAATCCGCATGTCGATCTGGTGCTGGGCCTCCATGTTGTGCCTGAACTTATGGCTGGCATGGTAGAAGTCAAGATTGGTCCCTTCTATGGAACATCCGACAGCCTGGAGATCATTGTCAAAGGCAGAAGTTCCCATGCTGCTTATCCGGAACAAGGCGTAGATGCTATTGTAGTTTCAGCATCTATCATTCAAGCCCTCCAAACCATAGTCTCTCGCTCTATTTCAGCCCTCGATAATGCAGTCCTTACAATTGGCAAGATTCAGGGAGGAGTGCGCAGCAACATTCTCGCAAACGAAGTCATCATGATTGGTACAATTAGGGCTCTTTCAGAAGATGTCCAATGCTTTATGCGTAAAAGAGTCAAAGAAATCTGCACAGAAATCGCCGCAGCCTTTGGAGCTTCCTGCGAGGTCCATATTCGTCCGAGCTATCCTGTTATGATAAATGACCAGAGCGCGACAGAGCTCGTGCGCGATACTGCCATCTCCATTCTGGGAGAGTCCAATGTGATTATGCGCCAACAGCCTAATCTTGGCGTTGAAGACTTTGCATATTTTCTTAGAGAGAGGCCGGGGACTTTTTGGCATCTGGGCTGTGGAAAGCCGGGAATGGAGAAAATCCACCCGCTTCATTCCGCTGAATTCGATATAGATGAATCGTGTCTGCCCATAGGTGTCGCAATTCAAGCGGCTTCAGCGCTGACTTTTCTGCATTTGCGTAATCAGGAATCATGCGGATAAGTGTATAACTAGGAATTCATAAGGAATGGCTCAAGAATAACTCAAGAATAATTCAGGAATAGCTCAAGGAGGACTCAACGACGAGTCGCCGATAAAGATCCCTTTGTAGCCTCTATCAAAGCGGAGAAAGGCGCAAGGAATGCACCATAGCGAAGAAAAAGCCCTTCAGGATGAAATTGCAGCGCTAGAGCGAATCGCTCAGGATCTATTGGTTCCAATGCTTCGATTATGCCATCTGAGCTGCGCGCCGTGATTCTAAAATCGCTCGCGGTTTTGTCCACTGCCTGGTGATGAAAACTATTGACCAGGAGCCTTTCGGTTTTGAAAAGCTCGAACAGAACGCTTTCTTTTTCGATGGCTATGTGATGGAACAGTTCATCGTAAGCTATCTGCGGATTGTGTAAAAGCGCCGCTGGATTGCTGCGCTCGATATCCTGCAAGAGGCTTCCGCCACGGGCTACATTCATAAGCTGACAACCCCTACAAATCCCCAGCATGGGTATTCTTGCTTTCCATGCTTGATTGCAGAGCTCGATCTCCCATTCGTCTCGCAGGGTATCGAAAGAACCAAGGCCTAAAATTGGTTCTTGGTCAAAAAGCCAAGGTGCAATATCGCCTCCGCCTGAAAAGATCAGACCATCCAGAATAGAAGTGAGCGCCTTCATAACAGCTGAACTCGTAACAGCTAGAATCAAAGGCGTGCCGCCAGCCATCTCTATTGCTTTGACATAAGATTCTTTGAGAGAAAAATAGGCCACTGGTTGCCGAGACCGATCCACAGAGCTCGTAATACCTATAAGAGGCTTTTTCATACAGTTATTGTAGTCAATCCGGTTTGCCAGGCATAGTGGAGGCTCAAAGTGCTAGCATAATCAGAAAAGGGTCAGTAAAGTGGAAATGGAGGAAGCAATGAAAGATACGCCTTTTTCCCCCGCTATTCTTATCGATGGCTCTAAGTGCTATTTCGACGGTGTCGATCTTAGATATCTGGCTCATGAGTTTGGCACTCCGCTATATGTGATGTCGGAAACCATTATCCGAGAACGCTGTGAAGAGCTCCGTAGTGCTTTTCTTTGCCGCTACCCAGGAACTCGAGCCTATTACGCAAGCAAGGCGTTGCAGACTCTCGATGTGCTCAAGATAATAAAAGAAGAAGGTCTTGGAGTCGATGTCGTATCGGGAGGAGAGCTCCATGCGGCACTGAATGCTGGAGTTACTCCCTCCGATATCATATTTCATGGGAATGCAAAAACAGACGAGGAGCTACATTATGCCATTAGCTCTAAGGTGGGACTGATCGCCGTCGATAACATCGAGGAGATTTTTAGGATCGAGGAGGAGGCAGATAGACTCAGTAGAGATCAGCGGGTAATTCTTCGCGTTTCGCCTGGAGTAGACAGTCACACCCATCGATTCATTTCTACTGGAAGCCTCGATTCTAAGTTTGGCCTTCCAATTGAGCATTCGGAAGTTGAGCGATATGTAAAGGCTCTCGCTCTGTGCCCTCATGTCGAATTCTCGGGCTTACATTTCCATGTCGGCTCGCAACTCCTAGAAAATACTTCGCATCTGGCAGCGCTTGAAATAGTATTGAATTTTGCCGCGAAACTTTCGAAGGAATTCGGACTTCAGGTGAAGGAGATAAATTTTGGAGGAGGCTTTGGTATTCGCTATCTCCCTTCCGATAGGGCGCCCGCTCTTCTTGATTTTATTGATCCCATGATGTCGATGGTAAAAGAGTGGAGTCGGAAAGAAAATCTACCCATGCCGGTCTGCGCAATCGAACCAGGACGATGGATTGTAGGAGAAGCCGGAATAACGCTCTATAAAGTTATTGCTGTCAAAGAAATACCTGGTGTGCGCACCTATGTCTCCGTAGATGGTGGAATGGGCGATAATATCAGGCCCGCACTCTATGATGCTCGATATCACGTAGAAACGGTGAGCCGGGCTTGTGCAATGACTCCTTGCGAGAAGGAGAAGAATTCCTCCAAGGTCGAGGTTTTAAGGGAGAGAGATGCTGAAAAAGCCTTAGGTATGGACTCGAATAGAGAGCCAATCTTGCGAAAGGTGACGATTGCGGGTCGCTACTGTGAGTCAGGTGACATAATTGCAGAAGATGTATTCTTGCCTGATCCCAAGCCGCTCGATATCCTTGCTGTCTATTCGACAGGCGCCTATTGTTTTTCAATGTCGAGCAATTACAACAGAGTGCCGCGTCCCGCCATGGTAATAACAAAAAGTGGGGATTTTCGGCTGTCGGTAAGGCGCGAAACATACGATGATCTATTGAGAAGAGAAATCTGATAGGCATAACTAATGTTGTGGCAGAAAAAGTTGCGCAATCATATCTGCTTGGCTTAGAGATAATGGAAATATTACGGCATTCCTGTACAACGCTGTTTATAATGAGCTCATCTGTCCGGACAGATGGGCTCATTATATCGAGTTGTAAGGGTACTTTTTCGCATCGAGCTCAAGCTCTTGAGCGATAGAGAACGCCGACCGAGGAGTAGAATATGCTCCCTTGTTTTCGTCCCAGAGTTAATGGAGAATAGGGGATTCGAACCCCTGACCTATAGATTGCGAACCTATCGCTCTACCAGCTGAGCTAATTCCCCGTAAAGACCTTGGAAAAAGCAAGACAAAGATATGGCAAGTTCCACAGATCTATTAGGCAGCTAATTGCTTTCCGCGTTCTCTACCATTGGCGACTATAGAATATAGCAAAGAGCAAAGGCGAGAATCAAGAGCTAGTCGCTCTTGCACTGTTTATGGTCTTTTCATAAGCATCTATCAAGGGGCAATGTCCTCCATATTGGGCTTTCTGGCATTTTTTCTCTCTTGGGTTCTTTAGCTTTTGCCTTTTTACTTGTTTGTCTTCTATTAGCTTATTATTCGATTATGGTTACCCAGTCGAAGGGGTCGGGCATGACTCCAGTCTGAATTCCAAGCAGAACTTCGCGCAGTTTAGTCGCAAATGGACCAACATTCTCTCCAAGGCAATAGTCTTTTCCTTCATAGTTGATATTAGATATAGGGCTTATTATGGCTGCAGTACCCGTAAAGAAAGCTTCGTCCGCAGGCCCCTCGCCAGCAAACTCCTTTAGTCCGAGGACACGATCTAGCTCGAGAGGCGCAAAAACAACCTCGATGTCTAGCAATTCTCTGGCGATGCGCATCACCGAATCGCGGGTAATACCAGGAAGGATCGAAGGAGAGTCTGCAACATACAGTATGCCATGCTTTATCATAGCAAAATTTGCGGTGCCCACTTCTTCAACATGGGTGCCGGTCTGGTTGAGGAAGAGCAAATCATCGAAACCTTTGTGCTTTGCCTCAGAAGTCGGAAGAAAACAAGGTGCGTAGTTTCCTGCGGCTTTTACCCAGCCAGTGCCCTTTGCAGCGGCTCGCTGGAAGTCTGTCTCGACTTTTATGCTGACCATAGAACTTCCCTTGTAATGCATGCCAACCGGAACGGTGGTGACAAGGAAAATAGTCGTATCCGATGGAGCGGGATTGAGGGTCATACCGACTCCGGCCAGGATTGGTCTTACATATAGGGCTCCTTTGCCGTATGGTGGCACATAGTCGGCGTTCGCTTTAACTGTTTCGATAATGGCTTTGCGATACAGCTCTTCTGAAGGAGCTGCAAGCATAAAGCGCGCGGCTCCTTTTGCCATGCGCGCCGCATTTGCATCGATACGAAATAGTCTGATCCGGCCATCTGGTCCGCGGTTGGCCTTCATTCCTTCGAAGAGTTCCTGGCCATAGTTGAGGCAGCAAGCAAGGGGAGGAATAGATATGTTGCCATTGGCAACTATCGATATGGATTCGAAGATTCCATCGGATAAAGCTACGCTTCCTCCAATGAATGGTGTGATTATTCCTCCAAAACCAAGCTTGTTCCAGTCGATTGCAGACAGGGCTGTAGGGACGATTGTGCCAGATTGGACCATTGATTCAAATCGACTCATAAGAACCTCCCAAAAATTTTCGAATGATAACGCATAATGAGCAATCGAGACAATAGGACAGTTCAATAAAATGCAAAATCAGCTAATATATATGCAATGCTCAATTTGGCACATTTGGTTGTAAATTAGTCTTATGAAGAGCTAAAAAACTGAGCTATCTACATATCTTCAAAAATACAACTAGGCATATTATGAAAAGATGATCGAGGTGTCATATTTTCTATTGACTGGCATTTTATGAATGGAGTATTTTTAGCGGAGCGGGGAGTAGCTTCCTGCATTTGAAGAGCAGGTGCGAAGATCGTCAAGACGGAGCTTTGCTTCCGGTTTTCGCAGATCCAAAACGATTGAGCAAGACCGCACGGTGTCATGGCCGTGCGGTCTTTTTTTTGACTGTACAGTGACCAAAAACGGCTAAGAAGTTGGCTGCAGGCGAAATGCCATTGGGCTTTTCAAAGGAGGATACCTTGGACCTTTTTGTGCTCATTTTGCTCATAGTGATGTATCTAGGAATCATACTCCTGCCTTCAAAAAAAGCATGGATTTCTATGGGGGCTTCTGTTGTGCTCATCTTGGGAGGTGCGGTTACTCCTGCACATGCCTTTGGTTCGCTTGTAAACTGGAATATTCTGTTAATCTATTTGGGGAGCCTAATACTTGCCGAGCTTTTCATCTATTCGAGGGTTCCTGCTTTTATAGCCCAGCGAATTGTTGAACGTTCGCCTTCGATAGGTATAGCCATAACGATTATTCTCTTTTTGACGGGTCTGCTATCCGCATTTGTCGAGAATGTTGCGACGGTACTCGTTATTGCGCCTATCATGATCGAGTTGGCAAAGCGGGGTAAGAGAAACCTTGCTCCTCTCATGATTGGACTTGCTGTAATGGCTAATCTGCAGGGTACAGCGACTTTGGTGGGCGATCCTCCTTCTATGCTCTTTGCTAATTTTGCTGGCTACTCATTCAACGACTTCTTTTTCAAATCTGGTAAGCCATCGATCTTTTTTGCTATCCAGATTGGTGCAATAGTCGGAGCACTATATTTCTATTTCTATTTCAGAAAAACTGATAGCGATATCAAAGTCTTGCCGCCAGAGGGCATTGTTGCTTGGTTTCCATCTGTGCTTCTTTTGTCTATGATCGGAGGCCTCGCTCTCTTTTCTGCGCTTTCTGCTCAAGGAGGGATCCACCCTGCTAGTGGAATATTCGTCTTTGTGCTTGCGCTTGTGGGGTTGGCATGGCTTGTCCTTGCAAAAAAAGAGAAGGAAGAAGCCAAGAACCTCATTATCCATCTAGACTGGATGACACTTGTTTTTCTCATTGGCATTTTCATTGTGGTGGGAGCACTTGCTGAATCGAGTCTCCTAAATCAGCTAGCAGAACAGCTGGCTCAATGGGTTAAGGGTGACATCTTTTTGGGTTTTGCGCTAATTGTAGCAATATCTGTGCTTATTTCGGGATTTGTTGACAATGTTCCATATATTGCCGCGATGCTTCCGGTTGCGAATGCGCTTGCAAATGCAATGCAGATTCAGCCCGACCTGTTGATGTTTGGCCTCCTTATTGGGTCTTGTCTCGGTGGAAATCTTACACCTTTTGGAGCTTCGGCTAACATAGTTGCAGTAGGACTTTCGGAAAAACATGGATGCAAGGTTAGTTTCTGGAGATGGATCAAGCTCGCAGGGCCCTTTACTATTATAACGACTATTGCGGCATCGGCCTTTGTCTGGCTTGTGTGGGCTTGAGGTTATTTCCCAGGGTTATAGGTTGCCATATATTGGGTCAAAGGCGCATGATAAAATCGGCTGTTTACCAATATTCCAGAAAAGACTATCGGTCGCTAATTTCAAAAGGCCGGAATTGGCAAGTATTATAAAGCGATTATTGGTCCAAATTAAAAAAGCCACCATTGCCTAAGATTTCTTGGCGGCTTGACAATATATCCATATCGCGCTAGATAGTAGTATGGCTAACGGAGAAAATCTCTATAGGTTCGAGGTCCGAACCAGAGGAGCCGGAAGCCCGCGCATAGAAGCATTGAAAGCGGATGTACGCGCGCTAGCGATGGGGATATTGCGCAGTGCGCGCGACACGGCACTGTACTTTGTGGAAGGCGATTTGGCGCCCGAGGAGCTTTGTCTTCTCGGGCGTTTTCTTTTATCCGATCCGGTAGAGGAGACTTTTGAATGGCGAGAGGTGTCGCGACAAGCGTTACATGGCTCGATCTCGGAGCCAGATACAGTCCGGATTGTGGAGATTTGCCGAAAACCAGGCGTTACTGATACGGTCGCAAATGAGCTTGTCAGAGCAGCGAGAGAGATGGGAATCCCATGTCTCAATAGGGCTGCGACAGGTATCCGTTGGGAGCTGGAGGCAGATTGGCTAAATGAAACCTCACTATTGAAGCTCACCAGAGTGCTCTTGGCGAATTCGTTGATTGATCGATGGGAGTTTGGGGAAATCAATCCCATTTTCCCAGAGGGACAGCTTCTTGTTCCCCCGGTTGAGCAATACGATCTTGGAATCATGGATGATGATTCTCTGCTCTCTCTATCTTCCGAGAGGCGATTGGCACTCGATCTTACCGAGATGAAGGCCATCCAGGCTTGGTTTGTTGCACAAAGACGCGAGATTACCGATGTTGAGCTTGAAATGATTGCCCAGACATGGAGCGAACATTGCGTACACAAGAGCTTCAAAGCCGACATCGAGGTAATAAGAGATTCCAAACCAAGCGATAGAGAATCGGCGTTTCCAAGAATTATACATAGTATCTTCAACACTTATATTAAGAATACCACCGAGGAAATCGGAGCTCCGTGGGTAAAGTCCGCATTTGTCGATAATGCCGGTATTGTGAGTTTTGATGACCGATGGGACCTTTCATTCAAAGTAGAAACACATAACCATCCTTCTGCAATTGAACCATTTGGGGGCGCTAATACCGGTGTAGGAGGCGTTATTCGTGATATTATGGGTGTTTCCGCAAAGCCCATAGCAGTAACCGATATTCTTTGCTTTGGGCCTCCCGATATACCCGAAGACGAACTACCTCAGGGGACGCTTCATCCGCGCCTCGTAGCGCGAGGCGTTGTAGCGGGTGTCGAGGATTATGGCAACAAGATGGGTATTCCAACTGTCAACGGAGCGGTTCATTTTCATCCTGGCTATGCGGCAAATCCGCTTGTGTACTGTGGTTGCATTGGACTTGCGCCTCGAGGCATACATCGAAATAAACCAGAGTCAGGCGATCATGTGATAGTCTTGGGTGGGCGTACAGGCCGAGATGGAATTCGCGGAGCCACTTTTTCTTCGATGAAGATGGATGGTTCTACCGGAGAGGTTGCCGGCGCATCGGTACAGATAGGAGATCCTATCATCCAAAAAAAAGCTCTGGATGTGCTCCTGGCTGCGCGGGATGCAGGACTATACAACGCAGTTACGGACTGCGGGGCAGGAGGGCTTTCTTCTGCTGTTGGTGAAATGGCAAGAGAGCTCGGGGCGGAAATCGATCTATCTGGTCTTGGCACCAAATATCCAGGCCTTGCCCCCTGGGAGCTCTGGCTTTCCGAGGCTCAAGAACGCATGGTATTAGCCATACCTCCTCGGCATATCAAGGCTTTCTCGGAGCTATGCAGTATTTTTGAATGCGAATTCTGGGATATCGGGGCATTTAGAAGCGATGGAGAACTGAAAGTGAGGGTGAAGGGCGAGCTTGTACTCGATCTGAGCATGATATTCTTGCATCAAGGCTTGCCCAAAAAGCTGCTTATGGCGAAAGAACCGCTATCAAAATCGCCACAAGAACGGCTACAAAAATCGATAGAAGCAAATGTGTATCAAGCTAGGCTTGATACCCTGGGCATACAGACCACCGAGGCCTCCAATGTTCATTCGGAATTGCAGGGTCCGGATGAGAACAGACAAGCGAGTCCAGGACTGATCGAACTCAAAGAGCAACTTCTAAAGCTGCTCGGCAGCAGAGAAATTGCATCGCGCGAGAAAATAGTGCGCCGTTATGATCATGAAGTGCAAGGCAATAGCGTTATCAAGCCCTTCGTGGGAGCTTTCTGCGATTCGCCTTCGGACGCCGCGGTTCTGAAGCCTAAAGGGGCAGCCTGTGAATGGGGAATAGCGCTTTCCAATGGTTTTAGGTCGGATTATGGGGAACTGGATCCATATCGAGGGGCATGGGCTGCGGTGGACGAAGCCATGCGGAATATAGTGGCAAGTGGCGGCGATCCGAGCCGGACAGCAATTCTCGATAATTTTTGCATGGGAGACCCGAATGATCCTGGAGTAATGTGGTCGCTTCTGGAGAGTGCACGGGGCTTAAGAGAGGCTGCCTTAGCCTTTCATACTCCAATTATCTCCGGTAAAGACTCTTTCTACAACGAATACCTGGGCGCAGATGGAAGCAGGCACGCGGTTCCGCCATCTTTACTAATCTCGGCTTTGGCTTATGTGCCCAAGGTGGAACGGGTAGTGACCACTTTTTTCAAGCACCCAGCCGATTCGATCTGGCTTGTGGGAGACTTTAAGCCTAGCGCAATTTGGCAAGAGGAAGTGCCTGAAATCAGCCTAAGAGCGCAAGAGGTCTATTCTTCCCTATTTGATGCGATTCAAGAAGGTGAAGTGCTCGCTGCACACGATCTTTCAGAAGGAGGCCTTGCAGTAGCTCTTGCGGAGATGTGTATTGGAGGAAGGCTAGGCGCTCGGATCGCGCTGTCCGATATCTATGAGCAAAGGAATATTCCCATAAGTCAGACCACGGAAACCGATAATGCTATTCTTGGTGTTTTACGGCTCGCCCTATTTGGTGAGACGATGGGTTGTCTTCTGGTCGAGGTCGGTGCTGGGAAAGAAGAGCAGTTTGCGGCGCGATTTGCTCCTAATTCTTCGAAGACAAGCTTGCAACAAAATAATCTGGCTAAGAGGATTGGCGAAGTTTTGAAGGAACCTTCTCTCGAAATCGTGGATCCATTTCTTTTTATGGTTTCTATAGGAGAAATGCTCGACGCATGGAAAACCGCAAGCCAGGAGTTGCTTCCATGAAAGCCATTATTCTCAAGGCTCCAGGCACAAATCGAGATTATGATGTTCAGTCGGCAATAGAACAAGCTGGAGGCTATGCAGATATTCTGCCCATCTCTCGCCTTCGTAGCGATGCAAGGCTACTACAGAACTATGGTATGCTGGTCATTCCTGGAGGCTTTTCTTATGGCGATGCATTAGGGGCTGGAAGGCTGTTTGCTCTAGACTTCTTGCGCTTCTTTGCGGAAGAAGTGAGCCGCTATGTAGAATCTGGCAGGCCGGTGCTAGGTATTTGCAATGGCTTTCAGGTATTAGTGAGAGCGGGAATTTTACCAGGCAAACAATTTGAACCCAACAAATTTACTCTTGCGCACAATGAGAGCGGGAGTTTCGAGTGCAGATGGGTTACTCTTTTGGCGCCAGCTTCCAATTCGATTTGGACAAAGGGAATAGATTTTGTTTTCTGCCCGATAGCTCATGGCGAAGGACGCTTCCGCTCCAGCTCGGCCAAGGCCCTCGATGAGCTGGAGGAAAAGGGCTGCGTCGCTCTGCAATATGCAGATTCTTCGGGGAAGCTTGCCCATAGTAATTTCCCGGAGAATCCCAATGGATCTATGAGAGACATTGCGGGCATCTGCAATCCGGAAGGCAATGTGCTCGGACTAATGCCTCATCCTGAGAATGCGGTTTTCGAGTGGCAGACTCTAGCCCTGGCCTCTCCCGCTGCGAGTGGCGCACGCAGGCTTTTTGAAAATGGATTGCGTTATGCGGCTTTGTAAAAAGGAGGCAGCATGGTTTCGGAAGATCTAGTAAGGCAGCTTCTTCCAATTGCTTTTCGAGGAACAAGAAAAGCCGAAGGAGAGGGCAAGGTCAGAGAATGGTGGAAACTGTCGAGCAACAAAAGGCTTATAGCAACCACAGACAGAATCTCCGCCTTCGATAGGGTACTTGCGGCCGTGCCTTTTAAGGGGCAGGTACTCAATGAGCTTTCAGCCTTCTGGTTTAGAAAGACTGAGGACATCATTGCCAATCACCTACTTTCTTTGCCTGATCCCAATTGCGCTGTAGTCAAAGAGGTCAAGCCGCTCCCGATCGAAGTGGTGGTCAGGGGCTATATAACTGGAGTCACCTCCACTGCTCTCTGGAGGCGGTATGAGCTAGGTGAACGCATAATCTATGGGCAGCGTTTTCCCGAAGGTATTCGCAAGAATGAGAAGCTTCCGCATCCAGTCATCACACCCACAACAAAAGGGAGCCCTTCTGGCCACGACGAAAGGCTCGAACCTCGAGAAGTTCTCGAAAAAGGCTACCTGGATGCTGCCACATGGAATAATGTCCAGGAAGCGGCTTTTGCTCTTTTTTCTACTGGAACGGATTGTGCGGAGCGCGCAGGACTTATCCTGGTGGATACCAAATATGAATTCGGCATTGCTCCCGACGGTTCGCTCATGCTGATCGACGAAGTCCACACACCTGATTCTTCGCGTTTCTGGCTTGCTTCTAGTTATCAGCAACGACTCGAAGCAGGGTTTGAGCCAGAAAGCAGAGACAAGGAATTCGTTCGCCTCTTGTATGCGGAGTTGGGCTATAGTGGCGACGGTGACATACCCAAACTTCCTGATTCGGTATGGATTCAAACTAGTATATTGTATCAAGAATTATATGAAAAACTAACCGGCCTGACCTTTGTGCCGTGTTCTTACCCTGCGGAAGAGCGTATTCTGCGAACCGTGGAAGAGCTAAAAGAAAAGGACGCCGCTCGGAGGACATAAGATGAATCGCGTCAGAGTTATCATTTTTGCAGGATCGCCTGCAGACAAAGCACATTTCGAAACAATCCAGAAGGCTCTCGAAGTATTTGGGATTCCATGCCTGGCGCGCATCGCATCCGCGCACAAGACCCCAAAAAGGCTTCTCGATATGATAAAGAGTTACGATTCAGAGGGAATTCCCACTGTGTATATAACTGTTGCAGGCAGATCTAATGCATTATCTGGCTTAGTCGATGCAGCAACTCAGTATCCTGTTCTAGCTTGTCCATCTCCTTCGGAGCAATGGTCTGCATACGATATTTGGTCGAGCCTTCGTATGCCTTCTGGCATAGCTTCCGCTCTAATTCTAGATCCAGTAAATGCGGCTCTCTGCGCCGCCAAGCTGCTCGCTCTGAAAGACGAGGCATTGCGCGAAAACATTCGCAGATTCCAGCAACAGCAGATCGATCGACTTATCGAAGAAGATCGGCTCATTGAAAAGAACGAGACTATGGAGAAAAAGCCTATGCAGGAGAGGCCCCGCCCATGATAGGACAGCAAGAGGCCAAGGAGAGCTGTGGCGTAGTGGCGGTCGTGGGAGAAGAAGCGGCGAGATTGTCCTTTTTTGGTCTCTTTGCCCTTCAGCATCGTGGCCAGGAATCTGCAGGCATCGCCACACTCGATGAGGGGAACATTTATCTCCACAAAGATGTGGGTCTTGTATCACAGGTCTTCAGAGACCAGAATCTTGCAGGCCTTAAGGGCAATATGGCAATAGGCCATACTCGTTACTCAACCACAGGAAGGCCAAGCGCCCGCAACGCCCAGCCTCTTCTAATCGATACACAGTACGGGCCTCTCGCATTAGGGCATAACGGCAATATAGCCAATGCTCCGGAGCTAAGGAATCAGCTGCTTGCAAGAGGGCTTGGTCTAATGACAGGCTCGGACAGCGAGCTTCTGGCCATGATGCTTGCGGGAACTCATGGAGCAAATTGGACAGAAAGAATCCTAAGTGGAATGCGATCCTGGATAGGTGCATTTTCGCTCGTTATCTTGACGCATGAGGGAGTCTTTGCGGCCCGGGATCCCTGGGGTTTTAGGCCGCTCGCTTGGGGTAGAATAGCTTCGGGTGGCTATGCTGTTGCTTCGGAAACCTCGGCTCTCAGAGTTATGGGCTGTTCGGAACTCGAGGAGATTCCGCCGGGTATGGTACTCCACCTCACAGAGCATGGAGTTGTCGAGCGCGGCCATGCTGATATTCAGGCCCAAACAGCAGCATGCAGCTTTGAATATGTTTACTTTTCAAGGCCAGATTCTGTGTGGAATGGCAAGAATATTCATGCTGTTCGTCGCAAGCTCGGTGCTTTACTGGCTGACGAGGCACCAGCAGAAGCCGATCTTGTCATTCCTGTGCCTGATTCTTCGATTGCTGCAGCCATAGGATTTTCTCAGCGGTCAGGTATTTCCTTTGGGGAAGGACTTGTTAAAAACAGATATATTGGGCGTACCTTCATCGAGCCCACAAGAGCCTTGCGTCAGCAGGGAGTAGCGCTAAAATTCAGCCCGCTCAGAGAAACCCTTGAAGGAGCTCGGATTGTGCTAGTCGATGATTCAATAGTCCGCGGTACAACAACGGCTCAGATAATTGCGCTCTGCCGAAGAGCGGGAGCTCGCGAGATACATCTCAGGATAGCCTCTCCGAGAATTCTCTATCCTTGCTATATGGGTGTCGATATGGGGACCAAGAGTGACCTTATGGCGGTAGGAAGGAATCTTTCTGAGATAACAAAGATTCTTGGAGCCGACTCCATTGCATATCTCAGTATAGAAGGGCTTTCAAATGCTATTGGCGTAGATGGGCTGTGTAAAGCTTGTTTCGATGGGAATTACCCAATACCAGTAAACGAGGGCTTTCAAAAAGAATGCTTCGAGTGTGTAAGTAAGGGGGCATTATGAAAGTGCTGCTCGTCGGTTCAGGGGCGAGAGAACATGCGCTCGCAATAGCGATAGCGGCTTCAGCGGAATGTGAAAGACTGGTAATTTCACCAGGCAATGCAGGCATGGCGGATGTTGGAGAGATAGCGAATATCGGTCTGCAGGATATCGAAGGGCTCTGTTCTCTTGCACAGAACATTCCCGCCGATCTCGTTGTGATTGGGCCAGAGGCACCTCTAGCCGCAGGCCTTGTCGATCGGCTAACGGAGTGCGGAATTGCCTGCTTTGGGCCATCAGCCGGAGCAGCGCAAATCGAAAGCTCCAAAGCTTTTGCAAAGGCTTTTATGGTGAGGCATGGCATTTCTACCGCGGAAGGCAAAAGTTTCGCAAATCCAGAGGAAGCAAAAGCCTGGGCTAAGGATTTTGGTAGACCTCTGGTGGTCAAGGCTTCTGGTTTGGCCGCTGGCAAGGGTGTGATTGTACCCGAGAATTGGAAAGAGACCGAGGCCGCTATAGAGCGATTAGCAGCCGAAGGAGAAATCGTCCTTGAAGAGCGCCTGGAAGGTGAAGAGCTCTCTCTGATCGCTCTCTGCGACGGCAAAGACTATGTGGTATTGCCTACGGCTAGAGATCATAAACGCCTTCTGGATGAAGATAAAGGACCTAATACCGGAGGAATGGGAGCCTATTCTCCGGCCTGTTCTATGGAAGATGCCGAAAGAATGGCTTGTGCAACAATCGCTCCTGCGCTTTCTGGACTCTATGAAGAGGGATATCCGTATATTGGGGCGCTCTATGCAGGCCTTATGCTTACGGCTGAAGGGGCAAAAGTGCTGGAATATAATGCCCGTTTAGGTGATCCTGAAACTCAGGTGATTCTACCGCTTTTCGATTCCGATGTCCTGATTTCGTTGTCGGCTTGCGCTCATGGAAGATTGGGTGATGCAAGACCGCGATTTAAGGCAGAACATGCCGCTTGTGTAGTTTTAGCCTCTCTAGGATATCCCGATCAACCTGTAAAAGGAAAGCCCATAACGATAGGAGATCTGCCCGAGAAGGCTTATTGTTTGCATGCGGGAACAAGACTTGAAAATGGGATACTTGTAAGCTCCGGAGGTAGGGTGGTTTCGGTGTTGGGAATAGGTTCAGCGCGGGCTGAAGCGCTTAGAGCAGCTTATGATGCTGTTTCGCAGGTCCATTTCGAAGGCAAGCAATTTCGCCGCGACATCGGCTCTAAGGCCGAAAGGGTCGAGTGGGCTGTAAAGCGAGCGCTTTCGGCAGGGACAAAAGAATCAAGCGTCTATGCTCAAGTCGAGGAAAGCAATCCATCAAGCGCTTATGTGCGAGCGGGTGTCGATATCGATGCCGGCAATATGGCTGTTGAGCTAATGAAGAGAGCCGTACGATCGACCTATAATTCCAGAGTAATCGCAGGAATTGGGGCCTTCGGAGGCCAATATGATGCTTTACTTGTAAAAGATTGCAAAGCGCCAGTGCTCGTTGCCTCTACCGATGGAGTAGGTACCAAGACTAGCCTTGCTCTTAAGCTCGATAGACTGAGTCATGGTAAACATAAGCGCGGTGAGCCTAAAGACAAAAGGAATAACGGGTCCGAAGAGAATAAAGGCATTTGGCTCACCGGGCTTGGTGCTGACATAGTCAACCACTCGATTAACGACATCCTGGTGCAGGGTGCCCGTCCTCTCTTCTTTATGGATTACATAGCCGCGGATAAGATCGACCCGGCAAAGGTCGCAAAGATTGTCGAAGGAATGTCCGAAGCTTGCCGACAAGCAGATTGTGTGCTACTAGGAGGAGAAACAGCCGAAATGCCAGGGACATACCGCGAGGATGAAATGGACATCGCGGGGACAATCGTAGGGATCGTCGAAAGAGATAAGCTTCTTCCCCGATCCGATATAGCGATAGGGGATGTTCTGATTGGATTAGCCTCTTCAGGGCTTCATACCAATGGTTATTCCCTGGCACGATCGATTACTTCTTCGATGGAACTTGAAAGAGTATACCCGGAACTGGGCGAAAGCCTTGCATCGGCACTTTTGCGGCCCCATCGATCGTATCTTCCTTTGTTAGCAGCAATTCTCAATGCAAACCCATGTCCGATTAAAGCTCTGGCACATATCACCGGAGGCGGGCTGATCGAGAACATTCCCCGTGTGCTTCCCCCTTATCTCGATGCGCAAATATATGCGGAGAGTTGGCGATGGCCAGCGCTTTTTTTGCTTTTACAACGCTGGGGGAATGTGCCAGATGAAGAGATGCGTAGGGTCTTCAATCTGGGGATCGGTATGGTTGCGATAGTGGAAGAAAGCCAGCTCAACTCTTTCTTGAATATGCTGCCTGAACAAGCCTTTGTGATAGGAAGACTAGTCTCGGGTAGAGGGAATGTGGTTCTCGTATGATGACCAAAAACGATGGTAATCGAGTTTCAGATAGCATTGTGCGCATTGTCGTCATGGCTTCGGGAGAAGGGAGCAATTTGCAGGCTCTAATCGATGCTATCGAATCAGGCTGGATAGAGAATATGCGTATTGAGGCTCTTCTATGTGACAAACCAGGGGCTCATTGTATCGAAAGGGCGATTTGCCATGGTATTCCTTCGCATATTTTGCCGGCTCCGCAAAAGGCAAAGCGTTCTTCTCCTGAGCGTAGGTGCTATGATGAGAGGCTTGCGGCAGTAGCAAATTCTTACAAGCCTGATTTTATTTTTCTGTTGGGATGGATGCGACTTTTGGGACGGACTTTTCTGGAGAATTTTCCATTCAGAGTCATAAACCTTCACCCCGCTTTACCGGGGGCATTCCCCGGTACCAACGCAATAGAAAGGGCTTTTGAAGCCTTTAATCAAGGAAGAATCGCAAATACAGGCGTCATGCTGCATTTTGTGCCGGATGAGGGTATCGATTCCGGGCCGGTGCTGAGTGTTGTACATGTGCCTATCAATAAAGGCGACACATTGAGCATTCTGGAAGAACGAATACACAGTGTCGAGCATCGAGAACTCATAAATCTTGCACGGCGGCTTGCTAATAACCCAAGGCCTAAAGAGATTCAAAGCCAAGAGATGCAAGAAACAAGAGATCAAGATAAATTGGGAGAAAAGGAGTCAGGGCATGCCTATCGCATTGATATCGGTATATGACAAAACAGGACTTGTGCCTTTTGCAAAGCGGCTTGCAGCCTGTGGTTGGCGCTTTCTTGCCTCAGGAGGAACTGCCGCAACTCTCAGAGAGGCAAAACTAGAACCATTGAATATCGCGGCTTATACTGGTTCTCCGGAGCTATTGGGCGGAAGAGTTAAGACTCTCCATCCAGCAATCCATGCCGGCATTCTTGCACGATCATCAGAGGATGATCTCCAGGAATTGCATGCTCATGGTTATGAACCCATCGATCTCGTAGTGGTGAACCTATATCCTTTCGAAGAGACTGTGCGAAGGCTTAAGATGGGTAAAAAAGCGCTTGCTGAAAAAGGGGAAAAAATAGAGCCATCTGGATCGTTGGCCGATACAAAGGTGCCAAATATTGATGAAGGAATGGTTTCTGATGCTATTACTATAAATGCAAATACGGCTCCAATCGCTAATAATACTATGGATGCCGAAGCGGCTGAGATTGTGCCGAGCGCCTCGCTTGATGAATCCGAAATCATTGAACAGATCGATATCGGAGGTGTCGCCCTGCTGCGTGCTGCGGCGAAGAATCATGCAAGGGTAGGAGCCTTGTGTGATCCGTTAGATTATGACCTTGTTGCATGCGAAATAGAAAAAGGAGGTCTTTCATCATCTACTTTGAGAGCACTCGCAGCAAAGGCCTTTGCTCGAACCAGAGATTATGATGCTGCGATTGCAGCATGGTTTTTAGAGAGCAATGCTGAAAGCCTAAATTCCGATGAATTTGCCTTGCCGGCTGCCGGATTGACCTCATTTGGCGCTGAGTTGGGCAATGAAGAGCCGGGCGGCGTTTTTTCGCTTGTAGGCAGAGTGGAGCGTACGCTGCGTTATGGCGAAAATCCTCATCAGAAGGCTTTTTTTGTTCTGCCCAAGACACGATCGATCCGCAGCATTATCCGCGGGCCTTTAGGTGGGCAGGTATTAGAAGGCAAAGAGCTTTCCTACAATAATCTGCTGGATCTAGATGCAGCCTGGCGAGCGGTTCTCGATTTCGAAGGCCCTGCCGCGGTGATTGTCAAGCATCTCTCGCCTTGTGGTGCTGCCGAGGCCGATAGTCTGCAGGAAGCATACAGAGCAGCCCTTGCCTGCGACCCAGTGAGTGCATTTGGTAGCATTGTTGCTCTGAACCGTCCCCTGGATCTCGAAACCGCCCTTATGATGAAGGGGCTCTTTTTGGAGTGCATAGCAGCGCCTGACTTCGATGAGGCTGCCCGTGAAATTCTAAAAGCGAAAAAGAACCTCAGGCTTATAGCCGCTGATCCTCTTTTATTTGAAAAAGAGGCGCGCGAGCTCAGGTCTGCGGCTGGCGGCATTTTGGTTCAGGATCAGGATCGTGGCGACCCCATGAACACAAAATGGAGTGTGGTTAGCGACAGGAAGCCCACCGCAGCCGAATGGGAGGCAATGCGATTCGCCTGGAAGCTGGTGAGGCACGTCAGGTCTAACGCAATAGTGCTGGCGGCGGGCAGGGCGGCGGTGGGTATAGGCGGGGGACAGACAAACAGGGTCGACGCAGTAAGGCAGGCTTGCGAGCGCGCCGCTGACCGTGCCAGGGGTTCGGTACTAGCTTCGGACGCATATTTCCCATTTGCCGATGGCATTGAGGCCGCGGCGGGGGCGGGCGTGACAGCGGTGGTTCAACCGGGCGGCTCCGTGCGAGACGCCGAGGTGCTCGCCGCGGCCGACAAGCTTGGAATTACCATGGTTTATACCGGAGTTCGCCATTTCCGGCACTAGAGCCATATTGGACACGAAAGAACTATCTTAAGAGAGGTTGTAGAAAATGAGTCTTGAAAAACTTCTGCAAGAAGGCGCAGGTCTTACATTCGACGATGTCTTGATCGTGCCTAGATATAGCGAGGTTCTTCCTTCAGAAGTCGATATCTCCGCGGAGCTTGTCCCTGGAATTCGCCTTAAGGCTCCGGTGCTTTCCGCGGCCATGGATACCGTTACCGATTCCAGGCTAGCCATAGCCATTGCTCGTATAGGCGGCATCGGAATAGTCCATCGCAACCTATCGCCAGAAGCTCAGGCTGCAGAGGTGTACAAGGTCAAGCGTTCGGAATCAGGCATGATCTCCGACCCTGTGTGGCTTCCGGAAACTGCGACACTTGCAGAAGCTGAGCATCTAATGGAGACCTACCGAATCTCTGGGATTCCCGTTGTTGATCCATTGACTGGTCGCTTAGTGGGCATAATCACCAATCGTGATAAGCGTTTCTGTGGCCCACAGGATATGCCAAAACCAGTATCGGAATTCATGACCTCCAAAAACCTCATAACCGCTCCCGAAGGGACTAGCATCGAAGAGGCTAAGGCGATTTTTCGGCGTTACAAAATCGAAAAACTCCCTTTAGTCGACGAAGAAGGCAGGCTCAAAGGGCTCATCACCCTAAAAGATATCGTCAAGAAAGAAGAGTATCCGAATGCAGCGGTGGATGCGCGTGGCAGACTTCTCGTTGGTGCCGCCGTAGGCGTTGGTTCTGATTTGGAGGAGCGAGTCAGCTTGCTTCTATCTCGCAATGTAGATGTGCTTGTCATCGATACCGCTCATGGCCATACGAAAAAGGTGATTGAGGCAATTCGACGCATTCGGTCTCTTTCTGGCGATATCCATGTAATTGCTGGCAATGTAGTAACCGCCGAGGGCACACAAGCGCTGATTCAAGCCGGAGCTTCGGCGATAAAAGTTGGAGTCGGGGCTGGCTCAATCTGTACGACAAGGATTATCTCCGGTGTAGGTATGCCTCAGTTGTCTGCAATCTATGAGTGTGCACAAGCCGCGAAGGCCTATGGTATCCCAATCATAGCGGATGGAGGTATTCGCTATTCAGGCGATATCGTAAAAGCAATAGCCGCAGGCGCAGAGACCGTCATGCTTGGCAATCTCCTTGCAGGTCTCGAGGAAGCCCCTGGAGAACTTGTGTTTTTTGAAGGTCGTCAATTCAAAAGCTATCGTGGCATGGGTTCGATCGGAGCTCTCCAAGGATATGGCCGAGATCGTTACGGTTCTGGCCAGTCTGATGCATCGACAGATAGGCAGTTGAACGTTCGACAGAGTGGTAAGGCAGTTCCCGAAGGTGTAGAGGGTATGGTTCCATATCGCGGAAAGCTCTCTGATTATATGGTGCAGATGCTCGGAGGCCTTCGCTCAGGCATGGGATATGCGGGCGCTCGGACTATTTCCGAACTAAGGAAGGCGCGAATGGTACGCATTACAGCCGCGGCTTATGCCGAAAGCCACCCACATAGCATCGTCATTAGCAAAGAAGCGCCAAATTACCAGAAACGAGATTGAAGCAACCATGCTTATATAAGAGGATTTTATGCGCTTTTTGCGCAGTTAAAAGCTGTTCTGCAAATGAAACACCCGAAGCGCAGGCATGAAAGTCTTTTCTGCTGCTCGAAGCCTTTGGCTATGTTGCGATTGCTTATGTTGCGATTG